>Ga0082335_1001087_pt1 | contig 61904 bp, 86 predicted proteins | sample Subgrocontami58m_FD_72375 | JGI IMG/M metagenome (GOLD analysis project Ga0082335, IMG submission 72375) | Subsurface groundwater microbial communities from S. Glens Falls, New York, USA - GMW37 contaminated, 5.8 m (SPADES assembly) (version 2) ... | reverse complement strand
TTACTACCTCCCTGCCTAGTTTCTCCAAAGCCGGCCGGACTACCCTCCCCGTCCGGTTATGTCCAAACAAAATTACATGCCCAGTCAGATTTCTCTTCTCTGTTTCCTGGTTTCTCTTGCCTCGAAACTCAAATATCACCAGCCATTTACCAACTAATTTATATATTTTCTCCGCGTGCATAATCAAATATGTCGATCCCGTCATAGTTATCATGGCCACTAATCCCACCAGCCCCAGCACGTTTTTGTCCACATGTCCCACGCGCATTGCCATTGCCACTACTATTAAAGAAAATTCCGACACTTGAGCCACCGCCGTGCTGGCCAGGAAAGCCACCCGCCGGCTATACCCTTGCAGCCCCAAAATTATCATCACAATCAGGGGATTGCCTATCAATACAAACGCCGCCAAAATTACGGCCGGCAGCCACACTCCCTTCAAGCCTACCAGGCCAATGTTGGCTCCTAGCCCCACAAAAAACAGGGTTAAAAAAAAATCCCGTAATGGCCGCACCCGGGACACGATCTGTAAATTTTGGGCCGCGTTGGCCAAAGCCAGTCCCGCCAAGAAACCCCCGATTTCCGGCCCGAATCCCACCCACTTGGAAGAGACTGCCGCCGCCACTACCAAGCACCAACCCACACTGACTACAAACAGCACCTCGGTGGACCGGCCCAGCCAATCCAGTATTTTTGGCAGCATCCGGTCCGACAGCCAAATAGCCACCCCCACCATTACTGCCCCCTTAACTATCACCATTCCCAAACTTAACCAATTCACCTCTCCCCCGCCGGCCAATCCGGACAAGACCGTCAAAATGCCAATGGCCACAAAATCCTGGACCAGCAAGTATCCAGTGGCAATTTTTCCATACAAACTTTGCAAATCCCGCTTTTCAGATAATAACTTGACCACCATCACCGTACTCCCGAAGGTCAAAGCCACTCCCAAATACACCGCCGGCACCGCCCCAAACCCCAAAATCCTGGCCAAAAAATATCCCACCGTGCTGGTAATCACTATCTGGGCCAGGCCGGTAATCACCGACGTCCGCCCGGTTTTCTTTAGCTCCGCCAAAGGTAACTCCAATCCCACCAAAAACAACAACAGCGTCACTCCCACCTGGCCCATGGCTGCCACCATGTCCAGATTTTTCCCCACTGCCGCCAAGACTATCCCGGCCAGGATATACCCCAAAATTACCGGCTGGCGCAGTAATTTAGCCGCCACCCCCGCAATACCCGCCAAACCCACCACACCCGCTAAGGCCAACACCCATTGGTTCATGCTTTAGTGTAACACTTTTTCCAATTCTTCCGGAAGCCGGGACTCAAAGGTCATTTTTTCTCCGGTCACCGGGTGAGATATTTCCAAAGACTTGGCGTGCAAAAATAGCCTCGGGCAAATTTGCAAATCATTCATCCAAGTCTTTCTATCTCCATAAATGGGATCACTTACAATCGGATGCCCCAAGTGCCGCATGTGCACCCGCAACTGATGCGTCCTCCCGGTGTGGGGTGTGAGTTCAACCAGTGTATTTTCTCCGACTGTCTTTATTGCTTTCCATTCAGTAATTGCGGTTCTTGATAAATCTTTTCCTACATAAAATTTCTTGCCAATTCTTTCTACCGGAGTATTTATTATTCCTTCATTCTCTTTAAATTCCCCGTGCACCAAAGCCACATATTTTTTCACCGTCTGGCGCTGCAAAAATTGCTGTTTTAATTTCTCGTAAGCCTGCGGCGTCTTAGCCAGGACCATTACCCCGCTGGTATCCTTATCTAACCTGTGCACTACCCCTCCTTTACTCCAAAACTCTAAATCCAAAGTACTAAGTTCCAAATTTTTAGTATTTAGATTTTGAGATTTATTTGGGTTTTCGGATTTAGGATTTAGAATTTTATCAGAAAACCAATCCTGAATGGTCTTATCTTTTACGGACTGGGCTCGGTTAACCACCCAGCCAGCCGGTTTATCGATCACGCAAATCCATTCATCCTCGTAAATCACTTTAATGTCATTCATGGGCATACGATTGGCATACGATAGTCATTCATTGTAATAAAAATTCGGGTTTATAGTTTTTATCTTTTCCATATTGAATATCTAATATCTTTTGTATTATTAACCGAACGTCTTTCTCATATTTTTCTATATCAATTGCTAATGTTTTCATGAATAACAGTTTATTCAAATGTATTACTCTTACTTCTTCGTTTTCAATTGCTCCCTGTGAAAAAAATTCGTAATGAAATTTATGGATACATTTCCAGATCTCAAAATTATATATAGTGACACCCAAATCACTTCCTAAATCTCTTTTGTAACTCGAGTATCTTTTTGCCAAACCTAAATAATCTTCGGTGGTTACAATTAAATCTATATCTTTCCCTGATTTTCTTAGATTATAGAATTCCATCGCCATGCCACCAACCAATAAAGGTTTAGTTAAAAATTTATAATCTAGTTTGCTTAAATCAACCTGTATTTTACTTATCATACTCAACCATTGTATGCCAACGGTATGCCCATTGCATGACTATTGTATGACTTGATCATTATTATTATTGTTTACCAATTGAACTAATAAAGTTGTTTAATTTTACCGACAGATTATTGAGTTTTGTAAAAAGATCGTTTTTCTCTTCTTCGGTAATATATCCCATTCTAAACGATATTTCCAAGAAATGTTTGACCTCAAATAATGATCCCCGGGAATGATAAAAGAAAACCAATTTATCTTTAAAATAAAATCTCCCAAAACCCTCGGCAATGTTAGCCCCAATAGAAGTTACAGCTCTTTTTAATTGATCCGTTATTCCGTAGGTTTCTTCTTTGGGAAACTTTTTGGTTAATTTATAAGCCTCAATCGCAACTTCGACTGAGATTTTATATATTTCTAAATCCTCATATCTCGCTACCATCGTATGCCCATTGTATGCCAACCGTATGCCAATTGCATGCCTATCTCTCCCGTTTTTTTTCGCAATCGACGCACAACGTAGTTTCCGGAAGTACCATCAGCCTGTCCGTATCAATAAATTTGCCGCATCTCTCACACACCCCGTACTTGCCGATTTTTATTCTGGACAAAGCTTTCCTGATCTGAATAATCGTCATATCATAGGCCTTTTTCACCGCCGACACCCGCATATGTCCAATCTGTTCCGCCGCATCCGTATCCACCGCCGCGTTGTCATCCAATCTGGATTTATCTAAAAACGGATCTTCGCCGTGCAACTCCTTCTTCTTTTTCTCCAGTGCCGTCAACTTTTCTTCCAGGTGTTTAGTCACCGGTTCTACCACCTCTTTAGGATAACTTATTGTTTTTTTGGCCATATTTCTGAAAATTTGTGACCTGAACGTAAATAAATGGCTACCGCCAATCCGACCAGAATCCAACCGGCCAAGTATACCTTGTAGATCTGCCACGGCGCAAGTCCCATCCACACCCCCATCCACCACATCCCGCCCACCATTCCCACCAACCCAGATTTTCCGCTTTTATACCATCTAATTTTCCTGTAAACCTTAGCCAGTCCCCACAATGCCAACGCTCCCGCGCCCATCACACTACCCACTACCCACCACCCTCTCCCCAAAGCTGCCGCGGCCCCTATCGCCAAACTGGCTCTGGCCATCACATCACTCCACTCCCAGGCATTCCATTTTTTAAACCTACACCACAAAATCAGTGCTGCAACTACTCCCATCAGCACCCCTGCCAGCCCCCACCACTTCCAGCCCCACCCCAAACCCCAAGCCGTCCCCGCTAAGATCAAACTCAAGGTCAAAATATCTTCTTCGTTATACTCGGCCCGCACGGTTTTCCACACCCAAAAGCTGACAATTAGAAATGCAATTCCACTCAATACTCCATTCATGCTAAAATCATAACACATGCTTGAACTTCCCCATGTTCTGGTCGGCGCCGCCATCGCCACCGCCATCCCCGATCCCCGCATTTCCCTGCCCCTGGCTCTCCTGTCTCACTTTGTGACCGACTATATTCCCCACTGGAATCCCCATCTCAATACCGAACTCAAAACCGCCGGCCAAATCTCCACCCGGTCTAAAATTATCATTCTCGCCGACGCCGGAGCCGCCCTCACGCTGGGTACCTACATTGCCGCCACCAGCGGTAATTTTCTGGTTGTCATGGCCGCCTGCTTTCTGGCCGTTCTGCCTGATGTGGCCGAAATCCCCTATTATTTCTTAGGCATGAAAGTGGGCTGGATCGAAAAATTAATAGCCTGGCAAGGAACTCACCAATGGAACGTGAGGCCAGTATTTGGAATATTATTCCAAATACTTGTCATTCTATTGTCATTAATGGTCATTCGTAGTCATTCATAGTACAATCAATGACGGTTATTTAACTCTTTCCGCATAAGATCCATCCCGGGTATCGATCAGCACTTTGTCCCCTTCATTAATAAACAACGGCACCCGGGTTTTAATCCCGTTATCCAAAACCGCGTCCTTATACAAATTAGACACGCTATTACCCTTCACCCCCGGATCCGTCTCCTTCACCGTAAATTCCATTTTCGGCGGCAGCTCAATCCATAACGGCCGCTCATCCCAAAACAAAATATTTACCGTCGCCCCCTCCTTCAAATACGGCGCCTCACCACTCACCACTTCACTACTTACTCCAACTTGTTCATAGGTCTTAGGGTCCATAAAGACATACTGAGCGGAGTCGAAGTACAAATACTGCATTGGCCGGCGCACGGTGTTAATTTCCTCTACTCTGGCCGAATTAATGAAGCTTTTTTCAGTGGTGGACCCCGTCAGCAAGTTTTTGGCCTTAATCCTAATAGTGGCCGATCCCCGGCCCATTTTTACATGCTCATATTTCAGGCACACATACGGCGCCCCGTCCACCAAAAACGTCACCCCATTCCGCAGGTCTTGTACCGGAATCATACGGCAATTTTAAGCTTTCTTTTTCAACTTGTAAATCAGCCTTGTATTATTTACACCAACCTCCACGATCGTTACCGACAATGTAAAAATACACTTGACTACAAATCAGGCCATTACCGTGAGATAATTACACAAATTGATGCCGGGGTGGTGGAATGGTTTACACGTACGACTCAAAATCGTATGGACTAGAAGTCCATGAGGGTTCGACTCCCTCTCCCGGCACTCATGAAATGGAGCGCCAACCTCGCATACGCAATCGGTCTTATCGCAACAGACGGCAATTTATCGAAAGATGGTAGACACATTACCCTAACATCCACTGACAAATCCCTTCTTCAGACATTCATTAAATGTCTACAGAAAAACTCCAAAATCACACCCAATCCCAAAGGTGGATTTCCCAACTCTAAACCAGCGTATAGAACTCAATTTAGTGACGCTAAATTTTATAGAAGCCTTCTTAAAATCGGCCTTACACCAAACAAATCGCTCACCATAGGACGAATCAATATTGACGACAAATATTTTAAAGACTTTCTTAGAGGTCATCTTGACGGTGATGGAAGTGTTATCTACTACAAAGATAAATACCTCACCCACCTCAACAAAAAATACATATATAACCGACTGTTCCTGTATTTCATATCGTCGAGCAAAGGACATTTAGTTTGGCTCAGGAACGAAATCTTCAAACTAATTTGCATTAAAGGTTCCCTTAATGTCAATACTAACAAGACTAGAGTTGTTATACACCCCACTCACGTTCTTAAATTCAGCACCAAGGAAGCAAAAATACTCTTAAATTGGATTTACTACAAACCAGGCCTTCCGTGCTTAGATCGCAAATACGAAATAGCCAAGCCATTTTTGCTACAATAAGGCTCGTGACGGTTCGAATCCGTCCTTCGGCACCAATATTAAACTTGATTTCAATCTCGTTTGGGTGTATTTTGCACTTATGAGTAGAATAGACCGTCTTCTCAACCAAACGTCAGGAAATCGAGGAGATGTTGCGGAAGAAATAGCCAGACAAGCTCTAGAACTGATGCAGAAAAGAGGCCAAATCACATCCCATTGGCCAGCAAATTGGGAGCAAGACCATTATCAACATTTTGATGAGATTGTGCAAGATAATAAGGGAAATCAGCCTAAAATAGGATTTGGAAGTTCTGAAACCAACAGAAGACAAGACAATAAACTATATCCTGATATTCACCATCTGGTAATTCTACCAGGTGAGACCCCAGAACAAATTATCCCAAAAATTGTCGCTCTCCTTGGCCTAAATCTTGAAATCTATGCCTAAAGAATGGGACCGTGTCCATACCGAGTATAAAAGTAACCAGCCCGAGCCCCAGATCCCATACCATAAACGTAATAAACTTGAAGTGTTTTGGTTAAAAAAAGAAGACAAGCAAGTTCTAGTTATTAAATCTGATTCAGGTTTACCGCCTTCGGTATACGAGCGCATTGGGTATGGGTGCCAGTTTTCTGACTGCGAACTGCTTATTCCTGGTAATCTAAGCGTCGGGGTTGCCGCTGGTGAATTTTTCACGCACAACTCAACTGAACATAAAGACGTGTTCGAAAACAAAATGACAATATTATGGAAATTAAAATAGTAGTTAGCTCGCTTTCCGTTTTGTTTCCACCGAGTAAAACTTCACTCTATCACCACGGAAACGCAATTTCAAAGACCGCAATGGACCATTTCGATGTTTGGCAATATCCAAATTCATATCCTCCAAATTTTCATCATTCTCCCGCCACATAAACATCACCACGTCCGCGTCCTGCTCGATGGCGCCTGATTCGCGCAAATCAGACAATTGCGGTCTCTTCACCCCCCGGGATTCTACCTGCCGCGATAGCTGGGACAGGGCCAATACCGGAATCTTCAGCTCCCGGGCCAGATTTTTCAGCCCCTGGGAAATTTCCGACACCTCCTGCACCCGGTTATCCAGATTTCTCACCGGCCGGGCCAGCTGCAAATAATCCACGATGATCAATCTCAACCCATGTTCCGCCTGCAATCTTCTGGCCTTAGTCCGCATTTCCAAAATACTGGCCCCGGGCGTGTCGTCAATATACAACGGCGTCTCATACAACTCTCCCATGGCATCGGACAACTTAGTGAACTCCCCTTCATCCAGCCGGCCGGTTTTCAGCTTCCAGGCATCAATTTCCGCCTGAGCCACCAGCAGCCGGTCCATCAACTCCTCCCGGCTCATTTCCAAACTAAAAAATCCCACCGGCAATTTATGCTTAAACGACATATTTTGAGCGATATTCAAAGCCAACGCAGTTTTTCCCACACCTGGCCTGGCCGCCAGAATCAGCAAATTGCTATCCTGCATTCCCGCCAGGGTATCGTCTAAATCAGAAAAGCCGGTCGGCGCGCCCCGCAAACTTCCCGCGGTTTTATGCAACTCGTCCAGCCGATCAAACGACTCGGCCAAAATATCTTTGACCGGCGTAAACACTTGCTTCAAATGCTGCTGGGCCAGAGAAAATACTTTTTGTTCCGCGGTATCCAGCATTTCCCGCACATCCGCCCCCTCGTCAAATCCCATTTCCGTTATTTTTTGGGCCGCCGAAATCAGCTGCCTCTTGGTAAACATATCCCGCACTACCCGGGCATAACTTTCAGCGTGAGCCGCCGTCGGCACTTTGTTTACCAAATCCGCCAAATATTCCCGCCCCCCGATTTCACTTAAATTTTTTGATTTTTTGAGTTTTTCTCCTACTGTCACCACATCCACCGGTTCCCGGTCCTGATACAATTCCATGACGGCCGCAAATATCTGTCCGTGTTTTTCCTCGTAAAAATGCTCCGGCCGCAAAAACTCCACTACCGCCACTACTGCATCCCGGTCTAATAAGAGCGACCCCAGCACTGATTGTTCCGTCTCCGCCGAATGTGGAGGAACCTTCAGTTTGTCAGCCATATGGTCGTAAGTTCTGTGGGCAGTTTGTCGCGGCTAATAGTATATTTGGCCATCCCCTCTTCTTTTCCAGTCGTCATTATGACCCAAGGATCTATTTGTTTCACCATTTCGGCATCTAACTCCGGCAACAGGAGTATATCAATCGCTCCGGCTTCAGTAGATTTCGTCGCCGTGCACAATCGCATGCCATCCATTTCCACTACATATCCCCCGCCCACCAGCCCAATCACCGAAACACCCCCCACTTCATATTCTCCGGGGCTGTCAATCACGAAATTCTCATTAATCTTTATCCTTTCCCCCACTGATACAATTCCCATTTTGCCTTTTATTTTAAACGCCCCTTTGCTAAATGTAATATCCATAACTGCTTGACAATACCACACTTCTAAGATATTCTCCAGCCAGATATGAAGAAAGAAGTCATCCTGGCTATCTCCATCGGATTTGCTTTGGGCCTGATCATCACTTTCGGTATTTGGACTGCCAACCAAAGCCTCAAGAACTTGCCCCAACCCTCCCCCAAGGCTGCGGTTGCGCCGTCCCCATCTCCTGTTTCTCCCACTACCTCCCTTGTTATATCCTCCCCTGATGATGAATCTCTAGTCGCCACCGATTCCATTACTCTCTCCGGCACCACCACCCCCAAAGCTACACTTTTAATCCTTTCTGAAAACGGCGAGCAGACTGCCACCGCTGACGCTTCCGGCAACTTTTCTCTGGACATAGATTTAATCACCGGTTTTAATACTATTACCGTTTACTCATACGCCGCCGACGGCCAGGAAACTTCCCGGGCTTTAACTATTACCTACTCCACAGCCAAGATATGATACTTGCTTTTCTTCTCACTGCTTCCCTACTGGCCCAAGCATCTAACGCGACTGATAGTGCTATCCGCCAGGCCGTCAAAGATCAAGTGGCCGCCATCAAAACCGCTGTAGCTAAACGCGCTTACGTCGGCCCCATTTCTGCCAAGTCCGAGGCCTCAATTACCATCACTAATCTGGGCAATCAGACCCGCACTGCCGTCGTCGCCGGCGACGCTACCATTAAGCTCATGGGCGGAAAAGAAGGTACATTTGCCGATCTCAAAGTTGGTGATTTCGTCATCGCCATGGGCTATGTAGACAGCCAAAATTCCCTCGCCACCAGTCGCCTGCTGGTCATTGCCAAGCCCACTCCCGATAAACGTCTGGTTCTCTCCGGCCGCGTCACCGATACCACCGCCGCCTCATTCACTCTGGAAACCGCCGCCAAAGAAACCTGGACGGTCAAGTCTAAAACCAAGGATCTCAAAGTCGGCAACCGGGTTACCATCGTCGGCACCTCCTCCACCGCCCTCAATCTGACGGCCAAATTGGTCGTCCCCCTAACCACTCCTTGACAATAATCTGATACACTAAATCCGTTGACATCTTAGTTAAATATGTTATATTTGACATAATATGAAATATACTAATTTTGAAGTTCTCGAAAAAAAGTTGATGAAGGACCCCGAATTCAGAAAAGTTGCAAAAGAGCTAGAACCTGAATACCAACTCGCACGTAGTTTGATTGGGGCAAGGATCAAAAGAAATCTCACCCAAGCTCAACTCGCCAAAAAAGCAAAGACTAACCAAGCCAGTATCTCTCGCTTGGAATGGGCTAGCTCCAAACCATCTCTTTCTCTGCTTCGCAAAATAGCTTCCGCCCTGGACGCAAACCTCATTACCCGGTTTGAATTTTAGCCAATATCGCCTTTTTGATGCTTTCCTTAGAAAAAAAGTTGCTTTCTTCCGATTCAGCCCTACACTCTACGGATTTACCACATATTTGGGAACATTCATCACACTGACTTGTTTCCAGTTTTTTGAAAATATCTTTCCCGCCAACGAATATTGACGGTGAAACTACATTTCCAAATCCTTCCACATATTCTTGGTGATCCTTAAGTTTGTGAGTTTTAAGATTTGTCAATAAATCCAATCCTTTTAAGGCGTTAGTCAAATTTACCTTAGTTTCCTTACATCTTCCGCAAGTATTCAAATCAAAATAGAAAAAATCTATTTGCATATATTATTATCTCCTTTCAAGGACATTCCCTGAAAATTACAAAAGAAATCTCCACAGCATTTTACAAACCATTTTTTATCAATTGAATAGACGACGCTATTTCCCATCTTCGATGATGTGACTAAACCAGCACTTTTCAATACCGCCAAATGTCCAGAGGTGTTAGGTTGGGATAATTTAGTTTTTTCGGCTATTTCACCCACTGATAGATTCTTTTTGTCCAGCAGGAGAAGAATCTTTTGCCGGGATTCATCAGAGATAGCCTTAAATAGTTTAACGTAAGATGTTATTTTAATTATTGCTTTCATATTACTATATAACCATATAGTTATATCTTTGTCAATGGCTATTGACAACCGAATAACTATAAGTTATCATATACATAATTCGTAAATTCGTTTGCACCCAAGTCACGCCTGGGGAGGAGACAGCCAAATACTGTACAGAAGGCAAACTGTAAAAATAAGCCAGCTGAATTCACCGCAAGGTCGAGCCAGACTAAGAGTCCCGATAAGTAATTTATCGGGAAATAAAGGATGGGACCGCGGGAGGTCCAATTTTTTTGCCTCTCGTTCCTTAATCGCACGATTTCGTGTGGTTGGAGAACGAGGGGTATTTTTTTGGCTTGCCACCTCGTAGTCCCGATGGGCATCGGGACGAAGTGTGGTGGGTGTAGTGCAGCGGTAGCACATCAGCTTGTGGAGCTGAAAACGGGGGTTCAACTCCCCTCACCTACCCATATGTTTACAGAACTAAAGGTGCCAGAAAGCACCAACATCATCATTAACGACACACCAATTGTGGACAGCAATGTTCGATATGCTTTTGCGCGGCTAAAAAATACTGCCCTTGCTAGTTGGATAATACTTAGCTCTGCAGAGCTTAATACTGATTTACTTCCTAAAATTACAACTGATATCCTACTGCTCTTCCCCGGCAATGGTTCGCAATATATTAAATCAGAATTAGCGCTAGAAGGAATCGACATAGGTACGGAAAGAGAATTTATCAGAAACAAACCAACCAATTGTCGTGTCGCAATCCCCGACAATCTTATTGAAAGCATAGGTAACCAACGTTGCCAAGTAGCCATTGTCGACGATGTCGTTGCTAGCGGTTTAACCATTAACACCATTAGGAAATCCATAGAATACAAAATTTGGATGTCAGGTTTTGAACCACGAATTGCATGGGTATGTATCCCTTGGCTTTTGCAGAAACTTGCGATTGGAAAAATCGATCAAGCGATTAAAGTTAATCCATGTGTTGTATATTCTCGAGATTCGAGTAAAGTATCTGTAAATAGTCTGTCAACGTTGTTGGAAGATTCACCCAAAGGGACAATTGTACGAAAAACTTATGCAACTAAATATTTCACCAACGGAAAAGGATTTTTAGATAGCTTAACCGGCTTAAAACAAATATGAAAAAATTACAGATCGGAATTATCGGCTCCGCCGGGGTTGAGGAATATCCCAAAAATGGCAAACCTTCAAAACAAATCTTTGAAATTGCCTATCAACTAGGCCAGCTGGTAGCTAAAAATAATGCCATTCTTATTACTGGTGGGAAGAGCGGAATTATGGAAACCGCAGCTAAGGGTGCTAAAGATGCAGGCGGAACAACAGTTGGGGTAGTAAAAGGAGAAAAACGATTCACGTCCAATAAATATACTGATATCGAAGTTATTACTGGAATGGTGGGTTCTGGCGGAGAAAGTATTATGATCCTTATGTGTGATGGCATAATCGGAGTAGGCGGTGGATCAGGAACTCTACAAGAACTTACTATCGCCTATTACAACAAAATCCCCACGGTTTTACTCAATACCCAAGAAGGTTGGTCTAAAACCCTGGCTGGTAAATATATGGACACACGAAAAAAGATAAAATTTGAATTAGCAAAAACCCCCGAAAAAGCTGTTAAAATACTTCTAGAGAAACTCAAAAATTTATGACCATGCTTCAAACTCTCAAAGGATTCAGAGATTTTTTGCCACCGGAGGCGGCGGCCAGACAGTGGTTACGAGGCGAAATGATTAAAATCTTCGAAAGATGGGGCTATGAACCGCTAGAAACTCCCACCCTGGAATCCTATGATTTGTTCAAAGGTGAAATTGGCGAAGACGAAAAACTTTTTTACAAGTTTAAGGATCTGGGTGATCGAGAAGTAATGCTCCGCTACGATCAAACAGTCCCCACTTGCCGGGTAGTTGGCCAATACGCAAACGACATTACTTTCCCCTTTCGCCGCTATCAGATCCAATCCAACTTCCGGGCCGAAAAACCCCAAGCCGGCCGCTACCGCGAGTTCGTTCAGGCAGATATTGATATTTTCGGTGTCGCTTCTCCCATCGCCGATGCCGAAGCTATTGCTGTCTCGCTTGACCTTTACAAATCACTGGGATTCAAACAGGCTGTAGCAATCATTAATAATCGAGACTTAATGAAAGACATTCCATATGAGGCCATCGTGGCCATAGACAAACTAAAAAAGATCGGCGAAGAGGCAGTTTTAGCTAATATGGTCTCTAAAGGAATTCCCCAAAGCAAAGCTGAAGAATATTTCAACAAAGTTAAAAATATTCAACCTGACGAAACCATAAACACCATTTTTGACTATCTCAAGAACGCTGGGTTCCCTTCAGATTGGTATCGTTTCGAACCCACCCTGGCTCGTTCATTTTCATATTCTCAAGGACCAATTTGGGAAATAATAGTTCCTGAATATTCCTCCGGGTCTGTGGGCGGTGGAGAAAGATACGACGGCCTAGTCGAAAGAATCACCGGTAAAAAAATTCCCGCAACCGGCATAGCTTTTGGTTTTGACCGCACCCTAGAAGCCGCCCAACAACTCGGTCTGGTTCCCGCTTTTCAGACCAAAACCAAAGTTCTTGTAACTGTTTTCTCCGCCGAACTACTAGATAAATCCATAGAATTGAGTACAAAACTAAGAAAGGCCGGGGGAGGGGTAGAGCTGTACCCGGACGACCGAATAAAACTCGAAAAGCAACTTAAGTATGCTTCCCAAAAGGGCATCCCCTACGTCGCAATTTTAGGCCCTGAAGAAATTGCCAAAAATCGAGTTACAGTTAAAAACATGTCCACCGGAGAACAAAAATGTCTGCCCGCATCCGAGCTTATATCCTTCTTTTCATAGCCGTCGCCATCTGGGGATTTGCCGGCCCGGTCATCAAATTTACCCTCGGTTATTTTGACCCCATCGTTTTTCTCACTTACCGCTTTTTGCTTACCTCCTTAATTCTTGTTCCCCTATTATTTATTCTTGAACCCCGCTTTTGGCTTAAGCTGTCCCCTTTTACTCCCCGGGATTGGTTTTTCTTAGTAATTTGCGGTCTGACCGGAACCAGTCTGCAATTACTATTACTCTTTTGGGGTTTTAATCTCACCTCCGCTATCGACGCCTCGCTCATTTCTTCCGCTTCCCCCATCCTTTCAACTCTGGCCGCCTGGCTGTTTCTCAAAGACCGCATTACCCTCCGCGAAAAAATAGGGATAGCCATTGCCTTCATTGGTTCCATTATCATTGTTTTTCAACCCCTGGCCGGCTCACTGGCCGGGAACTTACTTGTAGTAGCTGCCGATGTAGTCTGGGTCGTCTATCTTATCCTGTCCAAAAAACTCCTGCGTCATCAGCTCTCGCCCCTGCTTATCACCACTTCTAATTTCTTCATCGGTTTTCTCTCCATGTCCGTAGTTCTCTTCTTCTTTCGTCCTCCTCTCTACTCACTACTTTCTACTCCCTACCCTGCTCATTTAGGTGTCATCTATATGGCTCTTATCTCCGGCGCCTTGGCTTATTTTCTTTTCCAGCGGGCTCAAAAATCTATCGAAACTTCCGAAGCCAATGTTTTTACCTACCTCATGCCGCTTTTTTCCACTCCCCTGGCTTATTTCTGGCTCAAAGAGCCCATCACTTTACCCTTCATCGTCGGGGCTGTTATCGTCGCTGCCGGTGTTACTATCAGTGAGGTCAAATAAATCTCCCTCCATTATTTTATCCAATTTGTACCAGCTTTTTCCCATTCTATGATCCGTGACCCGGTTCTGCGGATAATTATATGTTCTGATTTTTTCCGCCCGCATGCTCCGGCCAATCTTTGAGCGTTGAGCATTGAGCATTGAGTATTTTTTTTCCTGCTCCCTCTCCCACAACTCACCCCGCAGCCGTTCCATAGCAATTTTGCGGTTTTGCTCCTGCGATCTTTCTTGCCGGCAAGAAACGACGATGTCTGTGGGTTTATGGGTTAACCTGACGGCAGTGGCTACTTTGTTGACATTTTGCCCCCCATGCCCCCCCGAGCGGGTAAACTCCCACGCCAAATCATCCTCCTTAATATCAATCTGGGTCTCGGGTACTTCTGGCAAAACCACCACCGAGGCCGTCGAAGTATGAATTCTGCCCGCCCTTTCCGTCTCCGGTATTCTTTGCACCCGGTGCACCCCCGTTTCCCCTCTCAACTTTCCGTAAACGTTTTTTCCTTTTATTTTCATCACCCCATCATCTATCTCCTCTAATTTCCAATTTCTAATTTCCGAATACCGGCGATACATTCTAGTTAAGTCCCCTGCCCAAATCTTGGCTTCGTCCCCTCCCACCCCCGGCCTGACCTCCAAAATCACAGCCTTGAACTCCTGGTTCACAGGCTGTTTGTTCTCCCGCAATTTTTTCCATTCAAAATAGTCCATTATCTAAGCTTTCGCTTTTACTCTCTCCAGCATTTCTCGAATCGTCTTCGGCCGGGCTGCTTCTTCTGCCTCTTCCTGCTGTTTTTTCAGCAGCTTCTTTTGTTTTTTAGATACTACTTTGCCCGAAGTTACCACTTGTTTTTGCTGGAATCTCTCCACCCGCCCCAAAGTATCCACAAACCGCATCTCACCCGTAAAAAACGGGTGGCATTTGGCGCAAATTTCTACCCTGATCTCCGCCTTGGTCGAGCCGGCAGTAAAAGTATTCCCGCAGGCGCAAATCACCTTGGCGTCAGAATAATACTTAGGGTGAATATCGGCTTTCATGAGCAAATTATACCAGACCTGCCTCATCCTTGACAACTATACAATTTATTGTACAATAATTAGTACATATGCAAACCGTTCCGATTCAAGAAACTATTTCTTTTTCTCAACTTCGGACTCAAACCCGCAGGCTGGAGGCTCTCTTGGCCGCCCAAAGGACAGTCACTCTTCTTAAGGGTAGCAAGATAATGGGACAAATCGTACCTAAATCTAAACCAATCCTTCTTCCCCAAAAGGGTGAAACTCCCTTATTTTTAAAGGGATTCAACCTAGGTAAATCCGAATATAATTTTGTGAAACGAGCAGATTTCTATGAGTAATCCCCTTCCGGCAATAGACTCAAATATTTTTATCTACGCCTTAAATGGGGAATCTGAACAGCATCACCAAGCTTTAATTTTTTTAAGAAAAATTGTCAACTCACCGTTTTGTATATCCACTCAAAATATACTTGAAATTTACAACGTTTTAGTTGATCCGAAGAAGTTTCCCTTCCCCCTCTCTAGCAAAGAGGCCGTCAGAATAGTTAAATCGATCTCTAGTCAGAATGCCTGCCTTCTCCTGCATCCCAGCCAATCAGCTTGGAATACAGCTTTAGGGCTGGCTTCAGAATTGATTATCGGAGGTCATCAATTAATCTACGATTGCTACTTGGCTACTACGCTTCTGGAAAATCAAGTAGAAGTTTTGTATACCGCCAATACTGACGATTTCAAAAAATATCCATTCATCAAAGCCGTAAACCCGCTCATTTCGCTTCCCCCAGAGTCACCGTCATAGCATTTCCAAAGCTTTTTTCAATTGTAAATCGTTAGATTCATCTTTGTCATCCATTTTTATTTCTATGTCCGGCTTGATGCCCGCCTTGTCAATCCACTCTCCACTAGGCCGCAGCCATTTGGCAATGGTCACATGCAGCCCCGCTCCATCCGGAAAATCTTCCGGCTGCTGCACACTGCCCTTACCAAACGATTTGACACCCACAATTACAGCTCTCTTGTAATCTTGAAGAGCCCCCGCCAAAATTTCCGCCGCCGACGCCGATCCTTCATTTATCAGCACTACCAATTTTGTCTGAATCAATCTTCCGTTGCGGTCTACCCGCCGGCTTTCCTTTGTCCCATCCCCATACTGCTGCGTGACCACAATTTTTCCCGCCGGCAAAAACTCGCCCGCCATATATACCGCCCCATCCAAATATCCGCCCGGATTATTCCGCAGGTCCAAAACCACCTTCTCGTCTTTAATTTTGGCCACTGCCTCATTCCACTCTTCTTGCGTCCGGTCGCCAAATCTATTTAATTCCAAAACAGCTACCTGCCTGCCGGCAGGCAGGTCTTTGAATTCTACTGTCACGCTTTTAACTAAAATCGTGTCCCGTGTCAGATTGACCTTAATCGGTTCACTCGCCCCTTCCCGCGCCAATGTCAGTTCCACCTGCGTTCCTTTTGGTCCCCGGATAAGACTCACTGCCTCCGGCAACGTCATCCCCTGCGTAGACTTGTCCTTGATGCGCACTATCAAATCCCCCGCTTTCACCCCGGCTCTTTTGGCTGGCGTCCCCTCCAGTGGAGCCACCACGGCCAACCGAGTGTCTTTGAACCCTAATTGAATCCCCACCCCCTCAAACGCGCCCCCCAGCTCGTCTTTGGCTTCTTTATTCTGTTGGGGCGGCAAAAACACCGTGTACGGATCTTCCAAAGAAGACACCAGGCCCGAAATCGCCCCCTCCACCATCTTTTCCGGAACCAATTTAGATTTATCTACGTATTGCTCATTCAATTTGTCCCACACTGTCCAAAATAATCCGAAGTCGGCCGCCGTGCTCTTCGGCGTCTGCCGGGTCGTAACATCCACTTTCCAATTTCTAATTTCTAACTCCAGCCTCTGTTCCCCCACCAAAAATCCGCCGTAAGCCGCCAGCACTACTAAAACTAATATCCAAAAATTCTTCCGCATATCAGATACTCTACTACAAATTATTAGATAAAATCTAGTGCCTGTGATTACGAAATCATACCGGAAATCATTCTTCGACCATTGTAAATTTGTATTTTTGTAGAAAAATCTCTAGTTGTATCGCCAGCTGGACTACAGCCAAAAGAGATATTTCCTCGAATCGCTCCGCCTCCAGTAACCTGACCAACTCACCTGATCTAATGAGTCCCATCTCACCCAAAACCGATTTCTTCAATATACCAACCAAAAGGTCTTTTCTCTCCCTCAGAAATCTCTCCCACCATGATTGTGCATAGCCCTTGGGCACAAACTGTTCAGGTATAAATATATCCGGCCGAAGACTCCACACATTTTGTTTCCTCGTCCCTTTCCACAACTCTTTCGGCATTCGAGCCGCCACTTTTACCATTCGAGGGTCGGCTAACGGCATCATGTGCCAAACTCCGGTCTCCCAATATAGCGGAAAGTATTGCTGCCCTATTGCCAACGCTGATGGAGAAATAAAGCTGGGATACACCCTCTTTTTAGCCCACCTTTTCCGATTGTTAAATATTCGGATCGCCTTTGGGGCCAATACTTTATCCACCCCATAGTTCATATATGTGTTTACTTCCAAAAAATAACCCATTTGGATGGGAAACTTTTTCCATTCGGACAAATGCGATCCCATCAACTCGTCGCCGCCCTCCCCCGAAAAAACGGCATCTATCCCATAATCATTACTCATTCGGGTGTTTAAACCCCAATGTCTTTCAAACCCATAATCTGTCACATAATCTCCACGGCTTTCTACCTTTAACCCATTCTTGGCACTAGAAAACTGATACAGATCCGAAATTTCCACCAACTGGGTCATAATACCATGCCGCTGGCAAAATTTAGCCACAATTTCCGTGTTCGTATCTTGAACTAATAAGGGCGAATGTTCTGTAAAGTAGACCGCTTTCCCGTCAATAAACCTGTTTACCAAATAACAAACTAGAGAACTGTCAAAGCCAGATGACAACTGGCTGCCTATTTTTAAGTTTTTAGCTGCCTTTAAATATCCAGCCACAACGCCAGTGGCTGTAGCCACCAACTCATCCACAAACCCCAGCGCTGAAGAAAAAGGAACCACCGGTTCCACCGTTTCCTCCCACGAGATTAGAGGCTGCGTTTGAGTTTTCCACCCGCTGTCAATCGTTAATAGAGTGGCCGGAGGGAGCTGCTTCACTTCCTCAACTATCGTCTGGTCGCATGGGTAACTACCTGAGTGCCACAGTAGCACCTCAACCACGTTTTCCAAAAGCAAATGTCTAGCCGAAAGACAAGCGTTAATTCGCGAAAAACTGGTGGAAATAGTCACACAATCGTCTGCCAAACTATAAAAACAGGGAAATCCACCCATTTGGCCGGTCACCACGTAAACCTTTCTCTCGCGGCAATCCACATACACCACTACTAAATCTGCCGACCTGTTAATAAGCTCTTTCCAAGCCCTTCTTCGACATATAAATAATAATTCGCCCTCAGTTATAGTCCCATCATAAATCACCGCGTAACCCGCGCAAACGTCTCTCTCTGACCTGATAAAAATGGGGTTGGGAAAAGACCTTTTAGGTAATTTAACCATCCCTGCCAGTTTTTCTGCCATCCACTCGTTCTTCAGCGCTTTACTGGGAAATTGAGCGAAAAAATGCTGTGAATTATCTGGCCTCATGCTTCTATGACAACACTCTCATTAACCATCTTGTTTAAAAAATATCTAACTTTTCCCTCCACCTGCCACTTTGCTTCGCCCCGCACCCTGGATATTTGACTTACAACCTCTTCAAACATTAATCCCGGACTGGTGTCTATAATTTTCAATATCTGATATCCAAATTTATTCACCCCAAGCGTGATGCTAGTTTTCCAGTTATATACCACAGTACGAAAGTCGTTCAACTCATCCAGCTCCGGATGAAAAAGAACACCCCTCTTTATAATAGAGTAGCTTTTGTCCATAATTAAAACCTTTCGCTTAAAGCGAGAGATCAAGATTGGTGTATAAACCTATCAAAAGGGACTGGTTTTTTAACCGCGACTGCCTCCGCCAAATTCCCAATTTTCTCCGCGGAAGGTAACGTCTCGGCTGCCTTTATTCCCTCTTTTATTTGCACGGCTGCGCCAAATTTAATATCCTTATTCATTCATTATCACCTCCCTCTCTTCTTGGTTTAAGAACCAATAAATTATTGTCACAACCCGAATATCTTGGCCTAACGAGACCAATAACATGGAACCCGTCAGTATTTACCAAAGACTCCAATAGTCGTCTTGGCCGACTATTCAAAAACAACTCTTTAGGTGTCACTGGAACAAAATTCTCTTGAGATCCGCCACGGTAACTCTCTCCAACCCCAGCTTCATCAAATACCGATGTCGCTTCCCTCAAATCTTTCTCCATCCACAATTTATCCTCTCCCTCAAAATAACAATCCCGCAGGTATTTCACTCCTCTGGCCATATTTTTGTTCAGGGAAAAAATTAACGAGCCCGTATTCCATATAGATACGGCGGTAACCACTTTGCTAATTCCCCTTTCCAAAAGGAATCTCCCCCTTTCCTTGTACAACAACGACCCTATCCCTATGCGTTGGTGGGTAGCAGCAACTACCGCATTTACCCCCACCGCGTAGTCAGGGCGTACAGACCGAACAACCTCCATTCCCCCCACCAAATTACCCTCCAACCATGCCCCCAATACCCAACAATGAAAAATTAATGGATCATAGCTCAACTGTTCCGCTTGAGCTACACTCATTCCTGCTTGAAGAGCCATCCAAAAAGGCATTTCCTCTTCTCTCAACTCTCGAGTCTCGACCTTTAAAACGCCACCCTCGCTACCCATTTAATAGTGCATTGTACATCATCCTGTCAAGGATTTACAACCCCGAGACAAAGGGCAAGAGAGCCAAATGCCGGGCCCGTTTAATGGCGACAGCCATCGCCCGTTGATGTTTGGAACACACCCCAGTCCTATCATGGCTTAATATCCGGCCTCTCTCGGAAATATATCTCGACAACATGGCCACTTCTTTAAAAGTCGGCTCCTTCTTCTCTTTGCAAAACTGGCAATTCCTGGCCACCCTGATGATTTTTTTCTTCTGCAGCATATTAGAAAGGAATATCTTCCGCTACTTCCGCCGCCGGTGCCGGTGCCGGTTGTTCCACCGGTTGTTCCACCGGTTGTTCCGCTACCGCCGCTTCCTCACCCTGGCGCTTATTATCCAACACCAACATGTCTTCAATCACAATTTCCGTCGCCTGCCGCGGCTGGCCATCCTGGCCAGTCCATTGCCGCGTCTGCAGTCTTCCTTCCACATATACCCTGCGGCCCTTAAACAAAAGTTGACTGCACAACTCTGCCAGCTTATTCCAGGCCACAATCCGGTGAAACTCGGTCTCTTCCCGTTTTTCCCCCGATTCCGTGACCCACGTCCGGTTAGTCGCCATGCCAATAGTACACACCGCCGTTCCCTGGGGAGTGTACCGCAACTCCGGATCCCGGGTCAGGTTTCCAATCAGCTGTACCTTATTTAACGAACGCGTAGACACAAATGTCGCAAAATTTCTTTGTCAATAGTTAACTTCTTTTCCAATTGTATCACTGACTCGGCCGGCATTTCAACCACCCAATTCAAAAACACTGCTTCCCGGGTTTTGGCTATCGGATATGCCAACTGTTTCTTGCCCATCTCGGTAAACTTCCCCAATTTACCATCCAGGGCTTTCACCAACTTCTCAATCTTGGCCTCCACTCCCTCGGCCTTTTTAACCAAAACCGTCAAATCATATTTGTTCATATCCGCCAATTTTACTATACCCCCACCTTAAATTCCACCACATCACCCTCCTGCATAACATAATCCCGGCCTTCCAGCCGCACATGTCCCAGCCCCCGCGCGCGGGCCCAGCCGCCATCGGCCACAAACTGCTCCCAATTTACTACATCGGCCTTAATAAAATTCTTTTCAAAATCAGTGTGAATTACTCCGGCCGCTTGAGGGGCTTTGGTTCCAGCTTTAATGGTCCAGGCCCTCGCCTCAATTTCCCCAGCCGTCAAAAATGTTTGCAGTCCCAAAATATCAAAGGCGGCCTGGATTACTTTTTCGAGTCCGGTTTCCTCAATCCCCAAGTCTTTAATCTCATCCCCAAATTCACTTTCTAACTTGGCGCAAATGCGCAACCCCTCACCCCCCAGCCTATCTTCATCAGTATTGTAAACCACTATCTCTGGCTTATTAATAATATTGGCCAGCTCTAATTCAAGTTTCAAAATTTCATAATCCTCTTTGGGAGTCACCGATCCGGATCGGATGACATTCTCATCACTAAAATCCCGCAGTAAATACAAAATCGCATCCACTTCCCGAATATGGGCCAAAAATTTATTACCCAGGCCTTCTCCCTCACTGGCTCCCTTAACTAAACCTGCTATATCCACAAACTTCACCGTGGCCGGCACAATTTTTTCTGTTTTTACCACGCCCGCCAGTATGGCGAGGCGGGGATCCGGCACCGGCACTATTCCGATATTGGGCTCAATAGTGGCAAAGGGATAATTGGCCACATACGCCGCCTGCTTTTTCAGAAGGGCATTAAACAACGTAGACTTTCCGACGTTGGGTAAGCCCACGATACCGACACTTAAACCCATTGACTTTTATAGCAAAACTTCATATAATGCATCCAAATTGGCATTAGCCACGACCTTCTTGCTTAGGCAAGGAGGGCAAAACAAAAAATTCTCCTAGTTCTTTCAATACTTTTTTAAAATCACCCTCGTCCAGTTCTACCAGTTTATTCCAAATTCTTTTAGAACTAAAAACCCTAATCTGAGAGATCATCACCGAAACTGAATTTTTCTTGACAGTTACTGGAATATAATATTTGTTGTTCTTTAGTTTGGTACTCATAGGCACACCCAAGAATATCTCTCGGTTAAATTTCTTTACAATCAAGACGGGCCTCACATAATTTGAATCTTTACCATCTTCCTCAAAACCTACATTTACACCTACGGATACCCACCAGATATCCCGTTCTTTAAACAACGGGGGGACCACACTCCTATAATGTAAACCCTTCTTTTTAACTATCCATGTGTCAAAATCTTTAAAATACTCTGTATTGTTTTTCATCAGATTATTTTAACATCGCATTCGGTAATCCCACAATTCCGACCGATAGGCCCATTATTCCGCTCCCAGAGTAATCACTACATCATAGTTTGAGGTTTCTTCCAGTTCCACATTCGGGCCTAAAGTGTATTTAGCTTCCAAATCTTTGGCCAAAGTGTCCGTGTATTTGCCGGCCGCTTTTTTGAAAGCTATTTCGGTCAACTGAAAATCCCCGTCTGCATTTCCCGCCGCTATATCCACATATCCCAAGCCCTCCAAAAAGGTCTTAGCCTTGGCCGCCGCTCCCGCGACTCCGCTGCCATTCAGTACTTGAATCTGCAAATCTGCCCTTTTTATTTCCGTTGCTGCCGGACTCGGAGACGGTGTAGGGCTAGGGCTAGCTTGCACCACTGTTGTAGTGTTTCGAGTTTTTGCCACTAAATATCCCGTCACTGTCCCCACCACCGCCCCCAATACAAACGCCACCAACATCCACACCCAGCCGTTCTCTTTCTTTGGCTCCTCTGGCGTCACCGCGACCGCCGGAGGAACTTCCTCGACAGGAGCCTCCACCACCTGCGGTTCCAAAATCGGCTTCTCCATGGGCATTGGTTCTAGCATAACCAATTTACTTCCCCCTTGTCAACACTTTCCACACCACAGCTTTTTCCCGCAAACTCTGAACCAATTGTCCTACTTCCTGTTGCAGTCTCGCCGAATCAGTCGATGGCTCCACCATTTTTTCCAGTGACAACTGCATCTTAATCTGACCCACCAGCTGTTTTTCTGTCATCCCCTGAATAGCTAAGGCCTGTTTGTAGCTTTCTTCCGATCCGATTTGCTCCTTCAACATCTTTAACTTTTCCGCCACTTCGCCGTCCGTGACTTTAATTTTTTTCTTGGCTATCTCCTGACTAATTATCCGGCTCATTAATAATTCCTCCACCGCGTCCTGACCCACCTTTTCGTACATCAAACTATTCAGTTCAAACCTGGTAACCGGCATCCCGTTCACTACCGCCACCACCGGCCAGGAATTTGTCCTATACCAAAAAAGCGCCAGCAAAACGCCGCCAATCACCAACCATTTTCTCTTCACCCACATACTCGCGCTATCATATCATGTTTAATTTTCCACCACAATCCGTAACCGTCCGGAATTGTACACCGCCGATTCGGTGGTCAAAGATTTAATCTGCACCCGAATTAAATTCTTCCCCTGCCAAAAACTCACCTGTCCGGATTCCACCACCGTATCCGTATTGCTTTTGGTGCTGGCTTCACTTCCCTGCACCCCAATCCCGTGCGTTACATCAAATAATCTCACATACGCCCTTCCCGACCCGGTCATGAGTTTCATATTGGCCTCAAAATACACGCTCACCAGCCCCGGATAGTCCTCTGGGCTAAAATAAAAATCACTCCCCGCCACGTTCACCCAATCCTTAGCCGTGGTACTTCCACTCCCGGCAATGGTCACGTACGTCGTCGATTTTACTTTCGTCTTCGGCACCGTCTGATATATTATTTTCGTCTCCGGCGTTGGTCCTGGTGTTGGTTTCACTGTCGCCGTCCTACTGTCAATATATTTTTTACACTCATCCCCACATTGGTCTATATATTCCACTACTTTGTCATTCGTTGTCATACGATAGTCATTCATTGTCATTCTTTGTCTATACAAATAAACAAACCCGCCGCCCGTCAACAACAAATTCACCACTGCCACCACATTAAAAACTTTTTGCCATTGTATGACCATGGTATGCCTATGAATGACTACTGAATGACTTAATAACAGGTCCAATAGCCGTATCTTTAATTGTAAAGCCCCGGGCCTCTATTTGCATCCTGACTTTATCCGCCTCCACAAATTTGCCCGCCTTACGCAAGGCTTCTCTTTCACCGGCTAATTTCTTCGCCTCCTCCGGTACTACTCCTGTCTCTTGAACACTGGCCAATCCCAGTCCCAGTATCTGATCCCAATCTAAGAGCAGTTCCAGTTTATCGTAATCCGGAATATTGCTCTTCACCATCTCCCACACCACCGCCAACCCCTGGGGAAAATTCAGATCATTATTTACCGCCTGCAAAAACCTGGCCTTAAACTGGTCAATCTTTTTCAGTTTTTCTTTCGATAAACTAACTCTTAATTCTCTTGTTGCTCTTGTAAATTCACAAAGCTTGTCCAGAGCCGACTGGGCCGCCGTCAAACTACTCCAGGTAAAACTTAAAGGGGTTCGGTAATGCGCCGTCAGATACAAGTACCGCAAGGCCATGGGATCAAACCCTTTTTCCGTTACATCTTCCACTCTATACATATTCCCCAAACTCTTGCTCATTTTCTGTCCATCTACCATCAAAAAGGCCGAATGCATCCAATATTTCACAAATGGCTTGCCTGTCGCTGCTTCACTTTGGGCTATCTCGTTTGTGTGGTGCACCGGAATGTGATCCTCTCCGCCCGTATGAATGTCAAAAGTCTCTCCCAGATATCTCATGGACATGGCCGAACATTCAATGTGCCACCCCGGAAAACCGGCTCCCCACGGGCTTTCCCACTTCATGACGTGCTTTTCAAACCGGCCAATCAATTTAAACCACAGGGCAAAATCCACCGGATTCTTTTTGTGGCTTCCGGTTTGCACCTCCTGCCGGGCTGCCACCAATTTATCCGCCAATCTCTGCCCGCTCAACTCGCCATATCTGGGAAATTTCGCCACGTCAAAATACACCGCTTCCGGCGTATCATACGCAAAACCTTTATCAACCAACCTCTTTATTAATTCTGTCTGCTCCGGAATGTGTTCGGTGGCCCGGCATACCACGTCAGGACGCAAGACATTCAATTTATCCATGGTTTCATAAAAGCCCTTGATAAACATCTCCGCCGTTTCCCACACCGACTTGCCCATCTTAGCCGCGCCCGTTTCCAGTTTATCCTCTCCCTCATCGGCGTCGCTTACCAAATGCCCCACATCCGTAACGTTTTGCACATGCGTAACGCCAAACCCGCTATAAGTTAGCACCCTCTTGAGTAGGTCATCATATACATACTTTCTTCCATGTCCAATATGGGCATAGTCATAGACCGTCGGCCCGCAGGTATACATCCCCACCTTGCCTTTTTTCAGAGGCACAAACTCCTCCACCTCCCTCGTCAGTGTATTAAACAATTTCATATTTTAAAGTCGATATACTTAAACGGGTATTTATTTCGTCTGTCAACTTCATGATACCACTCGTGGTGATACACAGCCAAAGCCAACCACATCGGAATCGGCAGGCTTTTGCCCAAGGCCTGACTTCGATGCGTCCTGACCGCTCTCCATTTATTCACCCATCTCCACCCCAAATTCAAGACATGCGTCGGTTTGGTTAAATATTTAAGTACTTTCTTGTTTACCACCCTTTCCATCCCGCCAGTTACTGTCGTCCACCATAATTTGGCATTCACGTCCCGCAACCCCACCGACAAGCTGATGTGATCCGGATGTCCTGAAATACCCGATGGGTCATACGTCACCACCCAACCTGGTCTAATTCTACACATCTCTCCCTCGACCCATCTAGTCCATTCATATTTTTGCATCTTCAGTTTTCCATCGTCAAAATCTCCTATTACCAGTTCATTCACCCCCAAAATTTTTGCAGCCTTTTTCAATTCCCGCACCCGGATTTGTTTTGTCGACCGGCCGTTACCATGAATGTGCATTTGCCCTGCTCCACCTTGGGTCAGTATTATCACCACTGTTATCCATCCCATCTCTCTAGCCATCATTAACAACCCCGCCGAACCCATGGTTTCGTCGTCCGGGTGCGGATAAATCGCCATTAGAACCTTTCGCCCTTTCCAATTTTGTAGTTCAAGTTTTATATCTTTCATAATTTAATAATACAAAAAAGCTCCCTTTGGGGAGCCAATAATCACTAAAGCAGCTCCCCAATTATCGGGGGCCGCAGCCAGAATCTTCAGAATAAATTTTCGACATTAACGCCATACTAACAACATTCCCCGCCAAAGTCAATTTTATCAAAAAACGCTACAGCGTGAAATTGATAAAAAGCACATTTTATTTTTATTTCGTCAAAGCTACGCTCGTACTTTTGCCGAAATATTTTATCTACTCCCCCCAAGTTCTCAATCCCGGGATTTCTGCAAAATGTTTATCATAAGTTACCAGTACTGCCCCAATCTCCATAGCTTGAGCAGCTATCCACACATCATTCATCGGAATAGGTTTTCCCAGCTTGCGTAAGACATTCATTATCTTTCCATAATACTCAGCAGTCTCTCTAGTAATGTTTGATATCATTACGCCTGGTTTATTCAGAAATTTCTCCAGCTTCTTTTTATTCGACTGCTCTTGAGTACCCCGTTCAAAAGCATCTAACAGCTCGCCAATCACGATGGATGAAATATGTACTTCTTCTGAATGCTCAATCTTGCTTTCCAGCTCAGGATTACCCTTTAAAAAGAAACTATAGGCGTTTGTGTCTAAAGCGATTTTCTTCATTTCCAATCGTCAGGATGTATTACCTCTGTATCGGCGATGTTTCTATCAAATTCTTCGGCTTCTTCTTTAGTCCAAGATCCGGCTAAATCAGACAAATCTCTCTTCTTTTTCCCAGAAGTCAGCCCAGCCGCCTCCCGAAGTAAGCTCTTGGTAACATTGTTCAAACTGGTATCCCGAGCGCCAGCTTCAGCCAGAAGAAAAGTGTACAGATCATAGTCTAGATTATGGAGTGTAAAAGATTTTGTTGCCTTCATGGTCCATATTATGAACCATAACGAACCACATGTCAAATTTATCTACTCCCCCGACGGAAACCAAAAAAACTTTTCTTCATCATCGCCGGCCCCCGGCTGCCCCGCCAGAAATCCCGTGGTCCCCGGTCAAACCGGCTCACCTGTGGCGGTTTAGATGGTTTGGGTTTATTATCCGCTGGCACGTTGCATTGCCTCCTTGCTTCCTTGTCTGGATTTTATCATCTTGGCCAGCACCGATTCTTTCCTTGCCCTTCCGAAGTCCCGCTGTTGCGGGACGAAGGAGGGTTTCTGCTCTGCTTGCGGTGCCTGTTCTCTCTTCTTTCTCGCTTCCACAATCTCTTTATTTATCTGCGCCAACCTGGCCCTCGCCTCCTGCAATTTCTTCGTCTCACTCTGCTCAATTTGCTCAATCGGCTTCCCATAATCTCCCGTTAGCGACTGGAGAGCATCTTTAAACATGTCTTCAGCTGTTTTTACTACCGGTTTAGCCACGGCAGCCATCCCTTTCTCCAACCTCTCCATCCCCTGATCTCCAAACCGATTGTAATTAGTACTCACGCCGTCCCTCCATAGCATGCGTTAACGTCTGATCATCAGCATACTCAATGTCTGCCCCCATTGGCAATCCATGCGCCAGGCGCGTAATTTTGAGGGCTGCGGGCTGAGCTTTGAGGGCTTTGACAATATACAGACACGTCGCTTCTCCCTCCATATTCGGATTCAGTGCCAGAATTATCTCCTTAATATCTTCGTTTCTTAATCTCTTAATCAACTCGGAAATCCTAATCTCCTCCGGTCCGATATTATGCAGCGGGTCAATCACTCCGTGCAGCACGTGATACACGCCCTTGTATCCGTTACTTCTCTCCAACGCCAGCACATCCAGCGGCTGTTCCACCACACAAATTATGCCTTTATCCCGGCTCACATCGGCACAGATATCGCATGGGTCGGCTTCAGAAATGTTGTGGCATACAGCGCACTCCTTGGTTCCTCGCTTCAAATTTCCAATAGATTCCGAAAACCGATCTAGTTCGGCTTGTGGTACATGCAGCAAATAATACGTCAATCTGGCCGCCGTCTTTGGCCCTATCCCCGGCAGTCTCTCAAAGGCCTCAATCAAATTATTGATAGCTCTGGCAATTCGCATAAAAAACGCACCCCTTTCGGGATGCGCAAGATAAACTACCCATTTTTAACATCTTTGGCCAGTCTTGTCAACTTATTTAAGATATATGCCCAATCTGCCCTTTCCCTTAGTTCCCAAGACAAAAACTTATTTGAAGAAAACACGATCACCTTCTTGCCAAGTCTTTTTTTCAACACATCCGCTAAGTAAGCAAAATCACTATCTCCCGAGAAAATAACCACGCCGTCAATAGTCTCTTTCATCCCCACCTCCAAAATCATATCTATAGCCATTTCTACATCAAAATTACCCTTGTATACATATCCATTGTCAGTCTCGATCCTCTTCAGTTCCTTGCTTCTCACTATAAAACCCAGTTTCTTTTCTAGTCCCTCCAGGTAAATTTTCGTTTTCTTGTCTCCTTTTTTCAGGGCGTTATAATAATAGACGCCCCTCACCGCAAAGTTTTCTTTCACAAACTCCACCGCTTTTCTCCAATCAATCACCCACCCCAAACTTTTCTGTGTAAACCACATATTCGCTCCATCCACATACACTCCCACTTTAAGTTTTTTCACAACAGACTTCCCCATCATTCTAAGTTTATCACCTTTTAACCCTCACGACTTAATTTCAACAGTTATTCAAATCTGATTCCTATTGATTCGATTAAATCCACCAGGCTTCCTGCTAACCTGTCCCTTTCCAAACTTCCTCTCTCTATCTTCAAACCGCTATCACGAAATTGTTCAAAAAGATCATCCAATTCTAAGTACGACGGATCATTTATTCTCCGTAAATTTTTCCTCCACCGTTGCTGTATACGACCACAGTTGGCGTTTTTTGGAGTTTCCCAAACCCAAGCCTGAAGATTGCTGCCCATAACTACAATCGCTTTCGCAAACGGTCCTTCGTCCCCAAACGACGGTTGCAAATCCTCACCTGAAGGAAAAGCGTGAAGAGTATTTCCCGCCACAATCGGATGAGTATGAACATCAAATAAACTCACATCTTCAGGTTCAACAAACCCTCCTCCTACCGAACTTGGAGAGACATCCTTCATATCCATCATTACATACTTCCCGCTTCCGGTCAGAAAAACCACTTTCAGCCCCTGCTCATAGTCCTGTGATCTACGTACCGCCAAACTTAATCTCTTTCCAAATGTATCACCTCTCAAAAATTTAACGACGGCTGCATGGGATATTCGCCTATCCAAGCCTTCAAACTCATCCATTTTTGTCACTTGGCTGCGCCGTTATGCTTGCCAAAAAATCTCTCAACTTTTGCAATTCTTCGCCTTCTTTGAGAAACTCGGTTTTATCCAACACAGCACTTACCTTAAGGCTCGAAAATTGACTAGGTTTAAGCGCTGTCATCAAAGCAATATTCCGTATCCCCAAACTTTTTGCGGCATCAAGCAAGTCTGCGCTTCTCAAATGAGGATCTTGCGAATCCCACATTGAAGGACTCATCAACACTCCCTTGATTTGCACGCTTCGCGAAGAATCGAACAAAACCGCTAGAGCCTCGGCCACACTACCAACGGCCACAATTCCCAACTCCTCTTTTGACTGCTCACCAACAATACGAACCGCGGTCTTCAAAAACCCAGTCTGATCAGCAATTAATATCGCAGCCTCGACTTCACCCATAGAATGGAATTGTACTACAATTTTCTAAGGATGTCAAAAAATACCTATATTGCGCCATTTGCAAGAGGACCTCTTGCAAGGACAAAATTTATGTTGATGCTCGCCTGGCTTTCCTTACTGCAATGGCTGAATTTAGTGCCAAAATTACCCCAGTTGTAAGTGCAGGATTTTCTTCCAAAATTTTCAAGGCCATATTTTTATAATCTTCATGTATGGCAACTTGCTGTCTATTCTCGGGATAAATAAGCCCACTACTGAGAACTAAAGACAACATAAGATCATCATAATGAAGATCGTCTTTATTCATCTCTTCAATAATTGCAAATGACATATCAGTCAACCCCTTCCAAGGCCATAAATCTTCCAGCTCAAGCTGAAGCTTCCAAAAGTGCCGCATTACGCCACTGGGTAATTTATCACTTACTATTGTCACATCCGCATCCAAATTTTTTGGGTCGTTGTACACCAACGAGCCATGCATAGTAAGTGCACATCCAGATGCATTAGCGTAGCCCAACGATCCGCTGAAAAAATCTCTAAGTATGGTTCTGGCCTTTTGTGCCTCTTGATTAACAAGATCAGTTTCGAACGTTTTCAACTCTGCCAAAGCACCAACAACATCTCTTTCCCACATTCAAACATTATACTATAAGATGGCATAGATTTTTAGTTTTGTCCCCCACCCATTAATCCCCCCATGCCCCCAGAAACATTCATCAGTTCTTTGGCTGCCAGTTCCTGGCTTTTGCGGATAGCCTTGTTTAAAATGTCATTCAAGACCGGATTGCCGATGCCCTGCACGGATAGCTCAATTATCTTCTGGTCCCCGGAAATGACTATCTTTACTCCGTTTTCCTCTACCGTGATCTGCTGGCCTGCCAAATTCTTCTGCATGGTCATGGCCTGCTGGCGCAGTTTATTCAGATCTCCCAATTTTCCGAGCGCATCACCTATGCCCATAACTTGAGATCATACTACTTAAATATCTCTTCCGCAATCCTCACAATATCTTCGTCTTCCTTGACCGGCTGGCGCTTCTCCCCCAGAGAGAGCAGTAACCTGGCCGGATCGGTTCCAAACACTCCTCCCACCGCTGCCTCCACAATCTGCCGGCATTTATCCGTCTCCAGTTTATCTTTGTGGAACTTATAAAAGACTTCCAGCGTCAGCGTATCTCCATCAAACTCCACCGGCCGGGTCGACCGCAGCAGGGCCTCTACAGAATGATTCATCGGCTTAACCGCTTTCAAAATCTCCGGCCACTTCACCTGCACATCCTCCAGTTTATATTTTCCCTTCCCCGAACCGTGTTTTACAGGGTCTTTCTTTGGGTGATCCGCAGAGCGCACAAGGAGAGACCCTGTGCGTTGCGTATTTTGCGTATTTTCTATCACAAATATCTCCAGCGGCAATTGCGGCACCGCAGAAGTTTTACTCCTCTCATAGGCTTTTTCCAAACTCTCAATCATCGGCAAAATAGATTTATCCATAGTCTCTAAAAGCTGCTCCCGCAGTTCCTCAACGCATCTTTCAATAAAACTCCGGGGGCTGACGCCCTCCTCAATCATTTTATTTATAAATTCCAAAGCCCCCTTAGTATCTTCGTCTCTTAATAACTTAATAAACTTCGCCGGCTCCGCCGATTCCAGCATCCCCAGCACCTCCGCCATGGGTTTTTCAGACAGTATCGCCTGCTCCAAAATCTTAATCGCGTCCCGGAAGCTGCCCTTAGCCGCTTTAGCAACCAGCCCCAAGTCAGCATCGCTAATTTTGAACTTTTCACTTTTAACTATCAACTGCAACTTAGCCATTATTTCCGCTATCACCGGTCTCTTAAACTGAATCCGGGTACACCGTGAGACCACTGTCTCCGGCAATTTTTCCGGGTCCGTCGTGCACAATACAAACACCGCGTGGACCGGCGGTTCCTCCAAAGTTTTTAACAAGGCATTAGCCGCCTCCGTCGTCAACATATGCACCTCGTCCACGATATACACTTTGAATTTGGCCCGCATCGGGGCCAGCTTAATTTTGTCCCGCAATTCCCGGATTTCATCAATACCTCTATTTGAAGCCGCGTCAATTTCAATTACGTCAGGGCTATCCAATATCAAATCGTCATCGTTTATTACTTTGGCCAAAATTCTGGCCGCACTCGTCTTGCCTGTTCCCCTAGGACCCGAAAATAACCAAGCGTGGGGCAATTTCTTGCTCTCCAGCATCTTCCCCAGCATCTCCCGCACGCTTACCAGGTCTAATTCCGAAATTTTCTGCGGCCGATACTTCAAATACAACGTCTGGGTCATCAATTAGTTATACCTGTTCCTTTTCACAAATCAACTGTATAAATTTTTAACTCAAATCCCACATTTACATCACCGCACACGATCGTTATCGACGATGTAAATTTACAAATCAAACCAATCTCTCAAATCTTCGTCATTTTCAATTCTCTCTGCTGTAACCAGCTTCACCCCATGTGGTACTCCCACAACTTCCCTCAAAAACTTGATCTCATCATCTAAAGGATACGGGTGCACCCATACGCTTTTTTGCATTCTTCTCAAACCCAATCTCACCAGCCACTTTCTAAACAAATCTCTCTTCCCTCTCTCCAGCTCTTCCACATCAAAAAACACCATCCGCCACTTGCTGTCCCATTTCGCGGGTTTAGCAATTCCCACTTCTTCTAGTTTTCTCTTTACTACCGATGTTCTCCCTTTGTCTGTAATTTTCACCATCGTCCCGTTCTCTGTTTCCCGCACCTCCACCTGTCCTTTTCTAAGCAGCTTGTCCACTCCGTTTTTTACACTGCTTTTGTAGTATTCGTCCCAAAAACTTATGTTAACGCTCTCCTTTAACCGGCGATAGGATTCAGCTTTCGAAAGTACAAATGTTCCATCCATCTTTTTGTCCAGAAAATTCAGAATGGCCTCCATCGTCACTCTTATTTTTCTCTTTGTCCTCTGCTTCATAATTTACATTATCATACACGATCGTTACCGACAATGTAAAAGTCACTCATTGTTTCCCAAACGTAAATACTGCAAAAAAGTCCCGGGGGTCATGATAATAATATCTAAATCCTGTTTTATTTTGTCTATTTTGTAATGCTTCAGGTTATAAGTTATCAAAAATCTCGCCCCGGATTGATCCGCGCCCGCCACAATATGAGCGTCATTTGGATCCAGAGAATAGATTGCATATTTTTTAACACTATTGACAGTTATTATTTCCGTCTTCGGCAATGGTCCGTCTATTTTTAGTCTGGCCATAACTATCCTCAATTCTTTTTGAGATAAATTGGAAAGCATTTTAGTAATGTTGTTTCTGGTATTTAGCAATTGGGCGGAAGCGCCGGTGTTTGAAATAAGCGAGGAGATTACAACGTCCGAGTCGATAAATATCTTCATAATTGCGCTCTGGCGTCAGCCAAAGCACCTTCTATTGCCAGCAAATTCTTCTTGTCTTCTTGTTCGGCCAAATACAAATCGTAATCCAGTCCGGTCAGGGCAAAAGCAATAGAATTGGCGGGGATCCGATACACTTTACCAATTTTTTTGGCTAAAATTTCCCCCCGGCCTATCAAATCATAAACAGTATTGCTGCTTAATTGTAGTATCTCGGCTACTTGGTCTGGAGTATATACTTTGGTACTAAACATGACTACATGTTACCAAACACGAACAAACTTGTCAAGTACCAAACAATTTACCAAACGATCATGACAACATTGCAACAAATTAGTGACATAGATATCATTAAAATATAAGTTCCACTATCTCACTAGCCACAGCACGCCACCTGCAAGAGCCGTTAAAAAATCTGTTTCATCTGCGCCCCCAGAGGGCAAGGTGGTTGAATATCCCTCCACATATTTCAATCCATCACCCTCCAAAGATACCATGAGCGTACCCCCTCGCGCCTTTAACACCTCAAATTCCACTTTCTCTGCAATCTCTTTATGACTCGGCCCTGGAGGTGGTTTACTATGAAGAGCCAATTCCAAATGTCCTTCCCCTCTTTCACCTACCACAAACTTATGTCCGAAAGGCATACCCCCGTCTATAGCTTTTATTTCTTCTATTGCCTCTTTTATCGTCGTTTGTAAGACTTCCATTAAGTGAGAATTTTAAACCCAGTCTTCGGCTATTGTCAACCGCACTTGCACTTGTATATTAGGATACAAGTTTACTCGTGGTGTATCCCCAGCAAATGCAAACAGCCGTGCCCGGCTAGTGATTTTATGTCTTTCTCCTGATCACAAATTACGATATCACCCAGGCGAATCACCCCATCCGGGTAAGTTGTGTCTCCGTCCAAAGGAAAGCTCAACACGTCATGCGACCGGCCGTCCCACAATTTTTTTATTTCCTCTTCGCTGGCCTGGTACACCCCCACCTCATAATCCCCGGTTATCCCCTGCTCCCGCACCATTTTTTCAATCACATCAGGATTGTTTAATTTCTTCATGCAAAATCTCCAGCTCCTGTTTCTCTTTAGCTGCTTGCTCCGGTCTTCCCCCCTTCTCAAAAGACTCGATCGCCTCCCGGCGCTTCTTGGCCTCATTTTGCACCACCAAAATTACTTCTTCATTAGTTAAATCCCGCTGCAAATCTATCCGCTTATATCCCAAGGCGCTCACCAGCATCCGCAACACACTCACTTTCAGGGCATCTCCTGATTTCATGGCCGCTACCATTTCCGCTTTAATACGATCGGCGTTTAACATACCGGTTGGCTCTCCGCTCTTTAGCTTTTTCCTGCTTAACCAGCGAAGGTTTTTTGTAAAACTCCCGTTTTTTCAGCTCCAACAACACCTCATCCGCCAGGACTTTCTTTCTAAAATCCGCAATCAACTTGTCGTCAGACTGGCCGGGTTTTCTGCGTACTACCGTGGGCATAAAATTATTTCATCCCCCTTTCAGATGATAATGCAGATGCGGCACTTCCTGGTACCGACCGGCATTCAGTTCAATTTTATAACCGTCCAGAATTTTCAGTTCCCCGGCCAATTTAGCCATTACCATTTGCAATTGGCCAGCAATCGTCTCATTAGCCTCACTCAAATCGCGCATATGTTTCTTAGGAATAAGAATCACATGCACCGGCTCAACCGGATGAATATCGTCAAAGGCTAACACCTCTCCGTCTTCATATCTCTTTTGACTCCCAATCTCACCACTCACAATTTTACAAAAAACACAATCCTGCATATGTCTATTATACCTGGCTCTACCGTGTCACCGCAATCACTTCGGACAATTCCGCGTCCGGCGCCGCCACCGTCACCCGGTTATTGGTAGCGCTTTTCACCACTGTGTACCCAGTGGCGTAAGCCACTGTGCAATCTGTCACCGAAGCTCCATTATTAGTCAAGGGATCCACCGGCAAGGCCGCCAAATAGTCTGTCACCACAGACGCGCAAATATTCGCGCCGGTATTAGAGATGGCTTGAGCCGTAGTCGTAATTCCCGCCGGCAGGACGCCCTTTTTATCCGCCGCGTACTGATGAATGGCGTTCAAAATAGAGTTTACGTCACTCCGCCTGGCAGTATTATTCGCTTTAGAAAACTGCCGGGCCGGATTGATGGCCACCAAGGTGATCACCAGCAAAATCGACAACACTCCAATCACTACCAGCAACTCGATCAGCGTAAAACCTTTTCTAAAACTCTTGGGCATTAGGTTAATTAAAAACGCTTTGACGAACCTTGTCAAGGGGTATTTTTCCCCTTCCATATCCGTATGATATACCCCCACAAAACTATTCTCCATGACATAGGCCATTTTTTTCAGTATCAACCGGCAGGCGTTGGCATCAAATGTAGATCCCACCCCCACCGGCCCCAGTACCAGCTCCGGGATCACTGCCTTAACCGCAAAACCCAAGGATTCAAACGCCGTGCGCACCGATTCGTATAGCCGGCGGTTGATGACCACCACGTAGTATTTACCCCCTAGTTTAAAAATCTTGGAGCTGGGACTGGCTAAGGGTACGCTGTCCACAAATTCCTGCACCTCCCCGGCCAACTTTTCATCTGTTTCTCCCGTCAATTGCTTGGCAAAATACGTTTCCGCATCCAGAACCACTACCAGATCAGATGCGGGAATCTTGTTCGCTTCCACAAAAGCTTTTATCTGCGCAGCCAGTTCGGTCAGTCCCACCACATTTAAGTCTTTCACCACTCCCGCCCCAAAGGGCATTTTTAGCAAACTGTTGATCTGCACCCCGCACACAGACAGCCCCTCCCGCGACACATTAACTATAGTAGGAACGGTCTTCATTCGATTTCCTTCCAGGTCTGAACCGTCAAAACCCCGGCCGTGTAACCTGCCACTACCTGGATTTTGCGCCTGATTTCTCCCACTACCGCGGAAGAAATTATGGTTTTGGGATCAGACCCGGACACACTAATTGTGGCCGTCCCGTCGACCGTTGTCAATGTACTACCGGCATAATTGGGGTCCCGCAGCAGCATCAACAGGGCTTCCTCCGCCCCGGATTCACCTAGCCCCAGCGCCATCTGGCCCACCTCAAATCTGGTACTGCCCTGGGTATTAGTAATCACCACTGCCACTGCTGCCGACACCACCGCCATGGCCATAGCTATGAACACCAACAAGACTACTAATGTTTGACCTTTCCTCATCGCAGTCCTACCGCCGTCGAAAACGCCCGGCTGCGGCCTCCTGAAGAAACGGTAAAATTAACTCTAGCCGTGTCACCCACCCGAGTTACACTCCATCCACTCACCATACTATCATAACTATTCAATCTCACTCCACCCGCTTGCAAATTACCATCCACTACCGAGTAAGATTGGGGATTTAAGACCACGTTGTTAGCATCATAACTCAATCTGGCCAAAAGATACCGGCCGTCAATATCTATCAAAGACGCCGCCACCGACTCTGCCTGGGTTTCCAAAATGGTGGCCAGCATATTAGTCAAGACCACCAAAAATAGTCCTACCAAAGCCATATATATTAATAGTTCGATTAAAGTAAAGGCTTTCTTCATGGTGAATAGTTGACAGTTAAATCATAAAACACCGGCGTCGCATTGGCATCTGTTGTCGTCAGGTAAAGTTTGTATTTGAAACATCTGCCCGCATTAAATCCCAAGGAATCTGTAAATGTATAGTTTATACAGTCCGCCGATACCGCCGTCTGCACAGACAGCGTGGTCTGGCTCGGAGTCGTCCCCGTAAAACTCACCCGATTATAGGAAGTGGAATATCCCGGATCAAAAGCCGCTGACACAAACGTCCCCGAAGAAGTATATCGCCCCCCCGGACCCCCGGCGATCATTCTAAATTCCGCCCCCGCGTCCCGGGTAATGATATAAGAATACGCGTCCCCGTCCTGCTCCATGACCGACGCCACGCCGTTTATGCCTGAATCCACATTCAGCCCCCCGCACCGGCTGGGACTACTTTCAGTTGTTGCATCCACCACCTGATATTCTTCCGCTCCGGTTCCCACAATAATTATTTTATTCCCACTCACTCCCGTCACACCCTTAGGGGTCATCCCATTAGTATTGTAACTACCCAGCGTCGGCCGGCTCCCGGTTTTAGTCGAAATATCCACAATATATAATTTCCCCGCGGTCACATACGCCCGCGTAGCCGGGGAATTTACAAATACATCGGTGGCTCCACTCCCACCTGCCAATCCGGCCTGACCCACCACCGTCATCGAGGCGGGGTTGCTCACATCTACTATTTGCAGCTGGGTAGAAGTATTTGTGGTAGCCACATATGCGTACGTTCCAGACACTATCACTTTCTTTCCCGTCCCTGCCAAATTCACACTCCCCAGTTGACCCCGCGATCCGGATTTGCTGGACAGATCAAAAGTATATAGTTTATTTTCGTCGGTCATATATCCCACATTTCCGGCCACAAATACGCTGTCTCCCTCATCATTTCCCGGAGCATTAAAATATCCCGCTTCCGAATACGGATTAGTCGTCAGATTTATAATTTCTATCTCTTTAGAATTGGAGTCCGTAGCCAAATAGGCATAATTTGTCTCCCCAAACACCCCGTTGGTCTTAAATCCGTCGAATGTGCCTGCAATCGCCGCCACCGGCGGGTTGGCATTAGAAATAGTCACGTTGGCAAACGACACGCCCGAAGCATTATCCCCCGTTACGGCAAATGCCCGGCCTTCGATAGCCGTCAGGGCATTGGCCACTCCGGACTTTGGCAAATCCAAAGCCGCAATCGACAAATTGGGATTGCACCAATCACCCTGCCCCCCTGCCCCCAAGACCACTTCCCCTCCCGCAGTATTTGTCACGGCAGTCCCCGACTTCACCCCGGCATTAAATTGGGCCTCGGTCGTTTCGGTGTACACCAAATTATCCAAATACCGGGTCAGGACCAAAGCGCTGGACACACTATTGGCCAGGGGGGTAGACCAGCTCACAGTTACCAATACATTTTTCGTGGACGGATCAACTTTCCCGTTGCGCGAATAATCCGAAATCACTACGCTTCTAGTCAAATTCCCCAATACCTCACTGCCAATTGCCAATTGCCAGTTGCCAGCTGCTACCACCGGGTGAAACGTTCCGTTTACGGCAAAACCCGTCCAGCCGTTTTTCCGGACGGCTCTCACCGCCTCCACCGCTTCCCGCAGACTGGCCGTGGCCGCCAGCCTCTGTTCCTGTTGGGCCCGGCCTTCCCGGCCGGCCATTATCCCCGCCATAAAGGCCGGGATGAGAATGGCCGTCAGGCCTAGGGCCACCAGTAATTCCACCAGCGATTGGCCCTTAGTCAACTTGGGTAACCACACCATAACTGTTTATATGTAACGTTTTAGTCGTTCCGTCTGTGGAATCCACTACCGTCACGGTTCCCGCCTCCGTCTCCCCGGAAACCGCCGCAAAAGTTATCTTATTGCCGGTATAACTTGAGCTGATAGTCAAATTATTATCCAAGTCTATCGCCGCCAAATCTACAACCCCTGCTCCTGCCCCCATCATGGCTTTCACCTGCTCCGCCCGGATTTCAGCCACCAATTGCTCCACCCCCGCCAGCTTCACTACCCGCCTCTGCCCTCCCAGCAAATTGACCGTGGTAGCGGTAATCACCACCGCCCCGATGGCCATGACCACAATCATCTCGATTAATGTAAATCCTCGCTTCATATATACGTCTATATCCAATCTACCAGATATCGTTAATTACACCAAACTCCGCTATAGCGTAGTTCCTTGTAAATCTATAGATCGAATATCTCTCTCAAGTTCTCATCATTTTCAATTTTTTCCGCCGTCACCAGCTTCACTCCGTGCGGCACTCCCAAAACCTCGCGCAGAAAACTTATCTCCTTTTCTAGAGGATACGGATAGACGTATACACTTTTCTGCATTCGTCTCAAACCCAATTTTTTTAACCACCTGCTTAATCTATCTCTACGAATCTTGTTCAGTTCATCTACATCAAAAAACACCATGCGCCACTTCCCATCCCATTTTGGCGGCTTGGCAATTCCTAACTCGTCAAGCTTCTTTCTAGTAATCTCCATCTTCCCTTTGTCTGTAATCTTTACTTCAAACTGCCCATCTACTTCCCGCATTTCAACTCTTCCTTTGCGCAATAATTTCTCTACTCCATCCTTGACACTGCTGGCGTAATATTCTTTCCAAAATTCATCCCCCACATCAAATTTAAAACCCTGTTTCAGCCGCCGATATGATTCAGCTTTAGACGGAACCACCAACCAATCCGCATATTTATCCAGCATCTTCAGAATCGTTATCAGTCCTACCCTCAACTTCCGTTTTGTTCTCTGTTTCATGATTTACACCATCTTATGCTATAGCACAATGTTATGTAAAGACATCTGCTATCTACCACCTACCTGACCTATTAATCCGTAAATCGGGGCAATAATGGCCAGCATCATTCCTCCCACCGATATGCCCACCACCACCAGCAATACCGGCTCCAAAATGGCCGTCAGCGCTTTCAGAGAATTACCCACTTCATAGTCCAGATGTTGGGATATTTCCTGCATCGAGCGGTCCAGGGTTCCGGTTCTTTCCCCGGCTTCCACTAATTTAATCATGAGATGCGGCACCAGTTTCTTGCCCCATCTCAACCCATCTGATACTTTTTTCCCGGCAATCACCATTTCCCGGCATTTGGAAATCACCTGGCCAATCCGCCTGTCCATAACCACATCCGCCGCCAGATTCAAGGCCACCGTAATCGGCAATCCCGAGGACAATAATAAATGCAGGCTGCGGCTAAACCGGGCCCAATCAATCTGCCGCACCAGACCCGATATCATCGGCAGACCAAAGACTATCGACATCACCCATTGCCGCTGGCTGCGGTATAAAATAACTCCCCCCGCCGCCGCCACTACCAAACCGATAATAATTAGGGCCGTGTTATCTAAAAGCAAATTCGAAGCCCAAATCAAAATTTTAGTAGGCAAGGGCAGTTCCACCCGCAACCGGGAGAACACGCCGGATATCCGCGGTACTACTACCGTCAGTATCATCACCAGCACTCCGATAAATAAAGCCATTATTAACCCCGGATAAATCATGGCAAACTTAATTTTGTCCGTAAATTCGATTTCTGCTTGGATATGCTCCTGCAGGTCCTTCAGGGTCGTCTCCAGAGTCCCGGCCTCCTCCGCCGCTTTAATCAAATTAATCGTCACTTTATCAAACACCCGCGGAAACCCTGCCAGCGACCCGGAAATTTGCTGGCCCTGCATCAAATCCGCCTTGAGCGTCAACAGCACTTTCCTTAAGTTTCCCTTGGTGTCTTCCAACAGCGACTCCACCGCTTCAGCCAGGGGAATTCCCGACCCCAGCATCACCCCCAGATTCCGCAGCATGGATAGCTTTTCAGTATTAGAAAGCGTGATCATACAAAATCGGCTTTAGTTACCCGCAGCACTTCCTCGACGGTGGTTACTCCGGCCGCGATTTTGGCAAATCCATCGCCCAAAATAGTCTTCATTCCTTCCGCTCCGGCCGCTTTGGCAATTACGTCCGCGTCGGCTTTTTCGGTAATTAATTTGCGGATTTCCCCCGTCACTTCCAAAACTTCAAACAATCCCACCCGTCCTTGATAACCGGACAGCCGGCACAGTTTGCACCCCTTACCTTTATATACTGGATATTTACTCTTCACCTCCCAGTTTTCTTTCACTACTTCGGGCGGAAAACTCTTGATCATGTCTTCGTGCTTTATTTCAATCTCATATTTACACGCCGGGCAAATCTGGCGCACCAGCCGCTGGGCCAAAATCACCGACACCGTCGAAGCCACCAAAAACGGCTCCACTTTCATATCTATCAGCCGGGGAATTGCCGTGGCCGCGTCGTTGGTATGCAAGGTGGACAGCACCAAATGCCCGGTCAGGGCCGCGTTGATGGCAATGCCCGCCGTCTCCCCGTCCCGGATTTCTCCCACAAAGATGACGTTGGGATCCTGACGCAGTATAGACCGCAAGCCAGACGCGAAAGTTAGATTAGTCTTGGGATTAACCTGAATTTGATTGGCCCCGCGGATGCGGTATTCCACCGGGTCTTCAATAGTAGTAATATTCTTTTCCCGGGAATTAATAATTTTCAAAATGGCGTAGATAGTGGTGGTCTTGCCGGAGCCCGTCGGTCCGGTGCACAAAATAGCCCCGTATGATTTACCGAAAGCCCGGGTCAATTTGGACAGGTCCGCCTCACTCATTCCCAGATCATGCAGGGTGTACTGCCGGGACCGGCTGGACAGCAACCGCAACACCGCTTTCTCTCCGTCGGCAATAGGTAAAATGGACACCCGGATATCCAAATTCTCCTCGTCCAGTTGGACCCGCATTTTTCCGTCTTGGGCGGCCATATGCTCGTCGGTGCGCAAGCTGGACAGCACTTTAATTCGGGTCATAATCCGCTCATGCAAGCGTTTGGGCACCCGCAGCACTTCCTGCAGCACCCCGTCAATCCGATACCGCACCAGACAGGCCCCTTCCTCCGGCTCGATATGAATATCCGAGGCCCGGTTTTGATACGCCGTTTCAATTACCGCGTCCACAATCCGGGCCACCGGCGGATCTTCCAACACCGCTTCCGCCGTCCGGCCAATGTCCTCGGCCAGCAAATTGTCCACTATTTTTTGCACGTCGCCCTGATATACCCGCAGGGCGCTCTGAATGTCGCGCAGGGTAGCCAAATGCGGCAACACTTTTTGTCCGGTTTTTTTGGCTACCATCTCCAGAACCGGCCGGCTGGTGGCCGGATCCGCCACTGCAACTTTTACGCCGTTCTTGTCCCTGGCAAAAACCACCACCTTTTGTTTCCGGGTTACCCGATCGGGAATAACGCCGAATACTTCTTCCGGAATATCTAATCTCGATAAGTTTATGAACGGCAATTTAAAATAAGCCGCCAGCGCTTGCCCCAGCTGTTCATCAGTAATTACCGCTTTTTCCAACAGCGCGTCATCCAAGCCAATATTTGAGTTCTTGGCATATTCCAGTATTTCTGCGGCTTTTTTAGCATCCAAGAGCCGGGCTTTGACCACTACGCTGATTAATTGGTCGTCGGGCAGAATCGCCATACATTTATAATACCACTACAAACCCTCGGCTGACCTCTCCAATTCTACAAAGTCCGCTGTTCCTCCGTCATCCTCCGTCGTCATTAATCCTTTATTCAAGTCTTCTTCTGTCGTCACCGTCGTCCCCTCAACTTGAGTTTTGATAGTTTGAGGTTTTTGAGTTTTTTTCGCCAACCCCACCCAAGCCAATGCTGCCGCTAAAGCCAAAATTATTAAAATGGCCCAGACTTTCTTCATGGTGTAGGACTCGCTTTCCTAACTGATCTAATGGCATCTGCTGTGGCTTTACGGGCGTCCACGATCTTTTGGTGTACCGCCTGCAGGTCGGCTTTTAGCGCTTTCATTGTTTCCCCCACATTAATCTTCAATTTATTTTCGGTAGTAATAGTTATGGTGTATATCTTAGCCGCTTGGGCAACCACAGCCGACCTGGCCTCTGCCACCGCCGCCTCAGCGGCTGTCGTATCTCCACCCCGGGCCTTAACTTTGGCCAATATCTCGCTCATTTTATCTAAGTGTCTCGTCATGGCATCTGTCCTGCGCTTATTTATCTCGGCTATCTTAGCATCCGCCCGCTCCACAATCTTCTTCTTGCGTTCGTCCCTAATAGTCTGCATCTTCTGCTTAAATTCCTCCCGCCGCGTCCCCGACCCGGTGGCACTCTTAGCCATCACTGGACCGGCCATCACCAACCCCATCAAGACAACTACTGCCAGTCTTTTCATAAAGCTCATCTAAATCTTAATATATCCCCAAAAGATATCAGAGTCAAGAGAGCAATTAAAGCTGCCATCCCCCACGCATTAATCTTTTGCTCCAGCTCTACCGGCAACCGCTTGCGTCTGGCCCATTCCAGCCAGATAAAAAACATTCTCCCCCCGTCTAGGGCCGGAATCGGCAGCACGTTAAATACTGCCAGATTCACCGACAATACCGCCACCAGCTCCACCAGCGGCCAAGCTCCCCCGCGGGATACCACGTCCGTCAGCTGGTAAATTCCCACCGGCCCGGCCACTCCCTCCGGCGCCTTACCGGCCGCTAAACTCCTGCCAATCCCCCGCAGTCCTTCTATCACTTTACCCACCCACACCCCCGTGGCTCTCACACCACCCACCATGGCGTTTCCTGCGCATTGTGGGCTGAGCGTTGAGCATTTTTGCATCAGCAAATACGGGTAATCCGCAATCCCCACTCCCACCGGCCCCTGTCCCTCCGGCGGATTCTCCCGGGGCGTCATCCGGACTGCCAAATCTGTGTAACTATCTTGGGTGATCCCTTCCAGCAGTTGCGTTCCTTTGCCTCGCCGCACCGTCAAATTTACTTCTATCCCCGCCCAAGACCGCATCAATCTGCCAAATTCGGTGCCGTCCTTGATCCCCTTATTTTCTATCCCAATCACTCTATCTTCTGTTTTCAATCCCGCTTTATCAGCGGGACTCCCACTTTCCACTCTCAAAACCGTCACCTGGTTTTCCTGGCCTACCGGCACTCCCAAGGCCGCGTACAAAGCCACAAATCCCCCCACCGCCAAAGCAATATTCATCACCACTCCCGCCGCCACCACCGCCATCCGCTGCTTGCGCCCCCTACTCCAAAAAGACCGCTTTTTATCCCGACCGGCCTCTTCTTCTCCATGCAATCTTACGAACCCTCCAAAGAGTAAAGGATAAATAGAATAATCCGTCCCTCCCAATTTAAAAGTAAACAGAGCTTTAGTAAACGGCAAACCAAAAGCAAATTCTTCCACTTTAATTCCCAATATCCTGGCTACCAAATAATGCCCCAACTCATGCACCAGCACCAATACCGATAAAATTCCCAAAAAAACCAACAGTGTCATCCCCAAATTATATCACCATTAATTCCGCTTCTTTGGCTTTTCCGATTTTCTCAATTTCCTCCATCATTTGATCCGTAATTTTTTGCAGCTCCTCTTCCGTCCTGCGGCGGTCATCCTCATTCAAACTTCCATCTTCAAACTTCCGCTTTAAATCCGTCATACTATCATGCCGGGTCTGCCGCACCTTGACCCGCCCGTCCTCCAATTTGACATGCAGCATCTTTACATATTCCAGCCGCCGCTGGCTCGTCAGGGCCGGCACCGCGATCCGGATCACGTTGTTATCAATCACCGGCGTTAGTCCCGTGTTGGCAGCCTCGATATCCCGCCTGATATCCCCGATGATCGACGGGTCATAGGGAGTAATCACCAGGCTCTGGGCATCCGAAACCGAAATCGTCCCCAATTCCACTACTTTCATTTTAGCCGTCCCTCCATATGCCCCAATCACGATGTTTTCCACCAGGGCTGACGTGGCCCTTCCCGTCCTAATCGTCCCCACATCCGCCCGCACAAAATCCACGCACCTCTGCATCTTGGTCTTCACTTCCCCCAAATCCATAAGGCTATCTTATCATATCAACCCCAACACCCTCAAAAGTCAAATTTACCATTTGCCGCGGCCGCGCATGCGCATAGAATGTAATTAGAGATTTTGGAGAATAGATAGGTTAATGCTAGAAAGAGAGGTAAAGAAATAATTTGACTGAGGAAATAAATCTGGTGATTCATGTTTGCTTATAGCGATAGATTTCATACCCGCGGAGTGAGCAGCAGCAATGCCGGCTGAAGCGTCTTCTAGGACTAGACAATGTTTGGGATCTACATTCAATTTATTTGCAGTATAAAGAAAAATATCGGGAGCCGGTTTGCCTCGGATTACCTCCTCCCCGGTAATAATCGTTTCAAAATGATCATAGATTTTTGCAGATTTTAATAATTGGTGAGCAAGTGTTTTGTAAGACGAAGTGGCCACCGCTTTCTTGTACCCGGTTTTTCGTAGCAAAGATAATAGTTTAACGAGTCCTGGCATGGTCTTGACCGGATTTTGTGCCAGCTTTAACATGATCTGATTTCGGGTTTCGGAAATATAATCCGCTGTGACAGTCAATTGATAATGATCTCGGATAAGGGTGGCCACATCGTGTGACTTGAGGCCGGAAAATTGCCTGGCAAATTTGGAATCGTGAGTTTTGCCAAAGCCGGCCAGCAATTCTTGGGTCGCTTTTTTCCAGATATTGCGGCTATCTATCATCAGCCCATCCATGTCAAAAATCACAGCCTTGATCATATTTGGATATTATAGCTGATATAATTATTGCAATATGGATCGGACTTGCGGATGTTGCAGACCAGCTCGACAGTAGACTGTAGCGATAAAACACAGATTTGGACAAACTAAATTGTACTGACCCATCTTTACTTCTCAACCATCCTGTATGTATCGCGGCCTAGACAAATTTACCATTTGCCGCGGCCGCGCCAAACGACAAACCATCTTTATCCCCCTTCGCAGAAAACCACGGGCGAAAGCCTGTGGATGAATGCGAAGAAATTTCTGCTTCGGAGGGATTCCGCTCCCGACGAAGCAGCAGGGAGAAGAAACCCCGATCGTCAGATCGGGGAGCTTTATCTCAACCCAAACCACTCTTTAAGTTCTTTCTCATTTTCGACTTCTTTTAATGTCCCCAACTTCACCCCATGCGGCACTTCCAATACTTCCCGCAAATACTTGATCTCATCCCCCACCTCATACGGACCCACCCATACACTTTCCTGCATCTGTTTCAATCCTAATTTCTTCAAATACTTGCGCAGCTGATCCCTCTTATTTTTATCTATCTCACTGATATCGAAAAATACCATCCGCCACAATTTATCCCATTTTCCCCGCTTCGGTTTCATCTCCTCCAACTTAAACAGCAACACCCTGCGTTTTCCTTTCTCCGTTATTTTTACTACCACTCCCTCGGCAGTTTCTCTCTTTTCCACATACCCCTCCCTCAACAATCTCTCCCCCACCTTTTCCACCACTGACGGAAAATATTCGTCTAATCCCTTTATCGGCACCTCCCCATGCAACCATCTATATGGCGCCATCTTGTCCAACGGCAATACAAATTCCCCCACATCGCCAATCAGTTTCAACAAACCCCTAGCCGTAATTCTCCGTTTCGTGCCCATCTTTCTACTTTATCATATATCGCGGCCGCGCCAAACGACAAAATTAAATTGATTTAATAGCAAAATCCACCACCCGGATGTTTTCACCCAATTTGCCTATCACTTCTTTAACCAACTCCTGGATTTTTTTACTGGGATCGCGCATATATTCCTCGTCCAGCAGTTTTTCCACCGAACCCGGCTTACTGGCCGCCACCTGCATGGCCAATTCTTTGCCCAATTTTTGAAACTCGTCAGTTTTGGCCACAAAATCCGTTTCGCAAGCCAAGCATACTAGACTCGCTACCCGCCCGGTGTGATGCACATATGCAAACACAGATCCAGCTTTAACTTCTCTCTCTCCTTTTTTCTCAGCTCTTTCCAGGCCTTTTTTTCTTAACCAATCTTCGGCCTTTTTAAAGTTTCCACCAGACTTCTCCAGAGCCTCCCGGCAATCGGTCACTCCCGCGTCCGTTTTCTCTCTTAATTTCTTAATATCTTCTATTTTTACTTTCATTTTTTGATCGCGCCGGCAACCGCTTTTACCACTAACTCAATCGATTTTACGGCGTCATCATTGACGGGGATAATATAATCTACTCTGGCGGGATCTCCGTTCGTATCCACCATACCCACAACCGGAATCCCCATTTTATTGGCCTCCCGCACTGCCACTTCCTCCTTGTGCGTATCCACTACAAACAACGCGTCCGGCAGTTTATCCATATCCGCCACCCCGCCCAAAAACTTTTCCAACCGGGCGATTTCCCGGTCAATCAGCAGCTGCTCTCTCTTGGTATATTTCTTCAGTTCTCCGCTCTCCCGTTTAGCCTTCAAATCCTTTAGTTTGTGCACCCGTTTTTGCATCTGGGCAAAATTGGTCAACATGCCCCCCAGCCATCTTTGCACCACATATGGCATCCCCACTCGAGCCGCTTCCCGTTTGACTACTTCTTGGGCTTGGCGTTTAGTCCCCACAAATAAAATGAGTTTCTTTTCTTTAGTCAACTTCTTCACAAATTCAACGGCGACCTCCAATCCTTCTTTGGTTTTGACCAAATCAAAAATATGCACCCCGTCCCGCTCGCCAAAAATATACTTCTTCATCGCCGGATTCCACCTGCGGGCCTGATGCCCAAAATGGCACCCGGCCTCCAAAAGTTGCTGTAAAGAAATGTCCGTCATTGTGCGTATATTATCTAATTAATATTCAAACCGCAAGAACGACTAATTTTTGCGCTGGTTAAATTTACTTGCTATAACACTTAGGACTAATATACCTACACCATAAATATCCAACATTCTCTTCAAACCCGATGTGTCTCTATCTTTAAATACTTGATTTATTCGTGTTCCAACATCAATCATTAGTCTCGGATTTCTAAACACTTGACCCCTTATTGTTTTATTGACTTTTCTTTCTAACTCTGTGCGACGATCATCCATGAACTTTATATTATACATTCACAAGAAGATTGGCAAACAGCATGGCCACAGTCACTGGTCCCACCCCGCCGGGGACGGGAGTGTAAAACGAAGCCTTTTTTAAAGCACTTTGAGTAAATTCTGCCTCCGGATATCCCACATCAATTGCCACAAAACCCGGCTTGACCATACTATCATCTATAATTTCTTTCTGACCTGTAACTGAAATAATAATATCAGCCCTTCGACTCCGCTCAGGATCAAAATCGTCTTTGTCCATACCGAATACCGAATACTGAATACCGAGTATCTTTATTAATTTTTTCCCCACAAATCCCTTTGATCCCAATATTATAATTTTAGGATTTGGGGTTTTGAATTTATTTGGGATTTCGATATTAGAATTTAGAATTTCGCGCACAGCACGAACAACCGCTGGCATAAACGGACTATCTTCCCGCAGTCCATCCACATCTTTTTTGGAATCAATTAGTTCTATTAATTCAGAAGAATTGGGAAACGGCAACTGGATCATTATCCCTGTTATATTTGGATCTTTATTAAGATTTAGAATTTTAGATTTATTTGGATCTTGTAATTTAGAATTTAGAATTTCTATCTCAACCCCCAGCCGTCTTGCAACTTTGGATTTTAATTCTACATACTTTACTCCCGCGATGTTTTTAGGATCCAAAAAGATGGCCAATTTAGCTTTTCTTTTTGGTAACTTAGCGATTATCTCCCCGGCAAACTTTTTTCCATCAAAAATCACATGGCTATCCATGGCGCAATTATACGCAACTATTTAATTATTCCCAAGGCATACATGCCCCAAATGGCAAACGGCGCTCCCCAAACCAGTAATAGAAATACTTTGTCCCCAAAACTTATTTTCTCTCCAAAATACTTCTCGTCTTGATCACGCTCCACACCCTCTTTTGTACCACATCCCACACCCTCTTTTCAACTTCCCCGATTGTCCCATTTCCATCAATTAAAGCCATAATATTATATGTGGCTACTGCAAACATATATCCCGCAACAGCCTTTTCAAAAAAATCCTTGCCCATCGACTCAAATTTGTCTCCACCTCCATCTTTCGCTCGAGCTATGGCAATATCAATATCAGTGTTAATAAATAAAACCCTATTTGGCAACAAACCATCAACAGCAACATCATTTATTTTCCAAACAGTATCTGCTCCTAAACCCCTTCCCCACCCTTGAAATGAAACACTGGTAAACACTGAACGGTCCGCCACTACAATTCCACCCCCATCTAATACCGGTTTGACAACTTTTCTCAAAGTCTGCGCCCGCGAAGCCGCATAAAGATATTGCTCGCACACCGGATCCATTTCCTCTGCATAAACCGTTCCTTGGACAACTTTCCTTATACCATTTGCAATTTCACTTCCTCCCGGTTCTTTGGTCCATATAACATTTCTCTCTGGATACAAATTTTTCAGTCTTTCGTAAAGTAATTTACTCTGCGTCGTCTTCCCGCACCCCACAATTCCTTCAAAAGCGATGTATGTTCCTTTATTTTCCGGCATTTATTTAATTAATCCTAATTTCTCTAACTTACCCATCGTCTCTGATAACTCCCGCTTGTTGGTTAATCCCTGACTTTTAGCTAATTCTTTAATCATTTCTTGGCTCAAGGTTATTCCCAAACTTTCAAAAGCTAATGCCAAAACTCTAATTTCCGGTCCATTTAACTTCACCGATTTTAATTGATAATCCTCAAAAGCTTTCCATGTAATCGGTACAGCATCTTTGACAATATTGGCCATAGCGTCAGCGTAAACTCTAATTTCGTACTGAGCATGAGGATCCATCCTTAACCCCAAAAATCTGAGAGTATTATGTAAATTGGCTTTCCAATACCATTGAGTATAAAAATTTAATGTTAAATCCATTCTGGCCAATTCCCTGGCCAACATGTCTCTGCTTTCATCTTTAGGTTTGCCGGAACCATCATCATTAAGCATATATTCATAATGCTCATAATTTATGACCGCATCTCCCACTAACAACTGTCTAATTTTCTCAGCTTGATCTGGGTCAAATACTTCTCCTCTTCCTTGCCTGTTTGTGGAAGCTTGAGCCGCAATTGCATCAGGAGCTGGAACATAAAACTCATTGGAAAGAATTGAATATCTAGCCGACTCTTCATTAATACTGGCAGTTCTGTGTCTCACCCATTGGCGGGCCACAAAAATAGGCATTTTGGCATGGAATTTAAATTCCACCATTTCAAATGGAGTAGTATGTTGGTGTCTCATCAAATATCTGATTAATCCCGTTGTTTCGTTTACCGATCTTGTTCCCGCCCCATAAGAAACACGGGCCGCTTGTTCAATTGATTGGTCGCTTCCCATGTAATCGACTAAGTAAACAAATCCATGATCTAATACAGGAATCTTCTCTCCCAACCATTTTTCCGCTCCTGAACTAATAGGCCTCAATGTCTCCATCTCTGGCTTTCTACCAAAAATCAAAATCTATTTCAACCCCCAATTCGTTTCAATCCCTCTCCGGTCAATAATTTACACCAACCTCCACGATCGTTACCGTTGATGTAAAATTATTTCTGCTTGGTCCAAGATGCAAAGTCGTATCAGTTATCTCTATATACTTCCGGATGACTCCCAATATTTAACAGACACGCCTCGTTCCTGCTTGTCCATTTGTATACAACCCGAATATCATCGGTGATACTAAACGCAGCTTTGCCTTTCATCTTCTTTCTCAGGCTATGATCATCTAACCTGGTATCATCTGGGTTTTTTCTAAACCACCGCAACCTGTTCTCTATTTCCTCCGTCAAATCTGGAGCGTCTTTGACTATTTGTTTCAACCTTTCTTGATATTTTCCTGCGTACTTTATTTTTAGCATTTTTAAAAACTGGATGTTTTAATACAAAGTCAACAAAAGATCCCTTACCATTCCATTCTACAACTTTTCCAGCGTCTGCTTCTTTTTCGGCTTTTAATACTTCTTCTTCAAACTCCGGTGTAAACCCGTTCCGAGTCAAATTATCATTCAACCACCACCGTAATGCGTCACGGATCACCTCACTCACCGAAGTGTAGTGGTATTTTTTTGCCCGTCTTTTTGCCTGGGCATACAATCCCCTTGGCATCGAAATATTTATCGTCATCGTATCCATACAAACATTGTATCCCTTCTATATAACCTTTGTCAACTACTTTGGTTTAGTCCAGCTGGCAAAATCGCACTTTGGATAATTGCTGCAGCCGTAGAATGACCGGCCGGTGCGGGTTTTTCTGATGATTACGTCCCCGTCTCCGCATTTCGCACATTTTTGTCCGGTTTTATTTTGATAATTCGCCTTGTAATCACATTCCGGATACCGGCTGCAAGCCAAAAACTTGCCAAACTTACCTAAACGGATAATCACATCGCCGATAGGTACTGAGCCTGTCGAAGTACATTTAGGACATTTCTCCCCCGTCTCCTCCACTTCAATCTTCACTCTCTCTGCCGTTTGCGTCACGTCTGCCAACTGCTTGGCAAATGGCGTGTAAAAATCAGCCAGCAACGGCTGCCATTTTTTCTCGCCGTTGGCCACTTCATCCAATCCGTATTCCATGTTGGCCGTAAATTCATAATCCACGATATTGGGAAAGTTCTTGACCAAAAAATCATTCACTGCCAGCCCTAAAGAAGTGGGCTTAAATCTTTTGCCTCGCCCCGACGAAGCTGCAAGCGAAGTGGGGTCAATCTTCTCCACATATTGCCGGTCCTGAATTGTCGATAAAGTCGGGGCATAAGTACTAGGTCTGCCAATCCCCATTTCTTCCAGGGCTTTAATCAAAGAAGCGTCATTGTACCTGGCCCGGGCTTCGGTAAACTTCTGCTCTTTACTCAATGTCACAAACTCCAGTTTCTCCCCTGCTTTCACCTCCGGCAATCTCAATTCATTAGCATCGCCATTTAATTTATACCACCCCTCGAAAGTAATAGTATCCCCTTTGGCCTGCAATTTATACTCTCCCGCCATTACAGTTATAGTTACAGTCACTCCTCTCACCTCTGCCATCTGACAGGCCACAAATTTTTTCCAGATCAAGTCATAAAGTTTTTGTTGGTCATGATTTGCAAAAATATTTTTATTATCAAGCGCGGTTGGCCTGATGGCTTCATGGGCTTCTTGGGCTACTTTAGACTTAGTTTTGAAAAATCGCGGCTTATCTAAAGCGTATTCTTTTCCATAACTCGCTGCTATAAACTCTTTGCAAGAGATCACTGCCTCCATCGCCAAATTCGTCGAGTCCGTCCGGTGATACGTGATATGCCCCTCTTCATACAAACCTTGGGCAATTTGCATGGTCCGTTTGGCACTCCATCCCAGCCGATTGGCCGCCGCTTGCTGCAAAGTTGAGGTTGTAAACGGCGCCGGCGGCGTCCGCCTAAAATCTTTTTTGTCTATATTCAGTACTCGGTATTCGGTATTCAGTAAATCTTTTTCAATTCTTTCTGCCTCAATTTGATTTTTTATTTCCGCAATCAACCGAACACCGAATACTGAATACTGAATATTTTTTAATGTCACATTTATCTGCCAATACTCCTCCGGTTTAAACGCCTCGATTTCTCTCTCCCTCTCTACTACCAATCTTACGGCCACACTTTGCACCCGCCCTGCCGACAGCCCCCGTCTGACTTTTTTCCACAATAATGGCGACAATTTGTATCCTACTAATCTATCCAAAATTCTCCTGGCCTGTTGGGCATCTACCAATTTCATGTCCAATTCTCTCGGATGTTCCAGAGCCTCTTTTATCGCGTGCTCCGTAATCTCGTGGAAAACAATCCTTTGGAAGTTGAGATTTGAGATTTGAGATTTGGAGCCTTTCAGCAGTTCCATTACATGAAAGGCGATGGCTTCCCCTTCCCGGTCAGGATCTGTCGCCATGTATATCTTGATCGCTTCATCACTTAATCTCTTAATCTCTTCCGTCCTTTGTTTTTGTTTTATCGTTTGCACATACTCCGGCTCAAAACCGTCGATTTTTATTCCTAATTTCTTCTGCGGAAGATCCCTAATATGCCCATAACTGGCCTCAATTTTGTAATCATCTCCCAAAAATTTAGCCAGTGTTTTTGCTTTTGTCGGGCTCTCCACAATCACCAGATTCATTCTGCAATTGTACTACAACTCAATCATTTTTATATTCACCATCAGAATCTCGGGCCCTCGGAACTTTTCTTCCAGCAGGGAATATACCAAAGGTTAAATCTTCTCCCATAGGACTACTCTGAATGATTTTTTCGTCAAAACGCTCTTTCAATTTCAATAATAATTCCCGTTTCGCTTTCTCTTTCTCTTTTATTGCCCTTTCTCTTTTTATTCTAGATAATTCTCGAAGCGCATTCGGACCACCAACTGATTCAGGCGCTACCCCAACGCTTTTTAATTCCCCGACCAAACTATCGGCATTAAATTTTTTCATACTTCCTGCTAAAAAATCACACAACCTGGCAAAAGCGCTCTGCTCAATCACTTTATAACTTCTCCTAGATTCTTTCATGCACCAAATACTAACTCTCTCTTTTTTCCCTGTCAACCTCAACAGTCAATATTTGTCTATTTCGCACGATCGTACTAATTTGACAAATAATCACAATTCAAATATCTCTTTCAACTCGTTTTCATTCTCTATCCATTTTAATACCGCCAGTTTGACTGCATGTGGTACCCCCAAAATCTCACGCAAATACTTCACTTCTCCGCTGATATCATGCGGGCACACAAACACGCTCTCCTGCATTTGTTGCATCCCGAGCATTTTCAAAAAATCCCTTAATTCATCCCGGCTCTTTCTTTGTTTTTCGGCAATATCAAAAAATACCATCCTCCATAATCCGTCCCATTTGCCCGATTTAGGCTTGAAATCGGCCCATTTATATTTTAGAATCTCTTTTTTCCCTTGATCCGTTATCTTTACCACCAGCTCATCTCCAATCTGTTCGACTTTCACCACTCCCCTCCTCTGCAACCGATTGGCCACTCTTTTTATTTCAGATGGAAAATAATCTTCCCAACTGATTATTTTGGGGTAATGAAGCCGGTTATAAACACCTCTCCTGGTCAGTGGCACCCACACTTCCAAAACATCGTCAAAAAAATTCAAGAAACCTTCAGTTGTTATCCTCCGCTTCATATCTACTCAACTATTTGTCAATTCTACACGATCGTATTAGTTTGTCAAAAACAACCTTTTTTCTTTTCCCCAATCGCCCGCAACCCCAATCCAACAAAATCCATCACTCCCCCACGCCCTCGACCACGGCATAATTAAATTTATCTTCTACCCCAAAATATTTAGCCAAAATTTTCCTGGCAATTGGCGCCGCCGCCCGCGAGCCTTCCCCACCTCCTTCCACCAACACCGTCACCGAGATAGTCGGATCATCTGCCGGGGCAAAAGCCGTCAACCAGGCATGCGATCCGGTTTTTCCATCCGGCCTTACATACTCCGCCGTCCCGGTTTTACAAGCTACCTGCGGCTTAAAATCAAACAGTGGAAAAGCAGTTCCATCTTTACTGCAAGCCCCAATCATCCCCTTTTTTACGATATCCAAAATCTCGTCGTCTATCTTGAGCACTGAGCACTTTTCACTGAGCACTTTACTAAGGTGCGGCTTACACTTTTCTCCTCCCGCCGCAATTATATTCGTCATCAAATTAATCTGCAACGGAGTCACCAGCACGTCCCCCTGTCCAATAGCCATATGATACGTATTCCCTAAAAACCACTTTTCTTTTTTCACCTCCCATTTCCAATCCGGCGTAGGCATCAGCCCCGCCGTTTCTCCCGGCAAATCAATTCCCGTCTTGACCCCCATGCCAAATTTTTCAGCCCATACAGCCAGAGTTTCCGCCCCCGTCAGCTCCCCCACTTTGTAAAAGAAGGTGTCCACTGATCTGGCCAGCGCCTTCTCCCAACCCACTACCCCCTCCGTCCGCCCATATTGGGTAAAGTACCAATTGGTATAGGCAAACCGGCCCACATTAATCACGCCGGTATCTTCATAAATAAAATTGCGATCCGCTTTCCCCGACTCCAACGCCGCCACCGCCGTCACCATCTTAAAGACCGACCCGGGGGGATAAACCCCCCCTATGCCGCGGTTGAAAAACTCCGACGTTGCAGTTATCTGCCGGGGATTGAAAGTCGGCGAGCTAACCAGAGCCAGTATTTCTCCGGTTTCAGGATTACTGACAATCACCGCTCCTTTTTTACTTTTCAGCGCGTCGTAAGCTACCTGCTGCAGTTCAGTATCCAGCGTCAATTTTAAATCGCTTCCGGCTTCTGGTTCCCGCCTCCCCAGCTCCCTGACTATCTTTTGCCCGGGGTCCACTTCCACCAGCCGTCCCCCATCCCGGCCCCGCAACTGTTCTTCATACTGCTGCTCTATCCCCGTCCGGCCGATCCGGCTCCCCAATTCATATTTCTGTCCGGCCTCCTTAAGGAGTCCCACCTCTTCTTCATTTACCTCTCCTACATACCCCACCACGTGCGCCGCCGTTTCTCCTAAGCTTCTCAAATCCTGTCCGTTTCTGTCCAAAATTTTCCCCCGTTCTGCCACCAACCTGATTTTTTTAATGCGGTTCTCATCCGCCAATATCCGGTATTCCCCCCCCGAGATCAGCTGCAGTATCCCTAACCGCACCAAAATTCCCCCCATAGCCGCCAATATCACCAGCCACACTGCCCATCCCCGGCGGTAATCGATCTCCTTCTCCTGCCTGATTCTCCCCGGTGTCTCCTTCGCATCCGTGATCACAAAATCACCAAAACTCACTCCAGGCTTAAACTTCCTCATAACGAAATTATAAACAATAAATCCTAAGATCCAAATAAATAACAAGCAACAAATTTTAAAATTTAAAACTTAGGATTTATTTGGTCCTTAGAATTTTGAATTTAGAATTTATCTTAATCCCCCCACCACCCTGACTTTATTCAAAAGTTTCATATCCTCCAGGACTTTGCCGCACCCGCGGACGACGGCCGTCATCGGATCATCCGTAATATACACCGGCATCCGGGTTTCCTCACTCATCAATTTATCAATTCCGGAAATTAACGCTCCCCCTCCGCACATCACAATCCCCCGTTCCAATACATCGCTCACCAGCTCCGGCGGAGTTTCTTCGATCAGGTCCCCCACCGCGGAGGTTATCTCCCGCAGGACCGGCATCAAGGCTTCCCGCACCTCACTGGCCGAAATTTTGATCGACCTGGGCAGTCCGCTCTCCAAATCCCGCCCCCGGACGACCATCACTTTGTCCGTCGTGCTGGCATGAGCATTACCCAGCGTTATCTTTATTTCCTCGGCCGTTCTTTCTCCCACCAGCACGTTATATTTCAATCTCATGTAATGCATAATCGCCTCATCCATCTCATCTCCCGCCACCCGCAGAGATTTATTAATAACTATTCCTCCCAGAGAAATAATCGCGATTTCACTGGTTCCCCCGCCAATGTCCACTATTAATAGTCCCCCCGGATCAGTAATCGGCAACCCCGCCCCGATGGCCGCCGCCATCGGTTCTTCAATCAGCCAGCACTGTCTTGAGCCTGCCGAAAGAGCCGCTTCTTGCACCGCCCGTCGCTCTACTTCCGTCACTCCCGATGGAATCCCGATTACCACCCGCGGCTTAGGAATGCGGGGAATAATCCTCCCCGATTCATGTACCTGCTGGATGTAATGTTTAAGCATGGCCTCTGTGGCATCAAAATCCGCGATCACCCCGTCTTTCAGCGGCCGGATGACTTCGATAGTAGCCGGATTGCGTCCCAGCATTTTCTTGGCCTCTTCGCCGATAGCCAGTATCCGCTTGCTTTTTTTGTGCATGGCCACCACCGACGGCTCCCGGATGACAATCCCCTTGCCCTTGACATGCACCAAGGTATTGGCCGTCCCCAAATCAATCCCCACATCATACGAGAACAGTCCAAAAAGATAATCGAGCATATCAGTCGCAATATACCACAAACCTATTTGTGATAATTAGCCCTCTTTTGTTTTACTTCTTCAAAAATAGGTTCATAAAACGAATTTTGGGCTGTTAACTCCCTAAAAAGTTTATATAACTCATTAAGTTTCATACAAATATCCGATGTTGATTCACCTGAATAAGATGAATCATCAATCATCCTCTGGACAAATTCTGAAAAACTATCACCTCTAATAACGGCAAGGGTAGCTATATCAGACCTATCCTTGTCTCTAAGTCCGCTGTGTGAATCTAGGCATATATCCATTTTCATAAGGAAAATATCGAATAGACTTGGCACTGTGGCAAATCCCAAATCCACCGGAGCCTCCCGTATCACTACATCCCTATAAAGATGTCTTCTGTTTAAACGTGCCCCCGTAGACGAAGGCATATATACATCAACTCCCAATCCCATGGTAAAACCCAAAAAAGCCGGAGCGATGACTTCATATGTAACTTTGTCTTCTAGGCCTGGAGATGATCTTTTTTCATAACTTCTGACCTTGCCAGTATCACGAAGGCTATCCAGAACATAATCAAATTTTCCATCGTCACTAATTAGAAAATCCAGATCATGCGTCCCTCTAAAGCTAGTCACGGAATTCGGACCAAAATGGTACAACATCCAACAATACACTGCATTACCGCCCAAATTTATTACATCATCTGGGCTCAATCCCACCTCCCTGACAGCAGAATTAACAGAACCAAGAAGACTGGCTATTGGATACCACTCAATTGCGTTCATGAGATAACATTATACCCTTGACATGCCCTATAGTCCATTTATCTTCTTCGAATGACTTTTGCCGTTTGCCGCGGCCGCGCAAAACGATAAATCAGCTTGGGGCTTGACAAGCACCAGAATAAGTATTATCGTAGTTCATACTATGAGTATGAATACTCAACGCATTACCATCAGCATGCCAGATTATTTGTATACCCAACTTTTAGCCACCGTCCCCGCCGGCCAAATCAGCAAATTTGTGTCTACTGCCACCGAAGATAAAATTGTCAGCCAAAAACTAACAAAAAGGGTTGACCCTATTGAACATTTTTTATCCCTGGGGGGCACTCTCAAAGCCAATCCTAAACAAATCCGCAATGCCATCAATAAAGGAAGATTGTGAAAAAATATATAGTCGACGCATCGGTTATTGTAACTTCATTTTCAGACCAATCGGGAAATGTTAACAGGAAATTTCGATCTTTACTGAATGAAAAAGGTGGTCAATTAATTTCAACTGTCTTTTTAGATTTTGAAGTCGCCAACGCTATTAGATTTCTGGATAAAGACACTCTAAAGATCAAAAAATATCTCGACGCCTTTTTTGGACTTCCAATAAAAAAAGTCGGATTGAGCGCCGGACAGATTCAAGAAATCGTAAATATGTCTGTTATCAACAGTACTACCGTTTATGACACCAGCTATCATTTCTTAGCTATTTCCATGGATGGGGTATTTGTCACCTGCGACCGCGACTACTTCCAAAAATCCAAATATTTGGGATACATCGAGTATTTGGGATAAATCATGAAGCGTCTAATTCCTATTTTCTATTATCTTCTCTTTATCCTCGTCCCCCTCGTCTGGCTCCCCAACACTTCCGAACTATTTGAGTTCAACAAATTAATCCTCACCTATATCTTAACTACTCTCATCGCGGGCACCTGGCTCATCCGCATGATTATTGAGAAAAAAATAATTTTCAAAAGAACCATTTTGGACATTCCCCTATTGATCTTTTTGGGATTTAGTATTTTGAGTTTAGTATTTTCAATTGATGTCCATACCTCCTGGCTCGGCTATTATTCCCGCTGGAACGGCGGCTTATTATCTCTCATTTCCTACTCCTTATTATATTGGGCCTTCGTTTCCAACATGGATTCCAAATCGGCCTTGAGGGCTGTGCGCTGCGCGCTGTGGGCTGCTGCCACCGTAGCCGTTTATGGCAGCTTGGAACATTTCGGCTTCTCTATCTCCTGTCTCCTGACTACCGGCTCCTTTAATGTGTCTTGCTGGGTCCAGGACGTGCAAAATAGAGTGTTTGCCACTCTCGGCCAGCCCAACTGGCTGGCAGCCTATATCGTCGCTTTGATCTTCATCCCATTATCCAATATCACCCCCTTTAATCCCCCTCTTAAATTAAGAGGGGGAAACCCGAAGGGAGAGGGTGATATTTGGAAAATTTCGGTAAATTTTGCAATTTTTATTTTATTATTTGCAACGTTGTTATTCACTAAATCAAGGTCTGGATTATTGGCTTTTGGGATATCATCACTAGTTTTCTGGGGATTATCTTTTGGCAAAAAAACCATCATGCCTATGATCATCTTTGCAATTTCAATATCTAGTCTAATCCTAATTTTTCAAAACCCAATTCGAGATCTAGTATTCAAGCCGACAGTTGCAGAAAAGACTGTAGGAACCGCACTAGAATCTGGAGGCACCGAATCCGGCAGTATCAGAAAAATAGTCTGGACAGGGGCTACTAGAATCTGGACTTCTAATATCAAAAACCTGTTAATTGGCACCGGCCCGGAGACCTTCGCCATGGCCTATTATCAATACCGGCCCTTAGAGCACAATCAAACTTCCGAATGGGAACTTCTCTACAACAAAGCCCACAATGAATTTCTCAATTACTTGGCCGCCACCGGTTTACTTGGTTTAACGTCGTACTTGATCCTCCTAGGATCCATGCTGTGGATTTTCAAATCACAAATTCTAAATACTAATAACCAAATAAATTCTAAAAATCAAATCCAAAATATTTTGGATCTTAGAATTTTGAATTTAGGATTTTTTGCAGGCTGGCTCACCATCTCCATCACTAATTTCTGGGGCTTTTCCGTGGTCGTCATACAGTTATTTCTCTTTTTACTTCCGGCCATCGCTATAGTGATCGAAGATGGTGAGCGAAGTCGAATCCATGACCAATAACCAAAAATTCGGCATCTTCTGTGTGCTGAGCGCTGCGGGCTTTGCGCTGTGGACAATCGGCAAATACTGGCTGGCCGATGTCCACTATGCCAACGGCCAAAAAAACTACCAATTTTTTACCAAAACCCAGGATTCCAAATATCTAGTTTCCAGTTTCCAATCTCTGCAATCAGCTGTAAAAATAAATCCCTCTGAACCCGCCATTCTCTCCGAATACGCCGTAGTTGCCGCATATTTATCCTCCGCAGTCGCCACCAAAGACATTGCTTTAACCGCGGCCACCCGGGCCATCACTCTTTCTCCTCATCACCCTAACTACTACAAATCCGCCGCCCGGGTTTATATCCTTCTTTCCGACCTGCCCTCGGCCGCCGAAGTTTTAACGCAGGCGGCCCAAATCTCCCCCACCGACCCCCGCCTACCTTACAATCTCGGCCTTATTTACAAAGCCATCAATGCTACTCCCACCGCCACTCTCTACTTCCAAAAAACTCTGGAGTTAAAACCCGACTTCCCCGACGCCCAAAAACAATTAGACAACTAACCTTCGGTATTTCCCTCTATTACTATTCGATTAACCTCAGCGGTGGGAATTCCGTCCGCGGTGCGTTGATCACCGTCGATTTTAATTTCTAATCCACTAGCCGCAGCTTCATTTAATTTTCTTATCGGTATCTTACTTATATCAATTCTTCTGCCTCTTCTCATAAAGCTAGGCAAAAATTTCTCCACCCAGTTTGGTTGCGACTGTTCCACGAATTCATTTTATCATAACTCTGTTAAAATCAAGTCATGTCGCAAATTATTATCGTCCCTTCGCCTGTCCTTCGCCAACCAGCCAAACCAGTAAAGGCCCTAGACAAGCGAGTACTAAACATCATCAAAGATATGGAAAAAACCCTTCTGGCAGCCAAGAATCCCCAGGGGGTTGGTCTGGCCGCTCCCCAAATCGGCATCTCCCTGCGCGTCTTTCTCATCCGCCCCGTCAAAAACGGCCCCATCACCGTTTTCATCAATCCCGAAATTATCAAATACTCCCAACGCACCACTCATCCCACTAGCAAAAAAGGTGTTTATGAAGGCTGCCTGTCCATTCCCGCTCATTATGCCCCCATCAAAAGGGCCATGTCAGTAACGGTTAAGTATCAGACTCTCTCAAGTATCACCCCCCTTCCCCCTCTTAATTTAAGAGGGGGTGGCCCGCAGGACGAGGGTGATATTTTAGTTGAAAAAGTTGAAACATTTTCTGGTTTTTCCGCTCATGTCATCCAACATGAAATGGACCATCTCAACGGCATTTTATTTATCGACCGGGTCCTGGAACAAAACACCAAACTTTATAAAACAAGCGGGAAAGATTGGGAGGAGATCAGCCTATGACAAATCTCGTTTTCTTCGGCTCCTCGCCATTCTCAATAATCGTTCTCGAGAAACTGCTAAACGCACAAGGTTGCACCTTGTGCGCCGTAGTCACCACTCCGGATAAACCCACTGGCCGGCACCTCAAACTCACCCCAAATCAAGTTAAAGTATTTGCGCAAAAAAATAATATTCCAATTCTTGAAACAATGAATGACTATCGTATGCCTATGAATGACAATGGTATGACAGTTGGCTTAGTCGCCGCCTACGGCAAAATTATTCCCCAATCTGTCATCGATGCCTTTGGCGGCCGCATTTACAATATTCATCCCAGCTTATTGCCCAAATACCGCGGCCCCTCGCCTTTGCAACAACAAATTTTAGACGGTGTGACTGAAACCGGCGTCACTATAATTCAACTCGACGCCCAAATAGACCACGGCCCCATCATGGCAACTGTCCGGGACATTATCAAATCTGACGATACTGCCATTACTTTAGGAAATCGCTTATTTTCTTTAGGAGCTGATCTAATTCTCAATTCACAATTTTCAATTTTCAATCAAATTCCAATTCCTCAAAATCACAATGAGGCAACCTTTACGAAGAAATTAACTAGGCAAGATGGATTTTTACCTTGGGAAAAATTCAACAAACTAATTACTGACTCCACGGCATCCCATCATGACCCTCATTTGTTCCGGGCTTTTTATCCGTGGCCGGGGGTGTGGACTTTGGCTCCGGAAGGGAAGAGGGTAAAGTTGATACAGCTGCATCCAATTCTCTCTCTGTCCTAATTAATTCCGCTACTTCACCTAAGATTTCTATTCTAACTGGCGGCATTTTTTCCTTTCAGTTTCCTCAAACACTTCGTGCATAATTTCATCCCTTTCCATTTGTGCA
>Ga0082335_1001086_pt1 | contig 62019 bp, 61 predicted proteins | sample Subgrocontami58m_FD_72375 | JGI IMG/M metagenome (GOLD analysis project Ga0082335, IMG submission 72375) | Subsurface groundwater microbial communities from S. Glens Falls, New York, USA - GMW37 contaminated, 5.8 m (SPADES assembly) (version 2) ... | reverse complement strand
CAGTGCCATATCGCAGCCCTTGATGGCAGCGAACATTTCGACGCCAGTGCGCTCCATAGGTGTGCCGCTTGAATTCATTCCTCACTCCAAACGGAGCGAAATCTTTAGTGACCTCGGCATCACTGCCGACCAGGTGGCCCACACCCTTACCGCTTGGCGAGCAGCGGATCAAGCTGGCAGACTCGCGATGCCCTTCGAGTGGAATCTCTGACCTGTCGCTTTTTCACTAATTCCGCTGTTATCCAAATACGGCAAGATACCGCCGAGTATCAGCGGCCATCCCGCGCCGAGCATCATGCAGAGATCAATCTCACCCGGCGTGGCGACGACACCTTCATCGAGCATTAACCGAGCCTCTTTTGCCAGCGCCACCAATGCCCGTTCCCGAACCGCCTCGCTAGAAGATGCCTTGGTACCTTGCTTCATGAGAGCTAGGGCTTCGGGGTTCGGTAGGACCTTCCCTGAGTCATTTCTTATGTAAAAGGTTTTGATCCCTGCATCCACAATCGCCTTCATGTTCTGGCTAACGCCAAAACGGTCGCCAAGAGTCCGATGGAGAATCTCCGAGACATGCAAGGCTACGCCAGGGCCAACTAAACCAAAGAGCTCGAACGGGGTCATTGGCAAGCCAAGGGGTGAGAGCGCACCATCTGCAATATCAAATGGCGTTCCTTCATCTACGGCATCCGTTACCTCACCCCAGAATATGGAGAGCAGACGATTCACGACAAAACCTGGCGCGTCTTTTACAATTACCATGGTCTTTCTGAGTTCTTTGCCAATCGCAATCGCAGTGGCCACACTTTCGTCATTTGTGTACTGAGTTCGAGCGATTTCAAGTAGCGGCATTACTGCGACTGGGTTGAAAAAGTGGAATCCGACGACTCTCTCTGGGTGAGCGAGGTGCTTTGACATGCTTTCAACCAGGAGCGATGAAGTGTTGGTGGCCAATACACACTCAGAGGAAACGATTGTTTCGAGTTGGGTGAAGAGTTTCTCCTTCACACTCATCTCTTCGAATACTGCCTCGATAACAAAATCGCAATCTGCGAAAACCTTGGGATCGACCGAACCGCTGACTAGACCTGTTAATCGATTTGCGGCCTCGTGGGTAATACGGCCTTTATCAGCAAGCTTCGCGATTTCTGCGTGAACGTATGCGACACCTTTGTCAACGCGAGGTTGATCGATGTCAGTCATGACCACCGGAAGTTTGAGGCGGCGCACGAAGAGCAGTGCCAGTTGGCCTGCCATCAATCCGGCGCCAACGACGCCAACGCGAGCCACCTTCCGTGCCAAGGCCGGCTTCGGGGCGCCTTCAACCTTCTTGCCCTTTTTCTGAATCAGATTGAAGGCGTACAAAGAGGCGCGTAATTCGTCGCTCATCATCAAATCTGCGAGTACTTGATTCTCAGCCTCAAAACCTTGATCTCGAGAATTCGTTCTGGCCGCTGCAATCAGTTCAAGCGCACGAGTGGGCGCAGCAATCTTCGCCCCCCCGTATTTTTTGAGGGCGGCGGCATTTCCAGTCTTGATCGCACGGTCCCAATTTTCGTCATTCGACGTATGGTCCTGGCGATCAATGTTCTTTGCTCCACTCAAGATATGGGCGACAAAAGCCGCTGAGTGTTCAAGAAAATCAGCGGGGGAGAAGGCAGCGTCCGCGATGCCGAGGCCAAGGGCCTGCGGACCGGTCAGCATCTTGTTGTTATTGAGCGCATTGACCAGGATGACTTGCACTGCAGCTTCCGGGCCGATCAGACGAGGCAGGAGATAGGTACCTCCCCAACCTGGCACTAAACCTAGGAAGACTTCAGGCAGGGCAACCGTCGCGCTGGTAGCAATCGTGCGATAGTCGCAGTGGAGAGCTACTTCGAGACCGCCGCCTAGGGCCAGGCCATTGATGAAGCCAAACGTAGGCTTACCGAGTTCGCCCAGTTTGCGAAAGACATCGTGGCCCATGCGGCCAACGGAAAGTGCCTGTTCTTTCTTGCTCACAAATGGAATTCCAGATAGGTCCGCACCAGCGGCCAAGATGTAAGGCTTCCCAGTGATAGCTACTGCTTCGACAGTGGAATCGTCGCGGACTTGGTCGAGTGCGGCGCCCAACAGCAGAAGACCCTCAACGCCGAAGGTATTGGGGCGGTTGTAATCCAAACCGTTATCGAGGGTAAGCAATGCAAGCTTTCCTTCGTGCCCGAAGAGCGAGAGGTCAATATCGCGACGGAAACACTTGGTCACTACCTCGGTTGGCAATTTGGCCTCAGTGCTGGCGCTCATCGTGCTCCTACCGTTCCTGTCCAGTTCGGGTTCTCCCAAATGACGGTTCCGCCCATGCCGAGGCCGATGCACATCGTAGTTATTCCATAACGGACTTCTGGATGCTGAGCAAAGCCTTCTGCCAGATTTAACATCAAGCGCACTCCTGAAGAAGCCAATGGATGCCCGACGGCAATTGCACCACCGTAGAGATTCACTATTTCACTATCATCGTCAATGCCGAAGTGATCAAGAAAAGCCAGCACTTGAATCGCAAATGCTTCATTTATTTCGATCAGCCCAATGTCTTTGATCGAAAGCCCCGCTTTCGCAAGTGCTTTGATCGTTGACGGTACCGGCCCATAGCCCATGAATTCAGGTTCCACTCCAGCGAAGGCGAAGGTAACCAATCGCGCCTTTGCCCTGAGCGCATTGGCCTTAGCAAAATCGCTTGAAGTCAACAGCGCAGCGGTAGCACCATCGTTGAATCCTGCAGCGTTGCCAGCGGTGACCCGGCCATTGGCCCTAAATGGTGCGCGCAATGTGGCCAACACTTCAACGGTCGTACCTGGTCTAGGCGGCTCATCCCTGGTTGCCATACCCCAACCAAGTTCACTGCTTCGCACCGCCACTGGAATTAGGTTCCGCTGGATGATGCCGTTCTGATAGGCCGCGGCCGTCTTAGCTTGACTGTTTGCTGCATAAGCATCGGCGCGTTCCCTGGTCAAATGTGGGAATCGATCGTGAAGGTTCTCGGCGGTTGCCCCCATGATGAGGGCTTCGGGGTCCACGATCTTCTCTGACAAGAAACGTGGGTTGGGATCCATGCATTCGCCGATCGGGTGACGTCCCATATGTTCCACCCCACCCGCGATAACCGCTTCGTAAGCACCAAATCCGATTCCGCTAGCCGAGGTAGTTACTGCTGTCATCGCGCCAGCGCACATTCGATCGATCGCATACCCGGGCACCGTTCTCGGCAGTCCGGCCAGGAGTGCGGCGCTCCGTCCGATCGTCAGCCCCTGATCACCAAGTTGAGTGGCGGCTGCGATTGCTACGTCATCTACAAGCGCTGGGTCAAGCGAGGGATTTCGATCGAGGAGCCCTCTCATTGCTCGGACGACCAGATCATCGGCTCGCGTCTGGCTATATAGGCTCCCAGATTTTCCGAAGGGGGTCCTAACAGCATCAACCAGTACAACTTCGCGCGTCATCTTTGGCTCCTTCTTTGGCTATCAGGCAGGTTACTCGCCAGTAACAACCTTCACCACCGAAGGCACCTGTCAAACCTTACTTCTCTTTATTTCCTCGTTGGCCGGAACGGCATTTGTCTTTCGCAGATAAAGCGAGAGGACTATGAAGAGGTAGAGCGCCCAAGTACTTGCCTGGGCGACGGTGGTGATGGGTGAGAATCCGATAGTGCCGGAGAGGAGATGGCCCACGACCGAGTCCTCACCAATAAAACGATGGACGTCAAAGGCGAGCGCGGGATGATCGTTGAAGGTTTCCTCCAGATCGCCGACTCCGTGCGATAGGACGCCAGCTGCAACGATGATCAGGCCGACTCCGGTTACCAAGAAGAACTTGCCGAGATCCAGGCGGAGTGCCCGGTTATAGACAGCCCACCCGAGGGCGATGGCAAGAGCAAAGCCTAAGAGCAACCCGATCAGGGGACCTGAGTTGGCGCCTGCAACTTTGGCGTTGGTATAGAGAAAGAGTGAAGTTTCGATTCCCTCGCGAGCGACTGCCAGGAAAGCTGCTGCGGTCAAGGCCATTGGACCGATTGCCTGCGCGAGGCGCTCGTGCAGGTCAGCCTGTAGTCGATGGGCAGTCCTGCGCATCCAGAAGACCATCCAGGTCACCAGCGCTACTGCGCCCAAGGCGGTGGTTCCCGCAAAGATCGGTTCGAACCGAGCTGGAAGGCTATGAGCAGTGAAGGTTAGGAATGCCCCAATACCCAGACTGAATGCGATGGCTGCGCCTACACCAGTCCAAATGAAGCGGAGGCCGTTGTTCCGTCCGGTTTTTACGACATAGGCCACCAGAATCCCAACGATCAGCGATGCTTCCAGGCCCTCGCGTAGGGCAATTAGAAAATTACTCAACATTTGAGTGATCGAATCTGCATAGCCCGGAATTTACGCATAAGAAAGGTATTACGCAACTCATTTGTTGCGTAATTCACTCAATTGTTGGGTAACTCACATTGAGCCAGAAGCGCTCGGGCGATCAGATCCGAAATGAGTTCGATCTGCCAAGATCTAGCTCCACGTCCGCGGAGAAAATCTGCGACATCCCCCGGACTCAGTTCAGTCGCGCTCTCTCCTGGTGGCTCCCAGCAGATTCGGCGGAGCGTCTCGGGCGTGAGTAGATTCTCTACCGGAATGGATAGTTCAAGTGCCAACGCCGCAATGGCCGCCTTCGCGGCTTCCAGCCTGGCAGAGGCGATCGGAGCTCGAACGGGCCAGATTCTCGGTGGCGGAAGGGCATCGAGTTTGGGCGTGGCCTCGGGCAATTCGGTTTCAGGTAGCTGTCGCGCTCGCGCTATGGCTGCCAACCAGAGCGCGGCGTGCGGGTATGCATTCTTGGTGGTGAAAGCTGGGATGGCTAGTAACTCATCTCGAGATGTAGGCAACTTCAATGCGGCCTCGACGATCGCCGCATCACGGAGAATTCGGCCTGGTGCGATATCGGTGGAGCGGGCCATTTCGTCACGTGTGTACCAGAGCTCGCGTACGACGGCTAGGTTTCGCGTTTTTTTAACTTGATGGATATCAGAAGTCCGTCGCCAAGGGTCAGTGCGCGGCTTCGAAGGCGGAGTGTTAAGAATTGCCTTGAACTCTTCGTAAGCCCAGGATAATTTTCCCTGGTCCTCAAGGAGATTTGCGACCGCGTGTCGTAATTCGACGAGCAGTTCTACGTCAAGGGCAGCGTACCCAAGCCAAGCTTCAGGGAGTGGCCGAGTCGACCAGTCGACGGCTGAGTGCTCTTTAGCCAGCGAGAAACCAAGAAGGGATTCGATGAGCGGCCCAAGGCCGACGCGTTCGCATCCGGCTAGTCGAGCACCAAGCTCAGTGTCAAATATCTTCAGTGGGTTGATTCCAACCTCACGCAAACAGGGAAGGTCCTGAGTGCTTGCATGCAAAATCCATTCGCAATCACGGAGTACTTCATTCACTTCACTCAAGTCTGGGCAGCCGATTGGATCAATTAGAACGATCGGCCCATGTCCGCGTCTGATTTGGATCAAGTAGGCGCGCTGGCTATAGCGATATCCAGAGGCTCGCTCGGCATCGACGGCCACATATTCGCCACCATGTGCCAACTCTTCTACGGCTTTGGCTAGCCCGATTTCATCCATCACCACCAATGGGATTCCATCGCGAGGGCTTAATAGCGGTACTGCTGGAATATTCTCTTCGCTCATCGAGTTCCGCGTCGCGCCCCACTTATTGAACTCACGCCTTCTGGCATCGGTGGAAGGCCGGCGCAGGTGGCTAGGACGTCATACCAGGCCGCGAGATGAGAATCGATAGTGCCTTTTGGTGTCCAAGAGGCCCGAATCTCTATCTCAGCATTTGGCATTCTATCGGCGAGTTGACCAAAAGATTGGCTCGCGACTCGGGTCACGGTTCCACTAGGTGCCACGAAAGTTGCGTCATGTGCGGCAAGTGACTCAAGGAGCCAGGCCCAGCCAATCTCAGGCAGAAGCGGATCATTCTCCATCTCGCTCTCTAGTTCGGCCCGGACAAAAGTCACGCACCGGAAGGATCCGTCCCAGGCTTCATGTCCAGCCGGATCGTAGAGCAGGACAAATCTCCCGGTCGCCAATTCGCTTTCGGAGTTCGGAGAAGCAATCACATCTGCGGTGAGCGCTACTGCATATGGGGCGAGGCGAGCCGGTGCCGGAGACTCTTCGACCATGATCTCGGGGCGAGCTTTGACACTTCGGAGCGCTTTGAGCGCTCCGTTGAAGGTCGCCTGCGCGCGTATTCGTGGCATGCCCTAAGCCTAGAAACGGATGGTGGGCAGACGAGTTAGGCGCGCCCGATCCAACTCCACCGCTATCGTCAAGCGGGTGGCCGCCCTCATCGCACTTTTCAGCAGTCTGCTCTGGGGTACCGCCGATTATTTTGGCGGTGCTCTCTCTAAAGAGCGGAAAGTACTTGGCGTCGTTGGTGCATCACAAGCGCTTGGCCTTGTTTTTGCCCTATTTTTTGTCGTAGCAACCGGCGAATGGCGCAAGCAACTTCTCGGTTGGCATGGCTACGGTATTTACGCCGTCATTGCTGGATACGTGGGCTTCCTAGGGCTGCTCGCTTTTTACGCAGCTCTAGCCTCAGGAACGATGGGAATCGTCTCGCCAATCGCCTCGCTTGGCGTGATCGTCCCAGTCGTCGTCAGTCTGGTTCGAGGTGAACGCCCGAGCGGACTTCAACTGATTGGAATATGCATTGCGATCCTTGGGGTCGTCGCCGCCAGCGGACCTGAGTTAACTGGGGCAGCCGGTGCAAAATCAGTGGTGCTTGCACTGTTGGCTGGAGTGGGTTTCGGGACAGCTTTTACTTTTATGCAATTGGGTTCGCGAGCGAGCGCGTTGATGACGATGACGACAATGCGGTTTGTGACAGTTCTTACGCTGGCGATCATTCTGATCTTCGCGCCACGACTGGTGGATGTGCGACGGGCCGATCTACCTCTACTCGCCGGAGTAGGCATCTTCGACGTCTCTGCAAACGTCATGCTTGGTGTGGCATCCACTCGCGGCATGTTTTCAATCGTTGTGGTACTTGGCTCGCTTTATCCACTAATGACGGTCTTCCTCGCGGCCAAACTTCAACATGAACGGTTGGCGCGGATTCAGTACGTGGGCATTACATTTGCCTTGATGGGCGTCTCGTTGATTGGGGTCGGTGGGGGAGCCTGAGACCCCTTCCGCGAGCGGTGGCTACGCTCACCCCGAGCGGTGGCTACGCTCACCCCGAGCGGTGGCTACGCTCACCCCGAGCGGTGGCTACGCTCAATACCTCACACCTAGTGCGCGACGTAGCGCGCGAAAAGATTGCCCTCTGCTTCAAGAAGTGAAAGAAGATCAAAATTTCGTTTGATCTCGGGACTTTCCTGAAGTAGCGAACTTCCATTTCCGGCAAGTAGCGGCGCAATAGTCAGGGCCACCTCGTCAATCATCGCTTCAGCACTGATCGATCCGAGCAATGCTGGACCTCCTTCGCAGAGGACTTTTAACCATCCGCGCTCGATAAAGAGTTTGCGCATGAGGTCCAAATCCACCTCATGTCGTCCGAACACGATCACTTCGCATTCCTTCGCGAGTGCGGCACGTCGGCTTTCGTCGATTGCTTCGGTCGTGATCACGATGGGGGGAATGCCGGTAAAGAAATTCGTAGGTAGATCGCCACTTCGGGTAATGACCACCACCTGTCGCCTGTGATTTCGATACGGCTCAGAGCGTGCCGTACCGGCTCCTATCAAAATGACATCAGCTAGCTCCCGCATAAGGTGAAAGAGCCGGCGGTCTGATGCGCTCGTCAAGCCTTTTGATTCCCCCTTGAAAGCAGCGCTGCCATCAATAGATGAGACCATATTGGCTCGAAACCAGGGTGCCGTTAAACCGAGCGGATATGCGTATAGCTGAAGTAGGTCCGCGTCGTCTAAAAATTGAAGTTCAGGGGAGAGAAGCGAACGGAATCTTGCCTTCGAGTTGACTGCGGATCCACTCTCCTTCACGCCGATAGGTTATCTCTGTTGATCCACTTGCTTCGAATTATTCGGGTCTTACCGGCGACTCCGGTCTCCTCGACGCTTGGCCGTGGGACTTCTACTACTTGCAATTGATTCGCTCTTAGCCCCAGGTCGCTAGCGCCGGGTAGTGTGACGACATGATTTATGACTCAATCGTCGACCTCATCGGTAATACTCCGCTTCTTCGTTTGAATCAGATTGCATCTGGTCTTCCCGCTGATGTCGTCGTGAAAGTCGAGTACCTAAATCCCGGCGGTTCGGTCAAGGATCGAATCGCAGTGAAGATGGTCGATGTCGCAGAAGCATCAGGTCTGCTAAAACCCGGTGGCACGATCGTCGAGCCGACCAGTGGCAATACCGGCGTGGGGCTGGCACTGGTCGCTCAGCAGCGCGGCTATAAATGTGTTTTCGTCTGCCCAGACAAAGTTTCGATGGACAAGATCAATGTATTGCGCGCCTATGGTGCAGAAGTTGTGGTCTGCCCGACGGCGGTTGATCCTGAAGACCCAGCCTCCTACTACTCAGTCAGCGCGAGACTTGCGATTGAAATTCCTGGAGCCTGGAAACCAGACCAGTATTCAAATCCAAACAATGCACTATCGCACTATGAGACAACCGGTCCTGAGATCTGGAAGGACACCGACGGCAAGGTCACACACTTTGTTGCTGGCGTCGGAACCGGGGGCACGATCTCTGGAATCGGCAAATACTTGAAGGAAGTGAGCGGTGGCAGAGTTCGTGTGATTGGCGCCGATCCAGAAGGCAGCGTTTATTCGGGCGGCACTGGGCGGCCCTATTTAGTCGAAGGCGTTGGTGAAGATTTTTGGCCTGCGGCATTTGATCGGACGATCGTCGATGAAGTGATTGCCGTATCCGATGGCGATGCATTCGCAATGACTCGCAGGCTTGCTCAAGAAGAAGGGCTCCTAGTCGGAGGTTCATGCGGACTGGCGGTCGTGGCTGGTTTAAATGTGGCCAAGCGAGCAAACAAGGGCGACCTCGTTGTCATTCTTCTTCCCGATAGTGGCCGTGGGTACTTGGCCAAAGTCTTCAACGACGATTGGATGCGCAAGTACGGTTTCCTTGGGGGAGACGACCAAGAGACAGTTGGTCGGATTCTGCAGCAGAAGTCAGGAAACCTACCTTCGTTTATTCACGTGCATCCCAACGAGACGATTCGCGAGGCAATTGATATTTTGCGAGAGTTCGACGTTTCGCAAGTGCCGGTCGTAAAGGCCGAGCCACCAATCATGGTCGCTGAAATCATTGGCGCGGTTGAAGAATCGGCGCTGCTCGAAGCCGTGTTCACTGGCAAAGCCGCTCTCTCTGACCCCGTGAACAAACACATGAGCCCGCCGCTTCCGATGATCGGAAGTAAGGAGCCGGTCTCTGCCGCCGTCGCTGCTTTTGAAACCGCAAGTGCCCTGACCGTTCTTGAAAATGGTAAGCCAATTGGCGTTATTACTAGGCAAGATCTACTCGGATATGTGGTGGCGTAAATGAATTTTGAAACTACTGCGATTCACGCAGGACAAGAGGCCGATCCGCGGACTGGTGCTGTTGTGCCGCCGATCTATCAAGTCTCAACTTTCAAACAAGATGGCGTTGGAGGACTGCGAGCTGGTTATGAATATGCGCGCAGTGGTAACCCAACTCGCGATGCGTTAGAAGAGTGTTTGGCGGCGTTGGAGGGCGGCACTCGTGCCTTCGCTACCTCATCGGGACTTGCTGCTGAAGATCTCTTGCTGCGAACTGTTCTTCGTCCAGGAGATCACTTAGTGGTTCCGATCGACGCCTATGGTGGCTCATACCGCCTCTTCGCTCGAGTACTCGCACCATGGGGCGTCGAGCACACTGCTGTTGATCAGAGCGATCTCGACGCGGTGAGAGCTGCAATTGTGCCTGGCAAGACAAAAGTAGTCTGGACCGAGACGCCGACCAATCCACTTCTGTCGATTTCGGATATCTCGGAATTGGCAAAGATCGCACATGAAGCGAGTGCAATACTCATTGTCGACAACACCTTTGCCTCCCCTTATTTACAACGCCCTTTAGGGTTGGGTGCCGATGCCGTCATACACTCCACAACGAAATATCTCGGCGGACATAGCGATGTCGTAGGTGGAGCAATCATTGTTAACGATGCGAAGTTGGCTGAACAGGTCGGCTACAACCATAATGCGATGGGACCGATTGCCGGGCCCTTTGATGCTTGGCTTGTCCTACGCGGAGCTAAGACGCTAGCGGTGCGAATGGATCGGCACTGCGAAAATGCTAGAGCGATTGTTGAGTTCTTAGTAGGACACGAGAGAGTGAGTGAAGTTCGTTATCCAGGATTGGTTACTCACCCAGGCCATGAAATTGCCAAACGGCAAATGCGCGACTTCGGTGGAATGGTTTCGTTCCGAGTGCGTGGCGGTATTGAGGCAGCCCTACAAGTTTGCAAGCGCGTCGAACTTTTCACGTTGGCTGAATCCCTTGGTGGCGTTGAGTCTTTGATCGAACACCCAGGTAAAATGACACACGCCTCGGTCGCCGGAAGTGCGCTTGAAGTACCTGATGATTTGATTCGTCTATCGGTGGGACTCGAGCACAAGGACGATTTGATCGCAGATCTGGCACGAGCGCTCAGTTAAGAATTAGCAGTGTCGGTGAAGATTTAGGCGTTCTTTGATGCTCCGAATCGTTGAGCGAATCTTTCGAGTGCGCTCACGGCTATCGACGCGAGGATTCCCCTTTGCGTTGTGCGTGGGGAGGCGACGCTCACCGGAGTCTGCGTCGGTGTCGATCGCGCGTCGCGTAAAAGCTCTTCTGTGGTGGCGAGCGAAGCGGCCAGGCTTGCCTGCAATTGGCGGGCTTGGGCAAGTTCCTCGTCAAGACGGTCGCGATCTCGACGCATTTCTGCATTGTCATGCTCGAGTCGTTCTACTGCGCGTTGCGTCTGGTCGAGATCTGCTGCCATCTGTGCATACAGATTACGAACAGCCTTCCGCGAGTAGCCACGCACACTGCGTTTGAGACGGGGCATCTCGGCGAGCAGCATCGACTGGAAACGGGGGCTCCGGGTGATGGCATCACGCATTTCCATCGTCGCTCCTTGCAGCTCTGCGGTAGTCGATGCGAGACCTTTCATGACAGCAGTATGGCTCTGCAGGTGTTGTCCGTATTCGCCGACAGCGTCGACAAGTTGGCGCACGGTCTCTCGGTTTTCGCTGGCGATCGCAACTGCTGAGTTTGCGTCGCCAGGCTGATGGTTCCAGGGCGAAACTTGATCCGGTGGCGGGCGCGGTGAGAGTGCCACTTCTTCCATCCGCTGTGTGATCCGACGCGCCTCATCCACGATCGATGCGAGGTTATCCACATTGACTGTGTCAGCGGCGCGACGTCGTTCGAAAACTCCAAGTAGCCAATAAAGGAAGAGAATCAGGAGAAATCCGCCGAGCAGTATCTTTCCTTGGGTGCTCCGAAAAAAGAGGATGGGATAACCTGCCCCACTGATCTTTCCAGCGTATACGCCGATGACGTTCTGCTCGACGGTCCAGAATGGGTCTTTGCCAGGAACGTTGTCGCCCTTGGTCTGGAATTGTTGTCCGTAAGCGCCTTTCTGGACAGTGACGATCCGGTGAACGTAACTGCCAGGCACGTTCCACTTCTGCTGTACATCAGTAGTCGTGCGGAAGGCGATGATGTCGCCTTTCTGCAGGTGCCCGGTGTCTACCTTTTTGAGCATAACGAGATCGCCGAAGTGGAGGAGCGGATTCATCGACCTGCCCTCGACGGGTATGACCGGTGGGTACACATGTCGATCGACCGCAAGTCCGAAGTAGCCAGCGACGAGCACTAAGGCGATCGCGGGAATGACCGACCAGACGAGCACGCCGAAAAGGCGACGTGCTCGGCGGACCCGAGGTTTCGTCGCGGCGTTATGCGCTTCGTCGAGTAGGGGCTGGTGCGATCGTGAGTTCTTCATGGGCGCCATGTCCTAGAAGGAGCGGGCACCAAGGTAGAAGTTCAGCGTTGTGAGTTGCGATTGTTGACCAGGCGGTGTGCCACCTGGGGTGTTGATCGAGGCAGCTATGTAGAAGGCGTTCTGATTTATGGCAACGCCGGATGGGGCGCACCACGTCGATCCAGTTGCACCGCAGGTTGGCGGCGAAGCCGGGTCGGCGACCGTTTCGATGATGAACCCCGAGAGCATTGTCGCGTTGATCGTTAGTTGGCCGTTGTAGGTGAGCGGGCCAACGGCCTGGGTATTGGGCGCGACACAGAGTGCCGAACCGTCGGTGATCGAGAGCGAATCCACCGGGTCACCACCCGAACAAGAGCCTGTATGAATCGGGTAGTAGAGCCCGAAACTCATCCACGCATTCGGGTTGTTAAGTACCGCACCGGCGTCCAACGGGTCGAGCCAGGAGATATCGACTCTAAGTCTCGGCGCGAAACCCGCAGCGTTCGTCACTTTTCCCAACAACACGCCGGCGATCTTCTGTCCACCCTGACCTTGCGGCACCGTCACGGTCGACGGAATCAGAGGAGTGAATGTCGCAATCGCCCCACCCGATGCTGCTCCACTCGGGGTTGGCGCTTGGGGGAGCGCCAACACGCCCGATTCAGACAGCCAGAAAGTGGCACTCGTCGCGGTGACGATTGCGAGAGCCAGCACGACGAGGTTCCGTCTACTTCGACGCAACCTCGTTCCAGCCACAACCGTCATGATTTTCCCCCCATCGTCCCTCGACCTAGTGAGTGCGAGGTACCAGCCATTGAGTTATGAGGTCCTCTGGGCCGTGATGTAGAAGGCTGGTGTGGTCGCTGCCCCTGCCGCACCGGTCTGGTACGGGTAGAACGCACCACCTGAGTCAAGCGTGAGCGCGTAGTACTTTCCTGCACCGGTTGCGAGCTTGAACGTCTCGTAGCCTTGGGTATTAGTCAGGTACGTGTTTGCGGTATTAATGCTGTTCGCGTCGGTCGCCGGGCTCGCGCCCCACGTAATACTGTTGGTGAAGGTAGCAAAATTAGTATTGGCGTAAACCCTAATTGGGAGCGAGTAAGAGTTGTAGGTAAGTGCGAGCGGTCGCATATTGGTGATGTAGAGAGTGATGAGCAGGTACGTCGCGCTGGTGTCTGTCGCGTCGATTACCGCGATATCACCTGAGGTAGTGACGCTGCCAGCCTGGCCAGCAACGACTGTCGGCCAGACCGGTGCGGTCGGAAGGCTGGTTGGGGTCCCGGTTCCGTACCTCCAACCCGCTGCGCCCGCGCCGGTAACCGCAGTCGGAAGACCGCCAGGTGTGCCGTAAGTAGGAGACCAGACGAGCGGGAGAGCACCACCCGTGCTCGCAGCTGTTATCTGAGTAACGCCAGTATCGGCTGTGAAGGAGACGCCGAGCGAAACGCCAAGCACCGTGAGGGCTGCGACCGAAACGACCAAGAACCGTTTGCGCATGTTCGCGCTCCCACCAGGTGACCTGGATCCTGTCGCTAGTGAGGATTGACTCGATCCGTTCATTTCCACACGCCGTCCTTCCCTAGAGCTGCAGTTATGCGATTTGGGTACTTTCCTAGATCATCGTGTGTTGGGCTCAAGATGTTTAGTGGAATTTATACGCCAAAGTGGCGCAGAACACAACTTGAAACGCGCCGTTTGGGGGACATTATTTTCCGTTGAAAAGCCCCTCTTTCAGGGGACAGAACCTGGCAATTTAGGGCCGGTGTCCGACAAGGTGAACCGACACTAAAGAACCGTCTAAAACTATGCAGAACCTACAAAAGGACTGAATTCGTCCGGATCAAGCGGTCGATCGTGGCATTTAACTCATTTCTTCTCTGCAGCAAAGCGTCCGTTTGGAGTTCCGGAGCGCCCGTTTCGACTCCTGGCGCAACTTGAATGGGACGAAGATTTGATCGCAAACCTGCTTCGACGGAGAGCCGAATGCCGATATAACAATTTTATTACGTTATTTATTTTCTCCCAGGACGCGATGCATGACGACCATCTCGTTTCCATGAACCTCGCCAACCCCGACAGGTTCCCAGCCGTGCATTAGGTACCAATTCTCGACACTGTCGGTGACTAGGTGGAGTTCTCGCGCGCCGCTTTCGCTCGCGATTTCGATAGCGCGGTCAACTAGCACTCGACCGATTCCGCGCCCGCGATACTCGGGCAGAACGAGCACATTGGCAAGCCACCATCCTTTGCTCTCCCAACCGGTGACTTCGTCGTCGGAAATGACTGACGTGACTCCAAGAGGCCGACCATCTTCAATCGCAGCGATATGCAGTGGGAGTCCTTGGCCAGAATCTTGGGCTAACTCCTCTGCGGCTATGACGGAATCCCACTGGGGATAAAGGCGGCCGAATTCCGCGACCAGGTGTGTTGCAAGGAATTGCAACTGGCTGCGCGAGAGTGATGAACAGCGGATCACTTTCATCACGATGTCAAGTGGTTCAGCCAATCCAACTTCCGCGGCCTGTTACTAGGTCATATCCGATTAAGCAGGAAGCGCCATTGTTGCCACTGGTGATGTCGCGGAAGGTGATGTTTGCTCCGTAGACATATGTGGCATCTACCGTCGTAGCAGCGTCGGCAGAGCGGGCGGCCCACATTGGTGACGAGGCGCTGGTGCCACCGACCGTCCACCATCCCTTCTGCCCACGGTATCTAAACGAGTCATAGACGCTTACTCCCGACGCAGGATCTGCATTGAGCGATACATCAGGTGTTGCGCGTTTGCCAGCACAATTGACTTGGCCGTAAGTGGCGAAGTTCAGTTGAGCAACCGTTGCACTCTCATACAGACTGCAACCGCCACCAGATCCAGCCCATCCAGTTTCGGAAGTAAAGGTGCCAGCGGTGAAGTTCAATGTCGTGCCGCCAACAGAGATTACGTTCGGGGAACTCGATGGGTATTGCGCCGGAGTTCCGGTGTCGCCAGAGGAGACGAAGAAACTGACGCCTGGTTGAACGAAGTGAGAATCGTAGGCAGTCTCGCTAGAGAACTCCGCGGCACCCCAACTATTGGAAACATAGCCGGCGTGGGTCTTTGCGTAATCCTCGGCCGCCATCAGGTCGGTAAATTTTGTCGATTTCGCTTCGACTAGCAGAATCTTGGCACCTGGGGCAATCGCATGTGCCCACTGCACATCAAGGCTTATCTCCAATGCCCAACCCTGGTCGGTTCTTGGGTACTTCGTTCCACCAGTCTGGTCAACCTTTGTAAAACACCCATTTGCTGTAGTGCACTCTGGTAGGCCATAAGTGCCGTTGAACACAGCGAGGTCAGCTTCTGCGTTGGGGTCGTCGTATGCATCGACGATCGCGATCGTCTGCCCCGATCCTGCCGTCGGACTAGTTGAGAAGTCGTAGACGCTCTTTATCGTTGCGGGCGATAGGCCGACTGGTGAGGGAGAGGCGTCGGGTCGGACATGGATTGGGTGATCTGCGTATGGATCAAGGGGTGCACCAGCCTGGGCTGCACCTGTCACACCCACAATGCTGGAGAGTAGGAGCAGGACGGCAACTCCAGCGCGACTGTGGGTAGATCTCATTGTGGCTCCTAGACAGTTAGGAAACTGGTTTGGGAGTTAACTCTACCGACGACTCCCTTTACGGGATAGATCGTGGGTGTGTTGGTGGGCGGTACTTACCCCCATGCGAACTGGCTTCTCACGGTCGTGGGCCTAGTCATCTATACGCGAGGGACCCGACAGGGCGAGCGGCTCTGGAGTCCTGCATCCTGACCCGGTTACGTGGCGAATCGTTCAAGATCTTTCGGATCGATGTTGAACTTGAGCCGTTGGCGCTGTGGGAATCTAGGAAGGGGGCGACGTCCCATGAAGTGCCCAATGGTGTCCTGTTCCACGACATAGTTGACAGATGTGTCCAGACATAGTTGACACTTTTGGTTTGAATGGTGGATGTCATCGAGTCCTCGTCCCAATTCCCAATCTCAGGTCATTACCTTGAGCGTGCTCCATGATGGGCTAAGCCCTACCCAGGCCGCTCGTCGCTTTGGGGTGAGCCGGGAGTGGATCTATCAACTCCTCGCCCGCTACAAGCAGGGTGGCCTTGAAGCGCTAGAGCCGCGCTCTCGCAGACCAAAGGGCAACCCCAGAGCTCTTACGGGTGAATTACGCAGCGAGATCATCAGGTTACGTCGCCACTTACTTGCCCAAGGCCTCGATGCCGGAGCCGCCTCGATCGCCTGGCATCTGAAAGAAAAAGATCACCGCGCACCAGCGCTCTCCACCATCTGGCGCATCTTGCGAGCAGAAGGCCTTGTCACGCCAGAGCCGAAGAAGAGGCCCAAGGCTTACATCACCCGCTTTGAAGCAGTGCAATCGAACGAGACCTGGCAGTCAGACTTCACCCATTGGCGCCTCAAAGATGGAAGCGATGTCGAGATCATCAATTGGCTTGATGATCACTCGCGATTGCTCTTGCACTGCGCCGTTTTTAAGGCGGTCACCGGCAAGATTGTGATCGATTCCTTCAACCAGTGCCGAAGCGAGTATGGGACGCCCTTTTCAACCCTTACCGACAATGGCAATGTCTATACGGCCAGATTCTCCAAGGGAAAGAACGGCTTTGAATATCTACTCTCTGAATTGGAGATAGTTCAAAAGAATGGCTCACCTGCCCACCCACAGACCCAAGGCAAGATAGAGCGATTCCATCAGACTCTGAAGAAGTGGCTATCGGGGCAAGAAGCAGCGGAGGATCTCAAAGAGTTGCAACGCCAACTCGATGAATTTCGAACGCTCTATAACACTCAAAGACCTCATCGGGCCTTAGAGATGAGGACGCCTCAGCGTTGTTATGAAGCCACAATCAAAGCGACCCCGAAGGCCGCTAGGGATAAAGAGCATTATCGAGTTCGCTACGACAACGTCGATCAATTCGGAAAGCTCTCACTACGCAGGGCCGGAAAGATGCATCATCTCGGGATTGGAATCGAACATCACCACAAGAGAGTCATCCTGATCGTTGATCACTTTAAGGTTTCGGTGGTTGAGAAAAAGACTGGAGAAATTCTTTCCAAACACGAGATCAATCCCAGCCGAAACTACTGGACCAATGTCTTAGTGGATGAAGCGACAAAAAGATCGAGAAAAGCAAAATGAATGTGTCAACTATCTCCCGAGACATCTGTCAACTATCTCCCGACACATCACATGAAGTGCCCAATGGGACTCGAACCCACGACCTCCTGGTCCAGAACCAGGAGGTCTGCCAACTGAGCTACGGACAGGCTTACCACAACGCGCCTATTAGCTGTCTCGCTACGTCGTCCCGGATCCTGGCCGCATCAACCGATCGACGTCCGCGAGCAGCGTCATGTGTCCTTCGCGCCCTAGCCGATCGAGGGTCGCTTGGGCCTTCGTCTCCGTGACCGGATCGCCGCCGTTGAGTGCAGCGGCCAGGATTCGCGGCGCATGCTGTAACAGGTCGTAACGCTTCCAGCTATCGCCGACGTCAGGCATAAGAGCGTTGAACACCTCGATCACTATGGCTGGCTCCGACTCTGCTGCTCTAGCCAGTGAGTCACCCAACATGCCCTTCGGGTTGAACTCTGGATCGTCGCTCGCGAGCAGCAAGATTGGCATTGACCAAGATGGCGGGAAGACTTCAGCTCTCACCCACCAATAGAAACCCGAGAGTTCGGCCGGGTCCGCCCTGCCTGCACGGATCGCTTCGACGCGGCGATCGATTAGACGTTTCGCTCGCTCCAGAACAGTCGGTGGAATCGTGTTATTCCCCCCATCGGGGTTGTCTGTGTCTCGTGTCCGCATGATCGACCAGCCAAGTGTCCCCAGAGCGTCGCCAATGACACTCGGCGATGCGTCAGATGAGGTCAGTGCCAACATTAATGGATCGTCGTCATCGATGAGGTCCATAACATAGGCGGACACGATGTGGTTGGCAGCGGCCTCAAGAGCCGGCCGATCGCCTCGCCATCCGTCGGTGTGCTCATGCATCGCGTATTCGCGGGAAAGCATCTCCAACATCACCGGCCGCATGAGGTCGAGGAAGACCCTGCCTGTCCGATAGCTGCGGAGGGCCACGGACACGACAACATCGGACCATGAACGGACAGCGTCATCTGCACTCAAAACTGTGAACAGCTGAACAGACCACGCCCCAACCCACGCGGAGTCGATGTCCGAAAGGTGACCGAGCGCCTCGCCGATAACAGCGGCGACCGCGAGGCTCGGGTCTGCGGCAGTTCCTATGTGGCGTGACAGCATCTCCAGGATCTGCGTGCGTAAGTCAGCGAACTCATCGCCTCGTCGCGCGGCGCTACGTAGAAGTTTGATCGCCGAGCGGATGACGGCAGGACGGGTGGTGTTCAGCGACAGGGTCAGCGGATCCATATTGCTGCCGCCGAAACGATCCTCATGCTCCGGAGTCGGATCAGCATGGTCCGTCATGGGCAGCAGGACAGACCAAGCTTTCATCCCGTTCGCGACTGTCAGGTCGTTACCGGCAGCTGTAACGTATGCCGTCACGAAGTCAGCAGCACTACGTTGCGCCCACCGCCAGACTGGGTCATCCGCCTCTAGTTCCTCCGGGTGGTCCTCGCCGGTGTCCGCGAGCCTCGCAAGCTCTATGAGCAGGTTCCAGACGTCATCAGGCGGGTTAAAGCCATTCTCAATCGCTTTGGCCCATCCGGTTACAGCGGACCGCACGTAGGAGCGACCGTCCCGGAGAAGTTCGCCTGCGATCGCAGCGACAAGTTCAGGGTTCGCTGTCGCGACGGCTTCCAGCTCTTGAGCAAGACCTTCACGAGACGGCCCAAAATGCCGGTCTCCGGAAGGCTCCCAGGAAGCGAGGAAATCGCGCAGTTTATCGACCGACATCGCCGCGAGGGCAGCACGTTCGACCGGACTCGTCGGGCCAGTGAACGACGTCGTGATGTAGCTTCCGAACTCGGGATGTTCCATCTCACCCAGTTCGGCCTTCATTTCGACCAGCTCCGCTCTCTGGGCCTCGGGCAGGACCCTTTCGATAGGCAGCAGGAGGCGGTACTTCCAGCGGCGTCGTACATTGGCGAGGTCATCGTCGGTCACCGCTTCACCCTCGGGCTTGGCGTACGCCGCGATCCGGCGCATGACTTCGTTTGAGCCTTGCCATTCCGTACCGTCGACTGTCGTCTGCCATCGGGTGACCTCATCAGCAGAAAGGCGTGGCAGTGCCGCAATCGCCAGGTGGACGTACTCAGGGCGCGCGTCCAAGCCAATGAGAGCGATGTCGTTGAGTAACTCAAATGCAATCTCAACATTCTCCGGTGATGGGTCGGCGACAACGGCAACAGCGGCGACCTCAACGGCAATTCGCGACAGGAGAAAGCGTTCCCGATCACGAAGGAACACGACCACCTCACCAAGTCGTTCCGCAACTGCCACGCCCACCGCAACATCGCGCGCGATATCAACGAGTGTGTCTGTTACTTCGTCCAACCGAGAATTCTGACTGCTCGGCGCAATCGACGGACGCCAAATGTGACCGCTGCTGTAATAATTCGGTGCTTCATCACCGTATGAAATGTCCATCGCTCGCATCAGCCAGCCAGCGGCGACTTTCAGGCCGTCGAGGTCGAGGCGAATGAGAAGCGGCACTACCCGTGAAGCGAGTTCGCCGTACCAATAGACATCGATTGAGGTGCCGATGCGCCTCCGGGTACCAAGCACACCGGCCTCTTCAGCACCCGCTTGCGGCTCGAACGCACCAGTCAATAAGCGCCTCATCTGTCTGGGATAGTCCGCCGCTAAACTCTCGGCGAGTTTGACGACCCGTGGCGCGTCGACCCAGTCTTGACCGAGACGAAGCGCTTTCGCGATCTGAGGTGCGAGTCTGGCCGCTTGAGCCGTCGGCATCGCGAGCGTCGCGTTAAGGACGACTTGGTGTACCCATAGGTTCTTGGACGACGCGTGACGAAGAAGCAGATCCGCCACTGCCTCTGGTTCAGCCTCCGCTACACGGGCTAAGTACTCGCCCTCCGGCCACGACCGAGCACGAAGCGCGCCGCCGTCATCGACCCATACGTCAGGATCCCTGTCGAACACTCCCAGGTCAGCCAGCGGCGCGATCCACGTCGGATTCTGTAACTCCGAGAAAAATAGCCGCTTCAAGTTCTCGTCGGCCAGTGCACCAAGTACGACGTGAACCTCATCCGGCTCGGGCGCGATCCAGTCGCTCATCATGGTGACCCTCCATCAGTGCGCCGATTTGCTCTCGCGATGATGTCACGCATCGAGCGGGCTCGATCGGCCATGTTGCCAAGACGGGTCAGAAGTGCTTCTTCGATGATTTGCAGTTCGACCTCGACCTTCTGAATCGGGGGCAACACTCGGTTGGGCTTGGAGTAGTCCCGGCCGTGGGTCCATTCGCGGAAGAACTCGATGGAGTCATGCACGCGCTTCACGGCGGCCGCGTCGATATCGGTGAGTAGGCCGGTCGCCACGAGAGTTGTCAACTTGCGAGCGTTCTCATTGCCGGTCGCCGCGGCAGACGCTACGTCGTAAGCGGCGCGGTAGACGTCTGCACTCACGGATTGTGGAGTGTCATCATCGATTCCCGCTGCCGTCGACCAACGCCCGTCACTCGGCCAGGCTTGAGATAGCTTCTTAGCTGCACGGTTTACGTCCTTGCGTTCGGTTGGTGGTAGACCAAGCGCACGAGGTATGTCGCTGAACAGCTCACGAAGACAGTGCGAAGCCACCATGAGCCGCGGCTGCATCAACTCATCTCTGGCGAGTGCCTCGATGGCCTGACGATAGAGATCGGCCAGGTCGCGGTTGCGCGCCTCAAGAAGCGCGAGGAGAGTTTCACGATCGGGTGTCCACGACAGGGCCATTACCGATAGCTCTAGAGTTCTATCTGAATTGCCACTAGTGCTCCTGCTCATCAGAACCGCTGATTCGAGACGGGTATGGGCCGTGCAACTCCCCACACGCCCACGGGAGGCGCACGCGCGCAGGCCGACGACCGAACCGTATCGCGGCGAGCGCAACTCTTGCCTTGGTACGAACCGTGTCTGACCATATTGACGATTCGAACTGAGATCAGAGTGTGGCCCGTGGCCTGGAGTGCAGGATCGGAGCTAGCTGTTCGATCACGGCAAGCCCTGGTGCATCCGCGCGGTTGGGGAAGCGGATCCTACGGATCGCACAATGGGAAACCTGGTGGGCGGTACTGGGATTGAACCAGTGACCTCTTCCGTGTCAGGGAAGCGCTCTCCCGCTGAGCTAACCGCCCGGGATAAGGCTCGGCAAGATTATCGGCTAGGAGCTTGACAGACCAAATGCGACGACTTCCAAATGAAACCAATGGATAGGCTCACCGCATGATTGCCGGGGTAGGTACTGCGATAAATGGCGCCGCGATTCTGGTTGGAACAACGGTCGGCGTCCTTTTTGGCGGTCACCTCTCCGATCGGGCCAGAAATACCGTCACTGATGGGTTGGGATTGGTAGTTGGAGTTGCTGCGGTCGAGAGTGCGATTTCGATAGCTGATCCATCTCTAATCCACGCAGTTGGAAAGGGCTGGCCAACCTTGATTGTCCTCCTAGCTCTGGTGATTGGGGGTGTAATTGGGTCGGCTCTTAAAATTGAGGAGCGGCTGGAGACGTTGGGCGCGAGTCTCCAGAGGCGTTTTTCAAAAGAGAGTGAATCCACTTTCGTTGAAGGATTCGTTGTTGCTTCCCTCGTCTTCTGCGTAGGTCCATTGGCCATTCTGGGCGCGATTAGCGATGGACTTGGTACCGGTATTGACCAGTTGGTTCTAAAGAGCACTCTTGACTTGATTGCCTCAATGGCATTTGCTTCCGCCTTGGGTTGGGGAGTTGGGCTCTCAGTGGTGCCCGTCATGATTTATCAAGGCGCTTGGACATTAGTCGGCGTCTTCGCGGGGAACACTATGAGCACCTACGCAATCGCAGCCATGACGGCAACCGGAGGTTTGCTTATCATGGCAATCGCATTGCGTCTGCTGAAGATTCGAGAAATTGCGATCGGAGACCTTTTGCCAGCGATCATCGTTGCACCGTTGATCGCTGGACTTGTTGTCACAATCCGCGGTTGATCGGGGTGAGCGGAGCCACCGCTCGGGGTGAGCGGAGCCACCGCTCGGGGTGAGCGGAGCCACCGCTCGGGGTGAGCGGAGCCACCGCTCGGGGTGAGCGGAGCCACCGCTCGCGGAAAGAAAGTGGTGCATGGAGGTGGAAACGGGATTTGAACCCGTGTACACGGCTTTGCAGGCCGTTGCCTCGCCTCTCGGCCATTCCACCGCAACGAGGTGATTAACCCCTGAAGCACAGACGACAACGATTGCACCCTGGGTGGGACAAGTGCCTTCTGCGGCCCTGACGATACACGAGAAGACGCTTGACCTCTGCCCTGGCTGTTGCTGCGAGTCCGTAGCCAAAGTCTTCAGAGCAGCGCTCGCTCTATTCGACTTTCACTTCTCCTGTGCATCCAGCAACGCGTCGATCCTTCTCGCCTCATCCTCGTCAACCCGTATCCACCGGATGAATACCATCGCGATAATTGGCAAGTCGCTGATTTCAGCGAGAAACCAGAGGATCGCTCCGGCCAGTGACTGATTGTGCAGGGCTATCGGAATTGTTCTTGGCGGCTTAGCCCAGAAATCGGCACCGATGACGTGGCGGCTCAGGCGCATCGCAATGCCGGGTATGGCATCGAACACTAGATCCAGTAGTGAAAGCAGGATTTGCAGACCGAGGGAGGCAGAAGAATGTTCCTTTCCTGATCCCTTAAGCCCGACATGGAGTATTAAACCAACTAGTAGTAACAGGGGATAACTGATCACGTACATCCACGTTTTCGTAAGTACGAAGACCCAGGCCGGCGTGAAGAAGTAGAGACCGAGAACAACAGGAGTCAGGATTGGAGCTACCAGGGGAGAGTCCACCCAAGTCAAGCCCCAGCGTCCACGAGCACGAGCCAATAAATTAGTCGGAACCGCTGCGAACAGCGCCAGTGGGATCGCTATGAGAAGCAGGCAGACGCGGAGCACGTCGGCTACCTCGCTGTTGCGACCGTTCCCAATGACGATTAGCGACAAGCAGGAAGCGATGGCGATTGCGATTAGGAGAAGCCACCTGCCGGTCGGCATCAGCAATCGGGCACGCACAACCCTGGCCATGTCAGCCGCTCCCTAAGTACTCGATTCGACCTTCGAAGGGGCCACGACGAGACTTTCGGGGTTCAAAAAACTCGAAAGTCTTACTGGAGCGGACGACGGGATTCGAACCCGCGACCTCAACCTTGGCAAGGTTGCGCGCTACCAACTGCGCCACGTCCGCACTTGTCGTTGACCCTCCGGTCTTGACCGGTCAGAATCTAGCGCAACCCCACACCCAGACCCAAACGCGGCTATCTTCAATCTTTATGATTGGCGACCCGCTCTTCTACTCTCACGGGATCCTGGCCAGCGATCTAATCGAAGTCAGCCATAACCCAGAAGATCTGGATCGACCTGGCTTCTGGGCCGTCGTTGGCACCTTCGAAGGACAATGGATGATGGCTAGGTTTGGCCGCGTACAAATATCTCAACTCCCCATCCCCAGCTGCTCGTGGCTTCCAATTCCGGCGGGCACGTGGCACTCAACTCTCGGGCAGCATGATTACGAAATCGCCGTTGAATCAATCAGAGCTGAGATCGCGCGGGGGAGCGTCTATCAGGTCAATATCTGCAGAGTTCTTTCTGCGCCGATAACAGCGGAACATGATCTACTCGCCCTCGCAGGTTTGCTCGACTCCGGGAATCCGGCACCGCACAGTTCATTTTTGCGCTTGCCTGATCTCGAAATTGTTTGCGCTTCTCCTGAGCTCTTTCTCCGGCGCGAGGGCGACGAATTGATTTCGAGTCCGATTAAAGGAACTGGCGTCCAAGCCGACGACATGGGAGCAAAGGATGCTGCGGAGAACATCATGATCGTCGACTTGGTTCGGAATGATCTTGGTGTGATAGCTAGAACAGGAAGCGTTGAAGTACCACGACTCCTCGCTGTTGAGGAGCATCCAGGGCTTTTTCATCTGGTCTCCGACGTGAAAGCCCAGATAAAGAGCGGAACTTCCTGGCCAGAAATATTTTCCGCAACTTTTCCACCTGGCTCCGTCAGCGGGGCACCTAAATCTTCGGCGCTACGCCTTATCCGTGAGAGGGAGCCCTCTCCTCGCGGTCCATATTGTGGAGCCATCGGATGGATCGACGGAGATAGAGCATCTCTAGCCGTTGGAATCAGAACTTTCTGGCGCGAGCAGGATAATAAACTCCGTTTCGGCACCGGCGCCGGGATCACTTGGGGCAGCGATGCGCACTCAGAGTGGGAAGAGACCGAGCTGAAGGCCGCGCGGTTGATTGGCCTTGCCAGCGGCAGCGAAGTAGCCTCTCCAAAGTGAAAATCTGGGTCAATGATCAATTATTCGAGCACGATGAGGCGAGGATCAGTGTCTTTGACCATGGATTCACGGTTGGAGATGGAGTTTTTGAAACCCTCAAGACCGTCGATGGCCAGCCATTTGCGCTCAGCCGGCATCTTGATCGACTTATCGAGAGTGCGGCCGGACTTCTCCTGCCTACGCCGGACCGACAGAGACTAACTACCGCTATTTCTGCGGTGCTCGAGGCAAATGCGATTGCTGGCGACGGTCGCCTCAGAATCACCTGGACTGGGGGAGTTGGGCAAGCTGGCTCGGGACGTGACCCAGCGGCAGAACCGACGCTGGTTATCACTCACGTACCAGCCACTGGATGGGCAGATAGTGCGCACATCGTCACCGTGGAGTTCCCTTGCAATGAACGTTCGCCGTTAGCTGGTATCAAATCCATTTCTTACGCCGAGAATGTGTTGGCGCTGGCCATCGCGAAGTCTCGCGGAGCTGATGAAGCGATATTCGGTAATACCCGAGGGGAACTCTGCGAAGGCACTGGCTCAAATATTTTTGTTGTCGTTGGCGACGAACTTCTCACGCCACCACTTTCAAGTGGTTGCCTACCCGGAATCACTCGCGCTCTCGCACTTGCTTGGTGCGGTGCGCGTGAGATTGCAATGCCGCTAGCGGTTCTCCAAGAAGCTGATGGGATTCTTCTTGCTTCATCGACACGGGATTTGCAGCCTGTTGCCCAAGTCAACTCTCGGGTGATGCCTGAACAGGCCGAACGCAGCCGGCAAGCGCGCGAAGTATTCAGAGCGCAGGCGCGCCTTCGGCTTGATCCATAGTGACACTGACGGAACGGCCGGTTTTCGCTGCCGTCCTTGGGGCTACCATCATCGCTGGATCTGGAACGCTGACCAGACTGGCCACTGAGACGCCAGCAACGGTCGCAGTCTGGCGTTGTTTATGGGCGGTGCCTCTGCTATTTCTACTTGCCCGTCGCGAAGATAAGAAGTTTGGAAAGCGAACTATGCGTGAGCGGAAGCTCGCTTCGCTAGCGGGCATCGCTTTCACATTTGATCTGATTCTCTGGCATTGGTCGATTCGTGAAATCGGTGCGGGAATGGCCACAGTTTTGGGGAATCTCTCGTCGGTAGTCGTTGCTCTCCTGGCCTGGCTCCTTTTCCGAGAGAAACCGGCGATGCGACTGATTGGGATTCTGCCGCTCGTTCTCCTTGGCGCCGTACTGGCGACGGGTTCCATCGGTGGCAAGGCATACGGCAGCAATCCAAAGTTGGGTGTTATTTTCGGACTTGCCTGCTCCATCGTCTACGCATTCTTCATCGTCATCTATCGCGAAGGCGCAAAGGATCTTCGAAGACTCGCGGGCCCGCTCCTGGATGCCACCGTCGTGGGTGGTTTCTTCGCGCTAATGGTCGGCCCATTCACGGGCGGTGTTCATCTATTTCCATCCTGGCACTCGCAATTCTGGTTGATCGTTCTTGCACTCTCGTCGCAAGTTCTAGGTTGGCTAATCATTTCGGTAGCACTTCCGCGACTGCCTGCTTCGCTAACCGCGGTGATACTTCTGATTCAACCCGTGGGTGGAATCGCGATTTCTGCGATAGTCCTAGGAGAACGGCCATCACAGATGCAATTGGTCGGTGCCTTAGTAATCGTCTCAGGCGTTGCCTACGCCGTCCGTGGCAGTCGCACGAAGGTCGATATCCCTGAGGTAGTCTAAGCAGGATTGAAGGGCTATTAGCTCAGCGGGAGAGCGCTCGCTTCACACGCGAGAGGTGGCTGGTTCGACACCAGCATGGCCCACGCAGTGACAGCACCAGCAACTGAGAAAACAGGAGTCTTCGTGCCGCAGATCACCCTTGATGGCCAGGTAAAAGAGATCGAAATTGGTCAGGTTGTAAGCGACCTTTATCTCGATCGACGTGAAATCGTCGTGGCCAAGATCAATGGTGTGCTCTCGGACCTGTCCACTCTGCTTACTGAAGGTGATGACGTCTCAGGCGTCGCGATCACAGACCCAGAGGGCCTTGTGGTCTTACGTCACTCCACGGCGCACGTTCTTGCCCAGGCGGTTCAGCAGACTTTTCCAGAGGCCAAACTCGGCATCGGCCCGCCGATTAAAGACGGTTTCTATTACGACTTCGATATGACGCGACCGTTTACGCCAGAAGATCTAAAGATGCTCGAAAAGGCAATGGAACGGATCGTAAAAGCTGGACAGCGCTTCTCACGACGTGTCGTAAGTGATGCTGAAGCACTTTTCGAACTCGCGGATGAGCCTTACAAGTGCGAATTAGTGGCCTTGAAAAGTGGCGCAACCGGAGAGGAAGCCAGCGTAGAGGTGGGTGCTGGTGAATTAACCATCTACGACAATTTCGATCGTACGGGGGAGAGGATGTGGGGCGATCTCTGCCGTGGACCGCACTTGCCGTCGACCCGACTAATTCCAGCTTTCAAGTTGATGCGAACGGCTGCGGCGTATTGGCGAGGCTCAGATAAAAATCCGATGCTTCAACGCATTTACGGAACGGCTTGGCCATCAAAGGATCAACTACATGCGTATCTTGATTTCTTGGTGGAAGCCGAGAAGCGCGATCACCGTCGGCTCGGGAATGAGTTGGACCTTTTCTCTTTCCCAGAGGAAATCGGCTCAGGTCTTGCGGTCTTTCATCCGAAAGGTGGAATCATCCGTCGCGAGATGGAGAACTACTCTCGCAAGCGCCACGAAGAAGAGGGTTACGAGTTCGTTTATTCTCCACATATCACTAAAGCGGCGCTCTTTGAGACAAGTGGCCATCTTCAGTGGTACGCAGATGGCATGTTTCCACCGATGGTTTTGGACGAAGAACATCACGAAGATGGAAGTATTAAGCGTGCTGGACAGCACTATTACCTGAAGCCGATGAACTGCCCTTTTCACTGCCTGATCTACCGGTCACGTGGGCGAAGTTATCGAGAACTTCCACTAAGACTTTTCGAATTCGGAACTGTCTACCGGTATGAGAAGTCGGGTGTCGTCCACGGCCTCACCCGTGTGCGTGGCATGACTCAGGACGATGCACACATCTACTGTACGACCGAACAAATGCCGACCGAATTAGATGCTCTCCTCACTTTCGTGCTCAATCTTCTGCGTGACTATGGGCTAACCGATTTCTATCTTGAACTGTCTACTAAAGACCCGGAGAAGTTCGTCGGCGAAGATGCTGATTGGGAAGCAGCTACCGAAGCACTAAGAGCGGCGGGCGCTAAACATGGATTGGAACTCGTGCTAGACGAAGGCGGGGCCGCCTTTTACGGCCCGAAAATATCTGTGCAAGCCAGAGATGCAATTGGCCGCACTTGGCAGATGTCGACGATTCAGGTCGATTTCAATCATCCTCGGCGCTTTGACCTTGATTTTGCTGCTAGCGATGGCAGTCGCCAACGTCCGGTGATGATTCACCGTGCCCTCTTTGGTTCAATTGAACGCTTCTTCGGCGTTCTTACCGAACATTACGCTGGCGCATTCCCGCCCTGGCTTGCCCCCGTCCAGGTTGTCGGGATTCCGATTGCCGAGCCATTCGTCGACTATCTAACCCAAATCATTTCTCAATTACGTAAGCATGGTGTTCGCGCTGAAGTTGATACGGGCGATGAGCGAATGCAGAAGAAGATACGGAACGCCCAGACGCAGAAGGTTCCTTTCATGCTCATTGCCGGTGGCGAAGATCAAGCCGCGGGTGCGGTCTCTTTCCGTTATCGCAGCGGCGAGCAGCGAAATGGCGTCCCGATCGCCGAGGCCATTGAAGAGATCGTCAATTCAATCGCCACGCGGGTCCAGGTCTAGCGGCGGAGCCTGGAGTTCGATATGGAATTTGACGGTGTGGGGGTACCCGATGCGTGGCAGCGCATTTGGGCACCGCATCGGATGGCCTATATAGCGGGTGAGAATCGGCCGAGCGGCCCAGATGATTTGGCCGGCTGTCCGTTCTGCCAGATTCCAAAAGGAAGCGACGAGAAAGGCTTGATCGTTGCTAGAGGCGAACTCGCCTATGTCGTCCTAAATCTCTATCCATATAACACCGGGCACACGCTCATCTGCACTTTTCGCCACGTTGCCGACTACCCAGATTTGACGGAAGCAGAAGTCGCCGAAGTTGGCGAATTAACTCAGCGAACGATGCGTGCGGTTAGGGAGGCGAGTGGGGCTCAGGGATTTAACATCGGAATCAATCAGGGCGCCCTGGCGGGTGCGGGTATAGCGGCGCATTTCCACCAGCATGTGGTGCCACGTTGGCGTGGCGATTCAAACTTCATGCCGATTATCGGCCAGACGAAGGTACTGCCAGCCCTGCTTGGGGATACGAGAGCCTTAATCGCCGCGCACTGGCGTTAGATGTTGCATGCCCCACGCGTACATGGCGATTGCGCCAGCTGCGGAGGCATTCATCGAACGAGTCGAGCCATACTGTCTAATGGCATAGATGACTTCGCAGGCTGCGATCGCTTCATCAGAAATTCCGCTTCCTTCTTGACCGAAGAGAAGCACGCATGGCTTGGGAAGGGCAGCGGTCTCCAATTCTTTCGAGCCTGGCACATTATCGATGCCGATTATCGGGACGTTTGCACTCTGGGCCCATGACGAGAAATCAGCGATCGTCGCGTGGTGGTATCGCGTCAAATATCTGTCTGTGACCATTGCGCCACGTCTGTTCCAGTCGCGCCTGCCGACTATGTGAATCCCGGCCACATTAAAAGCGTTTGCGGTGCGGACGATCGATCCAATGTTGAGATCGTGGTGCCAATTCTCGATGGCGATATGGAGCGAATGACGTTTGGTATCGAGATCCGTGACGATAGCTTCAACGGACCAGTAACGATACTTGTCTACGACGTTCCGTCGATCTCCGTTTGAGAGCAGATCAGGATCAAGTCGAGGATCATCGGGCCACGGAAGCGGGTGTGGTCCAACCCCGATAGCCGCATAGAACTCGCCGGGACCGACGTCCTTGGGATCAGCAATTTCAGGCATTGTTCACTCTGTCCACTCTCAGGTCAAGAGGATTCAGATCGACGTGAGGCGAGGGCGTCAGTTATCGCTTTGGTGTGTGCGGCGGTCGAACCGCAGCAAGACCCGATGATGTCTATCCCAATTGCTGCCATTTCAAGTGCGTAGGCAGCCATTTCTGCAGGGGTTCCGTCGTATTCGAAAACATCACCGTGTAGTTTGGGTAGCCCAGCGTTGGATTGAGTAATCAGGTAGATCCCGTCGACGCGTGCATTGGCTAACTGCTGGGCGATAACGCGGATTTCCTCGGGCCCACGTCCACAGTTTGCGCCGATGATTCGCACGCCAAGGGCGGCGATGGCCTTGACGGCTTGCTCCGGTTTTGTTCCCATCATTGTGCGCAAGTTTGTATCGAAACTCATCGTTGCGATGATCGGAAGGTCGGGCGCGATCTCTTGAACGGCAAGCACTGCCGCTTCCACCTCCGACAGATCGCTCATGGTCTCGATCAATATCGCATCGACACCACCTTCGACCAGTCCATGTATCTGCTCTGAAAATATCTTCTTAGCATCCTCGATGGTCAGCATGCCCATCGGTTCCATCAGCTCACCCGTAGGGCCCACGTCGCCCATAACAAATACACCCAAGTGACGATCTGCAACTTTTCTTGCAATTCGTGCACCGGCAGTATTTAGTTCTTCAACTCGATCAGCCAAGCCATGCAATTGCAGACGCGGACTCGAGCCACCGAAGGTATTGGTGGTCAGAAATCTGGCGCCGGCAGCGGCGTAGTTCTCCAGGATTCCCTCGATTACCTCCGGTTTTTCAACGTTCCACAGTTCTGGTGAACCTCCGTCGGCTAATCCAAGATCCTGCAGCACTGTACCCATGGCTCCATCGGAAACCAGTGGGATGCCAGTCTCGAGTGCCTGATAAATCGGGCTGATCATTTCGCGTTGCCCGGCTGTAGGGAGTCGAGAATCTGGGCTAGGCGAAGTTCGGAGAACTCACTAATGATCGATTCGCTGATGGCGTGGGCAACCTGATCAGGCGTGCCCTCGCCTGCGAGCCAGCCGGACCTAGCCCAACCAGCGACATAGGCATCAGCGTCGATGTCACCGAGGCGCATCGCCGCCTCATCGATCGCTTCTTGAAATCGGGCAGGCAGGCTGATTTTGATCACTGTCTCGCCTGAACGGGCGACAACTAAGGAAGGAATCTCGCGCCAACTGGTTATTTGATACTCGGTCACCCGGGTAACCCTAGCCTCCGATCTTGGCCACCTTCGACGCGACATTGTGAGGCATCGGCTGATGATGCGAGTACTCACGAGTTAGAATTCCAGTCCCATGGGAGAGGGAACGGAGCTCGATGGCATACCGGCTCAATTCAAGGGCAGGGATCTCCGCCTTGACCGTCGTTCTCCCTTCGCGGACGCTCTGGCTGCCAAGCACTCTGCCCCTACGGGGGGAAAGATCGCTCATGACTGCACCGACGAATTCGTCATCGATCGTGATGGCAACCAGATCAACTGGCTCAAGTAGGGAAACAGCAACCTTCGCGGCGGCATCTTTGAGCGCCAGCGCGCCTGCGACTTGGAAGGCTGCATCAGAGGAGTCAACTGCATGTGACTTGCCATCGACGAGCGTCACTTTCAGGTCCACGACTGGGTAGCCGGCAAGTAATCCACGATCTAGTTGCGCTCGAACACCTTTCTCTACCGACGGGATGAACGCGCGAGGAACGGCACCACCGACTACTTTGTCGACGAACTGGAAACCTGCTCCCTGGGCGAGTGGTTCTACTTCAATATCGCACACGGCATACTGGCCATGGCCACCGCTCTGCTTCACATGTTTTCCGTGTCCGGTCGTTGCGGCAGTGAAAGTTTCTCTCAGCGAAACCTTGACTTCGATCGCATCCACCTTGACTTGGTACTTGCTGCTAAGACGTTCCAACACCACATCGGCGTGAGCCTGTCCCATGCACCACAGGACTGTCTGTCTTGTTTCAGGGTTCTGTTCAAGTCGTAGCGTTGGGTCTTCAGCCACCAGTCGAGCCAGTGCGGAGGCGAGCTTCTCTTCATCAGCAGACGAGTGGGCGATTATCGCAATCGGAAGAAGCGATTCGGGTAACAACCAGGGTTGCATCAGCAGCGGCGTTTCCTTTGTTGAGAGAGTATCGCCGGTCTCTGCTTTATTTAACTTGGTAACCGCACCGATATCGCCGGCTTGTAACACGCGCAGCGGACGCATCTTGGCACCTAGTGGTGATGCGACAGTGCCAACGCGTTCGTCATGGTCATGATCGGCATGGCCTCGATCTGAACCTTGCAGCGATGCAGCGTGGCCGGAGACGTGAATAATTTGATCTGGTCTAAGCAAGCCAGAGAATACGCGTACGAGTGAAATGCGCCCCATGAAAGGGTCAGTTGTCGTCTTGATAACTTCGGCGACGAGCGGCCCATTTGGATCACATTTGATATCGGCCACGGCTCCGCCGCCAACTTTGCTGATCGGCGGCATTGGATGCTCGGATGGGGATGGAAAACCTTTAACGATCACATCCAGAAGATCATGCAAGCCTAGGCCGCTTAGAGCCGAGGTCGCCAGGATTGGATGGAAACGAGCCTTGGCCATTGCTCTTTCAAAATCACCGATCAGAATCGAAGGATCGATCTCTTCTCCTGATAGATAACGTTCCATCAATGACTCGTCTTCGCTCTCAGCAATGATTGCTTCAAGCAACTCATTTCGCTGGTCTTGAACCAACGCGATGTGTTCAGGGTCCGCTGGTCGCATTTTTCTGCTCTTGGTCGAGTAATCGGCGATTTGTAAGGTGACCAAATTGATCAGTGCGGTTGGCGAACCATCGTCGGCATGGAGGACCAGATCGACGGGGTGTACTTCTTCACCAAAGACTCGCCGGGCAATGGCTACGGTCTCATCAAAATCTGCTCGCGCATGATCAAGTTTCGTAACGACGATGGCCCTTGGCATATCGACGGCGGCACATTCGTCCCAAAGGATACGAGTAGTGCCGTCGACTCCGTCGGCGGCACTGACTACAAAGAGGGCAGCATCAGCGCCCCTGAGTCCTGCCCGTAGATCGCCGACAAAATCGGGATAGCCCGGGGTATCAAGGAGATTCACATTGAAGGTGACTCCATCATCTGCCGTGAAGTCGATTGGGGCCAGTGAGAGGCTGATCGAACGCTGTTGCTTGATTTCCGCGTCGTCGAAGTCGGTAACAGTATTTCCAGCCTCGATGGTGCCCATACGAGCGATAGCGCCGCGATCGAAAAGGAGGGATTCGATCAGGGTCGTCTTGCCTGAGCCGGTATGCCCGACCAGAACGACGTTTCTGATCTGGTTTGCGCCTGCACGTTCGATGACTTGGCCGATGAGGTCCGATGTTTGTCCTGACATGTCGCCCACCTTGCTCCGGGAAAGGCCGGCACACAAGTAGCGAAGGCATACGATTACCTCACCATGTTGAACGGACTACTCCGAGCCCCAGTTACTCGAGCAATAGCTCCTTTGGCCAAGGCCTTGTTGAGAGTTGGAATATCGCCGGGTGCCGTCACTTCTGCCGGAGCTGCTGGAGCCGTGATTGCCTCTGCGGCGTTGATTCCTAGCGGTCATCTCTTCGCTGCATCCCTGACGGTCGGTGCCTTTGCGCTCTCTGATCTGCTCGATGGAACGATGGCTCGAATATCAGGTCGGGCCTCTAATTGGGGAGCGTTCCTGGATTCGAATCTTGATCGAGTGACCGACGCAGCCGTCTTCAGTTCCCTCATAATCTATTATTCGACGCGAAACCACCTGTTCATGATTCTCTCGCTTCTTTCTCTAGTAGGCGGATTCTTGGTTTCGTACGCCAAAGCTCGCGCCGAATCTCTCGGATATACGTGTTCCGGCGGCTTGATGGAGCGCGCTGAGCGCCTAATCATCGTCTTGGTGGCCGTTGGGCTCACCGGTCTGGGTGTTCCATATGTAGCTGGTATCGGACTTTGGCTGCTGGCAGTAGGAAGTGCTTTCACATTTGGCCAACGACTCCGCCAAGTAAACGTCGAGGGCCGAGCCAAGTGAAGGAGGCGTTCGTCGGATTGGCGTATCGGGCCGGTTGGCGAGTCGTTCGGACACTCCCTGAATCACTTGCTTACCTCCTCTTTCAAATGATCGCGGATCGCTCCTGGGGTCGAAGGAGCAAGGGAGTCCAACAACTTGAAAAGAATCTGCGCAGGGTCGTGCCTCAGGCGAGCGAGGGCGAGCTTCGAGCCCTCTCAAAGAGATCGATGCGACTGTATTTGCGTTATTGGTGTGATTCATTCCGGATTTCCGATTGGAGCACCGAGCGGATTACTCAGTCGATAGCGATAGTGAATGAAGAGAATCTTCGGAGCGCGTTGGCCCTTGGCAAGGGGTGCATCGTTGCACTTCCTCACGCTGGCAATTGGGATCACGCGGGCGCTTGGGCGTGCGTCACTGGAATGCCGTTGACGACGGTCGCCGAAAGGCTGAAGCCCGAATCGCTGTTTCAGGCTTTCCTGCGTTATCGGCAGACTCTGGGAATGGAAGTGTTGCCAACCGATGGCGACCATATCGTTGGGGTACTCGCATCGAGATTGCGCGCAGGGCGGTTAGTCGCCCTCGTCGCTGATAGAGATTTATCGAGCAATGGGGTGAACGTTGATTTTTTTGGTGAGTCAGTTTCCATGCCCGCTGGCCCCGCAGCGTTAGCCGTTCAGACTGGCGCTGCTCTCATTCCTGCGTTCGTCAGATATTTAGAGCCGCGAAATTCTCGAGGGATCAATATCGAGGTTGAGTTCTTTTCTCCAGTGCCTGATCCCGGAGTTGGACTTCGAGGCGATCGCATCGAACAAATGGTCGCTGAATGCGCCAACGTCTTTGAGAAATCGATCACCGAATACCCAAGCCAGTGGCACATGCTGCAACGGTTCTGGCTCAGCGACCGTAGATCTGTAGCGAGCCGATGAGGATCGGCATCGTCTGTCCATACGATTGGGACTTTCCTGGTGGCGTGCAATTCCATATCCGCGACCTGGCCTTGCAACTCATTGCCTGGGGACATCAAGTATCCGTTCTGGCACCCGCCTCGGAGGACCTAGAAAGGGCGGATTGGTTTGTAGATGCTGGGAGGCCAATAGCTGTTCCGTACAACGGTGCTGTCGCGAGGGTTCAATTCGGACCCTTAGCCGCTGCCAGAGTCCGTCGCTGGATTAGTGATGGCGACTTCGACGTTCTTCATCTCCACGAACCTGGCATTCCGTCGCTCTCGCTACTGGCCTGCTGGGCGGCGTCAGGACCAATTGTTGGAACTTTTCATGCGGCGCATCCGCGCAGTCGAGCCCTGAATGCGGCGAGTCCCTTTCTCGTTCCTGCACTAGAAAAATTAAGCGCTCGAGTCGCGGTCAGCGAAGAGGCACGGGCAACGCTGACGGATCATCACGGTGGAGATGCCGTTGTAATTCCGAATGGTGTCAACTTCGATCTCTTTGCAGGCGCGACGCCACAGCCCAAGTGGCAGAATCTGACTCTTGGTTTCGTGGGCCGCTTTGATGAACCACGCAAAGGCTTATCGGTCCTGCTCGAAGCGCTTCCAATGATCATCGAGCGACATCCACGCGTGCGACTCATAATTGCTGGGCGCGGTGACGTCGATTCCGTGGTGGGTCGCCTTCCAATTTCCGTCAGGGAGCATTGCGAATTCCTAGGAATGGTTACTGATCAGGCAAAGGCCGAACTTCTCACTTCGGTCGATGTATACGTTGCTCCAAATACTGGCGGGGAATCATTCGGGATCATCGTCGCCGAAGCGATGGCGGCGGGTGCGCCAATCGTGGCTAGCGACCTTGCCGCATTTCACGCGGTTCTCGACGACGGAAATGCCGGACTCTTCTTCGTGAACGGAGATGCCCAAGATGCGGCAAGAGTGATCTCTGACTTACTCGACGACGAGCAGGCCCGAACAGAATTGGGGACGCGCGCTCAAATTGCTGCCCTTCGATTTGATTGGTCGCAGGTAGCGGCGCAAATTCTCTCGGTATACGAAATGATTTCAATGGAAGGTAGCAGAGTGAGCCTTGGTGAAGCGCATCTACTGACGAAGCGTAGGGAACGAGAACAATGAACCTCGGTGTTTTCGCGATAGCCTCGCTATTCCTCTTAGCAGTCCTTGGTTGGTATCTGTCGTTCTCGGCTGGTCGACTCGATCGCTTGCACAACCGAGTCGAAACGTCTTGGGCCGCGCTTGATGCTGCACTTCAACGTAGGGCCGGGGTCGCTCTGGAACTTGCATCCTCGGGGCTCCTCGACCCCGCTTCTGGTGCACTCTTGGCCGCTGCGGCGCACGAAGCTCGTGAATCTCATAACAACCGTGCGCAAGCAGAGAGTGATCTATCTTCAAATTTACAATTACTTTTTCCAACGCATGCTGATCTCGAGGCACTGATTCACGATGGCCACGGCGAAGATTTAGTGGGCGAAGTCGACGATGCGATTTCGCGAGTTCGACTTGCCCTTTCCTTTCATAGTGATGCGGTGACTTCCACGAAGCAGGTGCGCGATAAACTGGTGGTTAGGCTCTTCCGGCTCGCCGGACGGGCGGAGGTTCCGGTCGAATTCCCGGCAATACTCGATATTGTTCGCCAGTGATGAATCGGCGCTGGCTCGCAATATCCCTCGGTACTGCCCTACTCCTAGTCGCCTGCTCCTCGCCCCAGTCCACACCCGTGGTGGCTACAACTACTTCGACCCCGCCACCACCTCCGCACTACAACGCACTAAGTGGTCGCATCGGTCCTGACGGACAAGTTCTAGCGGTGAAGGTGGATGACACTGATGCAGCCCATCCGCAGATCGCACTCGAGGATGCCGATGTCATTTACGTCGAACAAGTGGAAGGTGGCTTGACTCGCCTCGCCGCAATTTTCTCGTCGAAGATCCCAGCTCAAATTGGCCCGGTACGAAGTGCGCGAATAAGCGACATCGACTTGCTCGCCCAGTATGGGAGAGTCGCCTTTGCATACTCCGGTGCGCAGAGCAGAATGCTGCCGGTCATTGCCGCCGCAAACCTGGTCAATCTGGGGGCCGAACGCGAGTCGACAAAGTTGTATCCGCGGGACTCATCTCGTAGCGCACCAGTCAACCTCTTGGTGGATGCACCAGAGCTCTTGGCTAAGGCGCCCGATGCAGTCAGCGCCCATGGCGTCGGTTGGAATTTCGGCACCGCGCCCGCAGGGGGCGAAAGCGTCATAAGCGTGAACGTCTCCTGGCCAGCGAGTCGGTACAGAGCCACCTGGTCGACGAGTGAGGCGCGTTGGTTACTTGCCCACGATAAGACGCCAGACCTGGCTGCCTCAGGCATCCATCTGGGTCCCTCGACCCTGGTCATTCAACAAGTGCGGATTCACGCAAGCCCCTACGGCGACAAACTCGGGAACAATACGCCGATGTCTGAGACGGTCGGCACCGGTAAAGGCTGGATTCTGCGCGATGGAAAGTCCTATGCCGCCTTATGGACTCGCACATCCATGGCAGATGGAACACATTGGCGGTTGGCCGACGGCACCGAGATCCGGTTCGCGCCGGGCCCGATCTGGATTTTCCTGGCCGATAGCACCAGAGCGCCGGTCTTCGAGGTTCCAGTGCCTGCCCCAAGTAGTACCACTGCTTCGGCGACGCCAAGCGCCTCGGTTACAAAGTAGAATGGCGCCCTAAGGCTTTACATAGCGCCAGAGCTCATTACCCAAAGGATGACGATCGTGACAGCAGATACCGGGACCGCTCGCGTAAAACGTGGCATGGCCGAAATGCTCAAGGGCGGCGTCATCATGGACGTAATCAATGCCGAGCAAGCAAAAATCGCGGAAGATTCCGGCGCAGTTGCGGTGATGGCCCTTGAACGGGTGCCTGCCGATATCAGGGCGCAGGGTGGAGTGTCGCGGATGTCTGATCCAGACATGATCGACAAGATCATCGCGACCGTCTCCATTCCAGTTATGGCGAAGGCTCGAATCGGCCACTTCGTAGAGGCGCAGATTCTGCAGTCACTCGGCGTTGATTACATCGACGAATCTGAAGTTCTAACACCCGCAGACTATGAGCATCACATTGATAAGTGGCGTTTTACCGTGCCATTCGTCTGCGGTGCGACCAACCTCGGCGAGGCACTCCGTCGCATCAGCGAGGGTGCCGCCATGGTTCGATCAAAAGGAGAGGCCGGGACAGGCGATGTTTCGAATGCCACCACCCACATGCGCCAGATCGGTGACGAGATCCGTCGCCTATCTACCCTTCGCGAAGACGAACTCTATGTAGCCGCAAAAGAACTGCAGGCACCCTACGAATTGGTTCGGGAAGTTGCTGAGAGCGGCAAACTTCCAGTCGTACTTTTCACTGCGGGCGGTATTGCCACCCCAGCTGATGCAGCGATGATGATGCAACTCGGGGCCGATGGAGTTTTCGTCGGCTCTGGCATTTTCAAATCAGGCAACCCTGCCCAGCGGGCCGCCGCAATCGTCAAGGCAACCACCTTCTACGATGACCCGGCGGTTCTGGCACAAGTATCACGCTCGCTGGGTGAAGCGATGGTCGGCATCAGCGTCGCCGATATTCCAGTGCCACATCGATTGGCCGAGCGCGGCTGGTGAGCCTAGTAATTGGAGTGCTCGCACTTCAAGGCGATGTCAGAGAGCACATCGCAGCGGTTGAAGCATCAGGTGGCGAGGCGGTTGCTGTCCGTCGGGCCGGCGAGTTGGCCTCAGTGGACGCCCTCATTCTTCCCGGTGGTGAGTCGACCGCTATTTGGCGCCTGATGCGGGCATTCGAACTCCTGGATCCGTTGCGAGAGCGAGTCGCCGAAGGAATGCCCACCTATGGCTCTTGCGCCGGGATGATTCTGCTTGCCGATCGCGTCCTCGACGCCGCCGCGGGACAGGAGACGATTGGGGGGTTGGATGTAACGGTGCGGAGAAATGCCTTCGGCCGCCAGGTCGATTCGTTTGAAGCTGAGATCGCCATATCGGCCGTTGGCCAACCGCCAATGCATGCGGTCTTCATCCGTGCTCCTTGGGTAGAACAGGTGGGGGAGTCGGTCGAGGTTCTTGGAAGCGTCAATTTCGAAGGTCTTTCGCATCCTGTGGCGATTCGACAGGGCCATCTGCTTGCAACGTCGTTTCATCCCGAGTTGACCGGGGATTTGCGTATTCACAAGTTCTTCATCGATGAGGTTGCCCGATAGGCTTACGGAATATTTTTATTTCTGGATTTCTTAGGGGTAACAACGTATGTCAGGCCATTCAAAGTGGGCGACGACAAAGCATAAGAAGGCCATCGTCGACGCCAAACGGGGCAAATTATTTGCCCGACTAATCAAGAACATCGAAGTCGCGGTCCGCACCGGTGGCGCAGATCCAATGGCCAACCCGACTCTTTATGACGCGGTTCAGAAGGCTCGTAAGAATTCCGTACCGATGGACAATATTGACCGTGCTTTGAAACGAGGCAGCGGCGCTGAATCCGGTGGGGCTGACTGGCAGACGATTATGTATGAGGGTTATGGACCAGGCGGAGTGGCCCTCTTGATCGAGTGTCTGACAGATAATCGAAATCGAGCCGCCTCCGAAGTTCGCGTGGCGGTTACCCGCAATGGTGGATCGATGGCCGACCCAGGATCGGTGGCCTATCTGTTTAGTCGTAAGGGAGTGATCCTGGTTGCAAAAGTCAGCGGCAGCCCGAGCGAGGATGACCTTCTCAATGCAGCTCTCGAAGCTGGTATTCAAGAGGTTAACGATCTAGGTGATTCATTTGAGATCGTCTCTGAAGCAACCGACCTGGTCGCAGTCCGTCGCGCCCTGCAAACGGCTGGAATCGATTACGAATCTGCCGAATCCCTTTTCCTGCCAAGTGTCTCGATAGATCTCGACGAAGAGAGCGCGCCCAAAGTTTTCCGCGTGATCGAGGCGTTGGAAGATTGTGATGACGTACAGAACGTCTTTGCCAACTTCGACGTGTCCGACGAAGTTATGGAGAAAGTCGGCTAGGCTGATTAGAACACTTGTTCGGGTCGAGTCGATTAGGAGATGCCGGTGCGGGTTCTTGGGGTCGACCCCGGTCTGACGCGCTGCGGCTACGGCCTCGTGGAGGGGGCTGGGCAGGCGCTCAGTCTGGTCACCGTCGGAGTCATTAGGACTGCTGCGGACTCACCTCTCGATCAACGCCTTCTCGCCCTCGATATCGAACTAAGTGCGATCGTTGAGCGTTGGAGACCTGAGTCAATCGCGGTGGAGCGAGTTTTTTCGCAACTCAACGTCAAGACTGCAATGGGCACCGCCCAAGCGGCAGGGGTCGCGCTATTGACTGCGGCAAGATTTGGCATTCCGGTGGCGATGCACACTCCAAGCGAGGTGAAGGCAGCTGTAACCGGCTCAGGTCGGGCCGACAAAGCTCAAGTTGGGCAGATGGTGACCCGAATCCTCCACCTCGACTCGGTACCAAAGCCGGCAGATAGCGCAGATGCACTTGCGCTGGCAATCTGCCAGATCTGGCGAGGTCCTGCATTAGCCCGGATTAGCGCAGCCGTGAATCGATGATCTCGACAATCAGAGGTGCAATCACCGCGCTAGGCAGCGATCACGTAGTTATCGAAGTTGGCGGAGTAGGGCTCCTCGTGCATGTAACGCCAACTGCGCTAAGAAATCTCCACCTCGGTTCGCAGGCGCGCTTAGCGACGAGTCTGGTAGTTCGAGAAGATTCACTTACTTTATTTGGCTTCCACGACGATGATGAACGCGCGCTCTTCGAACTTCTTCAAACAGCAAGCGGTGTTGGACCAAGACTTGCGCAGGCGATGCTGGCGATTCACTCGGCTAGTGCGCTGCGACTTGCGATTGTTTCGGAAGATTTCAAAACCCTTGAGTTGGTTCCAGGAATTGGCCGTAAGGGCGCTCAGCGGATTTGCCTGGAGTTAAAGGACAGAATTGGCGCGTTTGGAACTGTACCTACGAGTTCACGCACGGACGGCACCGGGAATGTGCCATGGCGGACGCAAGTGCAATCTGCCCTACTGGGTTTAGGGTTTTCACCACGCGATGCGGCAGAGGCGATCGACTCTGTGATCTCCGAGTTGAGTGAGGAACAACTTTCAGACCTTTCAATTTCTGAGGTTCTGAGAATTGCCCTCAGGAGCCGCGACCGTGCCTAACGACGACTTTGACGAGCGCATCGTTGCCACCGATATGTTCGGTGATGAGCGGGCGGTGGAAAGTGCACTCCGTCCGAAAACGCTCGCAGAATTCATTGGGCAGATGCGGGTGCGTGAGCAACTCGCGTTAGTTCTGGAAGCGTCTCGCCAACGCGGCACTTCCGCGGATCACGTACTGCTCTCTGGTCCACCGGGTCTGGGCAAGACCACACTTGCCATGATCATTGCTAGTGAAATGAACGCGCCGCTGCGCATCACGAGCGGCCCTGCAATCCAACATGCGGGGGACCTCGCCGCACTACTCTCCTCTCTGGTTGAGGGCGAAGTTCTCTTTCTTGATGAGATTCACCGGATGGCTCGCCCCGCTGCAGAGATGCTTTATATGGCGATGGAAGATTTCCGAGTGGATGTAATTGTCGGCAAAGGTCCAGGCGCAACCGCGATCCCATTGATGTTGCCGCGCTTTACTCTGGTCGGTGCCACAACAAGGGCCGGGCTCCTTCCAGCGCCACTTCGCGATCGCTTTGGTTTCACCGCACATCTCGATTTTTATGCCGCAGAGGAACTCTCGATCGTGCTTAAAAGAAGTGCCGAATTACTCGGTGTCTCGGCAGATGAAGATGGCCTGGACGAGATCGCCTCTCGATCACGCGGCACTCCACGAATCGCCAACAGACTTCTGCGACGAGTCAGAGACTATGCCCAGGTTCATGGCGGTCATCGAGTCGATCTGCCAAATGCGAAATTCGCCCTCGCCGTCTACGAGGTGGACGACATGGGGCTGGACCGGCTGGATAAAGCCGTTCTGGAGGCCATCTGTCTACGCTTCGGAGGCGGCCCAGTCGGACTTTCTACCCTTGCCCTTGCGGTGGGAGAAGAGGCCGAGACGGTGGAGACCGTAGCCGAGCCATTCCTGGTGAGAGCCGGGCTACTCGCCCGTACTTCCAGAGGCAGAGTTGCAACCTCTGCCGGATGGGAACATCTTGGGCTGATCGCGCCCGCCTCACCGAATATCGGCCTGTTCGACTCTCCTGGCGCCTAGCCTTTAGACTCAGCGCAGGTGCGCCCAACGGCGTCCGTATGGCGCGCTGGAGACCCTTGGCCTCTGGCGCCGAATCCGAGGAGATAACGCGTGAAATCCCTGAGCAGCGTGCTGCCACTGATTATCCTTATTGGCGCCTTCTGGCTCCTGGTTCTCAGGCCAAACAAGAAGCGTCAGACCGACGCGGCCAAGTTGCGAAATTCGCTCTCAGTCGGGCAGCGCGTGGTAACTACCTCAGGCGTCTTTGGGACGATCGTGGGCGTCAGCGATGAGAGTTTCGATCTTGAGATCGCGCCAGGAGTAACGGTCACCTGGCTCAAGGGCGCAATCTCCCGCACTATCCCACCCGAGACGTCTGACGGGGCGGGCGCGTAGGCAATGGCAAGCACCAAAACACCAACTTCCTCGCGCCCTGGGCGCTCCCTCTTAGTTCTCGTTCTCATTTTTGTCGCCCTTGGCGCAACGGCAGCGATACAGGGCGCTACCAGCGTCCGCCTAGGACTTGACTTGCGTGGTGGTACCAGCGTCACTCTGCAGCCCAGGAGCGCCAATGGCGTGGCGGGAAAGGTCACCTCCGCCTCGATCGATCAGGCAGTTTCGATCATCAGGCAGCGAGTGAACTCACTAGGTGTGGCAGAGAGCGAGGTCACATCTACTGGAACGGGGACAAACCGCCAGATCGTGATCTCTGTGCCAGGAGATACTGGACGTCGAATCGTTGAGCTTGTCGGGCAGACTGCAGAACTCCGCTTCCGTCAAGTTCTTGTGGAAGGTTCGGCCGGCGTAGCTGCGACGCCGACCGCAACTCCGGCGCCAACGGCAAGTGCGACGCCATCACCGAGTGCAAAAAAAGGTAAGAGTGCACCGCATGCGGCAGCCACGGCTTCGCCAACGTCAAGTGCGACGCCATCGGCGAGCACCACCCCGACACCTACGCCGGCTACAACTTCCACTCTCCCTCCAGGTGTAACTCCTGATTTGGTCGCAAAGTACAACGCCCTTGATTGCACGCAAGCGATTAATCGCCAAGGCGGCGGCGGGGATGATCCAAACGCGCCCCTGGTTGCTTGTGATCGAACTGGATCATCCAAGTACATCCTTGCCAAGGCCGAGGTTCTGGGTAGCCAGGTATCTGGCGCATCAGCCGTACTCGATCAACAAGGCGGCGGCGGATGGATGGTGCTCCTTAATTTCAACGGTGACGGAACCAGAGCCTTCGCCAACGTCACCTCCCGTGTTGTAAGCCTGAGTGCACCGCAGAACCAAGTTTCAATCGTCTTGGATGGACTTGTCGTCTCTGCGCCACGAATCATTTCGGCAATAACCGCAGGCAGTGCCCAGATCACGGGCAACTTCACTCAGACCGACGCTAGCGACTTGGCGAATGTGCTCAAGTATGGCGCACTGCCTCTTGCTTTTGACCGTGGCGAAGTGCAACAGGTCTCAGCAACTCTTGGTAGTGATCAGTTGCACGCGGGACTCTTGGCCGGTGGGATCGGACTCTTCCTAGTACTTCTCTACTCGATGCTTTACTACCGAGGTCTTGGGCTTGTTTCGGTTGGCTCCCTTGCAATTGCCGGTAGCCTCACCTACCTAATGACCCTGGTACTTGGGAAGACCATTGGCTTCACCCTGACGCTGGCTGGGATCGCTGGTCTGATCGTCTCCATTGGTATCACCGCAGACTCGTTCATCGTTTTCTTTGAGCGATTACGAGATGAAGTGCGCGAAGGTAAGTCGCTCCGAAGTGCAGTTGAAACAGGCTGGGTACGGGCACGCCACACAATCATTGTCGCTGACGCCGTTTCGCTTATCGCCTCGGTCTTGCTCTACTTCTTCGCCGTCGGCGGAGTCAGAGGCTTTGCCTTTACTCTCGGACTTACCACCCTCATAGACCTCTTGATCGTCTTCACCTTCACCAAGCCTTTGGTGACGATTCTGGTGCGGACGAAGTTCTATGGAGGAGGCCATCTCCTCTCGGGACTCTCCGCTAAGCATCTCGGTATGAAAATTCCCGTGGTTCGTGCTGCCGGCACGGCGCAATCGTCTGTGCAGGAGGCCTGATGTCTCGCTTAGGTTCACTAGGTGCCAAGCTTCACCGAGGCGAGGTCTCATTTGATTTCATCGGTAGCAGGCGTCGCTGGTATGCCTTCTCGGGGCTCTTGATCCTCGTCTCAGCAATTGCGCTCGGCACTCAAGGGTTACACCTTGGCATCGAGTTCAAGGGCGGCGCTTCATTTAGCGTCAAAAAGGCTGGCGTGAGCATCGCAGCGGCCGAGAAGGCAGTTGCGAGTACTGGGGTCAAGACCGAGGTCATCACTCAGACGGTCGGCACAGACAAGATCATGGTTCAAACGGGCGTAATCACGAATCTCGAATCAGAGAAGATTCAAGATGCGCTAGCAAAAGAGTTCAACGTCAATCGTGACACCATTGATACGCAGGTTGTCGGACCTTCATGGGGTGCTGACATCACACACAAGGCACTTTATGGGCTCATCGGTTTTCTCTTCGTAGTCGTGCTCTTCCTCTCGCTTGCCTTCGAGCCCAAAATGGCGATTTCAGCAATAATCGCGGTGGTTCACGATCTATTGATCACCGTCGGTATATACGCGCTTGTCGGATTCGATGTAACACCAGCCACGGTCATTGGTTTCTTAACGATTCTGGGTTATTCGCTCTATGACACGGTCGTGGTCTTCGACAAGGTGCGCGAGAACACCAGAGGGCTAACGGGTGGATCGCGAATGACGTATTCGCAGGCGGCAAACCTGGCCGTGAATCAGACCCTGATTCGCTCGATCAACACATCAGTGATCGCGCTCTTGCCGGTTGCCTCGATTCTCTTCGTCGGCGCTGGTCTCCTGGGAGCAGGCACTCTCAAGGATCTCTCTCTCGCCCTCTTCGTGGGTCTTGCCACGGGTACTTACTCCTCGATTTTTGTGGCCACCCCGATATTGGCTTCGTTACACGAACGCGAACCAGCGATGCAGGCTTTAGCCAGGCGCGTAGCAGCCAAGGGCAACGGCAGCAACAAGGCGAATGCCAGCGATAAGGCGAATGTCAGCGATACCGAAGTCCTCGCCACGGTAAGCGTTGGATCCGTAGATCGCGGAGTTACCAAGCGGAATCAACCGAAGCGAAAGAGCAAGAAGAGGCGCTAACCTCTAACAAATGAGCGAAAAAGAGGCGGCGGTTGTTGCACGCACGGAAGGTGCGAGCGGTGACGGTGCCGTCCTGGCTCCGTTATTTGCCTCTCTTCACGCGATTCACCCGGACGCACCGACTGCTGAGATCGAGCGCGCCTACAAGGCGGCCGCACATGCTCATCGTCATCAGAAACGTAAATCGGGAGAGCCGTATATTACGCACCCTCTAGCGGTGGCAATGATTCTCGCCGATCTAGGAATGACGGTACCAACACTGGTAGCGGCGCTCCTTCACGATACGGTCGAAGACACCGAATATTCACTCGAGGTTCTCCGAAAAGAGTTTGGCGAAGAAGTAGCCGGCCTCGTCGACGGGGTGACAAAACTCGATCGGGTGACTTTCGGCAAAGCAGCAGAAGCTGAGACTGTTCGCAAGATGGTCGTCGCGATGGCTAGAGATATCCGAGTATTGGTAATCAAGTTGGCTGATCGTCTGCACAATGCCCGAACTTGGAAATACGTTTCCACTGAAACGGCGGAACGGAAAGCACGCGAGACTCTAGAAATCTATGCACCTCTGGCACATCGTCTCGGAATGAACGCCATCAAGTGGGAGTTGGAGGATCTGGCTTTCGGCGCTCTCTATCCGAAGATGTACGACGAGATCTCACGGTTAGTGGCCGATCGCGCGCCATCGCGCGAATCATTCCTTGCAAGTGTGATTGAAATAGTCAAGGAAGATCTCGACGAATCGAAAATATCCGCCACCGTGACTGGTCGGCCAAAACACTATTACTCGGTCTATCAGAAGATGATTGTCCGTGGTCGAGATTTCGCCGACATATACGACTTGGTGGGAATCCGGATCCTCGTCGAAGATGTACGCGATTGCTATGCCGCGCTGGGTGTCATCCACACCAGATGGAACCCCATCCCGGGGAGATTTAAAGATTACATTGCGATGCCTAAGTTCAACCTCTACCAATCACTTCACACTACGGTGATTGGCCCTGATGGGAAAGCGGTCGAGATCCAGATACGTACTTACGATATGCATCGACGTGCGGAATACGGAATTGCAGCTCACTGGAAGTACAAGCAAGAGGGCGCCAAAGGGGAAGCAAATCTGGATGAAGACAACCACGACATGGTCTGGCTTCGTCAGTTGCATGAATGGCAGCGCGAAACTGAGGATCCGGGGGAGTTTCTTGAATCTCTACGCTTCGATCTTAACTCTGCAGAGGTTTTCGTCTTCACGCCCAAGGGCGACGTAGTTGCTCTGCCGCAAGGATCCACGCCGGTTGACTTCGCTTATTCGGTGCATACAGAGGTGGGGCACAGATGTGTGGGTGCGCGGGTCAATGGTCGATTGGTTCCACTCGAATCTAAGCTCCAAAATGGTGATGTAATTGAAATCTTCACGAACAAATCAGATTCTGCCGGACCAAGTCGCGACTGGCTTAATTTTGTAAAGAGTGCCAGGGCACGGAGCAAGATAAAAGCCTGGTTTACCAAAGAACGTCGTGAGGAAGCGATTGAACACGGGAAAGAGGCCATCGCCAAACAACTCCGTAAGCAGGGCCTTCCACTTCAGCGCCTGCTCTCTGGTGAAGCGCTAATTGGGCTTGCTCACGAGTTGCGTTATGCCGATGTCACCGCGTTGTACGCCGCTGTTGGAGATGGCCACATCTCCGCCGTGACGGTGGTAAGTCGCCTAGTTCAGCGCATTGGCAGTGAGGACGCTCACCCTGAGGATATTCCCGAGTCGATTCCGCTAACGCGAATGTCGCATGCACGTGGCGGCGACCCTGGTGTCCGGGTAAAGGGCGTTGACGACATCTTGGTGAAATTGGCCAAGTGCTGCACTCCGGTCCCTGGCGACAAAATCATGGGGTTTGTTACCCGCGGCAGCGGAGTCTCAGTCCACCGCGTCGATTGTCTCAACGCCGAAGATCTCGTGAGATCTCAACCTGCTCGCACTGTCGAGGTCACCTGGGCCCCGACCGATCAGAGTGTCTTCCTGGTCAATATTCAAGTCGAGGCGTTGGATCGGGCACGCCTTCTCTCTGATGTGACGAGGACTCTCTCTGACCAGCATGTGAATATTTTGAGCGCAGCTGTCCACACGACACGTGATCGAATCGCTTATTCGCGATTCACTTTCGAGATGGCAGATCCAAGCCACCTTGACTCAGTGTTGCAGTCAGTGCGCGGAATCTCCGGCGTCTACGACGTCTACCGAGTCACCAACCTCTAGGTTTAACGCGAAAATTCGGCCAGGGTACGCTCGGCCTCGGTCAGCCACTCGCGACGAGCTTCCGCCGCCGCAAGGGCTTCATTCGCCTTCTTCTCGTTGCCGATGCTCTTGGCCTTCTCTGATTTCTTTAGGTACCCGTCGATGGCTTCAGAGAGTTGGCGCACCGTGTCTTCGGCCCGAGCGCGGGCGGTTGGGTCGGTTCGACGCCACTCTGACTGTTCGGCCTCTTTGATCGCACGCTCTATAGCGCGGAGTCGAGCATCGAGCCGATCTTTCTCCCTCTTGCCGACAGCCCCAACTTTCTCCCACTTCTCCGAGATTAGCCGGAATTTTCTCTTCGTCGCCGCTAAATCGGCAATCGGCAGCAGCGCCTCGGCCTCTGTTGCGAGTTCTTCTTTTACCGTCAAGTTAGCGTTGTGATTGGCCGACAATTTCTCAAGATCTGAACTTTTTGCAGCGAAGAAGGCATCCTGGGCGGTCTTGAACCGGTTCCAAAGCTTCTCGTCGTCAGACTTGCCGCCACGACCGCTGGCCTTCCATAAATCCATCAACTCCTTGAAGCGGCGGGCGGTGGGAACCCAACTCGTTGAGGTCGCCAGTGCCTCGGCCTCTTTGACGAGCGCCTCTTTCGCTGCCGCGACTTGAGAGCGTGCGGCATCCAAGGAGGCAAAGTGGGTGCGCCGCCGCTTGTCAAAGCTATTGCGGGCTGCAGAGAAGCGCTTCCAGAGAATTTCGTCGCTCTTCCGGTCGAGGCGTGGAGCCTTCTTCCACTCGTCCAGAATCTCTTTCAAGCGGTCACCCGAGATTTTCCAGGCATCCTTGGCTGCGACCTCTTCGGCTTCGGTTACCAGCGCTTCTTTAAGAATCCTGGAAGCCTCTCTGGCAGCGTTCTTTGCTTCGGCGGCGGCAGCTTTCTTTACCGCTTCGGCGGCGCGGCGTTCTTCTGCAATCGGCGCGATATTGTCGACGGCAACTCTTAGCGCTGCCAGATCGCCGACTGCGTTGAGGTTCTCGACCTGATCGCGGAGTCGCTTTATTGATGAGGTTCCATCTTCGGCAGTGATAGCGCCACTCCGGAGCCGAGCCGAAGTGAGAGCTACCTCAGCTGCGAGAGTCTCAAATTTTCGGACGAAATAAGCGAGGGCCTCTTCTGCGCTCTTACCTGGATATGACCCAACCGCTCGATCACCATCTGCGGTCTTAACAAAGACAGTTCCGTCGTCGGCCACATAGCCCCACTGCGCCGGATCACCGACCAATGCTGCCGCTGCTGAGATGGGTGCTGTTGGTGTCGGGTCGATCGCGGTCATTTCATTTCCTTCTTTTGCGCCGGATGGCTTTGGGGTTGCGCTGAGGATGGGTTACTTCACTGCCAGGGTATTGATCGTAACGGGCTTCTTTGGTGCGCCGTCAGTGGTGCCATTACTGGTTCCATTGGCGGCGATGGCGTCTAGGACGTCAAGGCCTGAGATTACTCGTCCAAACGGGGTATAACTCGGGGAGAACTGGGAATCTTTAAAGACGAAGAAGAATTGACTGCCATTTGTCCCTGGTCCGGCATTCGCCATCGCGAGGGTACCCCTCGGATAGGTGGCGCCAGCCAGGTTCTCGTCGGCGAACTTGTAACCAGGTCCACCAGTGCCTGTCCCTGAGGGGTCACCGCATTGGAGCGCGGTGAAGCCGACAGTATTGAGAAGCCGGTGGCATGGCGTTGCGTCAAAGTACTTCTTACTAGCGAGGAAGGCGAAAGAGTTCTCCGTGCAAGGTGCTTTGGGCGAGAGTTCAACGACGATCTTGCCCTGGTTTGTAGTCACCGTGGCCGTCTTGGTGCTTGGGGTCGCGGTGGTGTTTGGCAGTCCTACGAACTTGCTCTTCCCACCACTTTCTCTGGTGTAAGTGCATTGAACCGTAGGAAGCGCTGATGAAGAGGTTGGTGAAGTAGTAGGTGTAGGTGTTGTTGGCGTAGCGCTGGGCGAGGCACTTGTGGTGCTTGGGGAAGGTGTTGGTGTCGCAGAGGCGGGTGCTTTAGTCGCAGAGGCGGGTGCTTTAGATGTGGAAGAAGAGAAACCGCCGAGTCCAATACTGATCGAGAGTGCCGCGATCGCCGCCAGCGCGATTAGGACGCCGATCGTCCCGCGACTAAACGTCGGCTTTGGGGCAACTCTGGTTTCAACCTTTGGACCTTTTGGTCGTCTGGTGCTTCCACCCTTGCGCTGTACTGGAGGTTGAGATGACAACTTCTGACTCCTCTGTGCGATTTAACGCCTGCTACCCGTTCGTCGCAGAAGTCTAAGCCAAGTAACCTAGGCCAATGATCATCGACGGATTCCCGGCTGAGATGTTCGGCACAAACTGCTGGGTCATCGCGCCGGCCGCTGGCGAAGAGTGCTTCGTCGTGGACCCTGGGATCGGCAATCCAGACGTAATCCGGCACCTCGATGAGGTTCTCCTCCGCCATCGCCTCAAGCCAGTTGCGGTAATCGCCACACATGGCCATCTGGACCACACCTTCTCGATCACGCCGGTATGCGGGGCGAAGGGGATTCCCGCCTACGTCCACAGCGCAGATCGCGAACTCTTGGCCCATCCTGAACGGGCATTCTCGGATAGTGGCCCCCTTGGCGAGCTTTTCTCTGGTCTGAGATTCTCAGAGCCGGACGAAGTTCATGAGTTGGTCGACGGTAGCCAACTCTCCTTAGCTGGCCTGGATCTGGTGATCGACCATGCGCCAGGACATACCTTTGGGTCGATCCTCATTCGTCTGCCTGGCTCAGCACCGACGGTCTTGACGGGGGATGTGCTCTTCGCTGGTTCCATCGGACGGACCGACCTCCCGACTGGCTCAGCCAACGCAATGAGAACGAGCCTCCGTACCAAAATTCTGACTCTCGCGGACGATTACCTGGTTCTGCCAGGACACGGACCACGGACCACAATCGGTGCTGAGCGTGCGTCCAATCCGTATTTGACCTCCGTCGGCTTCGATCGTGACGATAGTTTTAGCCAGTGAGTTCGCAGCTACAGGCGCCCAAGGGCGTAGCCGAGTATGTGCCACCGGATTCTGACGCTTTTCTAACCGTCCGCGAGGCGCTCTGCGAACCGGCACGGAACGCTGGCTACAAATACATAGAGCTGCCGATTTTTGAAGACACCACACTCTTTGTCCGCGGCGTCGGCGAATCCACTGACGTGGTTTCCAAAGAGATGTACACCTTCGACGATCGCGGCGGCCGATCGATCACGCTCCGTCCAGAGGGGACTGCCGGGGTTATTCGCTCAACGATTGAACACTCTCTAGACCGAGGTCAGTTGCCGGTAAAACTCTGGTATGCCGGTCCTTTCTTTAGAGCCGAGCGTCCGCAGAAGGGGAGGTACCGTCAATTTACCTCTGTCGGTATCGAAGCGATCGGTGGCGATGATCCGGCCATCGACGCTGAGGTAATCGCGATCGCAAATGAAGGATTTCGTTCCTTAGGACTGCGCGATTTTCGCCTGGATCTCACTTCGTTAGGTGACGCGAATTGCCGTCCTGCCTATCGCGTGCTGCTGCAAGAGTTTCTGGCAAAACTCGATTTGGATTCAGAGACTCGACAGCGCGCTCTGGTAAATCCACTCCGAGTGCTAGATGACAAACGGCAATCGGTTATCGATCAAGTCGTCGATGCGCCCTTGATGATCGACCATTTATGTTCAGCGTGCAGTGACCACTTTGCCGCAGTAAAGTCGTACCTTGAAGTTTTAGGTATCGGGTATGCACTTGCTCCGCGCCTGGTCCGCGGCCTCGATTACTACACCCGAACTACTTTTGAATTTTCGCACGGAAGACTCGGTGCCCAATCAGCCATTGGCGGCGGCGGTAGATATGACGGACTCATGTCCACCCTCGGCGGACAAGATCTTTCTGGAATTGGCTTTGGCCTTGGCGTTGATCGCACGCTATTGGCAGTTGCGTCCGAAGAAATCACTCTGCCGCCACGCAATCCCTTAGCCCTTTTCATTGTGGCAATCGGAAGCGATGCGAAGAGGCGTGCCGTCTCGCTAGCTGGCGAATTTAGGGCTGCTGGGTTGCCGGTGGATCTGGCCTATGGAGATCGCGGTCTTAAAGGTGCCATGAAGGCCGCTGATCGAAGCGAGGCTCACTTCTCGATAGTGATTGGCGATCGCGATCTAGCACAGGGCACTGGTGAATTAAAAGATATGAGAAGCGGCCACCAAGAGACAACAACCCTTACCACTCTGATTTCGACGATAAAGGCGAGGCTTCTGTGATTCGTACACATGCCGCTGGAACATTGGGTTCTGGCGACCAAGGCACGGTCGTAACTCTTACCGGCTGGGTGGCGCGGCGCCGCGATCACGGTGGGGTTGCATTTATCGATCTCCGTGATTCAAGTGGCATCGTCCAAGTTGTTATTCGTGAGGCAGACATCGCCCATGACTTGCGTGCCGAATGGTGTCTAAAAATTGTTGGCCAGGTTTCGCTCCGCCCGGCTGGAAATGAAAACCCTGAATTAGCTACCGGTGCTATAGAGGTCATTGCAACTGAAGTCGAAGTCTTAAGTGAAGCAGCACCGCTGCCATTCCCGATCGATGGCGGTGACGCTGGCTTTGTGGGCGAAGAAGTACGACTCCGCTACCGCTACTTAGATTTAAGACGCGAGGGTCCAGCTAAGGTACTCAAATTGCGCTCGAAAGTCACCTCGCTCATGCGCCACGTAATGGAAGAGAACGGATTCCTTGAATTCGAAACTCCTTACCTGACCGCATCGAGTCCTGAAGGTGCTAGAGATTTTCTTGTTCCAGTCCGATTGAAGCCAGGTAGTTGGTATGCGCTCCCACAGTCGCCACAATTATTCAAGCAGTTGCTGATGGTCGCTGGCATGGAGCGGTATTACCAAATCGCCAGATGCTTCCGTGACGAGGATTTCCGTGCTGATCGTCAGCCTGAGTTCACGCAGCTCGATATCGAAATGAGTTTCGCTGATCAAGACGATGTGCTTGCCCTCGCCGAGGCCGTAGTCTCGCGCATCTGGCGCGAGGTAGCCCAATATGAAATCCCATTGCCGCTACGTCGAATGACCTATGCAGAGGCGATGCGTAGGTACGGTTCCGACAAACCTGACCTTCGCTTTGGCAATGAACTTGTCGAGATGACTCCATATTTTGCCAACACGACTTTCCGAGTATTCCAAGCCGAGTACGTTGGCGCGGTAGTGATGCCTGGTGGTGCAGGACAGGCCCGACGCGAACTGGATGCCTGGCAGGAATGGGCCAAATCGCGTGGTGCTAAAGGGCTCGCTTACGTTCTGGTTAACGCAGATGGTTCCCTCGGCGGCCCAGTAGCTAAGAACCTTTCACTTGACGAGCAGAGCGGACTGGCTGAGGCAGTTGGTGCGGTGCCAGGAGATTGCATCTTCTTCGGGGCTGGCAAGACCACAGATGCCAGGGCGATTCTCGGAGCCGCACGGCTTGAGATTGGCAAGCGCTGCAATTTGATCGATGAGAAAGCCTGGGAGTTTCTCTGGGTGATCGATGCTCCGATGTTCGAGCCCACCGACGACGGTGGTTGGACAGCCGTCCATCATCCATTCACTGGTCCTAAGCCAGAATTCGCGGACAACTTCCATCTGCAACCAGAGAACGCTCTCGCATACGCGTACGACATCGTGCTCAACGGCAACGAGATCGGTGGTGGATCGATCCGTATCCATCGCACCGAGATGCAACAACGTGTATTCGATCTCATCGGACTGACTAGGGAACAGGCACAGAGCAAATTCGGCTACCTGCTCGATGCCTTCACATTTGGCCCACCACCGCACGGTGGTATCGCTATTGGCGTCGATCGCCTGGTCGCTCTCATCGCTGGCGTCGAGTCCATCCGCGAAGTGATTGCCTTTCCAAAAACGGCCAGCGGCAACGACCCACTTACTGGCGCACCAACACCGATCACCGATCAGCAACGTCGAGAGACAGGTGTCGACGCGCCTAAAAGTGAAGCAGCGGGCCGCTGACGAACTCTTCTTGCAGTTTGAACCCGACGTTTTCGTAGGCACGGATCGCTGGAGCGTTCTGCGCCCAGACGCCTAGTCCTACGATCGGTGAACCTGAGTCGAAGAGACGCTTCACCAGTGACGCCGTCACTTCTTGCGCCATCGATTTTCCGCGTTCACTAGGTGCAGTAGCGATTGATACCACCATCGTGGCCCCGCTCTTCCAACGCACCGCAGCGCCAATTGATAGAAGAGCACCTTGCTCACTTCGAATGCCGTGCCAGAAAATGATTTCTGAGTCACCGGCTTTGGTGGACGAGTCAGGGGCGTAATCATCAATGAAGGTATTGATCTCCTCATGAGAGTTCAATTCAACAACTTTGTGCTTCAACGGTTGTATAGGAGTAGCCGCGGATTCGATCAAGTAGAAGTTCCACTCGCTCCGTTTTTCAAGCTCAACCTGCATCCAACTACGAGGAATTGTCACCCGCACTTGGCCAGAAGATGCGCGCCCAATCAGAGTGGGAATGAACGAAGGGCGAAAGCCACCTAGCCCAAGAATCCATGGGCTGCTCTCGATCTCCCATAAGCCGCAGAACCCTGCGTCAGCAAAAACTGCCGACTTAAAGGTTGAGGGATCACCGGCTAGTTCGGCGTAACTATTCCTACCTTTAAACTTGCGCACTTTCTCAATCGCGCTCTCAAAACTCTCAGAGATCTCTGGTTCCAGCACCACTCGAGCCTACAAGAGCTGCTCTTATGCGACAGAATGGTGATTGGAATTGGGTTTGATTTCTCGCGAGGGAGCGGGCCGTGGGTGCTGGGCATAACCACAGCAGGACAGCGGCTTCCGCGCATCGTGGTCGGCTACGCCTTGTCCTTGGTATCTCGCTTGTAATCCTGCTTGTCGAAGTAATCGGTTCAGTCGTCACGGGGTCCGTCGCTCTTTTGGCCGACGCGGGACATATGTTGACTGACGTCACTGGAATCGCACTCTCGCTTATCGCAGTAATGCTGGCCGAACGGGCGCCCACCACCCGTCGAACATATGGCTGGCAACGAGCTGAGGTTCTGGCTGCGCTACTTAACTCAGTCCTTCTCATGGGTATTGGCATCTTCATCCTTGTTGAGTCAATCCGTCGGCTGACATCACCGCCTGAAGTTGCCGCTGGTGGCATGTTCGTCTTTGCGGCAGTCGCGCTAGTGGGCAACGCCATTGCGCTCTGGTTGTTAGCCGCGGGCCAACGCCAGAGCATAAACATCCGAGGGGCATACCTCGAAGTTCTCTCGGACCTCGTCGGAGCCGGTGTAGTCGTGATTGCCTCAATCGTGATCAAGTTGACGGCGTATCACAGAATTGATGCCATTGCCGGCTTATTCATTGGGTTGATGATCCTGCCGCGTACTTGGACGCTCCTGCGTGACGCCCTGGATGTGCTCGTGGAAGCAACACCCAAGCACATTGATCTGGAGGTAGTTCGCGAACATCTTTTAGGCGTAGATGGTGTTCTAGATGTCCATGACCTACATGCCTGGACGATCACCTCTGGCATACCAGGTCTATCGGCGCACGTAGTCATTGGTGAGGCAACTTTGACCAAGGGCACTGGCGGAGAATTGCTCGATAAACTCAGTGCTTGTATCGATGAGCACTTCGAAATCGAACATTCTACTTTTCAACTCGAGCCACGTGGCCACTTGGACCACGAAGGCCAGATGCATGCGTGATAGGGCGCCAGTCTGACTTGTCAAAAGAAACCAGTTAGCTGTTCATCCATTGGGTTATAACGCCACTTCTTGTTTTACCGTTTCGAGGAAAACTTTTGCCAACCTATCGAGTTCGGATATCTGCGAGTCAATGGCATTTAGATCTTCTGCGCGGGACTGCTCGGACAGATCCTTGAATTCGAGATGCTGATCGCGTTTGATCAATTTGTCAAAGTAGTCCGCACACGTGTTCAGTTTGTCATCCCAGATGAAGTAAGTTTTAAGGGCTTCACTACTTGCATGGAGTTCCAGTGCCACGAATACGCTCAACTCTTCACGGTTCACTTCTGGTGGCTGCTGAGAGTAATAGGTTTGATCAGCCATTCGATCCTGCAAACCCTTGTGACGTTTTCTCATCTGGTAACGAGTTTCGACCATGAACTGGACGACGTCCTTATAGACATTCGCCCGATATTGAAGATTGATCAAATGGCGGTTGGATTCAATCAATTGACGATTGGACTCATGGTTCCGTTTGCCTGCTGTCTTAGTCGCCCAGACTAAGAAAACGGTTGCGACGCCGGGGAGTAGGGCTGAGGCAATGGTCAAGATGATGGCTGTGTGATGATGAAACCAGGTCATGAATCATCTCTCTTTGTGAAAGGCGAACACAGTTCAGATTAGGTCATCATCGATGAACGGATAGCCAAGGCATTCTTGACTTAACTTGAATTCGCAACATTCTTCGGTACGTAAGTCCCGCTATCAATGAGGTGACCCAATTCAGCGGACAGGTGCGTCGCGAGGGGTTGCAACGCACCTGTCCGTGGGCGATGAATAGTGGATCACTACCATCACGATGTTAAGTGGTTCAGCCTGTCCAACTCCCACGGCCGGTCACTAGGTCATATCCAACCAAGCAAGAAGCACCGTTGTTGCCGCTGGTGATATCGCGGAAGGTGATGTTTGCTCCGTAGACATACGTCGCGTTTACGAGCGTTGCAGCGCCAGCAGAACGTGCGGCCCACATTGGCGCTGAGGCACTTGTGCCACCGACAGTCCACCATCCCGATTGGCCTTGGTACAGAACTGAGTCGTAAACACTCATACCGGATGCAGGATCGGCGTTCAGAGAGACATCAGGCGTTGCGCGCTTGCCCGCACAGTTGACTTGGCCGTACGTCGCAAAGTTCAGTTGAGCAACCGTTGCGCTCTCGTACAGACTGCAACCGCCACCAGATCCGGACCAGCCGGTCTCACTCGAGAAAACACCGCTGACGAAGTTCAACGTCGTGCCGCCAACGGAGATCACATTAGGAGAACTCGACGGGTACTGGGCCGGAGTTCCGGTGTCGCCAGAGGAGACAAAGAAACTGACGCTTGGTTGAACGAAGTGTGAATCGTATGCAGCCTCGCCGGAAAACTCTGCGGCACCCCAACTATTGGAAACATAGCCGGCATGCGTCTTTGCGTAATCCTCGGCCGCCATCAGGTTGGTGAAACTGTTGGAACTAGCTTCGACAAGGAGAATTCTGGCGCCAGGCGCGATCGCGTGTGCCCACTGCACATCAAGGCTTATCTCTAAGGCCCAACCGGAGTTGGTTCTTGGGTACTTCGTCCCGCCGGTCTGGTTGACCTTTGTAAAGCACCCATTTGCTGTTGTGCACGATGGCAAGCTGTATTGAGTTGAGAAAACGCCAAGGTCGGCTTCAGCGTTGGGATTGTCGTATGCATCGACGATCGCGATCGTCTGACCTGCACCTGCTGTAGGACTAGTCGAGAAGCCGTAGGCGCTTTGGATTGTTGCCGGCGATAGCCCGGTCGGCGAAGTGGACGCATTAGGCCGGACGTGAATCGGATTATGTGCGTATTGTTCAGGAAGCGCACCCGCGTGTGCAGAACTCGTGATGCCCACAAAGCTGGAAAGCAGAAGTGTGATGGCTAACCCGCTGCGACTGTGAATAGTTCTCAATTCGACTCCCAAAGAATGAGGAAAATGGCCCGAAATTGTGATCTATTGAGGGCTTACAAAACTGGATGCTAGACCCATGCCGCCAGTATTAGCATCGGTTCTCATGTCCCCAATCGGGTGGAGGAGACGATGGCTCTCTCTAACCACTAGCACGGCGTAGCACCTCACGTGAACATTAAGTATCAATCTTTTACTACCGCTGAGCAGCGGGGATTTACGCAATACTTTTCAAGCATCTTGCGTTTGGCAGGTTAAAGGACCCAAATCTATTTGGGTCCTTTTTCTTTTTAAGTTTTCTACAGGTGTAGTTAGTAGCACGGGTGTTTCTGCCAATCGCAGAATGCGGATTCATATCTCGTCACCAGCGCCGGGGACAGTCCCTACGCCATCCCTTTGGAATCTCGAACTCAAACTTTGGCCACAGTGACAACGCTTTGTATCAACTACTTTCTGACGGGTCTGGGAAAACCAGTACCAGATTCCTCCACAAAAAGGGCACGAAACTCGAGGCGATACATTCTCAAGACGCAAGAAAGGAGCCCGACGTTTGCCAGACTCCTTCAAGGCCACTCGTATTAGGCGCCAGGACCCGTGTGGTTGGGTGTCCCATAACGCAACGAACGGGTTAGTGCTAGCCGAAATCAGGAAAGAAATCGAGCGAGATACATGAAGCCTAAGGATCAACTTCAAACAGCCCTCGTACAACGAACTGACCTAACCAAATTCCTCAGCGGTGGTCGCATGAAAAGTTACTACGCTGCACTGTCCCCAGCCACGACCGGATCGCGCGTTAGTTCCTTCGAGCAACTTCTTGGAGCCTGCCTTCCAAGAGCCGATGAATACAGCAGGCCATTCGCCCATTGCGTTCGTTAATTTTGGCACTTGGAAGTGTTACCTTCAGGTGTGCAACGAAAGCGATTAGCTACATTTATTGCGACCCCCGTAGTGCTTCTTCTGGCCGGTGGAGGGATCTTCTTCATCGGGAACAAGTACGCGGTCGATCACTTGTCAGTTGCGCGCGTTACCTCTGAACAGCTGGCGCAAGCTATGGAGGGGGACTACTTCTACTCAAATTACCGTGACCGGACATTGCTTCTCTCGGGGACTGTTTCTGCGATCGACCAATCACACGGAGTGCCGGAATTAGTCTTCAAGGGTGCCGCCGGTTACCAAGTGCGCTGCACCCTCGACAAGTCGACATCAGTTCCTATTGTTGGAAGCAGCATTACGGTTGTCACTGAAGGGGCGCGAGCTGAACGACTTTCCGCCGGCGTTCTATTGCGCGACTGCGTTATTCCATAATTCTTATTAGTGGAAGATGAATACGTAGCTTAGTCAAGTTTGAAGTTTGGATTGACGATCAATCCAAATCGTTCTCCGCTCGCAGAAATCAGGGTTGCTACCTGAATCCCCTCCCCAACATCTTGAGCAGCGGATTCGATCGTCGCCCCATGCACCTCGGCATTCTTTACGGCCTCAGCCATTGATTCGACACCGATATAAGTAACCGGCCCTTGTTCCATTGAACCGCCTGGGTTTAGTCCGATTTCGTAACCACCAACATTGAAACCGACATAGAACGGCTGATCGAAGTAGGGGTCATATCCGAGGAAGTTCGTCCACCATTTCTTGGATTCATCCAGATTCCGGGTGGGGTATATAAGAGATCTCAGTCCTAAGAATTTCATGATTCCAGATTAGGCCTGGCCGTGATCATCCGTCAGGGGGCTTCGCACGTTATTTCAGGCGCAGCCTTGGAGATCCCAGCGCTTCAGTTTCGAACCCTTATCTATGTCGGCCGAGTTGTGCGGCGTACAGGGAGAGAGTGGCATACCGATTCATACGTCGCATTTGGACAAATCTGTGATCAAATTTCTTGACTCGGATGGGAGGATCCCTTTGTGACTGTTTTGACGATTAGGGGCGCAACCCCTAGCGATGCTCCAGGCATCGCAAGAGTGCATGTTCTCACATGGCAGTCGGCTTACCAAGGTTTGATCCCAGACTCGTATTTACAGACGCTTTCCATATCTAAACGAACGGAAAATTGGGCCAAACAACTAGAAAAGCCTGCCGACGGTACTCGCTACTTCGTGGCAGCACTTGAAGGAGAAGTACTTGGCTTCTGCACCGTGGGGAAGAGTGGAGATGAAGATTCATCAAGTGATGTTGGCGAACTTTATGCGATCTATGTTCTTCCAGATAAGCAAGGCAGTGGTATTGGAAGTGCCTTACTTGATACCGGATTAGATTTCTTGAAGAACGAGAATTTTAAAAGTGCGACTTTATGGGTTCTCGAGGCGAATCACACTTCAAGAGGCTGGTACGAATCAAGAGGCTGGCAACTTGAGGGCGGTTTCAAAATCGAAGAACGTGATGGATTTCAATTGCACCAAATTTGTTATGTTCTTAATCTCGACGATTAATGGCATGACTCACGTTCTTTCCCAGAATGCGAGAGCACTACTGCGTCCCATTAGATTGGATGTCGAACGCCGTCATCTCCAGTCACCCGTCTCCCACAATCGAACTTGCCAACTTCCAAAACGATCCTCTTCGCCAGTGAGTAGTGGGATGATCCCCATGATCGCTGGCGTGTCATCCTGCGTCGAATAGCCTCAATACCCCCGGCAACCTGGCAAGTCGTTAATACATCCCCTGAGGAACGGAATTGGCAATTGACTGCGTGATAGGTTTCAAAGCATGGAGACCATGACATCAATTTCGGTAATCATGGCCAGGCTGGAATGGTTAAAGAGTCGGACGGTTCAGGTCGGATGATCGCCTGATGAGAGCTTCGACGATCCGGCCGGCTCAGGCCAATGATCTTGACCAAATCGTCGCGCTGGCTGACGATCGCCGACGTCAATACTCGAATTACCAACCAGTTTTCTGGCGCCCAGCGTCAGATGCAATCGCACGCCAGCGTCCTTATTTCGAAAAGTTGATCGCCGACGATTCAGTTATCACTCTGGTAGCAATCTCTGGCGGGACCTTAAGTGGATATGTCATTGGCCAGCTGGTTCCAGCGCCGGTCGTCTACGACCCAGGTGGTCCAACGTGCACTGTCGACGATTTTGCCGTCAATGACCCGGCATCTTGGGCGACAGTTGGAGTCGAGCTCTTAAACGCGATCCGAAAACAAGCTCGTGAACGCGGCGCGGCGCAGATGGTCGTCGTATGTGGTCACTTAGACGACGCGAAGCGTGCTGCGCTAGACAGTTGCCATATGACAATCGCATCTGAATGGTGGGTTGTTCCCTTATCAGAGAACTGATTTGCATCAGTGAACACTGTGACGCCCACTACCCTCGGTTCCATGAGTGCTGAAGATGTGTGTGCCGAGGCCATCCATAGGGAACGTCAGTTACTTGATCCAGAGGTACGCCGTGACCCTAACCTTGTGCGAGCGCTACTCCATCCGGAGTTCGTCGAGTTCGGCGCATCTGGCCGGATCTGGAATACCGAATCAATCATTGAAACCCTCGCTTCCGAGCAAGCTCCCAGTGAGATAACCGCAACCGATTTTGTGGCGATGCTTCTAGACCCCGGTGCCGTCCTTCTGACTTTCAGGACTGACAGCGCCGGACGCGCCTGTCTCAGGAGTTCCGTATGGGTTCGAAGTGATGACGATAAGTGGCTGCTGCGCTTCCATCAAGGAACCGTCATTCCCAAGCAAGCCCCCGAGCGCCGACATGCCGATCACGCGTGAAGGGAGAAGCGTGATTTGTGTGACCAACCCAGGCCTGCTCTACCTGCTCATTACAGGTCAGGGTCACTGTCGGACGTAGTAGGAGCGACAGAACCAATCAAGATATTGTCGGAGCGTGGATCTTTTCGAGGAATCGGGCGCCCAGCGAGTGCGTGATGGGGCGCCGCTGGCGGCCCGAATGCGGCCTACCAGCCTTGATGAAGTCGTCGGTCAAGAACACCTTCTAGGCGAAGGCTCTCCGCTTCGACGCCTCCTGCAACCTGAAAGCGGTCCGGCCAAGGTGGCCAGCATCATCCTCTTTGGTCCTCCTGGATCAGGTAAGACCACCCTCGCTCAACTCGTCGCCTTGTCGAGCGGACGCCGTTTTGTCGAACTCTCAGCAGTCGCCGCCGGCGTCAAAGAAGTTCGCGAGGCGATCGAGCGGGCCAGGTACGAACTCGGGTCGACAGGCGTCGAGACAGTTCTCTTTGTTGACGAGGTGCACCGCTTCAACAAGGCGCAACAAGATGCCTTGCTTCCTGCGGTGGAGAATCGACTCATTACGTTGGTCGCGGCTACGACAGAGAACCCGGGCTTCTCAATCATCTCGCCGCTGCTCTCTCGATCCTTGATGCTGACTCTCAAGCCATTGGGTCCGGACGCAATCCGCGATTTGGTTGAACGCGCCAGGATCGATCCCAGAGGGCTCAACAACTCAATAACAATCTCTGAGTCGGCGGTTGAAACTCTCGTCCGGTTGGCTGGGGGAGATGCTCGCCGTTCGTTGACATATCTGGAAGCGGCCGCAGGTGCCACGCTCAGCCGCGGCGCTTCGATGATCGACGATGAAACACTCGCCCTCGCGGTTGATCGGATGGTCATTAATTACGACCGGAACGGCGATCAGCACTATGACGTTGCCAGCGCTCTAATCAAAAGCATCCGAGGCTCTGACGCCGATGCGGCTCTGCACTATCTGGCCAGAATGTTGGAAGCCGGGGAAGATCCGCGTTTCATTGCTCGCAGGCTCATGATTAGTGCCAGCGAAGATATCGGTCTGGCGGATACCAACGCGCTGCCCATTGCGGTTGCCGCCGCCCAGGCCTGTGCCCTTATTGGTATGCCAGAGGCGCGGATCATTCTCGGGCACGCGACCATCTATTTAGCGACCGCGCCCAAGTCCAATGCGGCCTACCTTGCCATCGAAGGCGCAATCACAGATCTGAGAGCCGGACTTGGCGGCGCTATTCCGGCTGGTCTGCGCGATACCAACGGCGCTGTGCGCTGGGAGGAATCGCCTGCGGGGGAGCCTTACCGGTACCCTCATGACTATCCGGGTGGGATCATCGCCGCGCAGTACGCCCCAGACGACCTGCGCGAACGTGAGTACTACCAACCAACCCGGCACGGAGCCGAAGCGCGCATCGCAGATGCTCTAGCGCGAATCCGCGTGATCTTAAAAGGGGAGAGGGGTGGCTCGTGAAGTCACTTAACTGGAGTGATATCGCAGGCTTGGTGGCGGCTGGGGCGTTTCTGATCTTCGT
>Ga0082335_1001085_pt1 | contig 62068 bp, 63 predicted proteins | sample Subgrocontami58m_FD_72375 | JGI IMG/M metagenome (GOLD analysis project Ga0082335, IMG submission 72375) | Subsurface groundwater microbial communities from S. Glens Falls, New York, USA - GMW37 contaminated, 5.8 m (SPADES assembly) (version 2) ... | reverse complement strand
CGCGAGTTTTGCCACCCCTTCGAGCTGGCGCCTGAGCGCCAGCGGCCGGGCCTGCGCCTGGGGCAGCGCATCCGGCGCCGGCTGCCAGGTGCCATCCGTCCTGCGCCGCTCAGCGATCGACCAGTCGCAGAGCCGTACCGCGCCCTTGTCGCCTTCCAGCATCCAGATGTTGTGATCGTCCTTCGCCGTCTCGCCGACCGCGCCCGCGAGCGTGACCGGCAGATCGCCCGCCTGCAAGGTCGCCGTGATGCGCCGTTCGGATTTGCCGGCCTCCGGAAAAGACGCCTTGCCGCTCAGGCCCCCCAAGGGCCCGACGAGCCGCCGTGACAGAAAAAGGAAATGCGAGACGACCTCGCGCGTAAAACCGCCCTGCTCCGGCCTGTCCAGCCAGCCCGCCGCATCCGTCTGCCAGGAGCGCGGCCACCGGGCGAAGCCCACCTCGATCGCGATGCGCCGGGGCGTGCCGATCTCGCCGCTCTCGATCCAGCTCCGGATCGTCGACACGGCAGGAGAAGAGGCGAAAGGAAAGTTCACCGCGCCACGGTTGCCGGCCTCCGCCACGAACGCAGCTGCGTCGGCGACATCGACCGCGAGCGGTTTCTCGCTGAACACGGTTTTGCCGGCCGCCAACGCTGCGCGGGCGTAATGAAGATGCGAGGCGGGGGGCGAAGCGATGTAGGTGCAGTCGCTCGCCGCAATGACGCCCGCCGCATCGGCGAGGCGCGGCACCTGGGGAAAGGTCCTTTCCATGCGCTGCATCGCGGCAGGTGCCGGATCCCAGAGGCCGCAGGCCTGCACCAGCCCGGAATCCTGCTGGAGGATCGCGTTGAGCAGCCGCTCTCCCATGATGCCGGCGCCGATGATGCCGATCGCAACGCTGTCGTTCTTCATGCCACCGTTCGTCATACTTGTGACCGCAGCCCCTCTTGCCGTTGGATGTCGCGACTGTTGTACGGCGTCACCGGAAAGCGGTCACCTCCCGGCGCGGGACAGAGGCGAGAGCTCAAGTACCCAGCAAATGGGGGTAGCGCCGGCCTGCTCCAGTTGACCGGTGGGGACGACATCTCGGCCGCCCAAATGGACCAAGCCGCAGCTCACGCGCCTGGTAGCCGAGGCGGCGGCCGGCGGCGGCTGGCTGGCGCGGCAGGTGGTGCGGTTGATTCCGCATCCGCCGAGAAGGCGCTACCGGGCCTCCCAAGCCCGGCTGCGCCAAAGCGGTAGGCGGGAACCTATTCGATCCCCAGACCGTTGTCCGCCTTTAGAAGGACAGAATGATCGAGCGAATTGGGGGCGTTCAAAATTCTTGGCTCGGAGGAATCGAGATGTCGAGGCTGTTTCTGAAACTGATGCTCGGTGTGGGCATCGGCATCACCGGGGCGGCGTGCCAAGACGACGGCTCTGCCCCACCGCGAGGCTACTATCAGCCGGCGCCGACGGGCTACAGCAACCCGTATTACAACAGCGGCTATTATGGTCCCGCACCTGCTCCAAGGTATGGCTATTCGCAGTCTGCGCCGAACTACTATTACGCCAATCAGCCGGGAAATCAGGGCTGGTACAATCAGAGTGACGGCCGTCGCTATACCTCGGTGACAGTGACGAACCGCGGCCAGAACGGGTATCGGGACGACGTCGTTCAGCAGCAGGTCGTTTGCGGAAGCCAGTACTACGACGGTTACCGTACCCGCACCGCACCTCGGTGCTGATCGCAGCCCTGCGCGCGTTCATAAGGACCGCGCATTCGACGAGCTGTATTTGAGCCCTGGTGCGCGCACTCGCCAGCCTGAAGGCCGGGGACCATGCCGCCGGAGAGGCGCGGCTCTGGCTGGCCGAGACGCCGGCCGAACATCGTTCGCGCCAGGACATCGCCCAAGTGCCGACGGGTAGGCGCTCTTGTCGACGGCGGAGCATCACAGGAGCTTCGAGGAGATCAAACCGGGGCAGCTTCGCCAGGGAAGGCCGCGCCGACCTGGTTACCGCAGGCTCTTTCGGGCAAGTCGATCGTTGAACGAACGAAGATCGATCACGATTCGTTGGTGGCTTCCCTTGCCAATTTCCTCCTTGTCGTCGCGCGCCGACACTTTGAAGTCAATTCGCTTTCCGTCGACGCCTGTGACCTCGGCCGTCGCGCGTACATCGTGACCCACCGGCGTGGCGGCCAAATGCTTTACATCCACGGCAATACCGACCGCGCTTTCGCCTGTGTCCAGAAACGGCCTGATGGCATTGAGTGCGGCGTTCTCCATGACCAGAATCATCACGGGCGTCGCAAGCACCTGCGGTAACATGGCGTCCTTGAATCGATTGGCGAGGTGTTCGGGCTGCACGCGCAATGTCGCAGTTCCTGTGGCTCCCAGCGGAATCGGCTTCATCTGTTCGATCCCAAGTTTGAAAAACTTGAGCACTCTCGGGCTCATATGGAGTGGCAGGGATATTAGCTCGGCATCCTAGCGCCAGGCGAGCCGCCGCTCCCGCTGCTGCGAGCGCGACAGCAGCGCGGCCGGGATCAGCGCCAGCAGCGCCACGATGGCGATCACGATGAAGGTGTCGGAAAAGGCCAGCATCTGCGCCTGGGCGTTCACCATGCTGCCGAGGAACTCCATCGCCGCCGCCTTCTGCTGCTGGAACGGCAGGCCCGAGCGTTGCATGAGCTGCTCGATCTGGGTCAGCAGGCGCTCGGTGGTGCGGTTGCCCCAGTCCTGGGTGGCGGTCAGCGCATCGGCGTGGAAGCGCGTGCGGACCTCGAAGAAGGCCACGATCAGATTGATGCCGAAGGCGCCGCCGAGCTGGCGCATGAAGTTGGCGACGCCGGCGCCCTGGCGCACCCTGTCGGGCGGCAACGCCTTCAGCGCCGAGGCATTGAGGCTGGGGTTGATGAAGCCGAGACCGAGCCGCGAGACCATCACCATGCTGACCAGGGTCCAGAACGTCGTGTCGGCGCCGGCGCCGACCATCAACGCGAAGCCCGCCGCGAACAGCACTAGGCCGCCGATGATCATGGTCGAGCCCGGCATGGCGTCCGACAGCCGGCCGGCCAGGGGAAAGATGAAGGCCAGCATCAGCCCGGCCGGCATCATCATCAGCCCGGCCAGCAGCGGCGTGAAGCCCACCATGGTCTGCACGAAGACCGGAATGACATAGGTCGAGCCCATCATGCCGGCGCCGAAGATGAAGGCGATCACCGCCGTGGAGGCGAATTCGAGATTGGCGAAGATGCGCATGTCCAGAAGCGCGCGCGGCGTGCGGAGCTCCCACAGCACGAAGCCCACGGCCGCCACGGTGCCCAGCACCAGGCGAAACACGATGACGTCGGAGTTCCAGCCCTCGCGCTGGCCGTCGGCAATGCCGGTCATGAGGCCCCACAGACCTACGCAGAGCAGCGCGAGGCCCAGCCAGTCGAAGGGCGGGATCTCGCGCGCCAGCGGCCGGGTCGGCATGAACAGCGCCCCCATGAGGGCGGCGAGGCCGCAGAACGGCAGCGAGATGTAGAACACGTAGCGCCACGAGAAATACTCGATCATCAGGCCGCCCAGCGTCGGGCCGATCGCCGGCGCGAACACGACGCCGAGGCCGAAGATGCCCATCGCCGTGCCGCGCCGCTCGGCCGGAAAGACCGTGAAGATGGTGGCCATCACCAGCGGCTGGGCGATGCCGGCGCTGAAACCCTGCAGGACACGGGCGAAGATCAGCACGTCCTCGTTGGGCGCCATGCCGCCCAGCAGCGCGCCCAGCGAGAAGAAGAACAGCGCGCCGATGAAGGTGCGCCGTTCGCCCAGCACGCCCGACATCCAGGCGTTCAGCAGCATGCCGGCGGTCATCGTCGCCATGTAGGCCGACGACATCCACTGCGCCTTGTCCTGGCCGATACCAAAGGCGCCCATGACGTCGGGCACGGCGACGTTGACGGTGGTCATCGCCAGCACCATCGCCACCACGCCCATCATGCCGGTGATCGTCACCAGCCAGCGATAGGCCGGGCCGTAACGCTCGGCGAGGAAGGCGGCGTTCTGGACGTTTCCGTCACTCATGCTCAATCTCGTACGCCTCCCCTGTCTTGCGGGAGAGGCTGGGAGGGGGAAGACCGCGGCACGACCGTCTGCCGATTTCAGACCGGACGATTTCGAACATCGCCTTTGAGGCTTTCCCCCCTCGCCCCCTCCGGGGGCACTCCCCCCGCTGCGCGGGGGCAGAGAAGCCCGACCCGAAGGGCCTAACGGACGTCAATGTCGACTTCGACCATCATACCCGGCGTCAGCGGCCTGGGCATGTCGACCAGGTCGATCTTCACCGCCACGCGCTGGGTGATCTTGGTGAAGTTGCCCGAGGGATTGGGCGTCGGGATCAGCGCGAAGCGGGCCATGGTGGCGCTGCCGATGCGCGCGACGCGGCCGGTGAACTTGTCGTCGGGGAAGGCGTCGACAGAAATGTGCACGGTCTGGCCGAGCTTGAGCCGGCTCACCTGCGTTTCCTTGATGTTGGCCTCGACCCAGACTTCCTTGGGGTTGTGCAGCAGCAGGATGCGCTGGCCGGCGGCGACGTACTCGCCCGGCAGCACGAAGGTGCGGTCGATCACCGCCGGTATCGGGCTCTTGATGGTGCGGTCCTCGACATCGACGAGCTGCTGGTGGAGCTGGGCCGCGAGGTTGGCGACCTGGTGGGTGAGGGCTTCGATCTGCGCGTCGATCACGCCCAGCCTGTCATGGCCGACGCGGGCCTCGTCGAGGCTGCCCTCGGCCTGCTCATGCTCCGCCTGAAGCTGCAGGATCTGGATTTCGAGCTTGGTCACCGCCGCCTGTGACATCTGGAGCTGGCGTTCGTTGACCACGCGGCTGGCGAACAGCACGCGGTTGCGCTCGAGTTCCAGCTTGGCGAAATCGAGGTCGGCACGTAGCGCCGCCAGCGCCTTCTCGCGGACCGTCACGTTCGAGGTGCGCGTGCGCATGGCCGCATCGGCCTGGTTCCGGTCGAGCTTGCGCTCGGCGCGCAGTCGCGTCCGCTCGACCCGGACACCCTCGATTTGCGCCCGGAAGGCATCGGCCCTGAGCTTGGCGACGCGATCGTCAATGCGCACGAGCACCTGGCCCGCCTCGACCTGCATGCCCTCGCGCACCGGCATCTCGACCACCCAGCCGTCGGCGCGGCTCGACACCGTCACGATGTCGGCGCTCACGCGGGCGTCGTACTCGTAGACGTGAGTGAAGCGCATGTAGAGCTCACGACCGCCGTAGGCGAGCGCCGCCAGCAGGACCGCTGCGATGACGAATGTGCGCGGGCGCAACAGCGCCCGGCCGCGATCGGCCGACCACTGCCGGTGGCGCGGCAGCGCGCTCACCTGTGGCGGCGGCGCCTGTGGGACTGCGGGCGTCGAAGCCGGCACCGGCGCGACGGGACCGCGCGCGACCGGCTTGGCCGGCGGTGCCGTCGAGGATGCGGGCGGCGGGATGGACTGGTCCACGGATGTTACTCGGCGGCGACCAGGCGCGGACGGGCGCGTTCGTCGCCCGCAAGGGGATCGGCGAGCGGCTGCAGCCGCGACTTTACCCGTCCGAGCAAGCGGACGCAGGCGCGGATCTCCGCCTCGCTGCAGTCGCGCAGCAATTCGCGTCGCAGGCCGCGGCCGACCGCGGCGATCGAGGCCAGTGCCGGCCGCGCCTTCGCCGTCAGGAAGACACGCTTGACCCGCCGGTCGCCGGGCTGGGCACGGCGCACGACCCAGCCATCGGCCTCGAGCAGGTCGAGCTGGCGCACCAGAGTCGAGCCCTTGATACCGACCCGGAGGGCCAGCGCATTCTGGGTCATCCCCTCGGGGTGGGCCGAGAGGTTGACCAGCGCCACCCAGCGCGCCGTGGAAAGGCCCAGCGGCTTCAGTCGGGCGTCGAGCACGTGCCGCCACAGCCGGGAAACCTCGGCCAAACCGAGCCCCAGCCGGTAGGACGGATCGTCGGCGGTCGTCATCGAAAAATCATAGGACTGAAATCATTAGCACGCCAACGATCGACACCCGCGTCCGCCGGCAGGCTGCAACGCGCCTCGTGCATGACGGTGGAATCAGGCCGGCCGGGCGCGGCGGCCGATCAGCAGGACCAGCGGCACCGCCAGCGCCGAGCACAGGGTGTAGAAGCCGAAGGCATTGATGTAACCCAGCATAGCCGCCTGGCGGTTGATCTCCTTCGACAGGCGGGCGAGCCCCTGCACCGTCTCGAAATCCCAACCGCCGGTCACCCAGGGCAGCGCCAGCGCCTTGTTGTAGGGATTCACCAGCTCGACCATCCGGCCATAGTTGGCCCCGGTAGCACGCACGATCTCGGCGACGCAGATCGAGATGAAGAAGCTCGAGCCGATGTTGCGCAGCAGGTGATAGACCGCCGTCCCCTCGGCCAGGTTGGCGGCACCGATGGTCGAGAAGGTGACCAGGGTGAGCGGCACCCAGATGACGCCGATGGCGATGCCCTGGACGAAGCTGTTGGCCATCAGCGTGCCGGTGCCGACGTTGAGGTCGAGCCCCATCAGCCAGAAGCCGGAGATCGCCTGCAGCGAAAAGCCGCCGATCAGGCCGACGCGCGGGTCCATCCGACCGACGAAGATGGCGAGGAAGAAGCCCATGGTGGCACCGGCGCCGCGGGCGGCCACGATCTCGCCGATCAGCAGGTCGGGGAAACCGGCATGCTGCTGCAACAGTGGCGGCAGCAGCACCATCGGCGTGAAATTCAGCATGCCATAGATCAGGACCAGCACGAGGCCCAGCGCATAGTTGCGGTCGAGCAGCAGACGCAAGTTGAGGAACGGCCGCCGCGCCGTGAGGCTGTGCGCCAGGAAAACCCAGAACGCCAGCCCGGCGATGAACGTCTCGAGCATGATCTCGGTCGAGTCGTACCAGTCGAGGCGCTGGCCGCGCGACAGAACGAGCTGGATGCAGGCGATGGTGACCGACAGCGAGAGGAATCCGGTCCAATCGAGCGCCGTGCGCCCGACCGGCTTGTCGCGCGGCAGGGTGAGGCGCAGGCCGGCGAACGACAGGAAGCCGACGGGGACGATCATGTAGAAGGCCCAGCGCCAGCTGTAGAGTTCCGACAGCATGCCGCCGACGGTCGGGCCGATCACCGGACCGATCACCACCGCCATGCCGAAGATCGAGGTCACCAGGCCCTGCTGCCGCTTGGGGAAGCTGTCGAGCAGGATGGTCTGCGACAGCGGGATCACCGGGGCGCCCAGCGCGCCCTGCAGGACCCGCCAGAACACCAGTGTCTCCAGCGATTCGGCCGCGCCGCAGAGGAAAGTGGTGACGGTGAACAGGAAGACCGACCAGATCATGGTCTCGCGCCGGCCGAAGCGCGCCGCCAGCCAGCCGGTCATCGGCGTCGCCACGGCGGTCGCCAGGATATTGAAGGTCATCGCCCAGGCGATCTCGTCCTGGGTCGCCGACATCGTTCCCTGCATCTGCGGCAGGAGCGTCGAGGCGATCAGCAGGGTGGTGGCGTAGAGGGTCGAGCCGAGCACGACCGTCACCAGGATCAGGACGCGGCGGCCGAGCGAATAGGACTCGCCCGGGCTCGCCGGCGGCGCCGCGATGGCAGCAACGGGGGCAGCGGGGACAGCGACAGGGGTGGGGGTGCTTGAACTCATGGCCAAGGCTATTGTAGCCTAGGCAACAATATCCGACCAATCAGCTTTGGCGTGGCCGCCCGGGAGGGGCCCCCGATGAGTCCGGACGACGACGGCTATATCGGCTACGTGCTGTCGGACGTGGCGCGCCTGATCCGCACGGTGTTCGACCGGCGCGTGCGCAGCCTCGGCCTCACCCGCGCCCAGTGGCTGGTGCTGTCGCGGCTCTATCGCCGGCCCGGTGCCAGCCAGACCGAACTGGCCGACATGCTCGAGGTCGATCGCGCCAGCGCCGGCCGCATGATCGACCGCATGGAGAAAGGCCACTGGGTCGAGCGCCGCGCCGATGCCGGCGACCGCCGGGTGAAACGCCTCTACCTGACGCCCGAGGCGCGTCGCGTCCACGCCCGCATGTGGGCGATCGCCGAATCGACGATCGACGACGCGCTGTCGCCCCTATCGCCATTGGAGCGCGCCCGGTTCACCGGGCTGGCGGCGCGCGTGAAGGAGCGGCTGCAGTCCCTGGCCGGCGCCGATGTCGTCGAGGCAACGGATGCTTCCGCCCCTAGTCCGCGCGCGCGCAGCGCCGCCGCGTCATGAGCCGCCGCCATCAGGCGCTGCCGCGCCTCATCCTGCTGGTGGTCGTGCCATTGGTAGCCATCGCCGGCGCGGGATACTGGTGGCTGTCGGGCGGCCGCTACGTGGTCACCGAGAACGCCTACGTGAAGGCGCACATCGTGCAGATCGCGCCGGAAGTGGCCGGAACCGTCCGCCGCGTGCCGGTGCTCGACCATGCCGTCGTCTCGACCGGCGATACCCTGCTGACGCTGGAAACCCGGCCGTTCCGGCTGGCGCTGGACAGCGCCGAAGCCGAACTCGACACGGCGCGGGCCCACGTCGAGACCCTGCGCGGCACCTGGCGCGAGGTGGTGAGCGAACTGGCCGATGCCGAATCGCGGGCCGCCTACGCCCAGCGCCAGTGGCAGCGGCAGGAAGAGCTGGCGCTGAAGGGTATCCTGTCCGCCAGCAAGCGCGACGAATCGCAGAACGACGCGCGCACCGCGGCAGATCGCGTAGCGGCGGTGCGCGCCAAGCTGCGCCGCGTTCTGACGGCGCTCAACGGCGATCCCAACCTGCCGGCCGACGACCATCCGCTGGTGCGCGAAAAGAGCGCCGCCCGCGAGCGCGCCGCGCTCGACCTCGCGCGGACGACGATACGGGCGCCGGTCGACGGCGTGGTCGTGAACCTCCGGGTGCAGCGCGGCGAGCAGGTCAAGGCGTCGACGCCGCTGTTTGCCCTGGTGGCGCTCAGCCGGCCGTGGATCGAGGCGAACTTCAAGGAAACCGAATTGACGCACGTGCGCGTCGGCCAACGGGCGCGCATCGTGCTCGATACCTATCCCGATTCGACGTGGGAGGCCGTCGTCGACAGCGTCAGTCCGGCAACCGGCGCCGAGTTCGCGATCCTGCCGCCGCAGAATGCCAGCGGCAACTGGGTCAAGGTCGTGCAGCGCCTGCCGGTGAAGCTGCGCCTGCTGCCGCACCAGGGCGAGCCGCCGCTGCGCGCCGGCATGACCGCGACGGTGAGCATCGACACCGGCCGCCAGCGCAGCATCGGCGACGTCACGCAGGTCTTCGGCGGCAAGCGCGCATCGGCCGACGATTCGGCGGCGCAGAGTCCCTAGGGGCGCTTCGCCAAGCCCTTCTGCAGCATCCGCCACTTAAGCTGGTCGAAACGATCCTGGCCGAAGAAGGGCTCGCCGTTGAAGACCATCAGCGGCACGCCGTAGTGGCCGCCCTTCCGCTGGGCTTCCTGGCTGGCCTCGATGACGGCATCGAAGCGGCCGGGATCGGCGGCGACCGCGGCATCCATCTCGGCCAGATCGAGGCCGGCGCGCTCGGCAGCACGCGCAAGGTGGTCGCCCTCGTGCCAGTTCTTGACCTTGCCACCCCAGATCACGCCGCTCACCTCGTTCAGGAAGGAGAGACCCTTGCCGCGCTCGCTCGCCGCCTGGCCGAGCCGCGTCAGCCGATGAATGTAGGGCTGCTCCTTGGGATAGGTCCGCGTCTTGGGATCCATCACGACCGGGTCGGGCGAGGGCCAGGCGAACGGCAGGCCGACGAACTCGGCGCTGCGGAACACGTCGCGCAGGAAATAGGTGAACCAGAGCGGATCGCTGTTGGTGAAGAAGTCCGGTTGGCGCACGGCGATCGGATAGACCACCCGGACATTGGCCGCGACGTCGTATTCCTTTTCCAGCGCCACGAGGCGCGGCGTCACCAGATACGAATAGGGCGAGCGAAAGGACCAGTAGAGATCGTAGTGGAGCGTCATGGGCGGAGAGTCATGGCGTGTAGAGTCCCTTCGAGGTCGCCAGGCTGACGCAGAGCGATTCGATCGCATCGAGAGTCGGGGTGTCGACACCGGCGCTGCGTGCGAAGGCCAGCGGCGCGCGAACGATGGACTCGATCTCCATCGGCCGGCCGAGTTCGTAGTCCTGCAGGATCGATGGGCGGTGATCCGGATAGACACGGGCCGGCCCATAGCGCTGCTCCGGACTGTCGTCGAGGACGACGCCATGAGCCGCCGCCACGGCCAGCGCCTCAGCATGCGCCCGGCGCGCCAGACGATTGACCAACGGCGTCGCCTGGATCGTGGTCGGCTGCGCCAGGACGAGGCAGAGCGTCGAGCCGGTGAGATTGGCCATGAGCTTGTGCCAGACGTCGTAACGGATATCGCGCGTGGCCGGCGAGGCGATGCCGGCAGCAACCAGCGTCGCGCGCAAAGCGTCGATGCGCGGGCTCGGCCGATCGTCGGTTTCCGCAACCCACAATGTGTTGCGCTCGGGCGAGATGTTGCGCACGACACCCGGCTCGATCACGTGGTTCGACGAAGTGACAACGGCGCCGATGGCGCGGTCGAAGCCCACGGCTTTGGCCAGGGCACCGCCGGGATCGAGCCGCGACAGGTCCGGTGCCTGCGGACGTGCGGGCCCGAGACCATGGCCATACCACCAGGGAATGCCGTTCTGGACGAAAGCGACCGGCGTGTCGGCCCTCAGCAGAGGGCCGACATTCTCTGCGAGTACGGCGAGGCCTGACGATTTCATGGTCACCAGCACCGCGTCCTGCGGCCCAAGGTCGGCCGGCCGGTCGCTCGCCCGCACCGGCGCCACGATGCGTCGATCGCCGACCAGCATGGTAAGTCCATGGGCGCGGATGGCGTCGAGATGCGCACCCCGCGCCACGACCGATACATCGTTGCCGGCCGCAGCCAGTCGGGTTGCGAAATTGCCGCCGATCGCGCCCGCGCCGAATACACAAATACGCATTGCCCGTCCTACCGATCGCCGTGGCCCAACCAGGAGACCGCAAGGTCACTGCGCGGCCGCGCCCGACAGGCGAGCGTCTGTCCCGCCCTCATCTGCTGCGGGCCGAGGGCGGCATCGCCGCGCGGCAGGAAGCTCACCTTGCCCGCCTCGAGCCGGCTGGTGCAGGTGCCGTGATTTCCGGTGGCACAGGCGAAGGGGTAGTCGATGCCTGCCGCGATGGCAGCTTCCAGGATCGTCTGGTTGGCGGCGCAGGCGATGACCTGCCTGGCGTTGATGATCGTCACACGACGGGACTTCATGGTGGGGGCCACAGTGACGCTCCTCAGGCCTTCGCCGTGTGGCGGCGCAACGGCGTCATACGGATCGAATTGAACTGCGGGACGTACCAGGCGATCGACGGAAAGTCCGCCAGGGCGTAGCCGTAAAGCGCGGGGCCGACCGCCGGCCTGTCGCCCACCACCACGGTACTGTGGATGTCGTAGTCGGCCATCGCCATGCCGCTGTCGGGCTCGACCATCACCTCGCCGACTTGCTCCACCGTGGCGTGGCCGTGGTCGTCCTCGACCAGCAGTTTCCTGCAGGCGCGGCTTCGCTTGTCGGAGGCGGTCATGGAAGAGGTTCCCCTTGCTGCAAGGAGGGTACGGGCTAGGCTGCCTCGGCGGCAAGGGCTAGACTTCAGGCAGAGGCGCACAAGCGTCCGGGATCGACCGGAGGAACCCGCATGGCACGCTCTTTCGACATCGAACCGCTCGCCGACACCACCTTCGGTGCCGTGGTGACCGGCGTGAAGCTCGGCACTCTCGACGACGCGCAATGGCGCGAGCTTCACGCTGCCTGGCTCGAGTACGCCCTCCTCATCTTTCCCGGCCAGCATCTCGGGCGCGACGTGCAGATCGCCTTCGCCAAGCGCTTCGGGTCGCTCGAGTTCGAGATGGCGGCGATCAGCAACGTGAAGTCCGACGGCACGCTGCGGCTCGAAAAAGACAACGACGACATGATGAAGATTCTGAAGGGCAACATGGGCTGGCATGCCGACAGCACCTACATGCCGGTGCAGGCCAAGGGGGCGGTGTTCAGCGCCGAGGTGGTGCCGAGCGTGGGCGGCCAGACCGGCTGGGCCGACATGCGGGCCGCCTACGATGCCCTCGACGACGGCCGGCGCGCGAAGGTCGAGCGTCTCGCCGCCTACCATTCGCTCCACTACAGCCAGTCGAAGCTCGGACACCAGACCAGGCAGCACGACGGCGAATACAGCGGCTACGGTCTTCACGATGGACCGGTGCCATTGCGTCCCCTGGTCAAGATTCATCCCGAGACGGGCCGCAAGTCGCTGCTGATCGGCCGCCACGCCCACAACATCCCTGGCATGGACCGGGCCGAGTCGGAGCGCTTCCTCGAGGGATTGATCGACTTCGCCTGCCGCCCGCCGCGTGTCTATCATCACGACTGGGCCCCGGGCGACGCCGTGGTGTGGGACAATCGCTGCCTGCTCCACCAGGCCACGCCTTGGGACATGACCCAACCACGCGTGATGTGGCACAGCCGCATCGCCGGCGACCCGGCGAGTGAAGCCGCGCTCGGGCGATCCGCCGTCAGTGGGGCGGCATCGGAATGAAGAGCGGCGGCGTGGCGACGGCGCCGGGTGGCCTGAGATAGACGTAGAACGGCGTCCGCCGCTCGACGACATCGTCGCCCGGCTGCGCGCGCCGGCTCACCAGCAGGTCGTCCTGGATGCGGACATGCATGTAGCCCGGAATGAGCTCGGCCCAGTTGGCCACGTCGGGCGTGAAGGCGACGTCATAGGAGTAATCCCTGACCAGCGTGACCACGTCCGCGCCGGCGCCATCGACGGGCTTTGACGGCACCTGCTGCCAGATCATGCCGGACTGAACGTAGACCGCCACCGGGTTGAGCATGACGTAGAGTGGGCCCTCGGGGCTGGTGTTCTGCAGCGCCAGAGTCATGCGGAACGACTTGCCGTCAGGTTCGGCCACGATCCGCTTCAACTCGACATAGAGCGAGCGCATGGCGGCATTCTCGAGCAGCAGCCGCGCCTGACGCTGCTGCTTTACCAGATTGGCCTGATAGCGGCCGACGCCGGCATCGACGGCAAAGGCCAGCATCACGGCCAGGATGACACCCAGCGTCACCGGCGAGCGCCACAGGCCGAGGGGTCGCCCGAGCTTCACCGATCTACCCGCCGGCGTCGCCGCGGCCTTGCGGGGTGCCTCGCGCAATTCGTCGAGCAGTTCGCGCTTCGGGCCGCACTTGGGGTCGCTCTGGCCTTGTTGCGCGGCCGCAAGCTGGCGGCGCAGGTCGCGGATCAGCGCGTCCTTCTGCTCGGACGACAGGGTGGCCGGATCAGGAGGCTCGCCGCTCATGTCACGATCGCGCCGTTGGCGATGTGGACGATCTGGTGCGCCTGCTCGGCCAGGGCGAGGTTGTGCGTGACAAGGACGAGCGTGGTGCCGACCTCGCGGTTGACCGTCCGGAGCACGTCCATGATCTCGATCTCGGTCTGCTCGTCGAGATCGGAGGTCGGCTCGTCGGCCAGCAGGAGCGCGGGATCGTTGATCAGCGCGCGGGCGATCGCGGCGCGGCGCTGCTCGCCGGCGGAAATCTCGGCGGGATAGGCCTCGAGGTAGCCGCCCAGCCCCATCCGCTCGAGCAGGGCCGCGGCCCGGGCATAGGTGCCAGAGGCGCCCTGTCGGCGGCCCAGCATCGCCGGCAGGGCGACGTTGTCGATCAACCGCAGCGTCGGCAGCAGGCTCGCGAACTGGAAGACGTAGCCCACCTTTCCGTTGCGGAAGGCCGCCAGCGCATTGTCCGACAGGCCCCACACGTCGGTGCCGTCGACGATCACCGAGCCGGCCGAGGGACGGCTGAGGCCGCCGATCATCGCCATCAAGGTCGACTTGCCCGAGCCCGAGCGGCCGATGATGGCCGCGAACCGGCCGGCCGGCACGTCGAGATCGATGCCGGCGACGGCGGTCACGAGGCCGCGCTCGGTCTTGTAACTCTTGCTCACCCGGCGGCATGCGAGCATCGCTCAGCCCTCGCCGCGGACGAGATCGTAGGCGTCGCGGCGACTCGCCCGCCAGGCCGGATAGAGCGCACCCAGGGCGCCGATCATCGACGCCAGCACGATCGACGCCGCTGCGAAAGCTGCCATCCGCGGCAGATCGAGCCAGACGAACGGCACGCCGATGTTCTCGAGGTAGAAGACCAGCGAGCGCTCGTAGAGCCGCATCACCAGCACGCCCAGGGTGACGCCCAGGACGCCGCCGACGCCGGTGGCGATCATCGCTTCGGCCACCATCATGCCGACCATCTGGGTGCGCCGCGCGCCAATCGCCTTCAAGAGGCCGAGTTCGCCGCGGCGTTCGGTGACGATCGCCGAGAAGAGGACGCTCACCATGACCGCCATGCTGGCGAACATCAGCACCATCAGGGCGAGGATGCCCTGCAGCAACGCCGACAAGCCTTGACGGATACCGGACAGCGACGAGTCGCCGGTCACGACCTTGGCGCCCTTGACTGCCGACAGAATGGCGAAGCGCGCCTGCAGCGCCGTGGCGCCCGGGGCCAGCTCGGCCAGGAAGCCGGTGACCTTGCCCGGCGCCAGCGCCGCCGGCCGCGCGCCGCCCATCTGGGCCATGCTGCCGGCCAGCGCCTCCAGCGTGGCGAATGACATGAAGACGCCGCGCTCGTGAGTGCCGACGCCGGTACGGCCGAGCTTGCCGTAGACCACATGCGGCTTGCCGAAGATCAGCAGTTGCGAACCGAGCGGCGCATCGCGGCCGGCGCCCAGGATCACATCGCCAGCGCGAAGCTCGCGGTTGAGCTTTTCCTTCAGCCAGGGCTGGACCGTGAAGTCGCGCGCCTGATCGATGCCGATCAAGTCGACCAGCTCGTGATGGCTGCCGATACCCGAATGCTCGGCGCGCACGATCTTCTGCGCCGCCGCCCGCCCGACGCTGGCGAGATGCGCCTTGTCGAGCGCGTCGGTGTCGAGCACCAGGTCGGTGGGCTCGACCGTGAGCAGGGCCGCGGTGATGTTGGTGAGCGCGCCTTCGGGCACCACCATCATGTCGGCGCCGAGACGCGTAAAACCCACCGCCATGCTGTCGTCGATGCTGCGCATGAGGGTGGCGCCGGTGAAGACGACGCCGCTGCCGATCGCCACGGCGGCGATCAGCAGGAAACTGCGCGCCCTGCGGCGTCCGAGGTTCTGCAGGGCGAGGCTGGCGAGCAGCCTCAAAGCGTGCAGGAGCGCGTGTGCTTCATGTGCTCCAGCTGGGTTGGGACGATCACGCAATCATGATGCCCACCATTGCTGGGCAGGATACCGACCAGCGTGTCGGTCGAGGTGTCGACGATGGCGATGCCGCTCGACTGACGCTGGAAGCCGCTGAACGGAGTCAGCACATACTTGCCGTCGTAGGTGATCGCCGGCGTCTGGAGGTCGGGGCCGATGCCCTGGATCTCCTTGATGATCTTCCAGGTCTTGGTGTCGACCACCATGAGCCCGCTGTAGGCCGGCGAAGGATGCAGAATGGACAGGTAGAGCTTGGAGCTGTCCATCGAAAAGACCATGTGGAACGGGTTCGGATACTTGCCGCGCCACAGCGGATCCTCGACATGGGCGACCTTGCGCCACTTCTTCGGATCGGGATCGCTGGTGCTGAAGACCGAGCAGTTGTTTTCCCGGAGGTTGTTCATCATCACCAGGAACTTGCCATCGGGCGAGAAGCCGATCTCGTGGCCGGGCGAGTGGATCTTGTCGAAGACGACCTTCCACGTATCCTTGTCGATCTGCTCGACCGGATACTGGTCCTGCGAATCCTTGTTAAACTGCAGGAAGGCCGCCGGGTCGAAATTCTTCTCGGGATCAAGGATGCAGATGCCGCCGCACAGCCGTACCACGGTCGCCGCCCAGCGGCCCTCGGGATGCCAGATCGTGCCGTCGGCGCCGGTGAGCGTGAGCGGCGCATCGCCGGGCAGCGAGCCTTCCTCGACGAAGAGTTCGCCCATCGGAATCATTTCCCAGTTGATCTTGTTGCCCTTGGTGCCGCGGTAATCGTAGAGGCCGGTTTCGGCGTCAGGATAGATCTTCCTGATGGTGAGCGTGCCGCCCCTGATCCAGGCGTCGCGCAGATCGGGGACGTTGGGCGCCCAATCGAACTTGAGTGCTGCCTTCACCTTCGACGTCGTACGGTCGAAGCAAGCGGCGATGTCCTTCTGGCCGTCGGTGACGAAATAGGACTGAGCGTCCTTGGGATCGACGGTGACGTGGACACCGAGCCCGAGCCCGGTGGTCTCCGACACATTTTCGATCAGCTGCATCTGCGTGCCGTCGAAGCGGACACGATAGATGTTGGTGCCGGGATCCGGCGCCTTCGTGGGGTCGACCGGGATCCCGTAGATTCGCGAATTCATGCCACCCTGCGTCGAGTTGACGAACTCGAAGCCGTGATACGGATCCGAGCTCGGAAATGCGCAGAGATGGTGGCTGATCGGATTGTAATCGCCGTAATTCCAATACCAGATGGAGGCCAGCACGCGGTTCGAGTTGAGATCGAGCGCATAAGTGCCGCCGCCCATCTTGGTCGGCAACAGAGCGATCCACTGGCCGAGGCTGCGTCCCTTGATGTCGGCCTTCGAGTCGACGATCTCGCGGACGATGTGCGATTGCTGGGCGCCCGCGCCGACGGTCTGGAAGATGCCGGTGTCCGAGGTCGAACCGCCGCCCAACGCATTGTAGCCGAGCACTGCCGCTTCGGCGACACCCGCGGTGCCGACGGCGACATTCAAGATCGTGCGCCGGCTCATTCTCGCCTTGCGTGGTGGCGGCGACGCCTCGGCCTTCAGCGTTGCGGCTTCCTGCTTTGCAATCAGGTAGGTCGCGAACTCGGCGTGGTCCTTCTCCAGCACTTCGGCGTTGCGCCTGAGGAATTCGTCGATCGAGGTATTCCGGGCCGGCAGAGCCGGCTCCGCACCCGCGGCAATGATCGGGGTGGCCCCCACGCCGGGAGAGGCATTCCTGGTGGGGTTCTCTCTGGTCGGCTCAACCATATGCCTCGCTCCTCCAGCACCGAGTACGGTGAATACTAGACGTGGCTCCCCGCGAAGGACATTCCGAAAAATGAAGAACTGACGGCTGATTTCCCGTCGCGGTGCAGCTAGTCTTCATCGATGGACTATGCCGTCATCATCAGCGCCATCGTGCTCGGCCTTTCCGTGCTGGCGACGGCCGCGAAGTTTCTCGACTGGTTCCTCCATACCGATCCGCAGACGATGATTCGGGTCAGCCGCTGGATGCTGCTGCTGCTGGTCCTCGCCTGTGCTCCAATTCTCGTCTGGGCGATCGCCGGCGGTCGCTGGTCGGCGGCCATGCTGATCGGCGCCGGCATGCTGATCGTCCCGACCTTCCTCAAATGGCGGGCAATGCTGGCGCCGTTGCGCGCGGCACTCGACTATTTCCGGCAGAAGCCGCGGCCCTTCGACATGAAAGTGGCTCCCGACGCTGAAACGGTGCAGCGCGCGGCGGCCGTCCTCGAGGCCTATGTCCAAAGCGCCGCCCTGCCGGCACCGTCGGATGACGGCATGTCACGCGCCGAGGCCTTCGACGTCCTGGGCCTCGCCCCCGGGGCCGACGAGGCAGCCATTCGGGCAGCGCACCGGCGTCTGGCCAGCCTCGTCCATCCCGATCACTCAGGTTCGACCTACTTCATGAAAAAGGTCGACCAGGCGAAGGACGCGCTGTTGCGGCCTCCACGCGAGTGGCCGCGGCTGTCGAGCGGCTAGCCCTTCCCCTCTTCGAAAGATCCTCCATGCATGTCGTCATCCTCGGCAGTGGTTCGCCCATGGTCACCGCCGACCGCGCCGGCCCCTCTACGCTGGTGCGCGTCGGCAAGACCGACCTGCTGTTCGACTGCGGCCGCGCCGTGCTGATGCGCGGCGTCGCCGTTGGCATGACGGCACGCGACCTCACGGCGCTGTTCGTCACCCACATGCACAGCGATCACACCACCGACTACAACGACGTCATCACGACACGCTGGATCACCAACACCGAGCCACGTCCGCTGCCGGCGTTCGGCCCGGTGGGCTTCGGGAAGTTCACCGACGCCACGCTGGCAATGCTGGAAAACGACATCCATTACCGCATGGCACACCATCCCGATCTGCCGCACGGGCCGCAGGTGACGGTGCAGGAAGTGTCCGAGGGTGTCGTATGGGAGGCCGATGGCGTGCGCGTGCTGGCGGCTCCCACCGATCACAGCCCGGTGCATCCGACAGTCGGCTTTCGCATCGAGGCCGAGGGCAAGGTGGTGGCGATCGCCGGTGACACGGTGCCCTGCGCCGGGCTCGCGAGCCTGTGCCGCGGCGCCGATGTCTATGTCCAGACCGTGATTCGCCGGCAGCTGGTCGAGAAGGTCCCGGTGCAGCGTTTTCGCGACATCCTCGACTATCACTCCGACATCGCGCAGGCCGCGCAGACGGCGCGCGATGCCGGCGTGCGCACTCTGGTGCTCAACCACCCGGTGCCGGCGCCGCGCCCGGGCAGCGAGCCGGAGTGGATCGCCGAAGCCAAGGCCCACTTCGACGGCGAAGTACTGCTGGCTGCCGATCTCATGAAGGTCGAGGCCTGACGAAAGTCGACGCCTGACTTCCGCTAGCGGACGTCGCCCTCCGCCCGCGCATCGTCATAGGCCTTTTGCGCCTGCTCGGCGTCCTGGACGGCGCGGTCACGTCGTGCCGCGGCCGCCTCGTCGAGAGCGTAAAGCCCTGCGGCAGATGCGAGAAAGAGCGCGCCGGCGACATAATAGCCCCAAGCCTCGATCCACAGGCGCAGGAGCACCAGAATGAGCGGCACCGGGAAGAAGACAAGGGTAAACCTGACCCAGGTCTCTCGGTCGTAGGTCCGGATCGCCATGTCGGCAGCCGCTTTCAAGCGGAAGGCCTGGCGCCGCAGCGCTACAAGATCCTCAGCCGGGTCGATCTTGGCCATTTCGGCGCCGATGATATAGGTCCCGCGATACAGGCGATACAGATTCCGGCCGTCGCGACATAGACACGAAGCAGGCCGGGCGTAGACCGCCGGGCGAACGTAACCGCCCGCCGAGGACCCGCCCATGACGCCGCATCAGATCACGCTCGTGCAAACAGACTTCGCCCAGGTCGCCCCTATCGCCGCCACCGCTGCCGATCTCTTCTACGGTCGGCTGTTCGACGTCGCGCCGCAGGTGCGGGCGATATTTCCCGACGATCTGTTGGGTCAGAAGAAGAAGCTGATGGCCATGCTGGGCACCGCCGTCGCCGGCCTCAGCCATCTCGACACGCTACTGCCGGCAGTGCGTGCACTCGGCCGGCGGCACGCCGGCTACGGCGTCAGCGCCGAGCAGTACGTGCCGGTCGGGGCGGCACTCCTGTGGACGCTGGAAAAGGGCCTAGGCGACGCCTTCACGGCCGAAACCAGGGATGCCTGGGCAACTGCCTACCGGGTGCCGGCCGGAACGAAGATCGAAGCCGCAAGCGAGATGCCGAAGGCGGCGTAGCGCCGAAATGCCGGATCATTGGACTCCCCCGCCGTAATGCCGTTGGCGTACCCGACGAGGCGCGCGGGGCGCTCCGAATGGAGTTTCGTCGCGACCCTGCGTCCGGCCTGGCATTCATGCGGGGCCACGAGGTGACGAAGTTCGAGTATCTGCCGGGCTTCGCGCCGGATAATGCCCAGGAATACGACCCTCATCTCGACGTGGATCTGGGTCGGCGCCGGAAGCTCACAGGTAGATGACGCGGGTCTCGCGTGACAACACTCGGGGCATGCTGGCCGGATCATCGAGGCTGATCTCGACCTCGACCAGGTTGACATTGCCCTCGCCAAAATCGGCCTGACTGCGCTTCAGGCGCTTCACCATGGGCGACACGCGCGAAATCCTGCCCCTGTAGATGGTCGGGCTGCCGCGGAAGCTGACCTCGACCTTGCCGCCCACAACGATCCGACCGACGTGTATGTCGTCGACCTCGGCCAGGATACGCACCTGGTTCAAGTCAACGATCTTGGCGATGCCGTTGCCGGACACCCGTTCACCTTGACGCGAATAGATTTCCGCCACCACGCCATCGAGCGGTGTACGGACCAGCGACTGCTCGCGGGTGTGCCGCGCGTTGTCGAGCATGGCAGTGATCATACTGATCTCGGTCTCGCTCTGTTCGAGATCAGCCGTCAGCGTCTCCTTGAGGACACGGAGTTTGGCTTGCTCCCGCTCGAGTTTCTGCCGAGCAATGCTCAGCTCGAGCTGCTTTTCATCCGGCGGCATACTCGACCGCTGCATCTGAAGCGCCTTGAGCTTGTTGGTTTCCATCTCCGACTTGACGACCACCTCCTGCATGGCGATTTGGGCGGTTCGGAAGCCCGACACCATCGCTTCGCGCTGCTGCCTCGCCTTGACGAGCTGGGCTTCGGTCGAGCGGACTTCGACGTCGGCGGCGGGATAATTCGACAGGACGGCGATGATGTCGCCGCGCTTGACCGTCTGGCCGTCGGTGATGCGGAGCTCGAGGACGACGGCGCCGCCTTCGGGATCGCCGGCGATTACCACCGTGCCGGCGGGCGCCTCGGTGTAGCCACGCGAAATCAGCGGCCCGGTCGGCCGAATGCTGTCCTGGGCCCTGATCGCCTGCCGGCCAGGACCGATCCACACCACGAGCGTAACGATGACGACCATCGTCGCCACGCCCAACGCAACTCTCACAAATTTCGTCGTTCCCGCCATCAGAGACTGCTCTGAATATCCTCTAAAAGCGCCCGCGTGCCCTACTCAGGATGAATTGCCCAGAGGACTGAATCCAGACAGAAACGACAATACGCCAAGTACTTGGCGGGAGCCTAGTAGCCCTCGCGCCAGCCGGAGCGCAAGTAGCCCACACGTACGAGCTCAATGGCGACAACGCCCTGCACGACCAGTGCCACGACTGGCACCGCGAACAGGGCGAATGTGGTGATGACTTCCGAGCCGAGGAGCCAATCCACGAAGCCGAAACCGACAAACGCGACGACGAAGATCATGGCACTGATCGGAACCATCAAAAGGGCTAGAACCGGGAAGCCATTGAGCAGAACATACAGCGGGCCAAACAACGATGCCCAAAGGTATGCCCGACCATCGAGGGTCTTGGATGCATCCGTCTCTGGATGGTCAAATCGATATGTGTTGAACACCAAATGAAGCCTATCCGCAGTAGAGAATGTGCACAACGATGCGCAAAACTGGACTCCGCATGGATATGGACGTGCGCGAAGGGGCAAACACGAGATCGCGCCGCGTCCGGCGAGCGTCGGAAGGATAGCGAAGCATCAAGACCTACTGCCGCAAATGAGGCAGATCAAGCACTTACGGACAGGCGCCGCCCCTTTCGGGGCCAGTTGCAGATGCAATGTCACCGACGGCAGGTAACGGTCGTCATCACGCAGCTGGACGTTTGAGCCGTACCGGCCGTCGACCCGGCGAGAGAGGCCGTTGCAATCGCGACGCAGGCGGTGAGGCCGACGGCAAGGGAGGCCTGGGGCTCGAGCGAACTTCCCAGGTTGGTCACGGATTCATTGCCGCGCTGTTGGCAGGCATGGCGCGTGGCCAGAAGCATGTGCAGGCCGCCGGGGCAGCACGAGACTGCGCCCGATGCGCCCGGTGGCGGTGAAGCGACGAACCTTCTGACAGCCCGTCCAGAGGGACAGCCTTGCGCCGCCACCGTGCCCGGTCATGCCGGCGACGAAATGCCAGGCGGCCAGCCGACCGCCGAGCCGGCCCACAGCACGACCAGAGCGCGACGTCATAGGTCGGCGCTCGATCGATCTTCAGTGTTCCCGGCGGCGGGTCGGCCCAGCGCCGGGTCCTGATGTCGAAGCGCACCTGGACCATCTTCCCCTGAAGGCTTCGAGCGACTTCAGCGGCATGCGAGCCTCGAGCGGGTGGCGCACGAAGTCGGCCTTGTCCGAGCGCACGACCGGCAGAGCTCACAACGCGGCACTGTTGGCTCCGCGCAGGGTCGTGCCGCTTGCCGGATCGAACAGACCGACGACGATTCTCCAACTGAGGCTTTCCACGCAGCAGCGGGTGACGGCAATCCGGACGACCAGATTGTCGCCCTCGACGCGGTGCGAGACGCCCTCGATCGTGGTCGGCCCGACCAGATCGTCCAGCCTGGCAAGCAACGCCAAATCCAGAATACCCCATTGTCTCGCCGAGTTCACCGCCGACGACACACTGATCGACGTTCCACATCAAACAGGCCGCGGTCCATGACATCGTGCGCTGCCGGGGTGAAGGCGGCTTCGCACTTGCCGATATCGTTGGCCTGCGCCGCCGGCCGCCCGATGGCGCAACAGCTCAGTTCGACCTGCTGTTCGGGCCGAACAATGCGGCGCCGCACTGCGATCACCGATGATCGACCGGCGCCTGATGATCGGCTGCAGGAGAGGGTCGACGGTCCGTTGCGGGTTGGACTTGGGAAGTTTAGTGATTGCTGCTGCGGCAGCGGTCAACTTGCGACCATGCGGCCATCATGTCTTCGCGCTTGCACTGCAACTATGCCGGCGCAACATCGACTTGGACTTGGGCATCGGCAGATTGCTTGCAACAGGCTGTCGATGCTGGAAGATGTACGGAACCGGAACATTCCTGTGTCGTTTGGGTGATCTGATTCGAAGCCTGCCGCAAACCTGCCACATGACGGCACTAGGGCGTCATGACGCCGCTCACGACGCATTTGCGGAAGCAAAATGAAGATCCGGAGCCTGATGAAGCTGACTGTTGGAGTCGGGCTGGTGCTCTTGTCGGGGTGCGAGGTGGCACGTAACGCGCGCGACGACTTCGTCCGACTGACGTCGTCGAAACCGGCCCCTTCGCCGGTGCGCAAGACCGCGCCTCCACAGGTGGCGGCCAAAGCGCGCGCTCTGCCCGCCGCCAGCCCGACCGACTCCTCGGTCGTCGGTGCGGGTGTAGCGGCGGCGGCGGCGGCCGGGAATGCCCCGACCAGTGAACCAGCCGTCGAACTGGTCGGCGTCAGCGAGAGCAGACTCCGGATGCTGCTTGGCACCCCAACAAGCGAGGAGGATCACCCGCCAGGGAAGCAATGGCACTACCGCGATGGGAAATGCTCGTTGGATGTCCAACTCTACCCGGACGTCGAGACGAAGCACTTTGGCATTCTAGCGTACAAGGTGAAGAGCGATGACAACACAGATGAAGGACGACGCCTCTGCTTGGCCCAGCTCCAATCCCGGCTTCAGGCCCGACGCAAGCAACGGCGCGGACCGGCGCATCCATCTTGCCTTCGTCGAGGACGACGATGACTACCGCGAGGCGGTGAGCAACGAGCTGGGCGACTACGGCTTCACGGTCGAGAGCTTCAGCGACGGCCCGGCGCTGCTCGACTTCCTTGCTTCTGGCGCAGAGGCCGAAATCATCCTGCTCGACTGGAACCTGCCCAGTGTGTCCGGCATCGACCTCCTGCCGAAGCTTCGCCACAATGGCATCTCGTTGCCCGTGGTCTTCCTGACCGGACGGTCGCAGCCGGCCTATGAGAAGCTCGCCTTCGACCGCGGTGCGCTGGACTTCGTCGACAAGGCGCGCGGCGTGCCGATCCTGGCACAACGGTTGAGGCTGATCGCCGGCGCGACCAAGAAGCCCGCCGAACCGGAGTTCGAGGGTAACTTCCACTGCGGTCGCCTAATGCTAAAACCTGGCGTGAGTCGCGCCTATTGGGACAACTCGGACATCAAGCTCACGCTCACCGAATTTAAAATCGTACACCTTTTGGCTTCGAACGTGGGCAGCTACGTGACCTATCGAGCGGTCTACGACTGCATGCACTACGTGGGCTTCATCGCTGGGAGCGGCGAAAATGGCTATCGAACAAATGTCCGCTCCTGCATCAAACGGATTAGGAACAAGTTCCGCGCCGTCGATGCAGATTTCGCGGAGATCGATAACTACCAGTCCTTCGGCTACCGCTGGGGCAAGTTCTAGCGCCCGCCCGCCCGGCCGGCAGTCACCGTTCCGCCGACTGGCCGCGTCGCTGACGCTGAAGCTCGTCGCGTTGGTCGGTATATTCGTTGCCCTGCCGGTGGTACTGTATTTTCAGTTCGAGAGCGCCGACCGGCAGATGCGTGAACTGGTGACGCGCGCCATCAAGGACCGCAGCGGCCTGATCGCTGACGCCCTCAGGCCGGCACTGAGGGAAACCGACACGACGCTACCGCTGGCGCTCAACCACGAACTCGCCAAGTACAGCAGCGACGGCACGGTGCTGAAGCTGATGTTCCAGCCGGCCGCCGAACGCGAGTCTGGTCGCTTCTACTTCGTCGCCTCGGCGCCACCGCTCCATGGTGACGCCATGGCCGCCGAACTCGACGAGCTCAACCATCGCGGAATTCTGCAACGCCTCTCCCAGGCCTGCAGATGGGATGCCACCGACGAGATGCGCTACCATCAGGCCGACGGCAGCGTCGAGCTCCTGACCTCGATCATCCCGATCGTTGCCCGAGGCGGATGCTGGGTGCTGACGTCGACCCACGTCACGTCGGAGTTCCTCAATACGTCGATCGGCCGGCCCTACTGGGAAACGCGGGAAGTCCGAATCGCGGCCGCCATCTATCTTGTCGTCGCCATGCTGGCGTTTCTGGTGGCTTTCAGCATCCGGCTCAGCCTCGGCCGCTTCCGCATGGTCGCCAACGAGATCAGCCAGGGCCGCATCGGCGACCACGCGTTCGCCCGCCGTAACATCGTGCCCGAGCTGTCGAGCGTGGCAGCCGACTTCGACAAGCTGGTACACGACCTGCGGCGCGTTTCGCGGCAGATCCGGCAGTCGGCGGAGGATAACGCCCATTCCTTCAAGACGCCGCTCGCCGCCATCCAGTCCGCGATGCAGCCGGTGCGGCGCGCCATTCCCGAGAACGACGCCCGCGCGCGGCGGGCGATCGGCATCGTCGATTCTTCGCTGACGCGACTGCTTGCCCTCGTCAATGCTGCGCAGCGCTACGATATCAGCACCGCCGAGATGCTCGAAGCACCGCGCGTACCGACCGACCTCACCCAGACGGTCGACGAGGCCGACCGTCACTTCCGCGAGATCCTGATCAGCCGCGACATCCACCTCATCCGCCGCCTCGACAAGAACGTGATGGTATACGCCGGCCGAGGCATGCTCGAACTCGTGCTGCAGAACGTACTCGAGAATGCGATCAGCTTCTCGCCACCGAGCAGCACCATCATGGTCACACTGACCGCAAATGAAGAAACGATCGAATTGCAGATCGACGACGAGGGGCCGGGCGTCGATCCCGACAAGATCGACCACGTCTTCGAACGCTACTTCTCGTCGCGACCTTACGGCGCCAATGGCGGCAGTGTGCCTGTCGAGCATTCCGGCCTTGGACTCTGGATCGTGCGGCACAACGTCGAGGCGCTGGGCGGCCAGGTAAGCGCCGCCAATCGGATCGGTGGCGGCCTCTCAGTCGTCGTCGTTCTGCCACGCAACGGTCACCGCTAGGATTCTGACAGACCACAGGTTGATCATTGGTTGCCGAGGCGAGCAGTGACCAGCTTCCGGGCCCTGCGCGGCGTCCGGTTCGGCGCGACCGCCTGCTGGAATCCCGTCAAGGCGCTCTGGGTCAACCTCTGCATCAAGCACATGGTCAATGAGTCGGCCTGTGGTCGTTGACTCGGGCTACCTGAATACGGCGTTCGGCCCCGACGACGGGCAGAACGTCAATTCGCTTCGGCTCGAGGCCCGCCTCTGGCAGCCGAGACAGATTGCCGAGCCACGAGCCGGCCTCCGTCAGCAGCCCCTGTTACCTTTCCCATTGTTCCTCGATCCTCGGGTCGATTGTCTTTGCCACCTTCTTGTCGGCTTCGGCACCGGCAATGTCGCCCAATTCCAGCTTGCACGAGTGGCGTACCCAGTAAGCATCTGAGTCATTTGCATCATACCTGATCGCTGCCGTTAAGTCCGCAATGGCGAGGTTGCACCGGCCAGTCTGAGCGTAGGTCAGCCCGCGAAAAAAGTAGGCGATGTTGAGTCGTGCGGCACCATATCGGCCTGAATTGATGATTGCCGTGCAAGCCCTGATTTGAACATCATCCGACACATGCCCCCGACCGTCACACAATTCTTCTAGCTGCGCGTTGGTCGCCTGGGCTTGCACCGGGCCACTTGATAATGCTGCGGCGACCACGGAGAAGCCGACTGCAACTGCACGACCTGTCGCGAACATTTCGATCTCCAGGAAAGACGGTCATTTGACCACTTTACCCAACGCCGCTAGCTAGCCACATCGCACGCCGGGGCCCTTGATCCAAGTCAAGTTGCAGGGGCGGCGGCAGGTCGAGGCAGTGAGCGTTGGATCAGCTACTGCAAGAAAGCTGCCGATGGCCGTCGAGGACGCGGAAGAACCATGGATGCGATATCGACTTCTGGCACGTCCTTGACCTGCTGGGCGTGATCCCGGGCGCTGCCGCGCTTGACGCTTAAGCGCCTGATAAACTGACTGGAAAGTGAATTTATGGTGCCCCGAACCGGAATCGAATCATCCCTCGACCATATGGAGAAAGCCAACTCTAGCCCGAAGCGGATTTCAAAACACCCGCAAGCGCCCGGCAAGCAGCTGCCAGATCACTTCGTGGTGGCCCATGCCGCTGCTTGATCCTTGCAGGTTGCCGATGGATCATCGCGACGGGAACGCCGACGACTGTTCGGCGGGAAATGGGCGGTGAGGCTGGTGGGATGACAAGGTTGCCTTCCTGGCGGCAATGGCTCGACTTCGTCGGATGGCCGCCGCGCATGGTCCCGCACGCCGAGCGCCGGGAGATCGAGAATTCCGGTTTGTCAGATGCCACCTGGTACGGGAAGCATGCGCCTGCGGCGAGTTCATTCAGGGCGTCGCACGAGATCTGCCGGCCCACCATCCGTCTGCACAGCCGCGAAGCCGATGCCTCGCGCCGGTTCGGCGACCGGGTGGCGCCGCTTCATCACAACCGTGCCGCCACCAGCTGACACTGCGCGATCGGCAATGGCGATGCCCCTGTTTGCGCCGCTGCTGCCGGACTGGGTGCGCGTCTCGGAAATGGACCCGGCGATGGCGGACAGCGCGACGCTGCTTCCCGAAGAGCGGACGTTCGTGGCGGCGGCCGTCGCGCGGCGCCGCCGTGAATTCGCGGCCGGCCGAAGCCTGGCACGCGGACTCCTGGCCTCCCTGGGAAAGGAGGCGCCGCTCTGCCGCGAGGCGGACGGCCGCCCCGCCTGGCCACCGGGAATCGTGGGCTCGATCACCCACTGCGCCACGCTGGCCGCGGTAGCGATCGCGAGCGAAGACGACTGCGCCGGCATCGGCATCGATATCGAAGCCAACAGACCGCTGCCGCAAAGCGCGGCGCGGCTCGTCCTCGGTGAGCAGGAGCAAGGGTTGATCCGGCACGCCGATCCGCGCCTTGCCGCGGAAGCGCTGCTGCGCGTGTTCTGCGCCAAGGAGGCCTTGTACAAGGCCATCTACCCGCTCGCGCGGCGCGCTCTGCCGCCGCACGCGTTGACCGTCGAACGCTGCGCCGAGAACGAGGCCTTTGTCGCTCGGCTCGGCATCGAGGTGGCGCCTTTCCCGAAGGACGTGCTGCTAGAGGGACGCTGGGCGGTGCGGCGCGGGCATGTCGCGGCGGCCGTCGTGATCGGTCACGGTTTCCGTACCAGTTGACCATCGGCCGACCGGTCCCTCGCCGGCTGCGGCGCCATCGGCTGCGCCGTCCGCGGCCACCGAGCCCCACGCGAGATCGTCAGGGTGGCAGTCGGTGTCGGCGGGAGATCGGCCACGGAAGCGAACCGACAAGGGCGCCGGCAACGCCCGATACGACGATCATGCCGACCCGGCCCTGGCCGGCGTCTCGTTGAGCCGCTGGAGAGCGGCGGCAAGTGCGATGGGCGTGTCACTTTCGAACAACACGTCGACTGGCAAGGCTCGACCAAGGCGTTCGGACAGGCGATCCAGAATATCGAGCGCCGCCGTTGACGAGCCACCGAGGTCGAGGAAATTCGCGCTGGGCGCGACGTCGCCGAGCCTGAGGCCCAGCACCTCGGCCCAGACGGCGCACACCAGAGCGACATTCCCGGTCCCGTCGTCGCCCCGAGGCGCGGCTGGCGCAGGCGTCCGGCTGAGCGCACCGCGCAGCAGCTTGCCTGTCGGCCCCTTGGGCAGGGCCGAAACGAAGTGCAGGTGCCGCGGGCACTTGTGGAAGGCTAGGCGCTCGGCGAGCCAGGCCCGCAACTCGTGCTCGGCAAGCGTCGATCCGGGCTGCAACACCACGGCCGCTGCGATCTCCTCGCCCAGCACCGCATCCGGCGTGCCGAAGGTTGCCGCCTCGATCACCTCGGGATGGCGCAACAGAACAGCGTCAATTTCGAGCGGCGCTATCTTCTCGCCCGCGCGATTGATGATTTCCTTGAGGCGGCCCGCGAGGTAGAGCCAGCCCGCGTCATCGCGGCGGCCAAGATCGCCGGTGCGAAACCAACCGTCGCTGAACGCTGCTTTGTTGACCTCGGCCTCGGCCTCGTAGGCCGTGATGACCCTCGCGCCACGCACCCACACCTCGCCCATGGCGTCGCCTGAAACCTCCTCGCCCGCAGGCCCGGCCAGCCGCACGTCGAGGCCCGCCGGGCGACCGATGGCGCCCGGCGGCGGCGTCTCGCCGATGGGCACGCAGGCGATCGGATCGATCTCGGTCATGCCATAGGACGAGACCACCGGAACGGCGAAAAGGCGATCGAGCCGCTCGGCCAGGACGTCGGACAGCGGCGCCGAGGAGCTGCGCAGGAATCGCAGCTTGCGATCCGGCGGAACCAGCTCGGAGCGCGCGATGATGGCGTGGTACATCGTCGGCACCGCAGTGATCCATGTCGGCTCGAGCGACCGCAGGTGGGCGTAGAACGCCAGCGTGTCGAAAGGCCCCGAATGCACGAACGAGCCGCCGCTCACCAAGGTGGAAGCCAGTGCGTTGAGAATGCCGTGGACGTGAAACATCGGCATGCCGGTGAGGCAGCGATCAGCGGCGCTGAGCTGCAGGGCATCGGCGATGACGTTAGCGGAGCGGTAGATGCGCTCCTGCGTCAGCACCACCTTCTTGGGACGCGCCGTCGTGCCCGAGGTGTGGAGCAGAAACGCCGGCGCATCGGCAGAGGCTGGAACAGGCGTGGCGGGGCCGGTTGGATGGATCGACCAGGGAGTGAAGGGCAGGATCGGTGCTGCGATGGCGTCGAGCCGGGCCATGTCCAGGGCGCCCTGCTCGACCAGAACCGCCGCGACGCCGAAGTCGGTTATGGCGAAAGCGTAATCCTCTGCCGAAAGGTTCGGGTTGAGGGGCAGCGCCGCATGGGCATAGGAGACGCCCAGCAGCATGACTGCGGACCACGGGCCGTCGCGCTGCACAATTGCCACGCGTGCGCCTCGCGGCATGCCGTTCTGCGCCAGCCACGTCGCGACACCACGCACCGCGGCACGGAGTCCGGCGTAGTCGAGCGTGCGGTCCAATGCGACCAGCGCTGGCGCCGGCCCGTTCCGCGCCTCGAGCACACCGGCGAGCGTCGGCAACGAGGGCGCGCTTCTCACACGCTGCGCCGGCCGATGGCGCCGGTCTCTTCCCAGGGCCTGAAAGTCATTTCTCGCCCCCCCTGTCGAGACGCCCCTGCAGGCGCTTCACGACGTCAGCGGATGATGGCCTGGGCGTTGGCGGCGATCAAGCAGGCCCGGGGCCGTCGTCCTTTGGTGACTGCCTCCTTTGGCCGACGACTTCGCCGACGAAGTCTCCGATGGCCTCGGCGACGACCGGCATGAAGTCGTCGCGCCAATGGCTGAGATCGTCCTTGAGAGCTGCCTTTGCGCCGTGCCTTTCAACCAACTCGCACGGATGCATGAAGGGGATGCCGTTCGCGCGACAGGTTTCCATGAGGTCGCCGTGGAGCGTCCGCGGCCAAACGATGGGACGGCCGTCGGCCCTGTAGTTCTGCGTGTGCGTCAAAACGCCGACGGGCTTGCCGAGCAAGGCCTCGATGCGACGCACGCCGTCGACGAGCGCGGCGCTGCCGATGCGTCGCGGCTCGGCGTTACGAATTATCTCGCGCAGAAGTTCGTCCCGTTCATCACGGTGCGGCAGGAGTGCCAAAAGCTCGCCGGCGAACGCCTCGCGTCGCGCACTCGCCTTGAGCAGCCCCTCGAAGTACCAACTGTACGCGGCCGCGGCCAAGGGCTTGTTCTCCTCCCCCAGCCGGCCAGCTTCGATGGCCGGCGCGACGATGGCTTCTCCCAGGCGGTTGCGGTTCAGGATCACGCCCCGGAACACGATCTCGACGTCGGAGCATTCCTCGATGATCACCGCATCGAGATTTCTCACCACCGCCTCGAAACCGCCCGGCCTTACCTTGAAATCGACGTTGCTGAACGGTCGCAAGGCCGCGGGAATATCGAATGCGCCCCGCAGATAGTCGATCAGCTGAAGATGCTCACCGATCGTATGGGTGTACGGGGACTCGTCGAAGCCGGTTTCACGGGCGCAGACATAAGCCCGGCCTGCATTTTCCAATTCATAGGCAGGGTCATAGATGGTGCATCCGCCGAGCGGCCAGAGACCAACCGTGTCGCTGCAGATCCGTCGAAGTTCGTACGCGCGGCCGTTGGTGTTGGGATCGGAATTATCGGTCGTCGAGAAGCAAAACAACTCCGTCCAGAAGGTGTGCCGGCCGCCACCGAGGGTGGCGATTTCAGCATGGACGGCGTTCGAGGCAGCAGTGACCGGTACACCGCCTTCAAAGAAGCGGAACGCCACCCGGTTCTTGTTGCCGGTATCGTTGCGCAGGAAATCGGGAATCGCGACGGTCCAGGAGTGCCCGCCGCGTCCCGTGAACGGCCTCTGCAATCGTACAGTTTCCGTTGTCGCTCCCGTCTTGCGCCTCCGGAAAAGGCCCTTGCTCCACCAGTCCAGATTGCCGCGGAGCAGGCGTCGCCAGGCAGGCGCCGAAGGTCGAGGGAATTCCGCTTCGCCTGAAGCAGCCGGCGTCGAGATGACCCTCGGCGCCCTGTTCGCACTTCCGTTCGCCGCAGACCTGGTCGTGCCGCCTTGCTTGTTGGACGACTGCGCCGTGGTTTGCGGCCGCTTGGTCATCACCACCAGGGATGACTGATGCAACTTCGTCGTCTCCTCGAAGCCCAGCGTCCGCAGGAAATCGAACACCCCGGCTTGCTCGGCGGCCGTCTCGCGCACGCGCAGGAACAGGCGAGGATTGATCAAAAGAGCATCGAAAATCTTCAGACCAAGTTGGAAATCGCGGTCTTCTTCCAGCTGTTCTGAAAAGACGAATGCCGTAGCAATACCCAGAAGAGGATGCTCGCACGACGCATCAGGAACAAAGTCCGGCACTGCCCGCAACTGCCCGCGGTTCGGTTCTGCCGCCTTCGACAGATGGCCGATACTGGCGAGCAGCGCGTCAAAGCGAGCCACATTAGGTTCGCACGCAACGACACGGTGCCCGGCCGCATTCAAGAGCAGTGCCAGTTCGCCAAGTCCACAGCACAGTACGGCATATTCGGCAAAGGGCGGCAGCTCCTCGGAAACTGTCTTCATGACCCTGGCTTCCTCGCTCCCGACAACTTCTCCCTGCGTGACGAGCCTTGCGTAGTGGTCGAACAGACCGCTCCTTTCAGCGCCCAACTCGGCCAGTCTTGCCGCGTGCACCCTGACCAGGTTCGCGTTTACATCCTGGACGAGGTCTAGAATGTCCATAGGGTACGCCTCCGGCTGCAATTTCGTTGGCCCTGCAACTCGGCGCCGATCAGCCGGACGATCCGTCGACGTCGCGTTTCCGACGCAACCTCTGCCAGTGTCGCCTCTTCGGTTTTATGGTAACCGCCAGAGGTCGGTAACGGAGGAACAGGGATAGTCTGCAATATTGCCGCACGATCGGGCGCGCTGGCGGCCAATCCGTCGCCATCTTCCGGCGAAAGCTCTTCCAGCCGAAAGGAATGATGATCGAGGACGAGCAGGATTCCGTCCACAGTCGCGCCGTTGATGACGGAGTTGGGGCTCGGGGCTTGCAGCACGACCTGGCCGTAGGGGACAGTGACGTCGAGCGCTGCACCATGCCGGGCGGCAGCGAACGGCAAGCTGCTGTCGACGGAGTCGACGGTCGAGCCCGAAAGAACGCCGAACTTGAAACTAGCCGGCGGACCTGGGCTCAGTCTTCCCTCGCGACAGCGGGCAATTGTTCGTCCGAGGTTGAGCATCATAGGCGCCGGCAAGCGATGGCTCGCCATGAACCGAATGCTCTGCCCGACCTGGTCCGTGCCGCGCACCCGCGCTTTGCATTGTTCTTCGAAATCCGCTGGAGCCGACGGCAACCGAGGCAGCGTGATGATACTTTCCAACATCGTCCCCTCGTGCCGGCGACCTCAGGTGTCGCATTGGACCAACGTGGCGACTCGGACAACGAGAGCCCCTTCCCGCGGGCAATCTCGCTATTGTCAACGATACCTGCTTTTTGCCCGGATGCCCATGGACCCCTCTGGCCTTCCCAGGAAGACGACCCATGACAAGGGGCGAAAATCCCATGGCTTCCGGACTATGGCGGACCGCCCAGGGGATGGGGTCTCCGGGCGCAAGATGCCGTTTGGATCGCCTTTTCCGGCACCGCCAGTCGATTTCCCGAGCCGGTGACTGCCCTTCTCCGGCTACCGGCGGCGCTCTGACCAGTTCCGGCTCCTGGCGCCGAGCCTCGTCGGTGGGCCCGGTTGCCGGTGCGGTCGTGATGATGGACGGCACCTGGCGGGCCGGGGGATTCCGCCCGCGTATCGCGCCGGCACGCCAGCCACAATTCGACTCACTGGTGGCCTTCTCCGAGGTTGACGGGGAGCGGTGGGACAGGCCTCCGGCACCTGGCCCGGCATTTTCGGCGGCGTTGGCTACCTGCTGACAGCAGGTTGCTGCTTCAGGAATAGTGGACCCACCGGCCGGCATCTGTATCGCCCCAGCTGCGGCGCGATCCATGAGGGCTCGCGGCTAGTCATGCGTCCACTGCACATCGGCGCCAGCCTTCTCACGCTGCGGCGGCCAGACGGGCTTGCCATCCACGATGGCGACGCTGAAGCGCGCACCGATACCACGGCCGTTGTCCAGATAGCGGATGCGCATCGGCCGGAATACGTGCGCATGAGCGCGGAAGGCAGTGCGGACCGCCCCGACCGGATTGGCCATGAGGTCGCGCGCGAAGGGGAATTTCTCGACATAGGCGGCGAGCGCCCGGGCCTTCTCGCCGACTGTGTTCGCGAGCCCGGCCACGCCTTCAATCTGCACTCCCCTGATGTCCCGCCAGGTGGCGACCGGCGCGTGCACCGTGACGGCACAGGACGGATTGGCCGCGAGGTTGCGGCAATGCCGCGAATCGAGCGACGAAAAGAATACCAGGTCGAAACCCGACGAGGCGAAGTAGACATCGCTCGCCCACGGAACGTTGCCGGCGCAGGTTGCCAGCGTCATCGGTGCAACTTCGCGCAACAGCGCTCCCGTGGCGGCCTCGAATTCCTCAGACGTCATCGCCACTCCACCGCTTGAACAGGGTGTGCTCGATCTCAAACTGATCGAGAACCTTGCCGACGGTCTGATCGACGATGTCCATGATCCTCTTGGGCCCATGGTAGAAGGACGGTGCTGGCGGCAGGATGACTCCGCCCATTTCCGCCACCGCCGTCATGTGCCTGAGATGCCCGAGATGAAGCGGAGTCTCGCGCGGCACCAGGACGAGCTTGCGGCGCTCCTTGAGCGTCACGTCGGCTGCGCGGGCGAGCAGGTTCTCATTCAGGGAAAGAGCGATCTGGGCAAGGCTCTTCATGGAGCACGGCACCACCGCCATGCCTGCAACCCGGAACGATCCGCTCGAGATCGATGCCGCCAGATTGTCGTGGGCATGGACGACGTCGGCCAGGGCCCTGATGGAATCGGAACTCCTGTCCGTTTCCAGGCGCAGAGTAACTTCCGCTCCCTTGCTGAGGATCAGATGGGTCTCGACACCCCGGATGTCCTTGAGCACCTCGAGCAGGCGAACGCCATAGATGATCCCGCTCGACCCAGACAAACCCACGATCAGTCGCTTCATGACGCTTCTCCCGCTGGCCGGTGTCTATCGCCCGGCTGCTGTTTTCCCGAAGTATCTTTCTCCTGCTCCCGATAGACGAAGCAGGAATCCGCGAAAGTATACGGATATGCGGGACGCTGATCGGCGACGCGGCCGAGCTTGGGGCGAATAGCGCCGAACACCCGATAGATGTTCGGATAGGGCTGGCCGTGGAACTCCCGGAGGATGTCTTCCCACGTCCGCGGGGAAGACTTGATGTACGCCGCCATCACCCGCTCGAGTTCAGGCTCTTCCAGTATCTTCGTATCCGCCGCCGGAGTGCCGAACGGCTGCGTCACCGAACACTTCATGAAGCTGAACCGATCGATGTTCCCGACGACCGGGATCGTGCAGTCGAAGCCTGCCTTGGGCGTATGCACAGGGGGATGATTGGTCTGTGCGAGCGGGTCGAGGGGAAGGATGTTCAGGTCCGGAATGACGACCGTGTCGACCTGCGGATTGTATCGCCATGCCATTGCCCACTTGACCTGATCGTCATCGAAGATGTCGATGTCCTCGTCGAACACGTAGGCCAGCTTGGGAAACCATTGTCTGGAGCAGGTCAGCATGAGTCCGAGCGCCTGCTTGGCGTCACCGCCGCCGACGACCTTTATCCGCGCATAGACGATGTTGTGACTGCCGCCATAGGGGGCGTGAACGTCCAGCACGTGCAGTCCCGCGAGTTTCAGGGCGCTGTATATGTCGGATTCGATCGTCGGATTGAAGATCATGAGGTCGGTCCGACCCGGATGAAGCCCTCCGATCGTGGCGTACTGGTATATCGCGTTCTTGCGATAGGTGATGCAGTCGACGACGAAGCGGCAGTTCTTCGGCAGGCCCGAGCCGTAGGTCCCGGTATATTCGCCGTAGGGACCTTCGTCGTAGATCCAGCCCTCGGACGTCATCATGCGGCCTTCGAGGATGATCTCGGCGTTGGCGGGAACGGTCAGATCGTTCGTCTCGCATTTCACGACCTTGGCCGGATGCCCGTAGAAGCCGCCGAGAATGTCCCAGTCGTCCTCGCCCTCGAAGGAGTACATCGACGCGATCTTGTCGAGGGTCGGGCCGCCGATGACCACGGAAACGGGCATATCCTTGCCCGCCTTCTGGTACTTCTTGGCGTGGATGCGCGCGTTGTGACTGTCGTTCCTCATGTCGATGTTTGTCTCGTTCTTGGAGCGATACATGAACCGATAGATGCCCCAGTTCGTGAGGCCGGTCTCGAGATCGCGTGAGACGACGTTCGTGTCCTGAATAAAGGCGTGTCCATCGTAGTTGTGATACAGGAACAGCGGAAACCTGGTGAGGTCGACGTCCTTGCCCTTGAGGATGACCTCCTTGCACGGAGCAGTCTCCACGAGAACCGGCTTCTCCCTCTTCAGGTTGACCCGGGAAATGGCCTTCCCGAGATCACGCGGATCGCACTTGAGTGCGCGGGCATATTGTTCCCGCGTGCTGTATGCCCCGGCGAGGAACATGAACTCGCTGTCGACGACCTTCTCGACGAGGATCGCCTTGTTCGGCGAAGCTTCCATGAGGGCGGGGAGTTCGTCGACCCGCTTCGGTTCCCTGATCCGCGTCAGTTGCCCGATTGCTTCCAGTTCCTCGACGAAAGAGGTCATGTCCTGCTGCGGCATGGAGCTGCTCCTGTGGCGATAAGAGGAAGTCTGGCTTCGCGAGGAGCCGTGGGTTCCTCGGCGGCGGGTTTCCGTGTAGCGCTCGGAGAGCCGTCCGAGCGGCTGACCCCGGCGTCGTAGCCTCGACTATTCGTCGGTGTCGAAGCGATCCTTCAGCGGGAAGCCCGGCGGATAGTCGACCTCTCCAGTCTTCTCGTTCCAGCGCACCACGCCTTCGCGAGGAACGCCGGCCGTGGGGCCGCCCACGGCATCGGTGTCGACCAGGCATGCAGTCCGGAGGCCATTGATCAACCAGTCACCCTTGACCGCGCGGTCAGCGCACTTCGTCCATTCCTCGCACCAGTCGCCCAGATCGTAGCCGTACCACTTCCAGCGCGGCGTGACGGGCGGCAGGCCGGCCTTCTCCCACAGGACCTTGGCCTCCTCCATGATCTCCCGGGCTGGCAGTGCCACCGGAGGCATGTCGTAGTGGAGGGTCGCGTCGATCATGATCTTGGCCTCCCATTCACGATCGCGCAGCTTGGGAGCATGGCCATTGGCCTGGTGATCCTCGATTTTCACGGACTTCATCAGGTCCGTGCGGTAGGCGATGGCCCACAGAACTTCCTCGACGTTGTTCGGATTGATGTCCTCGTCGACGGCGACGGTGATCTTGCCCACCGAGCGCATGAAGGTGGTGGCGCCTTCCAGCGCCCGCCAGATCTCGGTCTTCGGCGTGTTCCTCTTCAGGACAATGACCGTGAACCTCGAAACGCCGATCATCGGTCCGTGCAGGGCGACGTCCTCGACCTGGCGGATGTACAGCGTGTTCCTGAGGTGGTTCAGCATGATGGCGCTGTAGTTGAGCTGCTTGATGACGCCCGATTCCGACGGCGCCATCTGCGAGATCATCGACGTCAGGATCGCCTTCCTGCGACGGGTGATGGCGGTGACGGTGATGGAATGGTTGTACTCCTCCACCGACATGTTGCCGTAGGACTCGCCGAAAGGCGCCTCCATCTCGAGCTTGTTGGGATCGAGCCAGCCCTCGATGATGATCTGGGCGTCAGCCGGGACCATGAGCGGAATGGTCTTGCACCTGACCTTGCGATAGGGCGCGCCCGCCAATGCTCCGGCCACGTCCATGTCGTCGAGGTACTCGGGAACCTTCTGCGGACCGACGACCTGCAGGGTGGGCGGCGCGCCGACGATCAGCGCCACCGGCATCTTTTCGCCGCGTTCCTTGTACTTCGCCCAGTTCTGATGGGCGCCGCCATTGGTCTGGATCAACCACATGCCCGTCATGCGATCGGAGGCCTTCAAGCTGCTGCGGTTCTGGCTGATGTTCTGGATGTTCGTCTCGGGATTCAGGGTGACGAACAGACCGGCCGAGAAATATGGCGCCGCGTCCCATCCCGGCGTGTTGTTGGGAACAGGCAGCGTGTCGAGGCCCTTGCCCACACCGCCCTTCAGGTCGTCCCCTTGCAAGACCACTTCATGGACCGGCGCCTCCTCGGAAGGAATCTCGACCGCAGGGATCGGCTTCTGGAAAGCACGCGTCCATTTCGCGAAAATCTTCTGCGACAGGGCCGAGAGGCCTTCGCCCTTGTAGTCGATGCCCATCGACATCGCATAGATCTCGGGTGACCCGGCCGTGCCGCCAACCTGGACGTCGCAATTGCCCTTGTATTTCCGGCCCTTGGAATCGGTGACGTTGGTGAACAGAAACGCCCGTTTGGGATTGCTGTTGAGGACGGTTCCGACATCGCCGACGTAGCCCCACCGGACAAAGGCATGCAGGTGCTTGTCCTTGTTGATCTCCTGGTCGATCGTCCACAGAAGATCGGCCTTCTTGAGCTTGTCGAGATGATCGCTCAGATCGTCGTACTTGCGCTGAAATCCCTTTTGCATGGCAATGCTCCCCTCGATGACTGGAGTGGCTAGGGCGCGAAATCGGCGTCGTCTCGGGCGCCGCTCATTTCCCCTCGTAGCGGATACCTCGCGCCGGCTCCTGCGGCTGGGCGGTCGTGCTCATGTGCGCCGCCGAACGTCGGCCGTTGGCGATCCAATCGCCCTTGGCCGCCCGCGCGGCGCAAGCGTCCCATTCTTCCGACCAGTCGCCGAGCGAATAGCCGCTCCACGGCGACTGAGGGACGAGACGCGGCAGCTTCAATTCCTCCCAGATGACACGAGCACGTTCCATGTATTCCTTTTTCGGCAAGGCGACGGGCGGGTAGTCACCCTTCGCCGTGGCGTCGATCAGCATGGTGGCGTCGACTTCGGAGCCCTTGAGCGCCGGTCCATGTCCTTTCCCCCGGTTGGGAACGACGTGGGTGTCCAGCAGCGGATTGGAGCGATAGGCGATGGCCCAGAGAACGTGATCGGTATCTTCGGGATCGATGTCCTCGTCCAATGCGATGCAGAACTTGCCGATCGCGGGCGTCAGGGACGCCGTGCCCATCAGCGCGCGCCATATCTCGGACTTTGGCGTGCCCTTCTTCATGACGAGGAAGACGAAGGGCCTGAGGTTGGTCAGGGGCTCGTGCATCGACACCCGCACGACGCCCTTGATGTTGAGCGCGTCCCGAAGATGCGACAGGTAAAGGGGTTCGTAGGCCACCTTCTTGATGACGCTGGATTCGCTGGGTGTCACTTGGGAGATGACCGAGGTGATCGTGTAGGACGCACGCCGCGTTATAGCGGTCACCTTCATCGAGAAGTTGTATTCTTCCAGCGCCATGTAGCCGTGCGACTCGCCGAAAGGGCCTTCCGGCTCGAGCCGATCGGTATCGATGAAGCCTTCGATCACCACCTGGGCCTCCGCGGGGACCCAGAGGTCGACAGTCTTGCACTTCACGACGTTGATTGGGCATCCCGCAAGGCCGCCCGCCACGGTGAGCTCATCGCAGTCAAGCGGCAGCTTCTGCGGTCCGACGAAGGCAATGATCGGCGGCGCGCCGAGCACCGCCGCCACCGGCATGGGCCAGCCTCGCTTCTTGTATTTGAGCCAGTGCACCCCGCCACCGGCGAGCGTCGATCGCTCCATCATCACGGCCAGCCGGTCCGGCGCTTTCAGGTTGCCGCGATAGAGACCCATGTTCTGAATGTTGTTGTCGGGGTCGCGGGTGAACCAGAGAGCCGCCGTGAGATAGGGAGCGGTGTCGTAGCCCGGCGTCGAGATCGGAATGGGCAGCGCGTCCAGTCCGCGGCCCGGCTTCGACAACGCTTCGCCGGCCTCTACGACTTCCTGGCATGGCCCCGTCGCCACCTGCTTCGGGTTGACCGGATGCGCGATCGCGTCGAGCCAGGCCTTGCCGATCTCCGCCTCGGGCCTCTTCATACCCAGCGCGTAGATCTGGCGGTTGCCTGCAAGGGCTCCAATGGCAACTCGGGCGCCGGGATAGCTTTGCCCGGCGGCGTCGACGACATTGGTGAACAGGAAAGCCTTGCGCTCTGCCTCAGCGAGGCCGCCCCTGTATTGCCAGCGGACCAGCGGATGCATTTCCGTGTCTTTGTCGATGGCCCTGTCGATCGAATAAAGCAGCCCACGACTCTTCAGCTTTTCGAGATGCGCGTCGATGTCGTCGTAGCCGATCGAAGCGCGCACCATCGGACACACTCCCCCCTCTTTCGAAGCCGTCACTCGAGGCGTGATCGAGTCTGCAACTCCGTCAATTTGGCTAACCTAGTCACACAACCCCTGCAGGAAATTGATTCAGGTCAAGTGTGGCAGGCGTAGGCGCCGGCCGTCGCCCAGCCGGCCGCGGTTTGGAACCGCAGCAAGCGGCCACTGTCGCTTGAGCAAAGGCGCCCGTCGAGGCGGTCGGCGCCGTCGCTCTTTTCACGCAGTGTGGCGGACAGCCCGTTGCCTCGATCCTCGTAGGCGGGTGGGGGACGCACCGCATCCATCACGTCGTCGACGACGTTGGTCGCGGACGCAATTGTCGCACTTTCCGGTCTCGTCGGACGGGTGCGACAAAAATGGGAGTCACCCCATTGAAACTATCGCAGCTGGAGAAGTTGATGGTGCCCCGAGACGGAATCGAACCGCCGACCCCATCATTACGAATGACGTGCTCTACCAGCTGAGCTATCGGGGCACGGCGGCGGGTTTAAGGGAAAGGCGGCGGCGGCGCAAGGCGCTGTTTCGGCCCCTGATTCTTCGTCGGCTCGCTTCGGCCGCGGCCGAAGCCTGTCCGCCGGCAGCAGGCTATAGAAGGCCGCCATGACCACCACCCTCGCCCTCCTGCCCCTTCTGCTCGTGCTGGCCCTGCTCGCCTCGGGCCGCGCCAGCGCCCTGGTCGCGGGCCTCGCCGGCCTCGCCGCGACTCTGGCCGCTTCGGCCACCCTCGTCATGGGGGGCACCGACGGGCCGGGCGCCGTGGCCGAGCTGTTCCGGCGCGAGGTGCCGGCCGGCCTGTGGCTCAGCTGGCACGTCATCGCCATCGTGGTCACCGGCGTCTTCTTCCATCGCGCCAACCAGACGCGCCTCGGAGCGCAGGGCGACGGCGCTCGCGAGGCGACGCCGCGCCGGCTATTCTCGGTCTGCTTCCTGCTGGCGCCCTTCGCCGAATCGGTCACCGGCTTCGGCGTCGGCTACATCATCGCGCTCGCGGCGCTCAGGCGGCTCGGGGTCGGCGGCATGCCGGCGTTGCTGCTCGGCCTCTACAGCCAATCGCTGGTACCGTGGGGAGCGCTGGCCATCGGCACGACCGTCGGCGCCACGCTGGCAGGCCTCACGCCCAACGAACTCGGCCTCTACTGCGCGCTGCTGCAGATCCCCATCCACCTCCTCTACCTGGCCCTCTACTGGCGGTTCGCGCGTGAGGCCGGGCTGCCGGTGCCGCCGGCGCAGAAGCTCGACGATCTCGCCTGGACGGCGTTGCTGCTCGGCCTGGTCTGGCTCGCCAATCGCGCGAGCGACGTCGAAATCGCCGCCGCCGCGCCCACCGCCTTCCTGCTGGCACTACGTTTCTGGCGCGACGAGCGACCCGGCATGGCGCACACGCGGGCGACGCTCCGCGCCTCGGCGCCCTATGTCGCGCTCACGCTGGCCCTCTGCGCCACGCGGCTGGTGACGCCGTTGCGCGACCTCCTGAAGCTCTTGTGGGCGATGAAGCCGTACGACAACCAACCGGCCTTCGCCCCGTTCTATGCGCCGGGCTTCTGGCTGCTGTCGATCGGCATCGCAGTCGTGCTGATCGCCCGTGCGCCGCTGAGCCGTATCGTCGCCGAGGCCGCCCGCGGCGCCTGGCGCGCTTCGGCCGTCACGCTCGCCTTCGTGCTGATGGCGGAATTCTATGTCGGCTCCGGCATGGCGACCGCGATCGCCGAGGCGTTGCGCGGCGCGGCCGGCCGCGGCGCGGCGCTGGGCGTGCCGCTGTTCGCCGCCGTCGGCGGCTTCCTCACCGGCAGCGGCGCCGCCGCCAACGCCATGCTGATGCCGATGGAAACAGCCCTCGCCCGCACCCTGCTGCTCGATCCGGCCTGGATCGCCGCCGTCCAGAACAGCGTGACCGCCAATCTCACCATGCTGTCGCCGATCCGGGTGTCGATGGGGGCGGCCATCCTGGCGCTGTCGGCTTCCGACGCCGAGCTCTACCGCCACGCCTGGCCGCTCGCCCTGCCGCCGCTCATCACCGGCTTCGCTGCCATTCTGGTGCTGCTGGCGCGCGCCTGATTTGGCCGTATGATCGCACCCGCAATACAGGATTTGTGGGAGAGAACGATGGCCAAGGTGGCATTTCTGGGTCTGGGCGTGATGGGCTTTCCGATGGCCGGGCATCTCGCAGCCAAGGGCCACGACGTGGTCGTCTACAACCGCACCTTCGCCAAGGCCGAGGCCTGGACCCGGAACCACAAGGGCACGGCCGCCAAGACCCCGCGCGAGGCCGCGGCGGACCGCGAGATCGTGTTCTGCTGCGTCGGCAACGATGCCGACCTGCGTTCGGTCGTGCTCGGCCCCGACGGTGCCTTTGCCGGCATGGCCAAGGGCACCATCTTCTTCGACAACACCACGGCCTCGGCCGACATCGCCCGCGAGCTCCACGCCGAGGGCAAGAAGAAGGGCATCGACTTCATCGACGCCCCGGTCTCCGGCGGCCAGGCCGGGGCGGAGAACGGCCAGCTCACCGTCATGTGCGGCGGCGAGCAGGCGCCGTTCGACAAGGCCAAGCCGGTGGCCGACGCCTTCTCCAAGGCCGTCACCCTGATCGGCGGACCAGGCGCCGGCCAGCTCACCAAGATGATGAACCAGATGTGCATCGCCGGCATCGTCCAGGGCCTCGCCGAAGCGGTGAACCTCGGCCAGAAGTCCGGCCTCGACATGGAGAAGGCGATGGGCGCCATTTCCAAGGGTGCGGCGCAGAGTTGGCAGATGGAGAATCGCTGGCAGAACATGGTGGCCGGCAAGTTCGACTACGGCTTCGCCGTCGACTGGATGCGCAAGGACCTCGGCATCTGCATCGCCGAGGGCAACCGCGCCAAGGCGCAGATGCCGCTGGTGGCACTGGTCGACCAGTTCTACGCCCGCGTCCAGGAACGCGGCGGCAACCGCTGGGACACGTCGAGCCTGATCCAGCTCCTGCAGAAGCCATGATGGTGAAGCGATGAGCTACAAACTCTACGGCCGCCCCGGCTGGGGCTCGGCGATCGTCGAAGCCCAGCTCGTCTGGTACGGGCTGCCCTACACCTACGAAGTAGTCGACGATCTTTTCAAGTCGCCGGACGCCCGCCTCAGGCTGGAGAAGGTCAATCCCCTGGCCCAGGTGCCGACCCTGGTGATGCCGGACGGCAGCGTGATGAGCGAGAGTGCCGCCATAACGCTCCTGCTGGCCGACATCACCGGCAAGGACGAGCTGGTGCCGGCGGCCGGCGCGCCGGAGCGGGCGAAATTCCTGCGCTGGCTGATCTTCATCGTCGCCAACATCTACCCAACCTTCACCTACGCCGACGACCCGTCACGCTTCGTCTCGGTCGAGGCCGCACGCGATTCGTTCCGCGCCGCCACCGCCGCCTACGCCCAGAAGCTGTGGCACCAGATCGAGGGCGAGGTCGGCAGCCCATGGTTCCTCGGCGAGCGTTTCTCGGCGCTCGACGTCTATGTCGACGTCATGACCCGCTGGCGCCCCAGGCGCGGCTGGTTCGAAGGCGAGACGCCTCGCCTCTTCGCCATCGCTCGTCGCGCCGATCAGGTACCGCAACTCGCCGCCGTCTGGGCCCGCAACTTTCCGGCAGCGTGACGGCAGATGGCGTGCGTCGGACTGATCGGCGGATTGGGCGTCGGCGCCACGGTCCACTACTATGAAAAAATCGCGGCTGCCTGCAAAGCCCGGGACACCGTGCCCGATCTGGTGATCGTCCATGCCGACGTCGACACCGGGCAAGGCCTCGTGCGCGCCGGCAAGCTCGACGAACTGGCGGACTATCTTGGCGGATTCATCGACCGGCTGGGCCGCGCCGGCGCCGAGGCGGCAGTGATCCCGGCCGTCACGCCGCATATCTGCATCGCCCAGCTGCTGAAACGCACCAGCCTGCCTCTCATCAACATCGTCGACCCGATCGGCGCGGAACTGCGCTCTCGCAACCTCAGGCGTGTGGCGCTGTTCGGCACCACCTTCACCGTCGAGGGTAGCCTGTGGGGCCAACTGACGGGGGTCGATATCGTGAGGCCGCAGCGCGATGAGATCGCCTTCATCGGCCAAGCCTACCAGCGCATCCTCGACACGCAGAAGGGCGATGAAGCCGACACCGCGGGCCTGCGCCGCATTGCGGCCGAGATGGCGCGGCGCGACGGCGTCGAGGCGATCCTGCTCGCTGGCACCGACCTTGCCGTGATTTTCGACGAGACGACGGCGGGTTTCCCGGCGATCGACGTCGCCCGCCTGCACATCGACGCCATCGTCCAGCGGCTGGCTGCCTAGAAGGCCTGCCTCACGCCGACGATCTGGCTGAGGCAGAGACCGACATGTTCGGCGGTGTCGGGCTCCAGACCCTCGACCTCGATCTCGACCGAGAGCTGGTCATCGGCAGCCTGGGCGAAAACGCGCGCCGGCACGAGGCCACGCTTGGCCAGAAGGTCGAGCGCACGCGGCAGCACGCCGGGCACGGCGTCGGCCTCGAAACAGTATCGGACGGTGGAAGCGCTACGCTTGAGCGCGAGGACGGCGGACATCGGACGATTCCCTGGATGAAGAGCAGGCGAACACGGCAACGCGGCGGTTTGCAGTGCAAACCGTGGTGCTAATTCGCCGTCCAAGGAGGTCCTGATCGACCATATTGACAGTATAGCGCCAGGGCCGCGCGGCGGGCTACCCTCCAGGCAACGGCTCATCGGGAAGGAAACAAAAATGCGTTCGACGCCCATCTACGAGGTCCATGCTGTCAAATATGCCCACCTGCCGCGCAAGGCATGGGAAGTGCAGATCACCCCCGACCCGCACGACGCCGACTTCCCGATGGACTATTTCGTCTGGGTGGCGATCCCGCTGGACGAGAGCGGCCACCGCACGATCGGCGGCAAGCCGATCGTGATCGACACCGGTTTCAACGCCACTATCGGCAAGCAACGCGGCCGCGAGGTGAAGAAGAACCCCGCCGACCTGCTGGCCGAAGTCGGCGTCGACGCCAAGACCGTCGAGGACGTCATCATCACCCACCTGCACTACGACCATGTCGGCAACTGGGACCGCTTCCCCAAGGCGCGCTTCCACCTGCAGGACAAGGAGATGAACTTCGCCACCGGCCGGCACATGTGCAAGGACCCGTTCCGCCACGCCTACGAGGTCGAGGACATCGTCGGTATGGTACGCGCGGTCTACGGCAAACGCGTGGTCTTCCACGACGGCGACGAAGAGATACAGCCCGGCATCTCGGTGCACCTGATCGGCGGCCACACCGCCGGCATCCAGTCGGTGCGCATCATGACCAGAAACGGCTGGCTGGTGCTGGCCTCGGATGCCAGCCACTATTTCTGGGGCATCAACAACGACAAGCTGTTCGCCATCGTCTACTCGGTGGCCGACATGCTGGCGGGCTACGACAAATTGAAGAAGCTGGCCGACGGCCGCGTCGAGATGGTGATCCCCGGCCACGACGCCGAGGTCACGAAGCGTTACCCGGCGTCGAAGAAAGGCCTTGAGGGCGTGAGCGTGCGGCTGGACTGAGGTCTGCTCAGGGGGGCGCCGTCACTTCTTCTGGATGTTCCACAGCGCCAGCGATGGCGTCTGCAACAGGCCGTCGATGTTGGTGCGGATGGCCGTCGGCGTCGTGAACTGACCGAGCGGCACGTGCGTGGGATACTCCAGCACACGCAGCTGCACGGCCTCGGCGATCTGCTTCTTTTTGGCCGGATCGGTCTCCTTGGCATAAGCGTCGCGCAGCTTTTCGAGCTCCGCGTCGCACGGCCAACCGAACGTCGCCTTTTCGCATGAGGCATTGAGGAAGGCCGCCGACACCGGGTTCAGCACGTCGGTGGCGCCCCATGAAGTGAAGAAAGCGCCCCAGCCGCCCGCGCCCGGCGGGTCCTTCTTGGCGCGACGCGTGACCAGCGTCTGCCAGTCCATCGGCTGCAGGTCGACCTTCAGGCCAGCGCGTTCGAGCTGGGCCTTGCCGACGGTGGCGAGGTTGTTGTGGCCCGACGTATCGGTCTGGTGCAGGAATACCACCGGCGTGCCGTCATAGCCCGCCTCGGCGAGCAGCGCCTTGGCCTTGGCGACGTTGCCCGAGATCTTGTCGTCCCACCCCTTGGTCGATTCCAGCGGCGAGCCACAGGGAAACAGCGACTTGCATTCCTTGTAGTAGGCCGGGTTGCCGACATTGGCCTCGAGGAACTCCTTCTGCGACAGCGCGTAGAGCACGGCCTGGCGCACCTTGGGGTTGTCGAACGGCTTGAACAGCACGTTGAAGCGCATGGCGTACTGCCGGCCCGCCGTGTTGACGACCGTGACCTTGATGTTCTTGTCCTTGGCCAGGAGCGGCAGCAGGTCGGGCGGCACGATCTCGACCAGGTCGACCTCGCCGTTGATCAGCGCGTTCACCTGGGTCTGGGTGTCGGGCAGCGTCAGCCATTCGACCCGGTCGATCTTGGCGACCTTGCCGCCGGCGAGCCCCGAGGCCGGCTCGTTGCGCGGCTTGTATTTGGGATTCTTGACGTACACGGCCTTCTCGCCGGCTCTCCACTCGTCCTTCTTGAAGATGAAGGGACCGGACCCGGTCGAGTCGGTGATCTGCGCGTTGGGATCGGTGGCGGCCACCGCCTTCGGCATCATGAACGGCACGTTCGAACTCGACTTGCCGAGCGACTCGAGCACCAGCCCGTAGGGCTCCTTCAGCACCATCTTGATGGTCCTGGCGTCGGGCGCGCTCAGGTCGGCCACCGCGCTCATCAGCTTCTGGCCCATGGAATCCTTGGCGCCCCAGCGCTTGATCGAGGCGACGCAGTCCTCGGCGGTCACCGGCTTGCCGTCGTGCCACTCCAGGCCGTCGCGCAAGGTGAAGGTCCAGGTGAGCTTGTCGTCGGAGACGGTCCACTTGTCGACCATCTGCGGTTTGACCTCGAGCTTGCCGTCGAGCGCGAACAGCGTGTCGTAGATCATGTAGCCGTGGTGGGTGGAGATCAGCGCCGTCGTCCACACGGGATCGACGATCTTGAGGTCGGAGTGCAGCGCCACTTTGAGCGTGGTTTGCGCCGCGGCCGGCGCCGCTACGGCGGCGACCGCGGCAAGCGTGCAAACGATACGACGACCGATCTTCAACATGACAATCTCCTCTTGGCTTCCCCGCCGACAAGCAACAATAGGGCCGTCAACCGCCCTGCGCGACCTCCAGCAGCGCCTGCCATTCAGTAAACTTGATGCGAGGTCGGCCCTGGGCCGCGCCGGCCGCGGTCTCGGCCTTGTCGATGCGATGCCAGCCGTCGGCGTCGATGCACATCGGCAGCGGGTCGGGTCCGCTCTTGGGATCGCGCTGTTTCAGCCACGCCGCGACCTGCTGCGCCACGGCATGGCTGTCGGCGCGGTTGGTCGGGATCGTGCCGCTGGGCCCGCGCCTGGCCCAACCGACCGCGAAAACGCCGTCCCCCGTGGGAAATTCCTCGCCGGTATAGCCGATACAGGTGAGGACGAGATCGACGGGCAGCTTGCCGGTCGTGAGCTCCAGCCCGCCGGGCCGAATGGCAACCGGCGCTGCATTGAACAGGAAATGCATCGTGACAGGCTTGCTGCCCGCCTCGTTGTCGGCAAAGCCTCTCAGTATCTCGAGGTTCTTGGCCTTGCGCAGGCGCTCGGGCGTCGGATCCGACGCCGGCGGCTGGCCCTTGAGCGCCTCGGCATCGGCCACCGACACCGCCCGCGCGAGACGGCCCATCTCAGCCAGTTCGTTGCTGGTGAAAGAGGCGTGCTCCGGCCCGCGCCGGCCGACCACATATATGTCGGTGAGCGGCGCGGCCGCGATCGCCGCGGCGGCGGCCGGCACGATGTCGCTCTTGGCCATCTCCTCGGCGCTCTTGGCCAGCAGGCGGGCGACGTCCAGCGCCACATTGCCGTTGCCGACCACCGCCACGCGCCGCACCTGGGAAAGATCGGGCCCCCGGCGGAAGTCCGGATGGCCGTTCAGCCAGGCCACGAACCGCCACGAGCCCCAGACCTGCGGCAGTTCCTCGCCCGGCACGCCGAGCTTGCGGTCGATCACCATCCCGGTCGCCACGATCACCGCGTCGTAGGCGGCCCTGAGCTCGTCCCAGGAGAGATCGCGGCCGATCTCGAGGTTGCCGGCAAACCGCACGTCGGGCTGGGCCAAAAGCCGGTCGAACTGGCGGGCGACCGCCTTGGTGCCCTGGTGGTCCGGGGCGACGCCGGCCCGCACCAGCCCATGCGGCGTCGGCAGGCGGTCGATCAGGTCGATGCGGAGATCGGGATTGGCGCGCAGCAGCCCGTCAGCCGCATAAAAGCCGGAGGGGCCGGCGCCCACGATGGCAACCCTGTGAGTCATGGCGGCTCGCTTAGCATATGATGGCGGTAGAGTTGAAGGTGAGGCTGATGGCAAGAAAGTACGGACATCTGACGCAACTGGGCCGCCCGGCGGCGCTGCCGGCATCACCCGACAAGGCGGTACTGGAGACGGTCCCCAACCCCAACCCGCGCGACCTCTATCTGGTGCGCTTCACAGCGCCGGAATTCACCACCCTCTGCCCGATGACCGGCCAACCCGACTTCGCCCACCTGGTGATCGACTATGCGCCCAAGGCGAAGCTGATCGAGAGCAAGTCGCTGAAGCTCTATCTCGGCAGCTTCCGCAACCACGCCGGCTTCCACGAAGCCTGCACGCTCGCCATCGGCCAGCGCCTGGCCAAGGCACTGGCGCCGCGCTGGCTCCGGATCGGCGGTTATTGGTATCCCCGCGGCGGCATGCCGATCGACGTTTTCTGGCAGACAGGCCAGCCACCCAAGGGCCTGTGGCTACCCGACCCGGGCGTCGCCAGCTATCGCGGCCGGGGATAAGCGGGGCGAGCGTGGCCAGGCTGCCGCCGACGCCCAAGCGACCGCCCCGACAGGCAACGCCGCTCGAGCTGCGCGACGCCATCCGCGACGAGGCGCTGCGGCTGGGCTTCGATGCCGTGGGCTTCGCCGCCGCGACCCTGGCGCCCGCAGCACGGGCGGAGCGCCTCGAACGGCTGACGCAGTTCGTCGAGCTGGGTTTCCAGGGCGATATGGGCTGGCTGGGCGAGCGCACGGCCGAGCGCGCCGATCCGCAGACCTTGTGGCCCGAGGCAGGGACCGTCGTGTCGCTGGCGCTCAACTACGCGCCGGCCGCCGACCCGCGCGCTGCGCAGGGCACGCGCGAGCGCGGGGCGATCTCCGTCTACGCCCAGGGCCGCGACTATCACGACGTGATGAAGACCAAACTCAAGGCACTGGGCCGCTTCATCTGGGACAATTACCGCCATTCGATCAAAGTCTTCGTCGACACCGCGCCGGTGATGGAAAAGCCATCGGCGCAGGCGGCGGGCCATGGCTGGCAAGGCAAGCACACCAACCTGGTGTCGCGCCGGTTCGGTTCCTGGCTGTTCCTGGGTGAGCTGCTGCTCTCGGCCGAGTTGCCGGCCGACGCCGGCGAGCGCGACCATTGCGGCCAGTGCCGCGCCTGCCTCGATGCCTGCCCGACGGCAGCCTTCCCCGCCCCCTATAGACTCGATGCAAGGCGCTGCATCTCCTACCTAACCATCGAGCACGAGGGCGCCATCGACCGCGCGTTCCGCGTTGCGCTCGGCAACCGCATCTATGGCTGCGACGACTGCCTGGCCGCCTGTCCCTGGAACAAGTTTGCCCGAATCGCGCGGGAAGCAGCCTTCCAGCCGCGCCGCGAACTCACCGCGCCGACGTTGGTGGAGCTGGCCGCCCTCGACGATGCCGCCTTCCGCCGGCGCCTCGCCGGCACAGCCATCAAGCGCATCGGCCGCGACCGCTTCGTGCGCAACGTCGCTTATGCGCTGGGCAACAGCGGTGCGCCGGAAACGGCGCTGCCTGCCGTCGAGCGGCTGCTCACGGATGCCTCGCCGCTGGTCCGCGGTGCCGCCGTGTGGGCACTGGCGCGGCTCGATCGCGGCCGGTTCGAGCAGGCGCGTAATTGCACGCTCGAGGCCGAGCGCGACGACGAGGTGCGCGCCGAATGGGAAACGGCAGCAGGAGACGGCTGATCCTCGCCCGGGCCGCGTCGATCGGCCGGACGCCCGCCGGAGCGGCCGCGCCGGCTAGCGGCGGTTGCGGAAGAACACCCGCAGTAGCTCGGCCGCCTCGATCTCGCCCACGCCGGGATAGAACTCGGGCCGGTGATGGCAGGTCGGCTGATCGAAGATGCGCGGACCGTGCTCGATGCCGCCGCCCTTGGGATCGGCCGCGCCCCAATAGATACGCCGCAGACGCGCGAAGGAAATCGCCTGGGCGCACATCGGGCAGGGTTCCAGAGTGACGTAGAGGTCGCAGTCGACCAGCCGCGGCGAGCCGAGCTTCCGTGCCGCCGCCCGAATCGCCAGCAGCTCGGCATGCGCCGTGGGATCGCGGTCGGCCTCGGTGCGGTTGCCCGCCTCGGCCAGCACGGCGCCATCCGGCGCCACGATCACGCAGCCGACGGGAACCTCGCCCCGCTCTGCGGCTGCGCGCGCTTGGACGAGCGCGCGTTCCATGGGGGAGGTTCTTGCCGGGCCGCTCATAAGGGGGAAAATAGCGGCAAGGACACGGGAGGAGTAGCCATGCGTTTCAGCTTCACGCCGGAGCAGGACGAGTTTCGCACCAGCCTGCGGCGCGCGCTGGAGGCGCGGTCGCCGGCCAAGGAAGTGCGGCGCCTGATGGCGACCGAGCAGGGCTTCGACCGCGAGGGCTGGAGGAAGCTCAATCAGGAAATGGGCCTCAGCGCCGTGCATATTCCCGAGGCCTATGGCGGCGCCGGCTTCGGTTATGGCGAACTCGGGATCGTGCTGGAGGAAATGGGCCGCAGCCTGTTGTGCGCGCCGTTCTTCTCGACCGCCGTTCTGGCCACCACCGCGATCCTGAACGCCGGCACCGAGGCTGAGAAGAAGGCGCTGCTGCCGGAAATCGCCTCGGGCGACGTCACCGCCACGCTCGCCTTCTCCGAAGAGAGCGGCCTGAACGACGCTGCGAGCGTTGCCATGACGGCAACGCCGTCAGGCGGCGGCTACAGGCTCGACGGCATCAAGAGCTTCGTGCTCGATGGCCACACCGCCGATTTGATCGTCGTGCTGGCACGCAAGCCCGGCAGCGAGGGCGAGGATGGTCTCTCCTTCTTCACGGTCGACGGCACCGCGACCGGACTCGAGCGGCGGTTGCTGAAAACCATGGACGAAACCCGCAAGCTGGCACGGCTCACCTTCAAGAGCGTCGAGGCGAACCTGCTCGGCGTCGAAGGCGCCGCGGCGGCACCCTTTGCCAGAACCCTGCAGCAGACGGTCGTCTGCCTCGCCAACGAAATGGTGGGCGGTGCCGAGCGGCTGCGCGAGGACGCGCTCGCCTACGTGAAGATGCGCATGCAGTTCGGCCGCTCGATCGCCTCGTTCCAGACCACCAAGAACAAGGCAGCCGACATGCTGGTCGATGTCGAGATGGCCAAATCCGCCGCCTACTACGCCGCCGCCGCGCTCGACGAAGGCGACGACGATATGCCGGCCATCGCCTCGCTCGCCAAGGCGACGGCGGCCGAAGCCTATTTGCAGACCGCAATCCACGCGGTGCAGATGCATGGCGGCATCGGCTTCACCTGGGACAACGACACCCATCTCTGGTTCAAGCGCGCCAAGAGTTCGGAGATCCTGTTCGGCGACGCGAACTACCATCGCGAGCTGATGATGCAGGCCTGGGCATAAGGAGATCACCATGAGCGACCCCACCGAAGACTCCGTCCGCGCCGACGTCCGCGCCTGGCTGCAGGCCAACTGGAACCCCGAGTTCGGCCTCGTGGAATGGCGCCTCAAGCTCTGCGAATCGGGCTGGGGCGCGCCGCATTGGCCGAAACAATGGTACGGCCGCGACCTACCGGTGAAGTTCAATTCGGTGGTCGACGAGGAGTTCGCCCGCATCGGTGCCGTCGGCGTCGCCAAGGCCGGCATCCGCACCCTGGCCGCCGCCACGATCCTGGCGCACGGCACCGACCTGCATAAGGAGAAGTTCCTCAAGCGCATCCTCACGGGCGAGGACACCTGGTGCCAGCTCTTCAGCGAACCGGGCAGCGGCTCGGACATGGCGGGCGCCGTCACGCGTGCCGACAGGCAGGGCAACAAGTGGGTGATCAACGGCCAGAAGGTCTGGACCACCTCGGCGCACAAGGCGCATTGGGGCCTCCTGCTGGCGCGCGCCAACTGGGACGTGCCCAAGCACAAGGGTCTCGCCTACTTCGTCCTCGACATGAAGCAGCCCGGCGTCCAGGTCCATCCGCTGAAGCAGATGAACAATCATGCCTCTTTCAACCAGGTGTTCTTCACCGATGCCATCGTCGAGCCGGAGTTCCTCGTCTCCGACGTGGGCGACGGCTGGACGGTAGCGACGACGACGCTGATGCACGAGCGGCGCGGCGCCGACGGCCTGCGATCGTGGGCGCAGGCCACGGGTAAGCAGGGCCGCATCTACGACGAGGAACGGGCCGAGATCGCGACCACAATGGAGCCCTACAAGTGGTATCCGCAGCGCGCCGGCCGCGTCGACCTCGTGATGCAGCGCGCCAGGGAGACGGGCAAGATCAACGATCCCGTCATCCGCCAGGAGATCGCCAAGCTCTTGAGCCTGTCGAAGGCGGCGGAATGGACAGCGCGCCGCGCCCGGGCGGCACAGGACCAGGGCAAGCCGCAAGGGCCCGAAGGCTCGCTCGGCAAGCTGGTGTCGAGCCACGTCGCCCGCCAGGCGGCGCGGGTGCACACCTACATCACCGGCGCCGATGCCCTCCTGAGCGGCGCCGATAGCCCGATGGGCGGCGTGATCGCCGAAATCCTGGTCTCGGTGCCGGCGACCTCGATCGCCGGCGGCACCGACGAGATCCAGCGCAATATCATCTCCGAGCGCGTCCTGAAAATGCCCAAGGAGACAAGTGTCGACACCACCAAGCCCTTCAAGGACGTGCCGAGAAACATCACGGCGTCGTAGAGTTGGAGCGCGCGCCACTCCAATGGCACGCCCCCGGCCATGAATGTGCTATCCTACAATTATGTCCCGCCCCCTGATCGGCGTGACCCTGGATGCTGAAAAGCCCGGCGGTTACTCCAAATTCCCCTGGTATGCGCTTCGCCAAAACTACCTCGACGCAATCGATGCGGCGGGTGGCTTGGCCGTCGCCTTGCCGCACGAGCCCGACCGGGTTGCCGACTATCTCGAGCGCATCGATGCGCTGGTGGTGACCGGCGGCGCCTTCGACGTCGACCCCTCCTACTACGACGGCGGCGCGCGCCACGATACGGTGATCACCAAGGACCGCCGCACTGCCTTCGAGTTTGCCGTAACGCAGGGCGCACTTCGCCAGGACATGCCGGTGCTGGGCATCTGCGGCGGCCAGCAGCTGCTGCACGTCGTGTTGGGCGGCAAGCTGATCCAGCACATTCCCGATTCGATTACCGAACCGCTGCCGCACGAGCAGCCCAACCCGCGTGATGAAGCGGGCCACCTGGTCAAGGTGGCACGCGGCACGCAGCTGCACCGCATCGTGGGCGCCGACGAATTGCCGGTGAACAGCGCCCATCACCAGGCGGCGGCCGATGCGCCGGATGGTGTGGTCGTGAACGCCACCGCGCCCGACGGTGTCATCGAGGGCATCGAGGCGCCGCGCTACCGCTTCTGCATCGGCGTGCAGTGGCATCCGGAGTTCCTGATCTCCGAGGGCGACGCGAAGCTCTTCCGCGCCTTCCTGGGAGCGGCGGCCACCAAGTGAGCGAGCCCGCCAGGGAAGGAGAGCGCATTGCCAAGCGGCTGGCGCGCGCCGGCCTCTGCTCGCGCCGCGATGCCGAGCGCTGGATCGAGGCCGGCCGCGTCAAGGTCGACGGCAAGGTGCTCGAGTCGCCGGCCTTCACCGTCACCGACCTGAGCGTGATCGAGGTCGATGGCAAGCCGCTCCCCCAGGCCGACCGGCCCCGCCTGTGGCGCTACCACAAGCCCCCCGGCGAAATGGTGACGGCGCGCGATCCCGAGGGACGGCGCACGATTTTCGACTCACTGCCCAAGGGCATGCCGCGCGTGGTCACCGTCGGCCGGCTCGATTTCATGTCCGAAGGGCTGTTGCTGCTGACCAACGACGGTGGCCTCGCCCGCCGGCTGGAACTGCCGGCCAACGGCTGGACCCGGCGCTACCGGGCGCGCGTGCACGGCGCGGTCGACGAAGCGCGGCTGGCGGCGCTGGCCAAGGGCGTGACGATCGAGGGCGTGCGCTACGGCGCCATCGAGGCCAGCCTCGACCGCCAGCAGCGCTCGAACGCCTGGCTCGACATCGCCCTCACCGAAGGCAAGAACCGCGAGGTCCGCCGCGTGCTGGCCCATCTCGACCTGCCGGTGGTGCGCCTGATCCGCGTGGCCTTCGGCCCGTTTCATCTCGGCGAACTGGAACGCGGCCAGGTCGAGGAGATTCCCACCCAGGCGATGGAGAGCCTGCTGGGCGTCAAGCGGCCGCCGCGCAAGCAGGGCTGGGCCAAGCCCAAGCCGCGCAGCGATCACAAGCCGCGTGGCCGCTGATGCTGAAGATCATAGGCGGCAGGCACCGCGGTCGGGCGCTGGAAGCGCCCGAAGGGCAGAACGTGCGCCCGACGTCCAGCCGCGCCCGCGAGGCGCTGTTCAATATCCTGGCACACGCGAGCTGGCACGAGGACGGCACCTCGCCGCTGATCGACGCCCGCGTGCTCGACGCCTTTGCCGGCTCTGGCGCACTCGGGCTGGAGGCGCTGTCGCGTGGCGCCGCCCACGCCACCTTCCTCGACAACGACGCGCGGTCGATCAAGCTGATCGGCGAGAACGTGCGCAAGCTGGGCGAAACCGCCGCCGCCAAGGTGGTGCGCGGCGACGCCACCCGCCCGCCGCCCGCCCGCGAGTTCTGCGATCTCGTCTTTCTCGATCCACCCTACCGCAGCGGCTTGGCGGCTCCTGCCCTTGCCGCACTGGCCGAGGCCGGCTGGCTGGCGCCGCGGGCGATCGTCACGGTCGAACTCGCCCACAACGAGGACATCGTGCCGCCAAATGGATTCGAGGCGATCGACGAACGCCGCTACGGCGCGGCCAAGATCGTCATCCTGCGGCGAACGCCATGACGTCGGGGCCGGGCCTCATCCTGCCGCTCTATATGCTGCGTCACGGCGAGACCACGTGGAACACCGAGCGCCGCATGCAGGGGACCAGGAACTCCGACCTCACGGAGCGCGGCCGGTTGCAGGCCATCGCCATGGGCCGCGCGCTCCGGGCCGAGCTCGCCCGCGAGCCGGGCCCGACGGTCTTCCTGCGCAGCCCGCTCGGGCGCACGCGCGAGACCTCGGAGATCGTCGGCCGGGAACTGGGACTCGATCCCGGCGACTGGCGCGACGACGCGCGGCTGGCGGAACTCGGCTACGGCGAATGGGAAGGCTTCACCTGGGCGGAGATCGAGGCGACACGCCCCGATGCGCTCGCCCAGTGGCGCGCCGATCCACATGGCTTCATGCCGCCTGGCGGCGAGTCCCATTTCGACCTCAGGCGGCGCTCGGCCGCCGTGCTGGCCGAGGTCGTGGCCTCGCGAACGCGGACGGTGATCGTGAGCCACGGCGTCAGCGGCGCGGTGATGCGCGGCCTCAATCTCGGCCTCGACGCGCGGGCCATGTTCGTGCTGGAAAAACCGCAGGACGCCTTCTTTCGCCTGCTCGCCGGCCGCGAGGAACGGATCGAGACGCCGTAGCTTTCGCCCTCGCGACGTGCAGCGGTGCGTGCTAGATTTTGGCCGTCTGGCGGACCGTCGGTGAAACCGGCGATAAATCAGTGCTCCCGATGTGCCCGGGTCTGGGCGCCGAAAGGAGATGGTCGCCATGAAGCCTTCCGACATCATCGAGATCGACACCAGCGGCGGCTACGATGCGTGGGCGGCGGGCTACGACGCCCAGGACAACCCCATGATCGCAGCGGTCGAGCGCCATCTCGACACACACCGTCTTCCGGTCGCAGGCGCGCGCGTGCTCGACATCGGCTGCGGCACGGGCCGGACGATCGCCCGCACGTTGACCGAGGGAGCTGCCTTCGTCCTCGGTATCGATGCCTCGCCAAAGATGCTGGCGCGCGCCGCCGAGCGACTTGCCGTGCCAATCGCCGCCGGACGGACCGCGCTGATGCAAATCGATATTGCCCGCCCGTGGTCGGGCGTGCCGGCTGATTTCGATCTTGCCGTCATCACCCTGGTTCTCGAGCACTCGGCCACGGTTTCGCCCATTCTCGACCACGTCGCCCGGCACCTCGCACCAGGCGCGCTCCTGTTCATCGCCGAAATCCATCCGGACATGCTACGCACCGATCTCGGCGGCCATTTTGAACGCGACGGCGTGACCTACTCCCTGCCGAGCTACGTCCACGACCGCGAGGAGTTCGGCTCGGCGCTCGCGGCGGCCGGGGGCGATGCTCCCATGTTCGACGAGGTCCGAGCCGATGCCGCAACGATCGCCGCCATTCCCAAGTTCGCCAAGCGCCAAGGCGACGGCGTGCTGCTGACGCTGCGGGCGAGGCGCCGGGCCTAGAACAGGATGGCTCCGGATTTGTCCATCGTCCGGGCTCGCGCGGAGCAACCTTGCAACCGCCCCGACGATTTCAGCACCCCGCACGCCGGGAAGCCGGCACCCGCGGGCTCTTCGCCCGCTCACATGTCACGCCAAAGTGTGACGATTGTTGTGACACACTCTGTCCCGGACTCCGGGTCGAGCCGGGTTTTACGGGCTTATCTCAGTCTCAGTTTCTTCTGCAATGTCACATACCCAGGTGCGACTGTGACCAGGCGTCGTTGAGTGTCCGTTCCGACGTTATGGATGCTCGGTCGGAACGGGCTCAAGATTGGGTCTTCCACGGAATGGCGTGAACACCCATGGCGGCTACACCCTACGCCCTCGATGGCATCATACATCCGCGGCGTGCGCGGGCGGATGCTGGCAGTGACTGCACGCTGCCGCGGTGACGGTGTCGGGATCGCCGGCACCCCCACCCGCCGATTCAACCCAATGCCATCCCGCCCTAGCCTCTGGCCAGCCGCGCGGTGCGACGGCATCCGCCGGTTTCGGTGACGGTGAGGCCGCCACCTTCGCTGCGCACGGCAAGCTTGCCTTCTCGATGGCTCGTGCCCTTCACCGAGGCGACGGCGATCAGGGAAAACGAGCCCGAAGCTTTGACGACGCCATGGATCTGCCACAGGCCGGGCGTCGGCGCAGGCGGCGGCGCCTTGGTGGTATTGGGTACCGGACCGCGCGCCGTCGCATCGTAGGCCGTACCGTCGACGAAGCCGGATTCGATGGTGAGCACGTAGTCGAGCGGCGCGTTGCACGAGCCGCCGTCGCTGGTACCTTTCCATTCGCCGTCCAGCGCCGAGGCTGGCGCCGGCGTGGGATTGGCCGGCGGCGGCGCGGCGACCGGCGCCCGCGTCTGGGCTTGGGCCGGCCCTGCGAGGGCCGCGACGAGCGCCAGCAGCAGAGGCAGGAGCTTGCTCATCGTCTTCCGAACAGCCGTTCGATGTCGGCCAGCTTGAGTTCGACGTAGGTCGGGCGACCATGATTGCATTGTCCGGAGTGAGGCGTCGCCTCCATCTGACGCAGGAGCGAGTTCATCTCCTCGACGGTGAGCCGGCGGCCGGCCCGCACCGATGTGTGGCAGGCGAGCGTGCCGCAAACCTGCTCGACCTTCTCCCTCAACGCCAGATGATCGCCCATCTCGGCCAGCTCGTCGGCGAGATCGCGCACCAACCCCTGGAGGTCGACTTCGCCCAGGACAGCAGGCGTCTCGCGCACCACCACGGCGCCGAGACCAAACGGCTCGAGCACGAGACCCATTTCGGCGAGCTCGGCGGCACGGGCCGTGAGCCGTCGCGCACCGTCCTCTCCCAGTTCGATCACTTCGGGCAGCAGCAGCGCCTGGCGCTTCACCCCGTCGGCCTCGAGCTGGTTCTTGAGCTTCTCGTGCACCAGGCGTTCGTGGGCGGCATGCTGGTCGACGATCACCACGCCCTGGTCGGTCTGGGCCACGATGTAAGTTTCATGCAGTTGGGCCCGCGCCACGCCCAGCGGATAGTTGCCGTTGGCGATCTCCGCGGCGGGGGTCTCGACGCGCGCCGAAAGACCATCGAGGGGCGCCATGAATCGCGCCGCGGCTTCGGCAAGACCGCGCGGCACGAACGGGCCGCCGCCACCGCCCATCGGCAAAGCGTTGGAATAGCCCGCGTGCGGCCGGAAGGCGCCCAGCGCTGCCTCCGACACTGTCGTGCTGGCGCGGTGCCCGGCGGCGGAGAGTGCCGTGCGCAAAGCCCCCACGATCAGTCCGCGCACGATGCCGGCGTCGCGGAAGCGCACCTCGGTCTTGGCCGGGTGGACATTGACGTCGACCATCTCGGGCGGCGCCTCGAGGAACAATGCCACCATCGGATGCCGGTCGCGCGCCAGGAAGTCCTGGTAGGCGCCACGCACGGCACCAGCCAGCAGCTTGTCGCGCACCGGCCGGCCATTGACGAAAAGATACTGATGCTGGCCGGTCGGCCGGTTGAGCGTCGGCAGGCCGGCGAAGCCCGTCAGCCGGAAGCCTTCTCGGTTGGCGTCGATGGCCAACGCATTGTCGGCGAACTCGCGGCCCATGATGGCGGCCAGCCGCTCGAGGCGCGCAGCATCGCCCTGCAGCAGCGACGGGCTGGCGGCCGGCAGATCGATCAGGGCGCGTTCCTCGCTGTCCAGCCGGAAGGCGACTGCGGGATGGGCCATGGCGAGGCGCCGCATCGCATCGGCCACATGTCCCGACTCGGTGCGTGGCTCCTTCAGGAACTTGAGCCGCGCCGGCGTGGCGAAGAACAGATCACGCACCTCGACCCGCGTGCCCGGCGGATGCGCCGCCGGCCGGGGCTCGCCTTTCGCGCCACCATCGATTTCGAGGCTCCAGGCCGTCTCGGCGCCGGCAGGCCGCGACGTGATGGCGAAGCGGCTCACCGAGGCGATCGACGGCAGCGCCTCGCCGCGGAAGCCCAGGGTGCGGATGTCGGTCAATTCATCGTCCGGCAGCTTGGACGTGCAGTGCCGCTCGACCGCGAGCTGCAGCTCCTCGGCGCTCATGCCGACGCCGTCATCGACCACGGAAATGAAGGTCCGGCCGCCTTCCTTCAGCGTCACGGCTATGCGATGGGCTCCGGCGTCGATGGCGTTCTCGACCAGTTCCTTCACCGCGCTCGCCGGGCGCTCGACGACCTCGCCCGCGGCAATGCGGTTGACCAGGGTCGTGGGAAGGCGACGGAGGAGAGAGGCGCTCATGGCGCCGCCATCTTAGGACCGACGCCCTGTGGAAGATATGCGGGCGGAAAGATACTGGCGGGTCAGAATCTTGGCATCCTCGACCGCGGGCTGATCGAAGGCATCGATCTTCCAGAGATGAGCGGCGAAAATCGTCTCGAGGATGAAATGCATCATCAGTGCGCCGATCGTGCGCTCGTCGACCTCGGCGACGCGCATGATCCTCGTCGGCCGGCCGGCCTTGATGGTGGTCGCCGCCGTGGCATCGGCCTCGGCCATCAGGAGATCGCCCATGGTCCGGCCGGCCAAATAATCGAGCGCCTTGTCGGGGCCCGGCTGCAGGACGGTACCCTGGCCCGCCGTATCCTGAATCAGGAAGGTGAAGAGCTTGTCGGCCGGCCCGCCAAGATAGAGCTGGACCTGACTATGCTGATCGACGGCTCCGAGCGCGATGGCCGGCGTCGTGCCATTGCCCTCCTTGCCGAGACTCTCGGCCCAGATCTGTCGGTACCAGAAGGCAAAGGTGTTGAGCCGGTCGACATAGGGCATCAGCACCGTGATGTTGATACCCTTCTCGCGCGCCAGCCCGACGGACAGGGCGGCACCGATCGCCGGCGCGATGCCCGTGGCGTCGTTGGCCACCAGCACTGGATCGAGGACGCTCGCCGCGCCCTCGCGCACCGCGGCGCAATCGAGGCCCGCGATCATCGCGGGCAGCATGCCGACCAGCGACAGCGCCGAGTAGCGCCCGCCGATCTTCGGATCGTGCTCGAGGATGGTGCAGCCGAGCCGCGTCGCCAGGCGCCGCAGTGGGTTGTCGGCCGCCTCGGTGATGGCAATGACATGCGCGCCGAGCGCGGCCTTGCCGAGCTTGCCTTCCATGCCTTCCAGGACGGCCAGGAGCTGGGCCAGCGTCTCCGGGGTTCCACCCGACTTGGAAACCGCGATGAAGCCCGTGCGGTCGAGCGGCAGTCTCGCCAGCAATTCGACGTAAGTCGCCGGGTCGACGTTGTCCATGAACCACATCTTGGGCCGGCCCTTGATCGGACCGAAACCCTGGTCCTTCAGCGCCACCAGCGCCTTGCCGCTGAGACTGGAACCGCCCATGCCCATGACGACAACGTGCTCGAAGCCGGCGAACCGATCGGCATGGACCTTCAACGCCGCGAGGTCGTCGCGCCGCGCCGGCAGTTTAAGCAGCGGCAGCTCGTCGCTGTCGTGCCAATGGCGAATCTTGTCGAGCGCCGGTCGCAACTCGACCATCGCGCGGTCGAGGCTGGCAGGGGAAAGGCCCTTGGCGCCTACCGAGGGTTCGAGAGCATCGTCGATGGCATGGCTGTAGAACATGCAGCGCCTACTCTTTCGGTTCTGGAACGACGCCCGCGGGCTTGCCGACGACGACGGTCGTCATCGCCTCGTCGCGCAGCAGGCGACGGGCGACCCGGCGCACGCCCTCGAGATTGACGGCGCCGATCTGCGCCTCGCGCCGGACCAGGTGGTCGGGCGACAGGCCGTCGATCTGCAGGGAATGCATCAGGCCGGCAACCGAGCCGGACGAGTCGAGCGACAGCGACAGCGCACCGCGGAGATAGGTCTTGGCGTCGGCGAGTTCCTGCTCGGTGACGCCATCGGTACGCATGCGCACCAGCTCGGCGCGGACGATGCGGATGGCTTCGGCGACGCGCTCGTTGGCGCTCGCCGTCGAGACGACCAGCAGCGCCGCCCGCTTGTAGGTGCGCAGTCCGGCCGACACGCTGTAGGCGAGCCCGCGTTTGCCGCGCACCTCGCTGAACAGCCGCGACTGCTGGCCGCCGCCGCCCAGGACGTGGTTCATGATCACGGCGGCGTACCAGTCGGGATCGTCGCGGGCGATGCCGGGCAAGGCCATCAGCGCAGTGCTTTGCGGCACCGGCCGTTCGACGACGATGGTGCGCGGCTTGGTCGGAGGCGTCCACTCCGGCGGCAAGCGCGGCACCGTGCCGACTGCGAGGTCACCGAAGGCGCGGTCGAGCTGGCGGGCGAGTTCGGCCTCGCCGATGTCGCCGACCGCCGACACGATCAGACCGGCGCGCACCAGCAGCGTGTCGGCGCGGCGCTTGAGCAGCGCCGGTGTCAGCGTCTTCAGATCCTCGCGGGTACCCTCGGGATTGGCTGCGTAGGGATGACCCGCGAACAGGGTCTCCATCAGCGTGCGGCCGGCGACCGATCGCGGCTGCTGCGCCGCCTGGTTGAGGTGCGCGATGGTCTGGGCGCGCCGCTGCTCGACCATGTTCGGATCGAAGCGCGGCCTGGCGAGCGCCAGCCGCAGCAATTCGAAACCTTCATCGCGATTGACGGACAGGACGCGCAGCGTTCCGCTCAGCCGGTCGAGCGAGGCGCCGAAACCCAAGGAGGCGGCGGCGTCTTCCTGGCGGCGACGGAACGCCTGGGCGTCGAGCGTGCCGGCGCCGTCGGTGAGCAACGTCGCCATGAGACTGGTCACGCCCGACTGGCCCTCCGGATCCGACGCCGTGCCGCCAGCGAAGGAAAAGGACAGCGCCACCACCGGTGCGCTCCTGTCCTCGACCAGCCAGGCCTTGATGCCGAGCGGCGTGGTGACTTCCCTGATGTCGATCGCGCTCGCGCTGGTCACGGGCAGCCAGGCCAGCACGACGGCGAGGACCGCCAGAGCGCCGCGGCGGAGGCCGGTCGTCATCGGCTACCCGCCGCCGGGGTCAGCAGCGACGTCACCGCGCCCGAGTCGCGCCACACGAGTTGGGCGGCGGCGGACACATCGGCCGGCGTCACCGCGGCAATGCGTTCGGGCCAGGCATCGATGTCGGCCACGGTGCCGCCGGTGCTCAGCACGGCGCCGTAGAGCCGTGGGCCGCTCGCCAACGAATCCTGGGCATAGATCGCCGCGGCCAGGAGCTGATTCTGCGCCCGCTCGACCTCTTCCGCCGTCACGCCGTCGTCGATCAGCTTCCTCACCTCGAAATTCACCGCCGTCTCGATCTCGGCCACGGTGCGTGTCGGCGCCGGATGAATCCCGATGCCGAACGAGGTGAGGCCGAGGCTGGCGGGGCTGTAGGCGGCCGAAGCCGAGAGCGCGAGTCCGGCGTCGGCCACCATTGACCGCCACAGCCGGCTCGTCTCGCTGCCGCCGAACAGGCGCGCCAGGACCTGAAGGGCGTGCGCGTACTTCGTTTCGCCGACGCGGTAGGACGGCGCCAGCCAGTCGCGCGACCACCGCGGCTCGACGACGCGGACGTCGGCGCGGCTCACCCGCTGCGGCAGGTCCTGAGCCCCCTGAGCCGGCCGGCGGCGGGCCTCGACCCTGCGGCTCCGGGGCGGCCCCTAAAGCTTTTTGTCGG
>Ga0082335_1001084_pt1 | contig 62103 bp, 68 predicted proteins | sample Subgrocontami58m_FD_72375 | JGI IMG/M metagenome (GOLD analysis project Ga0082335, IMG submission 72375) | Subsurface groundwater microbial communities from S. Glens Falls, New York, USA - GMW37 contaminated, 5.8 m (SPADES assembly) (version 2) ... | reverse complement strand
CGCTCGGCTCGCGCGGGGGCATCACTGCCTTCCTGGTCGACAAGGGCACCAAGGGTCTGGTCGTGGCGCGCGCCATTCCGATGCTGGCCGGCCAGCGCACCTACGAGGTCGTGTTCGAGGATTGCCGCGTGCCCGAGAGCCAGGTGCTGGGCAAGGTCGGCGCCGGCTTCGCGCCGATGCAGCTCCGTCTCACCGTGCGCCGCCTGCAGATGGGGGCCTGGTGCACCGGCATGGCGCAGCGGGCGCTCGACATGCTGGTCGAGCACGCCAACCAGCGCGTCACCTTCGGCCAGAAGCTCGCCGACCGTCAGGCCGTCCAGTGGTGGGTGGCGGACGCTGCCATGAAGCTCCATGCCTGCCGCCTCATGGTGATGGATGCCGCCGTCAAGCAGGACGACGGCCGCGACGTGCGCATGGAAGCCTCGATGATCAAGGTCTTCGCCACCGAGATGGCGACCGAGATCATTGACCACGCCCAGCAGGCCTTCGGCGCCATGGGCGTGACCCAGGAACTGCCGCTCGCGATGATGGCGCAGAAAGTGCGCACCATGCGGGTCTACGAGGGCCCGTCGGAGGTCCACCGCATGGTGATCGCCCGGCGCATCCTGGGCGGTCGTTGACACCGCCGGCCGTGCGGGCGGATCATTTCCGCCTGCTTCCAGGGAGCCTGCCGTCATGACCTACACGCTCGATGCCTTCGTCAAGGATGCGCAGGCGGCCCTCAAGGCCCACGACGGTCCGGCCGGCCGCGAGCAGGTGCGCGTGCTGCTGGAGAAGCTCCTGGCGAACAAGGCGTTCGTCCAGGAGGCCGTCGGGCCGGCGGCGCCGCTCGGCGCGCGCAAGCTCTACGAGGACGAGGATCTCGGCTTCGTCGTGCTGGCGCACTGCAACGCCAGGCCGCACAGGAGCCCGCCGCACGATCACGGCCCGTCCTGGGCGGTCTACGGCCAGGCGATCGAGCACACCGACATGAGCGAGTTCAGACGCCTCGACGGCGGTGCCGACGCGGGCGACGCCAGGCTCGAGAAGGTGAAGAGCTACCGTCTCGAGCCCGGTCATGCCGGCGTCTACGATGTCGGTGCCATCCACGCCATCGACTATCCCGAGGGCAGCCGCTTCGTGCGGGTGACCGGGCGCGACCTCGACCATGTGCGGCGGCTGAAGTTCGACATGGCCGCCGGCAAGGCGATCACCATCGAAAGCGCGACCGCGGGCGCGGCCTAGCCGGCCCGTTCAGTCCGCCCGCTCGCCGGGGCGGGCGAACTCCTCGGCGGCGACGGCGAAGTTCAGGTTCTGCCCGGCCTTGAAGTAGAAGGTCGTGATGCCGAGCAGTTCGCCCTGCGCGTCGAACAGGCCGCCGCCGGACGATCCCTGCGAGATCGGCGCCGATGTCTGGATCAGCTTCGAGTCGTTCTGGCTGCGCTTGGACGAGACGATGCCCTCCGCGATCGTGAGCTCCAGCCCCTGCGGCGTGCCGATGGTCACGGCGCGCTCGCCGACCTTGATGTCATCGTAGGGCCGGACGCCGACCCATTTCGGCAGCTTGCCGTCGACCCTGAGAACGCAGCGGTCGGCATTGACGTTCATCGACACGACGCTGGCCTTCAATTCCTTCCTGTCGCGGACGAGGGAGACCTCGGTCCGGTCGCCCACGACGTGGCAGTTGGTCAGCAGGTCGCTCTCGCTCACCGCCACCGCCGAGCCGATCCTCTTGTCGGCCTTCACCATGTAGACGGCGCCGGCGGCCTTCTCGAAGACCTCCTCGGCGCGAAGGTCGCTGCCGTGCCGCCGAACCAGCCTCAGTCGGTCGGTCATGCCCGCCGTGTCGACGTTCGCCGGCGCGGTGCCGGTCGGCTGGGGCCGCGCCACTTGTCCGTCCGCGGCGTCCATCGGCGCCGCCGGCAGCTCCTCGATCCGCGGGCGCGGTCGTGCCGTGGGGTTGAAGGTCCGGTATACGGCCGTGCCGCTCATCGTCGCCGCGAACAGGCTGCGTTGCAGGTCGGGCCGGTCGTTGGGAACCGCGGTGACGGTGATGATGATGCCGCCGGGATGGCAAATGCCTCGCGTCAGGACCGTGTTGCCGCCGGAGGAGCCGATGATCGCGAAACCGTCATCGAGACGGACCCGGTAGGAGTCGCCCCTTCTGAGCAGCGACGTGTACACCGTCCCGATGGTGATGCAGCTGGCCCCGCCGTACCTCACGCCGACCGACTGACCGACGATGCCGTCGGCGTGGTACCACATGGCGCTGCCGTCGGATTGGGGCGGTGCGAGCCTGGTGAGTTTGGTCGGAATGCCGACGGCGAAGCCCACCGCATCGTCGCGGAGGATCGCCCAGCCGGCCTCGTCGCGCCGCTTCAGCCCCTCGGAAACCAGCTCGACCGCCTGATCGTCCGGCAGGCTGTCGGTGACGGGCCGGCGTTTGGCGGCCTGCCAGGCTTGTGCCGCCTTGCGCGCCGCCGCCGCGCCGCCGCCGTCGGGCACGCTGATGTACCCCGTCCAGATCAGGGCCTGCAGGATGTCGGCGGGAGTGATCATCTCCGCCGGGGCTGTTGTGTTCCATTTGTAGGAAAAAACGCCGGGTCCCGATTGAGCGACGGCGACCGCCGCGGTCAGCAGCACGAGACCGCCGGTCGCGGCGAGGCCCAGGCAACGAAGACACGTCAAAAGGGCGGGCACGCGGCAATCCTCCCGTGTTCATTTTCGCCGACATCGGGATGGCCGCCTATTGTCCAATTGTATCAATCGCGTGCGGGGGCGCTATGGCCCGCGGCGCCCGCGCGGGCGGTTCGTCTCGCCCCAGACTTCCATCGCGTCGAGGATGGGGCCCAGCGTCCAGCCCTTCCTGGTGAAGGCATACTCGACATGCGGCGGCACCGTCTGGCGCACGGTGCGCGTGACGATGCCGTCCTGCTCGAGGGCGCGAAGCTGAAGCGTCAGCATGCGCTGGGTGATGCCGGGCACCAGCCGGCGCAGCTCGTTGAAGCGCCGTGGCCGGTCTTTCAGCTGGAACAGGATGGTGGGCTTCCACCGTCCGCCGATCACCTCGACCGTCGCCGTCACCGGACACCACGGGGCCTTGGTCATTGCTCGATCTCCCCTCGCATATCCATGTCTGACACTAAGTATAAAATATGTGCGTACTTATGGAAGAAGAACCGCTGTGATAGCCCTCCGTCATCCACTCGAAGGAGGTTCGACATGCTGGCGATCATGGGGGCGACCGGGCAGACGGGCGGCGCGGCACTGGCCGAGCTGAGGCGGCGCGGACTGAAGGCACGCGCCATCACCCGCGATCCGGCGCGCGCCGCGCATCTTGCGGGCGAGGGCATCGAGATCGTGCGGGCCGATGCCGGCGATGCTGCGAGCCTGGCGTCGGCCTTCGCCGGCGCCGAGGCGGCCTATGTGATGCTGGTGCCGCCGCTGCAGGCGGCCGATGTGCTGGCGGAGAGCCGGGTCGCCGCCCGCGCGATCGCCGCCGCCGTGCGCGGCGCCGGCGTGCCGCACGTCGTGGCTTTGTCGTCGGCCGGCGCACACCTCGCCGAGGGCAACGGCATCGTCCGCACGCTGTACGACTTCGAGTGCGCGCTCGCCGGCGCCGCACCGTCGCTCACGGTCCTGCGGGCCGGCGACTTCATGGACAACTGGGCGGCGATGCTGCCGCTTGCCCGCGCCAGCGGCGTGCTGCCGTCGGCCAGGCTGCCGCTCGACGCCGCGGGCGAGACCGTGTCGGCACATGACGTCGGCTGCACCGCGGCGGCGCTGCTGCTCGACCGCCGACCGGGAACGCGCATCGTCAATCTGGCGGGACCGGCGGATTACTCGGCCGCCGATGCGGCGGCGGTGCTGTCGCGGCATCTGGGCCGGCCGGTGACGGCGGTGCCGTCGTCGCGCGCCGAGACCGTTGCCGGCCTGCGGGCCGCCGGCGCGGGCGCCGACTACGCCGAAAGGCTCGCCGACCTCTACGACGCCATCAACGCGGGCCGCATGGGCTTTCCGCCCGGCTCGGGCGAGATGCGGCGCGGCGCGATCACGCTGGCGGGGGCGTTGCGCCCGCTGTGAACGTCGACAGTCGCGCCGGCACCTGCGGCTTCAGATCCACCGCCGCGTCCGGCGCCTGTAGTCGTCGAACGCCGCGCCGAACTTGGCGGCCAGGGCCTTTTCCTCGGGCACGATCTGGAAGCGATCGATGTAGAGCACGAACAGCAGCGGGCCGGCGAACGCGACGGCGTTCGACAGCCAGGCGGCCCATCCGGCAAGCACCGACAGGAGCCCCAGATACATCGGGTTGCGCGTGAATCGATAGACCCCGGTCGCCACCAGCGCCGACGCGGTGTCGGGCCGCGTCGGATTGACGGTCGTACCGGCGCGCCGGAACGACAGGGCACCGGCCACGGCGATCGCGCCGCCGAACGCGGCCAGCACGATCGCGATCGCAAAGCGGCCGGGCAGCATAAAGGAGAGCGCGTTCGATGCCGATGCCGCCAGCCACATGGCGACGGCGGCGAGCAGCGCCACGGCGGGCGGCGGCACCTTCAGTTCGAGCGTCTTCACCGCGGCAATCTATCACCACTTTGGCATTTTGTGCTCCGCGATGTCCGCAAGGAACCTGTCACAGTGAGGACATCGTCGTGGTGGCGGTCCCGAGACTCTTTTTTCCGTCCCGCTGCTTCGAGGCGGCGGGATTGGAGGAAGGCATATGCGGACGAACCGGACACTAGACGGGATCGCCTTCAATCTCGGTGAGTTTGCCTCGACAGCCAGCCAGCCCCGCAGCCGATGATTTTCGCCAAGGAGGAACCTCACAATGACCATCACCATTACTGCCTTCGAGCGGTCACCCGATGGAGGCAGGGGACTGGCGCGTGATTCGCGCGTTCGCTGGGCGCTTGAAGAAGTCGGCGAACGCTATGAGGTTCGCGTTGTTTCGTTTCGTGCGATGAAGGAACCCGCGCATCTGGCGCTTCATCCCTTCGGCCAGATTCCGACCTACGAGGAAGGTGATCTCGCCCTGTTCGAGACAGGGTCGATCGTGTTCCATATCGCCGAGCGCCACGCGGGCCTGCTGCCGGACGATGCCGATGCCCGGGCGCGCGCGATCACATGGATGTTTGCCGCGCTCAACACGGTGGAGCCGGCGATTCTTGAACTCGCGACCGCCAGGCTTCTGGAGGGCGACAAGCCCTGGAGTAAGGAGCGCCTGCCTCTGGTCGTGGATCGCGTCCGCGACCGGTTGAAGCAACTTTCCGTTCGCCTTGGCAGTGCCGACTGGCTCGATGGCGGGTTCAGCGCGGGCGACCTGATGATGGTGTCGGTGCTGCTCAGGCTGAAATCATCGGGCCTTCTGGACGAATATCCGAACCTGGCCGCCTATCTCGCTCGCGGCGAAGCGCGGCCCGCCTACATCAGGGCTTTCGACGCCCAATTGGCGGTCAACACCGGCAAGCCACCGACCGGTTGATTGAGGTCCGTCCTGGGCTCGAAGTCGCCATCCGGGTTTTTCGTTCGGTTTGTGGGGCCTGACCCTGGATATTGCGGCGGAGGCCCGCAAACGCGGGCGGCGGGCGCGGGCGGCGTTGCCGAGATTGCCTAAGCAAGCCTTGCCGCCGCTTCGGCATTGGCCTTCGAGCGCGTCTCCAGCATGCCCGACAGCCGCTCGCGGATCCGCTTCACGCGCTCGACGCCCGCCTTCTCGGGACTGCCCGAATCGAACGGCGGCTTGGGGTCGTATTCCAGGACGAGCTGGATCGACCGGGCCACTTCCTCGCCCGCCAGTTCGGCCGCGACCGTGAGGCCGAAATCGATGCCGGCGGTGACGCCGCCGCCCGAGATGCGGTTGCGGTCGCGCACCACGCGCTCGGCCACGGGAATGGCGCCGAAGGCCGGCAGCATGTCGCGCCACGCCCAATGGCAGGCCGACTTGTAGCCTTTGAGGAGTCCGGCCGCGCCCAGCACCAGTGAACCGGTGCAGACCGAGGTGACATAGCGCGCGGTGGTGGCCTGGCGGCGCAGGAAGTCGAGCGTCTCCTCGTCGGTCATCAGCGCCACCTGGCCGCCGCCGCCCGGTACGCAGATCACGTCGAGCCTGGGACAGTCGGCGAAGGTGGTGGTCGGCACGATCGAAAAGCCTGCGTCGGTCGGCACCGGCGCCCGCGTCTTCCAGATCATGTGCAGCGTGGCGCCCGGCACCCGCGCCAGTACCTGGGCGGGGCCGGTCGCGTCGAGCTGCGTGACGTCGGGATAGAGCAGGATTCCGATGTGGACCGGCGTGGCCATGGCTGTCTCCTCGTTGCGTGCCGAGACTAGGGTGGCGACCCGCTGGCAGAAATGACAAAGATCGTCTATTTTCCGCCAATGACCTCGCCGCGCCGGATCGGCCTCCATCGAATCACCATCGTCGCCTACGAGGGCTGCCAGCTCCTCGACGTCACCGGCCCCGCCGCCGTGTTCGGCGCCGCCAACGACGCCGTCGCGCGGCCGTTCTACGATGTGGCGATCGTCTCGCCCGACGGCGGCGCCGTCGTCTCCAACTGCGGCGTTGCGCTGCACACCAGGCGGATCGGCGGCCAGCCCGACACGCTGCTGGTGGCGGGCGGCTCGCGCGGCCTGAAGGCCGCGATGGAGCGTCCCGACCTGCGGCGCTGGCTCTGCAAGGCGGCTCCCAGGGCCCGGCGCTACGGTTCGGTCTGCACCGGCGCCTTCGTGCTGGCGGCGGCGGGCCTCCTCGACGGCCGGCGGGTGGCGACGCACTGGGCGAGCTGTGGGCGCCTGGCCAAGCGCTTCGCCGCCGTCGATGTCGATGCCGACTCGCTCTACGTCGTCGACGGCAAGGTCTGGACCTCGGCCGGCGTCACCACCGGCATCGACATGGCGCTGGCCCTGGTCGAGGCCGATCTCGGCGCCGCCACCGCCAACCTGATCGCGCGACACTTCGTGCTCTACGCCCGCCGGCCGGGTTACCAGTCGCAGTTCAGCCCGATGCTGCAGGCCCAGACCGCGGCCGAGACGCCGTTCGTGAAGCTGATCGACTGGATGCAGGCCCATCTCGACCAGCCGCTCGACGTGCCGGCGCTGGCTGCCCGCGCCGGCCTCAGCGAGCGCAGCTTCTACCGCAAGTTCACCGACGCCACGGGCAAGACGCCGGCGCATTTCGTCGAAAGCCTGCGCCTCGATGCGGCGCGCACGCTCTTGGCCGAGGGGCTGCCGCTGAAGGCGATCGCCGCCAAGGTGGGCCTGCGCTCCTCGGCGCGGCTCGGCCAGGCCTTCGAACGCCGCTTCGGCATGGCGCCCAGCCTGTTCCGCGAGATGCACGGGACGCATTAGCTCAGTTGGCACATTTGGCCCGGGAGGTGTCCGTCACCGCCGGCTGGCGCCCCCTTAACAAACAGAAACAACTCGGCCAGTGACCCTGTCTCGCGATATGAGGGAAAATGACGAGATGTCTGGAGTCGCCGAAATCACATCCACCCTTCATCCCACGCCCGCCGACAGGAAGCCCTGCATTCTGCTCGTGGAGGACGACGCGGAGATCTCGCGCATGCTGGTGGAGGTCCTGTCCGAGAATGGCTTCACTGCCCTGTCTGTGACGTCGGCCACCGAAATGGAGGCGTCCATGGCTGCCGCGACCGTCGACCTCGTCGTGCTCGACATCATGCTGCCGGGTGAGGACGGGCTCAGCATCTGTCGCCGGCTGCGGGCGGCATCGCCCATTCCGATCATCATGCTGACGGCGCGTGGTGCCGACGTCGATCGTATCGTCGGCCTCGAGATCGGTGCCGACGACTACGTTACCAAGCCGTTCAATTCGCGCGAGCTGATCGCCCGCATCCGCGCGCTCCTGCGGCGCGCCCAGGGCGGACACGATGGCTCGCGCCTGCGCGCCCGGCCGCTGGTCTTCCGCGGGTGGCGCATCGACCTCGCGACACGTCAGTTGTGCAATCCCGAGGACGTCCAGGTCGCCATGACGACCGTCGAATTCGACCTGTTGGTCGTCCTCTGCCAGAACCCGGGCCGGATCCTGTCGCGCGACCAGTTGATCGAGCTCACCCATGGCCGCCTGGCAGGGCCGCTCGAGCGCAGCATCGACGTCCACATCAGCCGCATCCGGCAGAAGATCGAGCCCGACCCGCGCGATCCGACCTTGATCAAGACAGTGCGCCTGGGCGGCTATATCTTCACGCCGCTGGTCAGCGAAGTCTGATGCGCTTGCGCGATCGTCTGATACCACGCAGCATCACCGCGCAGATTACAGGCATCGTAGCGATCTCGGTGGCGCTCGGGATCGTCGTCGTGATGGCCATCGTGCTTTTCTTCCTCGAGGGCAATCCCAGATATAGCGTGACGGCCATGGCGACTCAGGTCGGCACGGTGACGAGGCTTGCGCAGGCTTCGAAGAGCGACGACGAGGTCGCCGCAATCCTGGTGGTTGCCCGGGATGCCGGCATCAAGGTGAGGCGCGTGACCCTGGGCGAGCTGGAAATCTCCCCACGGGACTGCTGCCTGTCGATCGAGGCCCTGCTTCTGGTACGCAGGTTGCAAACCCGATGGGGCGTCGATGCTCTGGAAGTCGTTCCTCCTCCGGGCAGCGACCCCGATCAGCTTGCCGTCAAGCTCAACGAGCGCGATGCTCTGCTCTTCGACGGGGTGACCGCCTTCAGCTTTTGGACGATCGTCCTGGCGCCTTCAGCCCTGACGCTGCTCATCGTGCTGCTCTTCGTGGTGCTTCTGTCGATCTACGCCGTGCGCTGGATCATTTCGCCGCTGTCCGCCGTGGCGGCTGCCGCCCAATCCTTTGGACGATCTCCCGACGACGACCGGATCGTGAGCCGCAGCGGACCTCGGGAGATCATCCAGGTCGCCGATGCGCTCAACGACATGCGCACGCGCATTCGAGCCCTGCTCGACGACCGCACGAGCATGCTGGCTGCCATCAGCCATGATCTGCGCACGCCGCTGACGCGGCTCAGGCTGCGCGCGGAACGGCTCACCGATCCAGTGCAGCGGGAAGGGCAGTTGCACGAGATCGCGCGCATCACGCACATGCTCGACGAGACGCTCAATTATCTGCGCAGCGACGTTCGTTCCGAAAGCCTGTCGCGTATCGATCTGCCGAGCCTGCTCCAGACGGTTTGCGTCGAGTTCGCGGATGTCGGCCATGCCGTCGCCTATGACGGGCCGCCGCGCCTGACCTGGAAGTGCCGGCCGAATGTGCTGGCGCGCGCGATCACCAACATCGTGGACAACGCCACCAAGCACGGTGCCGTCGTCACGGTGTCGCTTCGTCTCCTGGGCGAGCGCGGCGTCGAAATCGATGTCGGCGACGATGGCCCGGGCATTCCGCCGGCGTTGCACGAGAAGGTGTTCGACCCGTTCTTCAAGGGTGACACGGCGCGCGGCGCCGCCGGACGCAGCGGCTTCGGCCTCGGCCTCTCCATCGCGCGCGATGTCGTCAAGGGCCATGGCGGCGAGATCGAGCTTCTCGATCGCGTGCCACGTGGGCTGATCGTCCGCGTGCGGTTGCCCGGCGAGCCGGCGATCCACCGCGAAACATCTCTTAACATCACTTAAAACCACGCGGCGCTGCCGGCTCATAAGGTCGAGGCTCTCCTCACCGAGCAAGGCAGGTCTGATCGATGCATATCCTTTCTCCGGCGTTTGTACGCCGGCACTCACCGTATTCCCTCGTCTTCGGTCTCATTGTCGCTTTTCTGTCGCTGTCGCCCTCCGCTCACGGCCAGCCAGCCAACGATCCGTTCGCATCCAACGGCAAGTCGAGCGCTTGGGCGGTGACGCTGGGGGCGGGGGCGGCTGTCCGGCCGACCTTCGAAGGCAGCGACCGCTACTTCATCTCGCCCGTGCCGCTCGTGAGCATCAACTACAACGACATGATTTCGTTCGACACGTCGGGACTGAACGCCTACTGGCGCAACGGCAGCCTGCAGATCGGCGGTGGCCTGACCTACAATCTCGGCCGCCTCGAGGGCAGCAACAGCGTCTTCACCCAGGGCGACGAGCGGTTGAACGGGCTCGGCAACATCCCGGCCACGGCGGGGCTGCGGGCCTTTGCGAACTACAAGCTGGGGCCCGTCGTGCTGGGCGCCACGCTCACCAAGTACCTTGCCGACGGCAACAACGGCCTGCTGATCGACGGTCTTGTCGAGATGCCGTACCAGCTGGGCGAGCGGACCACGCTGACTGGCCGGCTGTTCGCCACGTGGGCCGACCAGAGCTATATGCAGACCTGGTTCGGCGTCACGCCCGGGCAGTCGATCAATTCCGGCTATGCCATCTACCAGGCGGAGTCGGGCATCAAGAATGTCGGGCTTGGCGTCAACCTGCGGCATCAGCTCGGTACGAACTGGATGCTGTCCGCCGACGCTCGCCTGACCCGGCTCACCGGCTCCGCCGACTACAGTCCCATCACCGTGTCCGACACGAACATGAGCTTCCTGACGATGCTCGGATACCGCTTCTGAACCCGTTGCGCCTGCACCCTGAAATGGAGATCGAGATGCCCATCTACATGACCATGAAGCGCCTGCTGGCGGTAGCAATCTGTGCCGGTCCGATCGTCGCCGTCGGTGCGTGCGCCCATCCGCCGGCGGAACCCGAGGCGCGCGCCGAGTACAAGCGGACCAACGATCCGGCGGAGCCGACCAATCGCGCGATCTTTGCGGGAAACAAGTTCGTCGATGACAACGCGCTGCAGCCGGTCGCTCGGGCCTATCAGGAGCACATGCCGAGCCGTGCGCAAAAGAGCGTCCACAACTTCGTCAGCAACCTCGGCCAGCCGACCGTGGCCTTGAACGACGTGCTTCAGGGTAATTTCAGTCGTAGCTGGAACACGATCCAGCGTTTTGCCATCAACACCACCGTCGGCGGTGCAGGCCTGTTCGACGTGGCGACGGACTGGAATCGACCCGGTCACAAGGCGGACTTCGGACAGACCTTGGGCGTGTGGGGCGTCGGCCCCGGCCCGAGCGTCCAGTTGCCGCTCCTTGGTCCGTCGAATGTGCGCGACACTGTCGGCACAGTCATCGGCGCGGTGGCGAACCCGACAAACTTCATTCCTGGCGGCGCCGCCGCGACCATCGGCATGGCTGCCGGAGCCGCAGGTGCGGTCGATGGGCGCGCCCGCACCCTGAGCGCGACCGACTCCCTGGAACGCGATTCCCTCGACTATTATGCGGCCTTGCGATCCGCCGCTGCGCAGCGTCGCGCGGCACTCGTCGCCGAAGGAAAAGCCGGCGATATCGGTGGCCCCAGGGATGGTGCCGCGTCCGATCCCGCGCCTGTTCCAGTGGCGGACTGAGTGCGGCTCGGTCAGGCTTTCGAACGCCGCTTCGGCATGGCGCCTTCGTTGTTCCGCGAGATGCACGCTGCCTAGCAGCGCAACTGGCACACAGGCCTCGGCATTCCATCGAAACACCAGCCAACGCGAGGCTCGGAGCATCGACCGCCATGATCTAGGCTTTTGCAGTCTCCAAATTCTGTCGTTGTGCTAGGAGACCACGGTGTGGATGGCGCAGAATGAGCGAAGCCCAAGGTATGGTGAAGCGGTCTTCGATAACTCCTGGTAGGCCATTTTCAGGAACGGTAAGCAGAAGTCGGTATTCGACCGTGAGACCATCAGCATCGATCCTTGCCGAAATATTCGATTTCAGAACGTCCTGAGAAGGGATTTCTTCGCGAAGGTCATTTTGAATGGACCCAACAGAGCCTTCAGCGTGGGCGACGAATGGGGTGCCTCCTTGAAGTGTTGTTATCAGTGATGGCAGGCCGATCCCGTTGAGCTGAATACGCGGATAGTGTGTGCTTGTTGGGTGGACAAGAAATCCGTTGGCGAGACGTTGAGAGTAGCTAGGCTCTAGAATGAACCAGCTCCTGAATCGGGTTGTGAGGCGCACGAAGCCAGTTCGCGAGTACGCATACAGCGCACCTCTTTGATCGATCGAAGCGGATTCTAATCGGACTCCATTTGGCTTCGGTTCCATTCGCGGTGGATATGGGAGATATTTGTCCTCGTCCAATGTCGCGAGAGGCACTTCGAAAAGGGCAGTTCGTGTGACCGAATCCACTGCAAACGAGATGCCGATGCGAGAGCTTTCACGGTCTCGTATAGCCTGTGCGCCATCGAGCGCACCTAGCGCCGCCGAAAGCCGGAAGTTAATGCTGCCATTCAAGACTTCGATTTCCAGAATCCAGTCAAAAAGCGCTTGTTGCTTGTAGCCTCCGTCAAACGACCACAAGAGTCCGTCTTGTTCCGGAGCTTGAAGTCGTGCGCTGACGGGCGAGCAAGACCGCAGAGTGGCCAAGATGGCCGCGGCGATCACGGCCGGAATCTTGATGTGAGGTCCTGCTTTCGTGGAAATCAGAAAGCCAGAACCTGCATCTCGCTCGGCTAGCGCTGGTGTAAGGACGACCGATTCGTGACTGTCGCGAAATGAGATTGTTACACATTCATGCTGTCGGAGGGCGAAGGCTTCCAGGCTGCTGGCCGTGCACGCCATATGACCAACGGCAACGATCTGACCGGATAGATCGACACGGGCCTCTCGCAGGTGCATGGCGACGCTCCAGAATCAACACCTTCCAAACCTAGCACACAAGAATCGCCGGCAATTGGTCGGTTGTCGCTTCGACATGGCGCCGTCACTGTTCCCGCAAGATGCAGGCGGTGGCCGGACTTGATTTTCCGCTCGTAATCCTATATATCCTATATATGATCGAGAAGCCCCAGCCACGCCTGCGATGCAGGCTTCCTGAGGTGGATAGGAAGCATGCAATAAAGGGGGAGATCCGAGTTTTCAAATGTCTCACATCGGGAGACATCGACCGGTTCAGGCAACGGCAATTCGCGGTGAAAGATCAACGGGTTGGGCGATCTACGACCGGTGGGCGACGTGTCGAAGTCGTTTTTTGTTTTGTCGCGTTTTAGGCGACAGCGGCGACATCAGTGCCGCAGCCTGAGGCTCCCGATCACCAGGGCCGCGGCGGCGAAGCCCGCGCCCAGCCAGATCGCGGCGCGGGCGGCGTCGGCCGCGCCGCCGCCGGAGAAGTCGAACAGGCCGAACACCAATGCCACCAGGGCGGCGCCCATCGTTTGGCCCAGCGTGCGCGCCGAGGCGATGATGCCGCCGGCGCTGCCGCTTCGCTCGCGCGGCACGGCATTCATCATCAGCCGGTTGTTGGGTGCGGCGAAGATGCCGAAGCCCGCGCCGCACAGCACCAGCCGCCACATGATGTCGGCGGCCGACGGATCGGGCGGCAGCAGCGCGGTGAGGACAAGGCCCGCGGTCATGCTGGTGAGGCCGATGGCGCCCAGCAGGCCCGCATGGTGGCGGTCGGCGAGGCGGCCCGAGATCGGCGCGATGAAGGCCAGCGCCAGTGGCCAGGCGGTCAGAAGAATGCCGGTATCGGTGGCGCTCCTGCCGAGCACGGTGGCGAAGAAGAAGGGCAGGCTGACGAAAGCCAGCCCTTGCGCGGTGAAGGTGCAGGCGCCGGCGCTGATGGAAAGCGAGAAGATCGGCCGGCGGAAGATGTCGATCGGCATCATGGGGTCGCTGAGCCGGGTCTGGCGCCACACGAACAGCGATCCGAGCAGGAGGGAGCCGGTGAGTTCGGCCAGGATCAACCAGGCGGCGTGGCCGTGCGCCATGCCGTCGATGCCGAAGATGAGGAGGCCGAAGGTGAAGCCCGACAGGATGGCGGAAAGGACATCGAAAGGTCGGCGGGTATGCGTGGTATGCGGCAGGTACTTTTCGGCGAGCAGGAACGAGACCACGCCCAGCGGCACGTAGACGGCGAACAGGATCGGCCACGAGGTGACGGCAAGCAGCGCGGCGCCGAGGCTGGGGCCGGCGGCGAGCGACGTGGCGACCACGGTGGTGTTGAAGCCGAGGCCGCGGCCGAGCTGGGCGCGCGGATAGATCGAGCGCACCAGGGCAGGCTGGATCGCCATGATCGCCGAACCGCCCAGCCCCTGGAAGGCGCGGGCGGCGATCAGCCAGGGCAGCGACGGCGCCAGCGCGCAGCCGAGCGAGGCCAGGCAGAAGAGGGCGAGGCCGAAGCGGTAGACGTGGCGGTAGCCCACGATGTCGGCCAGCGCCGCCACCGGCAGCAGGCAGACCATGAGGGCGATCTGGCTCGCGTTGACGATCCAGATCGAGCTTTCGGCGGTGATGTTGAGATCCTGCGCGATGTAGGGCAGCGCGAGGTTGGTCATCGAGTTGCTCAGCACCGACATGGTGAGCCCGATGGTGATCGTGGCCACCGCCAGCAGGCGCGGCAGGCCCGCCGGCATTCCGTCCTGAACGGGTTCCGCCATCGTCTATTGCGGAACCGTCGGTGCGTCGCCGCTGATCGTGGTGCGCTGCATCAGGCGTTTGTGCCGGACGCTGTCGTAGGCGGTGGCGCGATGCAGGACGGCGCGGTTGTCCCAGACGATCGCATCGCCCTCGCGCCAGGCGTGGGAGAACATGAACTCCGGCCGCTGGGAGCGTTCCATCAGCTCGGCCAGGAAGGCGCGGCCGGTGTCGTAGGGCCAGCCGACGATGTGGCCGGCATGGGCGCCGATGAAGAGCGCGCGGCGGCCGTTGATCGGATTGTCCTGGTAGAGGCGCTGCCTGACCGGCGGCAGCTCGGCCAGCGCCTTGGCGCTCAGGATGCCCTTCTGTACGCGGTCGCGCGAGTAGGCGAGCGCATGTTCGGCGACCAGTGGTTCGACCGTCGCCTGGATCGCCGGCGGCAGGGCGTCCCAGGCGGCGCGCATGCACAGGAACTCGGTGTTGCCACCGCTCGGCGGGCAGATGCGGGCGGTCAGCATCGAGCACAGCGAGGGGATGCGCTTGAACGAGGAGTCGGAATGCCAGAAGTAGTTGGCCTTCTGGTAGATCATGCGCATGTCGTCGCTCGGGATCGGCTGGCCGGTCTCGATGTCGAGGTTGGACTGGCGCGCGAACTTGGTGCCGGCGGCGGGGTTGGCGCTGAGCGTCGTTTCGAGCGGGCCGAAATTCTCGCTGAAGGCGATCTGTTGCTCGTCGTCCATCGGCTGGTCGCGGAACAGCAGGACCGAGTGCTCCTCGAACGCGGCCCGGATGGGACCGAACTCGCGCGCCGAAAGCGGACGCGTGATGTCGATGCCCGAGATTTCCGCGCCGAACAGCGGGTGCAGCTTGCGGACGGTGAAGGGGCCGGTGTTGCGCATGACGCCTTGCTCCTGTCGGCCTCAGTCCACGATCGCCTGGTAGGTGAGCACGCGCAACTCGCGGCGGATCGGGTAGGTCGAGGACGGCATGAGCTGCGTCAGCAGCACGACGGCCATGTCCTCCCTGGGATCGATCCAGAAGGCGGTCGAGGCGGCGCCGCCCCAGGCATACTCGCCGGGCGAGCCCACGATCTGGGCCTTGGCCGGATCGATGGTGACCGAGAAGCCGAGGCCGAAGCCGATGCCGTAGTAGGTCGATTCGGAAAAGCGCGGCATGCCCATGTCGGCCATGTCGCCCTTCAGGTGGTTCATGGTCATCAGCTCGACCGTCTTGCGGCCGAGCAGGCGCGCACCGTCGAGTTCGCCCTTGTTCAGCATGAACCTGCAGAAGCGGAGATAGTCCGACGCCGTCGAGACCAGGCCGCCGCCGCCGGAGTTCACCGTGCGGGGGGCGAGGTAGCGGCTCTTGGCGGGATCGTCGATCAGGTCGAGTCGGCCGCCCGGCCCCGCCGAGTAGTTGGCGGCGAAGCGTTCGTGCTTGACGGCCGGCACGTGGAAATCGGTGTCGACCATGCCCAACGGCTTGATGACCTTGTCCTTGAGGAAGACCTCGAAGGGCTGGCCGGAAATGACTTCGACGAGGTAGCCCAGGACATCGGTCGCGACACTGTAGTTCCACGCCCTGCCCGGCTGGGCGATCAGCGGAAAGGTCGCCAGCCGCTCGACGAGCTGCTCGAGGCTGGTGGTCGAGGTCTGGAAATCGACGCCGTTCTCCTTGTCGCGGTAGAGCGCGTCGACCGGGTTGCTCTCCATGAAGCCGTAGGTCAGGCCCGAGGTGTGGGTGAGCAGGTCGCGGAAGGTGATCTCGCGCTCGGCCGGTACCGAATCGATCTTGCCGCGGCTGCCGCCGGCGAAGACGCGCATGTCGGCGAAGGCGGGGATGAACTTCGAGATCGGGTCGTCGAGCTGAAAGCGACCCTCTTCGTAGAGCATCATGATCGCCGTCGAGGTGAGCGGCTTGGTCATGGAATAGATGCGGAAGATCGTGTCGGGCCGCATCGGCTTGTTGCGCGCGACGTCGGCCTTGCCGGCTACCTCGGCGAAGGCGAGTTCGCCCTTGCGCATGACGCAGGCCACCATGCCGGCCAGCTTTCCGCTGTCGACCCACTGTTGCATCCACTTGCGCACGCGGTCGAGCCGCGCTGCGGAAAGGCCGACCTGTTCGGGGGCGACGAGCGGCAGCGTGTCCATGGCGATCCTCCTCGGTAGGCCGCTACACTAGCGCAGGAGACCGGGACCAGACACGCCAGAAACGGGAGGGAGCAATGGCAAGATTGTGCGAAGGACGGGTGGCGATCGTGACCGGCGGCGCCCGCGGCGTGGGCCGCGAGCATTGCCTGATGCTGGCCGAGCACGGCGCCAAGGTCGTGGTCAACGATCTGGGCGGCGACCGCGCCGGCGCCGGCCAGGACATCTCGGCCGCCCAGCAGGTGGTGAACGAGATCAAGGCCAAGGGTGGCGAGGCGGTCGCCAACGGCGACGACGTCTCCGATTGGAACGGCGCCAAGCGCATGGTCGACCAGGCGGTCTCGGCGTTCGGCAAGCTCGACGCCCTGGTGCTGAACGCCGGCATCCTGCGCGACCGCATGCTGGTCAACATGAGCGAGCAGGAGTGGGACGCCGTCATCAAGGTCCACCTCAAGGGCACCTTCGCTCCGGCCCGCCATGCCGCCGCCTACTGGCGCGACCAGGCGAAAGCGAAAGGCGGCCCGGTCGATGCGCGCATCATCACCACCACCTCGGTATCGGGCATTTACGGCAACATCGGCCAGACCAACTATGGCGCCGCCAAGGCCGGCATCGCCTCGTTCACCGTCATCGCCGCCCGCGAACTCGGCCGCTACGGCATCACCGTGAACTCGATCTCGCCCTCGGCCTTTACGCGCATGACCGAAGACCTGCGCGAATACACCGAGGAGGACAAGAAGCGCCGCGATCCCAGGTGGATCGCCCCGGTGGCGACCTGGCTGGCGAGCGAACAGAGCCGCGAAATCACCGGCCGCGTCTTCCAGGCCGGCAATGGCATCTTCGCCGTGGCCGAAGGCTGGCACAAAGGCCCGGAGGCCGCCCAGGTGATGGATCCCTACCAGGCCGGCAAGGTGCTGACCGAACTCGCTGGCAAGGCGCGCAAGAACGCCGGCATGAACGGCCTCGACCTCGATTGATCGTCAACAGGAGTGAACAGAGAATGACCAAGTTGAACCGCCGCAGCGTTCTGGCGGCGAGCGCCGCCGCGTCCCTGATGCCGGGCGCGGCGATTTTTCCGGGGCGAGCGGGTGCGCAGGCGTGGCCGGCCAAGCCGATCCGCTGGGTGGTGCCCTACACGGCGGGCGGCCTTACCGACGTGGTGACGCGGCTGACGCTCGGGAAGATGGATGTCGGTCAGACCTTCGTGGTCGACAACAAGCCCGGCGCCAACTCGCTGATTGGCGCGGAGATCGTGGCCAACGCGGCGCCCGACGGCTACACGTTCCTCACCGTCATTGCCGCGCACGCCGCCAACAAGACACTCTATGCCGGCAAGCTGAAGTTCGATCCCGTCAAGAGCTTCGTGCCGGTCTCGCTGGTCGCCGTCGCGCCGTTGATCATGGTCGTGACCAACGACCTGCCGGTGAAGAGCGTCGGCGAGCTGATCGCCTATGCCAAGAAGAACCCGGGCAAGATCTCGTTCGGCTCCTCGGGCGTGGGGGCGGCGGCACACCTCACCAGCGAGCTGATCAAGCAGGTCGCCGGGATCGACATGGTGCACGTTCCCTACAAGGGCACGGCGCCGGCGCTGGCCGATCTCGTGGCCGGCAACCTCCAGCTGCTGCTCGACGTGCCGCTCGGCGTGATGAGTCAGGTCAAGGCCGGCAAGATCCGCGCGCTCGCCATGCTGTCGAAGGAGCGCGTCCCCGGCGTTGAGCAGGTGCCGACCATCGTCGAGTCGGGCGGTCCGCCGATCGAATCCTCGAGCTGGGTGATGTTCATGGCGCCGGCAGGCACGCCGCAGGCCATCGTCGACAAGGTGGCCGGCGAAGTCGTCAAGGCGACCAAGGACGAGGCGCTCAGGAAGCGGCTGGCCGAGCAGGCGGTCGTCCCGGCCGGCCTCACCCCCGCCGACACCGCCACGTTCCTCCAGGCCGAGATCGAAAAGTGGGAAAAGGTCATCACCAAGGCCGGGGTGAAGCTCGACGCCTAGCGGTCGTCGTCCTCTCGGGTGATGGGGTCGAGGGGCCTTGCCAGGATCGGGCAAGGCTTCTTTGCTTGGTGCGAAGGTGCGGTCGCAGACAAGGAAGGAACATGGACCCATTCATGCATGCTGCCCTCGAACAGGCGCGTCTCGGGCTGGCCGAAGGCGGCATTCCGATCGGCTCGGTCATCGTCCACGGCGGCCGCATCTTTGGCCGCGGGCACAATCGGCGGGTGCAGCGCGGCAGCGCCATCCTGCACGGCGAGATGGACGCCCTGGAGAATGCCGGTCGCCATCCGGCTGCCGTCTATCGCGAGTCGGTGCTCTACACGACGCTGTCGCCGTGCGCGATGTGCAGTGGGGCCATCCTGCTGTACGGCATCCCCAAAGTCGTGGTCGGCGAGAATCGGACCTTTATGGGCGAGGAAGCCCTGCTGCGCTCGCGCGGGGTCGATGTGGTCGTCCTGCAGGAGGCTGCCTGCATCGACCTGATGCAGGACTTCATCGCCCGCAAGCCGGAGCTGTGGAACGAGGACATCGGCGTTCCATCCTGATGCGGCGTCCTCGAGCTCGCCGATCACTCGTGCCAAAGGTCCGTGTTGAGGCGGGAAAGCTCAACGATGCTCAGGCGTAGGCGGCCGCGGACCTGTTCACGGCGCAGGCAGGTGGGTAGGATCATCGGCGGTCCCACCCACCGGAAAGCATTGGCCCCATGACCGAGCCCGCCTCCACGGCCAACTGGCGCCTCGTCGCCGGGGTCTCCGTCCTGGGCCTCGCCATGGTGCTGCCGCTGGCGGCGCTGTTCGTGCCGCTGCTCGGCCTGTCGGTGGCGCAATCGGCGTTGATCGGCGGGGCGCTCGTGGCGGGGGCGCCCGAGGTCCTCATGCTGCTGGCGGTCGCCCTGCTCGGCCGGCAGAACTTCGACCGCATCGTCGGCGCGGCGAAGAAGTTCTTCTTCACGACCTTCTTCTCCACGCCGGTGTCCCGCCGGCGATATTATGCCGGGCTGGCGATCTGCCTCCTGAGCTTCATTCCGCTCTATGTCGCGGGCTATGTGCCGTCCTGGATGCCGGCGGGAAATGCCCGGATCGCCATCCTGGCGTCAGCGGACCTCGCCTTCATCGTCAGCTTCTTCGTCATGGGTGGCGAGTTCTGGGAGAAGTTCCGCCGCCTCTTCGTCTGGGAAGGCAAAGTGTGATGCGGCTTGCGCTTCTGCTGGCGTTGCTGCCCATCTCGGCGATGGCGCAATCGGCGCCGCCATCCGGTCGGCACGGCGATGGCCATGCGGAGAACCACGACTGGTACAAGGAGCTGAGGCAGCCCGACACGGGCGCGCGCTGCTGCAAGGGAACCGCCGACGGCAAGGAAGGCGATTGCCGCCCGACCCAGTCCTTCCTGGGCGACGACGGTCTCTACCGCGCCTGGGACGGAAGGCAGTGGCTGGTCGTGCCGAAGAACAAGATCATCACCATGCCGACGCCCGACCGCGGCGCGCATCTCTGCGAAACCTACGGCCTGGTCTTCTGCTTCATCATCGGCGAGCCTTCGAGTTAGTCCGCGGCGAAGCAATAAAGCAGGCCGGCGCCACCGGTCGCCACCAGGGACGCGGCATCGCAGCCGCGCGAGAGGTGCGACATGTTCCACGACTTCGAGGCATCGTCGTCGCGCAGGCCCATGCGGTCGCCATGGCCGACCATCGCGCTGCCCGCACCGCTCTTGGTCCAGTTGCCGCAGGTCATGTCCTTGTCGGGCGGGAAGGCGGTGCCATTCGCCTGCGAGCCGGTCAGGATGTCGTGCTGGTTGACGGTGTACAGCCGGCTCGGGATCAGGCGACCGGTTTCGGCCACGAGGGTGTCGGGCGCGATCTTGTTGTTCGGCGAGTGCAGGTCGTCGACGCTCGATGCGATCTGCACGCCCCTGGCGTTGGTCCACGGACCCTTGCCGATGCGGTCCTTGGCATTGACGGCCGTGGCGCCGTCTACGGCCTGGGTACTGAGATATGCTCGCCAGGTCTTGGCGCCGGCACCGGCTTTCGTCGCCAGCGCCTGGCAATGCTTGTCGGCCCCCTCGAGCCCGCCATAGTTGGCGCCGGCAGGTCCCCCGGTGCTGGTGACGAAGAAGGTCATGTTGGGAAACTGCGGCGGCGGTGTTTGCGCGTTCAGTTCCCCGGTCAGAGTACACAACGTGATCGCCGCCAGAGCGAAGCGAGCCGTCCGAGCATAGCCTTGCATGCCGTTGCCTCCTTATGTCGTTGGGCGGCAGCGTAGCGGCCCCTCGAACCGAAGGCGCTTCACGTTGGAGTGAGGTTCAGAGGCCGGCCAGGGTCTCCAGCACCTTGGCCTGAGGCCAGGTCCAGCCCGACGCGCGCTCGCAGGCGCGCATGGCGCGCAGCACGAGATGGTCCGCACGGGGCGGGCCGATGATCTGCAATCCGACCGGCAGGCCGGCCGATGTGAGGCCGGCGGGCATCGAGGCGGCCGGCTGGCCGGTGAGGTTGCAGGGCAGCGTATAGGGTGCGCCCTTGGTCCATCGCGGGAATGCCTCCGAATTGTAGAGGGTCTCGACCGGTGGCGCAGCCGTCGGCGTCACCGGCGTCAGCAGGAGGTCATACTTTTCGTGCCAGAGCGCGAGATCGCGGGCCAGCTTGGACTTCGCCTCGTAGGCCTTGGCGTAGTCGGCCAGCGTGACGGCGAGGCCCTTTTCGGCGGCAGCGCGGAAGCCGGGGTCGAGCTTGCCGTGGAGTTGCGTCGGGATCTGGCGGAAGCGGGTGGCGAAGCTTCCGATCCACAACGGTTCGAAGAAATTCTGCAGCGGCTCGATCAGCGGGCCGACGTCATCGACATGCGCACCCAGCTCCTCGAAGCGCTTTGCGGCGGCGGCGACCAGTGCGCGGACCTCGGCGTCGGCCGTCACGTGACCGAAATCGAGGCTGAGACCGATCCTGAGACCGCGCACGCCATCCTCGAGGCCGCCGCCTTCAAGATTGGCGGTGTAGTCGCGCGGATCGGCCGGCAGCGAGCGCCAGTCGCGCGGGTCGGGGCCGGCCAGGGCATTCAGTGCCAGCGCCGTGTCGAGCACCGTGCGCGACAGCACGCCTTGACTGATGACGTCGGCGAAGGGCGAATCGGCGGGATACTGCGCAATGCGGCCGTAGCTCGGCTTCAGGCCGACCAGACCGGTGTGCGCGGCGGGGATGCGGATCGAGCCGCCGCCGTCATTGCCGTGGTTGAAGGGATTGATGCCGGCAGCCGTGAGGGACGATGCGCCGCCGGAGGAGCCGCCCGGGGAGTGCTTCAGGTTCCACGGGCTGCGCGTCGTGCCCTGCAGCGGCGAATCGGTGAGCGCCTTCCAGCCGAATTCCGGCGTCGCGCTTTTGCCGAGGATGACCATGCCGGCGGCACGCAGTCGCCCGACGACGGGTGCATCCTCGGCCGCCGGAGTCTCGTCGGTTGCATACGAGCCGTAGCGCGTCGGCCAGCCCTTGACCTGCGTGGTGTCCTTGATCGAGGTCGGCACGCCGTCGAGCGGCGACAGCGGTGCGCCCATTCGCCAGCGCGCCTCCGAGGCTTTCGCCGCGGCACGTGCGCCGTCGACGTCGATCATGACCAAAGCGTTGAGATGTGGTTGCAGTTTCGATGCACGTAGCAGCATTGCCTCGACCGCTTCGACGGGCGAGAGGGCGTTGCGCGCATAGAGTGTTGTGAGTTCGGATGCGGAAATCCAGGTCGAAGGGAACTCAGGCATGCATTTTTTGTTGGTTTCCAAGTCGCCGGATTGTCTCAGACTGATTGTAGTCAAGACAGTGTCGACTCTGAATTCTCACAAGTCGAGAGCGTATTGGAGAGGACCATCATGGAAAGCATTACTGCCGTCGTCGCCTGCGGCATTGCATTCGCCCTCAGCTACTACGTCGGATATGGTCGGGCGCCGTCGTCCTTGGTCGCGTTGATGCTGGGGGCGGTGGGCGGAATCGGCTTCGCCTTCATCTTCTTCGTGATGACCGTTGCCGTCGCGATCATCCTGCCCGGCACCTTCGACGGCCGCTCGCTCGGCGTTCACTTCATCGGTCTCCTGGCGGTGGCGCCGCTCGGTGGCGCCGTGATCTCCGTCCTCGCGCACCGCTACGCCATGGCGAAGACGCCGTTCTGAAGCGAAACGCCGCCCTTCCCGAGAGCCGTCGCGCGACGCTAAGCTGGTCGCCGATCGGGGGAGGAAGGCATGACCGAAGTCAAACTCGGCGCCGCGACAGTGCGGCGCATCGAGGAGAGCTACGAGCCTAATTTCGACGCCAAGGTGTTCTTCCCCGATTGGGATCCCGCTGTCGTGGACCGGCATGCGGCCTGGCTGATGCCCAGCCATTACGACAAGGAGTCGGGCTTTCTCAAGCTCAGCGTCCACAGCTGGCTGCTCACGGTCGGCGGCAAGCGCATCCTGATCGACACCTGCGTCGGCAACCACAAGCCGCGACCGCACAGGCCCAAGTGGCATCTCATGGAGACCAGGTATCTCGAGCGGCTGGCCGCTGCCGGCGTGAGGCCCGACGATGTCGACATGGTCATGTGCACCCACCTGCATGTCGATCACGTCGGCTGGAACACGCGGCTGGAGAACGGCCGCTGGGTGCCGACGTTCAAGAACGCCAAGTATGTGTTCAGCCGCGCCGACTACGACCACTACCTCAGGCTCGACAGCGATCCCGGGACCGGACCGGTCAATGCCGGCTCGTTCCGCGACTCGGTGCTGCCGGTCGTCGAGGCGGGGCTGACGCAGATGGTGGACGGCGCCGCCCAGCTCGACGAGAACCTGCGCGTCGATCCCGCGCCCGGCCATACGCCCGGCACCATCGCCATCAAGCTCGAGTCGAAGGGCGAAAAGGCGCTGTTCTGCGGCGACATCCTGCACCACGCGCTGCAGGTCTATCACCCCGAATGGAACAGCTTCGCCTGCGCCGATCCGGTCGGCGCGCGCAAGAGCCGTCGCGAAGCGCTGGAGCATTGCGCCGGCACCGGTGCACGGCTGATGCCCTGCCATTTCGGCGCACCGTTCACCTGCCTCGTCGACCACAAGGGGAGCGGGTTCGTGCCGCGCTTCCAGGACAACTTCTAGAAGGGGAAAGAGATGATCTATGAATTGCGCGTCTACAAATGCGTGCCTGGCCGGCTGCCGGCGCTGCTCAACCGCTTCGCCACCATCACGCTCAAGCTGTGGGACAAGCACGGCATCAAGCAGGCCGGCTTCTGGACGACTCTGGTCGGTGAATCGAACCAGGAACTCTATTACCTGCTCGCCTGGGAGTCGCTTGCCGACCGCGAAAAGAAGTGGAACGCCTTTGCGGCGGATCCCGACTGGCACGCCAAGCGCGCGGAGACCGAGAAGGACGGCGCCATCGTCGCCAACGTCTCGAACCAGTTCCTGGCACCGACGGCTTTTTCGTCGGTCAAGTAGCAAGGTTCAGTCGGCCTTGAGGCCCGCTTCCTTCGCGAGGCGGGCCCACTTGGCGAGATCGTCGGCGACGTAGGCTGCGAACTCGGCCGGCGTGCCGAACTGCGGATCGGCACCCAGCTCGGTGAACCGGCGCGCGACCTCGGGCGAGCGGATCGTGGCGTCGACGGCGTCGTGCAGGCGATGGACCAGGGCGGCGGGTGCGCCGGCGGGCAGGAAGATGCCGTAGGAGATCGCAGCCTCGTAACCCGGCAACCCTGCCTCGGCGATGGTGGGAATGTCCGGCGCCGCCGGCGAGCGCGACGGCAAGGTCTGGCCCAAGGCGCGCATCTTGCCGGCCTTCGCATGCGGCAGCGCGGTCGAAAGGCCGCCGAAGTAGAGATCGACCAGCCCGGCCATCAGATCGGCCATCGCCGGCCCGCCGCCCTTGTAGGGCACGTGCACGATGTCGACCCGGCCCATCGACTTGAAGAGTTCGAGCGCCAGGTGGGTGGCGCCGCCGGCGCCGGCCGAGGCGCCATTGAGTTTGCCCGGCTGTGCACGGGCCAGCGCCAGCAGCCCGGCGACGTTCGCGGCCGGCAGGTCGTTGCGCACCACCAGCAGCATGGGGTTGATGCCGACGGGTGCCACCGCCGCGAAGTCGGTGCGCACATCGTAGGGCATGTTGCGGCTGAGAGCGGGCGCCACCGTGGTCGAGCCGTTCGACGCCAGCATGAAGACGCTGCCGTCGGGCGCTGCCTTGGCGACGGAGGCCGCCGCGATCTCGCCGTTGGCGCCGGCACGATTCTCGACCACGACGGAGCGCTTCAGCCGCTCGCCGATGCCCGGCGCGATCACGCGCGCCAGCAGGTCGTTCGGCCCGCCGGGCGGGAAGCCGACGACGAGACGCAGCGGACGATCGGGAAAATCGACCGGCTGGGCGCGGGCCGGAGCCAGCGACAGGGCGGAGAGGCCGGCAATCGCGGCACGGCGGGAGACATTGATCATTTGTGAACTATGCTAGGCTTCTCGGCCTAAAGGAGGAAATAAAATGCAACGCAGGACATTTGTGGGCGCGGGTACGGCTGCGGCTTTCGGCACTATGACCGGCATGCCGGCGTCGGCGCAGAAGATAGGCGGCGATGTTCGGTTCTTCTGCGGCTTTCCGCCGGGCGGCACCGCCGATCTGCTGTGCCGCATCCTGGCCGACGCCGCCAAGCCGGAGATCGGCCAGAACGTCATCGTCGAGACCAAGACCGGCGCGAGTGGCTTCATCGCCAACGAGAACGTCGCCAATGCCGCCCCCGACGGACGGACCATCGGACTGGCCGCCATGGCTGCCCTTTGCGTTTCGCCGGTGATGCCGGGCCAGAAGCTGCCGATCAACGTCGACACCGACCTGACGCCGATCGCCAACATTGCCGGCGTCTACAACATGCTGGTGTTCGGCAAGCAGGTACCGTTTCGCACCGTGCCGGAGCTGATCGCCTACGCCAAGGCGAATCCCGGCAAGCTCACCTATGCCTCGGCGGGCAACGGCACGTCGCAGCATCTGGCGGGCGAGCTGTTCAAGAAGATGGCCGGCGTCAACATCGTGCACGTGCCCTATCGCGGCGGTGCGCCGGCGATTCAGGATATCGTCGCCGGCAACGTCCAGATCATGTTCGGCAACATGCCGGAGTTCCTGGGTCAGATCGCCGGCGGCAACCTGATCCCGATCGCCTTCGGTTCGCCGCGGCCGTCACCGCTGTTCCCCAACCTGCCGCTGATGTCGAAGTTCCTGCCGGGTTACGAGGTGGTCAACTGGTTTGCCGTGTTCGGGCCGAAGGCGTTGCCGGCCGACTTGATCGGTCTTTGGAACAAGACGCTGCGCGCCGCGGTCGCCAAGCCGGAGGTCCAGAAGCGCTTCCTCGAAAGCGGCATGGACACGGTGATCGGTTCGCCGGAACAATTGAAAGCCACGATCGCCGCCGACCGCAAGAAATGGGCCGAGGTCATCAAGGAAGCCGGCATGCGGGCGGACTGAACCGGTCGGGGGCGGCGATGCCGCTGGCAGATACCGCGCACGGGACGCTGCACTACGATGTCGTCGATCAGGTCGTGCCGTGGCAAACGGGCGGCGACCCGATTCTGTTCCACCACGGCATCGGCGCCGGCGCGGAGCTTTGGGCCGGTTGGCGGTCGGCGCTCGCCGACCGCTATCGTCTCGTCGCCTTCGACATGCGCGGCTGCGGTCGTTCGAATGTTCCGGCGGCGGACTTCAAATGGTCGCTCGACCTGTTGGTCGACGACCTGTTCGCCATAGCCGACGCAGCCGGCCTGCGGCGCTTTCATCTCGTAGGCGAGTCGATGGGGGGCACGGTCGCGTTGGCTGCGGCCCTGGCGCGGCCGGACCGGATCGCCACGCTCACGGTAAGCAACGGCGCGCATCTCGGCGCCTCGATCCAGCGCGTCGAGGTCTGGCGGCGCCAGCTCGACGAGGGCGGCGTGAAGGGATGGTCCGACGCCTTCATGCCCGACCGCTTCCATGACGATGCGCTGTCGCCGGATCGCCGGGCCTGGTTCGCCGCCCAGCAGGAGAAATGGCCGCGCGACTCCATCCTCAACGCCCTCGGCGTACTGGTCGGCACGGACCTCACGCCGCGCCTGGGCGAGGTCCGCTGTCCAACGCTGCTGCTGCATCCCGACGGCAGCCCGTTCATTCCGGTCCCCGTCATGGCCGACCTGCACCGGCGCCTGGCCGATGCCGAACTCAACGTCATCGGGCGGTCGCGGCACGGGCTGCCGTACTCGCATGCGGACCGCTGCGCGGCGCTGTTGCGCTCCTTTCTCGACTCACGCACGGTCGGCTGACACCGGTCCGCTGCTCTGTCCTTGCACGGGCGGCAGCAATTCGAGAGGAAACCATGAGACTCGTATCGGCCGCAGTTGCTGCCCTGACGATCGCCTTTTCCTCGACGCCTGGCTTTGCCCAGGAAAGGCTTGCGGTCTGGTGGGAGAAGGGATTCTACGGGGCCGAGGACGAAGCGCTTCTCGTCGCAATCGGGAAGTACGAAGCCAGTACCGGCGTCAAAGTCGACCTGTCCCAGTACGGTGCCCAGGAGATGGCGGCAAAGCTGGATGCGGCTCTTGCCTCTGGCTCGCCGCCCGATGTCGCCTACGCCGACGCGCTCGACATGCAGTTCGCCGGCAAGTGGGCGTTCGACGGCAAGCTCGAGGACATTTCCGACCTCATCGGGCCCATGAAGGGTCGCTTCGCACCCAACACGGTCGAGACGGTCCTTCTCCTCAACGACAAAACCGGGAAGAGGGCCTACTACGCCTTCCCGATCAAGCAGCAAACCCTGGGCATCCAATACTGGAAAGACATGCTGGGGATCGCCGGCTTCAAGGAAAGCGATATTCCCGGCGCCTGGAAGGAGTACTGGTCGTTCTGGTGCGACAAGGTGCAGCCCGGCTACCGAAAGGCTGCCGATGGCCGGGTCTTCGCAGTCGGCAGCCCGATGGGCGTGGAGTCGAGCGGCTCCTTCTGGTCGTTCCTGAGCTGGGTCGACGCCTATGGCGTCAGGCTGGTCGACGATTCGGGCAAGTTGCTGGTCGACGACCACAAGGTGAGGGCGGGGCTTGCCAAGGCCCTGCGCGACTACACCGACCTTTACGTGAAGGGCTGCACGCCGCCTGCCTCGACGACGTGGACGGACGCCGACAACAGCGCCGCATTCGACGGCCGAACCGTCGTGCTGACACACGACCGCGGGATGTCGATCGTCGCCGGATGGCTCGACGTCGCCAACAATGCGGGGCTCAGTGCCGAACAGCGCGCCGCCGGCCGCAAGGCCTACGACCAGTTGATCGCAACCGCCGGATTGCCGACGAAGCCGGACGGCGCGCCGATGGCCTACCGCGCCTCCGTGAAGGTGGGTGTCGTGTTCCTGGAGGGGAAGAACAAGAAGCGCGCCCGCGAGTTCGTGAAGTTCGTGCTCGAGGAGGAAAACCTGCGGCCCTACGTCGAGAGTGCGCTCGGGCGCTGGTTCCCGGTGACCAAGGCCAGCCAGGAGAGTCCGTTCTGGAAGGCCGACAAGCACCGCGAGGCGGTGTACGACCGCTTCAAGGCGGGCACGGTGCCGTTCGAGTTCACGAAGAACTACAGGTTCGCCGCGCTCGACACCGAGAACGTTTGGGCAAAGGCGATGAACCGCGTGGTGGCCGACAAGGTGGCCGTCGAGCAGGCGGTCGATGAGCTGATCGCCAGCATCAAGAAGATCGTGAATTGACCAGGTGCGCCCACCGGCGTGGCGAAGCTAGGCACGGGCGGGCCGAAGCGGCGCTGCGACGGCGCGTGCCGCCAGCCGCTTGCGGTCCGCTTCGGGTCGGATGAAGAGCAGGCCGACGACGCCGCCGGCCAGCAGCAGGAAACCCATGATGGTGAAGCCCTGCTCGTAGCCGATCAGTCGAGTCGGTGCGGTCTGGATCATCTTGCCCATCACGAGCGGGGCGACGACGCCGGCCAAGGTCACCATCGAGGTGACGATGGCCAGCATCGCCGCGCGCTGCGGCTGCGGCGTCAGTTCGCTCACGATCATCGGGGTCACGACGTAGATCGTGCTGCCGATCGCGGTGCCCACGACCAGGAAGGCAAGCTTCAGTTCGGGCGAGGGCAGGAGCGGGATGAAGGGCAGGACGCAGCCGCCGAAGGTGACGGTTGCTGCCGCGAAGGCGCCGCGGCAAAGCCGGCTCGAGAAACCGGCCTTCTTCAATCGCTGCGAGATCCAGCCGCCGCTGAGCACGACCACCATGCCGAAGATCCACGGCAGGATGCTGAGGTTGCCGCCGACCTTCTGACTGTAGCCCAGGCCGTCGACCAGGTAGGACGTGAACCAGGTGAGGCCGAGCGCCAGGCCCCAGTAGCTGGCAAAGCCGGTGCAGCAGACCGCCACGATGCTGGGGCAGGTCAGCAGGTAGCGGTAGGGTACGCGCTCTCCCCCGGCGACGCCGTCGCTGACCGGCGGATCGACCAGCGTGCCCTCGCGGCCGAAGAGCAGCCACAGGACCGCCCACATCAGGCCGACGCCGCCCAGCGCCCCGAATGCCCAGTGCCAGGAGTAGTTGACGATGATCCAGTTGAGCGCCGGCACCGCGATGATGACGCCGAGCGCCGATCCCTGGGCGATGACGGCGGTCGGAACGCCGCGCAGCGCATCGGGAAACCACTTGTAGATCGCATGCGTGGCCACGGGACCGGCCGGCCCTTCGCCGGCTCCCAGGACGATGCGGCAGGCGATCAGCACCTCGAGGCTGACGGTGCCCAGCATCGGGAACTGCACCAGCGACCAGACGATGGCCATGACCAAAAGGGTATGGCGCGTCTGGACGCGGTTGGTGACGAAGCCGACCAGCACCGCCGACACCGCGAACAGGAAGAAGAACGACGAGCCGATCAATCCGAACTGCTCGGGGCTGAGTTTCAGCTCTTCCATGATCGGCTTCGCGGCAAGGCCGACCACGACCTTGTCGGCGAAATTGATCAGCATGAAGAGGAAGATCAGGGCGGTCATGCCCCAGGCCCCCTTGAGGGGACGGTCCTGTCGTGTCACGCGGCGTTTCTCCTCGATGTCCTGTTGACCAGGCGCTCGCGGCCATCTGACAGGGAACGAACCTGTTGCGTCAAGGAATGACCGGCGGACGGCGGCGTCAGATGCGCGCGGCCAGGCGCTTGCGGTCGGCCTCGGGACGGATGAAGAGCAGGCCGATGATTCCGCCTGCCAGCAGCAGGCCGCCCAGGAGGGTGAAGCCGCGGTCGTAACCGGCGAGGCGCGTGGCGGCATCCTGGACCACCGCGCCCATGGCGAGCGGCGCGATGACGCCGCCCAGAGTCACGATCGAGGTCACGATGGCCAGCATGGCGGCGCGCTGCGGCTGCGGCGTCAGCTCGCTCACCACCATGGGGACGACGACATAGATCGTGCTGCCGATCGCCGTGCCCACGATCAGGATCGCGAGTTTCACGGCGGGTTCGGCGGCGAAGCCGATGAAGGGCAGGATGCAGCCGCCGAGGATGACGGCGGCGGAGGCGAAGATGCCGCGACAGACGCGGCTCGAGACGCCCCGCGACTTCAGGCGCTGCGAGATCCAGCCGCCGCCGAGCACGACCACCATGCCGAATATCCATGGCAGGACGCTGAGGTTGCCGCCGACTGTCTGGCTGTAGCCCAGGCCATCGACCAAGTAGGACGTGAACCAGGTGAGGCCGAGCGCCAGGCCCCAGTAGCTGGCGAAGCCGGTGCAGCAGACCGCCACGATGCTGGGGCAGGTCAGGAGGAGGCGGTACGGAACGGTCTCGCCGCCGTTCATGCCCGCGGCGACTGGCGGGTCGACCAGCATGCCTTCGCGGCCGAACAAGAACCACAAGGCCGCCCACAGGAGCCCCGCGATGCCGAGCGCTCCGAACGCCCAGTGCCAGGAATGGTGGACGATGATCCAGTTGAGTGCGGGCACGGCAACGACGACGCCGATTGCCGACCCCTGGGCAACGACCGCGGTCGGCACGGCGCGCAGCGAGTCGGGAAACCACTTGTAGATGGCGTGGGTGGCCACCGGATTGGCCGGCCCTTCGGCGGCGCCGAGGAGAATGCGGCAGGCGACCAGCACCTCGAAGCTCACGGTGCCCAGCATCGGGAACTGCAGCACCGACCAGAAGACCGCCATGAGCAGCAGCGTGTGCCGTGCCTGGACGCGGTTGGTGATGAAGCCGACCGCCACGGCGGAGAAGGGGAACACGAAGAAGAATGCCGAGCCGATCAGCCCGAACTGTTCGGGGCTGAGCTTCAATTCCGCCATGATCGGATTGGCGGCGAGACCGACGACCATCTTGTCGGCGAAATTGATCAGCATGAAGAGGAAGATCAGGGCCGTAATGCCCCAGGCCCCCTTGAGCGGCCGGTCCTGCAGCGTCATGCGGCGCATCTCCCGGCGCCCGCTGGAACGGGCGCGTGCCGCAGCATATGACAAGGCCGGCGCGCAGCGTGCAAGGGCGGCGCCCGGCACCCGAGCGGAATGAAAAACGGGCCGACCCGAAGGTCGGCCCGTCGTTCGCAGATCGTCGGGAAATGCCTAGCCCTTCACCAGGGGGCACTTGCCGTCCTTCATCGGACGGAACGCCTCGTTGCCGGGCACGGTGGCCAGCAGCTTGTAGATGTCGTCCTTGCTCTTGGACTCGCTCGGCGCCTTGACCTGGAACAGATACATGTCGCGTTCGACGCGGCCGTCCTCGCGCAGCTTGCCGTTCTTGGTCATGACGTCGTTGATCGGGATCTCGCGCATCTTGGCCATCACCGCCTTGGCGTCGTCGGTGCCTGCCGCCTGCACCGCCTTGAGGTAATGCAGGGTCGAACTGTAGGCGCCGGCAGTCAGCATGCTGGGGATCTTGTCGCGCTTGGCGCGGAAGCGCTTGGTCCAGGCGCGGGTCTCGTCGTTGAGATCCCAGTAGAACGACTCGGACAGGACCAGGCCCTGCGACACCGGCAGGGTGAGCGCCACGACGTCGGTCGAGAAGACGAGGAGGCCGGCCAGACGCTGGCCGCCCTTGACGATGCCGAACTCGCCGGCCTGCTTGATCGAGTTGATCGTGTCCTGGCCGGCGTTGGCGAGGCCGATGATCTTGGCCTTGGAGGCCTGGGCCTGCAGCAGGAAGGACGAGAAGTCCTGCGTGCTGAGCGGATGCCGGACGCCGCCCAGCACCTTGCCGCCCGAAGCCTTGACGACCGCCGTCACGTCGCGCTCGAGCGCATGCCCGAAGGCATAGTCGGCCGTGAGGAAGTACCACGAATCGCCGCCGCCCTTCACGATGGCGCCGCCGGTCACCTTGGCGAGCGCGTAGGTGTCGTAGACCCAATGCGCGCCGGTCGGCGAACAGGCGGGGCCGGTGAGGTCGGCGGAGGCGGCACCGGTGATGATATCGATCATCCCCTTTTCCTGCGAAATCTTCCGCACCGCGAGGGCTACCGAGGAGGTGCCGAGGCCCGTGATCATTTTCACGCCTTCGACATCGTACCACCTGCGCGCGATCGCCGCGCCGACGTCGGGCTTGGTCTGATGATCGGCGGAAAGCAACTCGATCGGGCGTCCGAGAACCTTGCCGCCGAAATCGTCGATCGCCATCTGCGCGGCTTCGGTCTCGCCGAGGTTGAGGTCGGCATAGACGCCGGAAAATCCTTCTGTGATGCCGATCTTGAGCGGTGTGGGCGCCTGGGCCTGCGCAATGGCCACGAGCCCGATGGCCGTCAGCCCAACGGCGGCCGAGACCGCGCCTGCATACCGGACAGCTTTGCCAAATCTCATATTCTTTCCTCCACAAGCGGTCGCACCGCGATTGAGCGGACCTTAACGCCGGCCCTCAGCATGCGCCAGTGCTGGACAGCGGCGCCAAGCTCCGATTAATTCGCGACACCGCAGGGGGGCGGATGGCCGAAGAAGATGTAATTCTCGAGGCGCGTGGGCTGACGAAGGAGTTCAAGGGCTTCGTCGCGGTCAAGAACGTCGATTTGCGCGTGCGGCGCCGGACGATCCACGCGCTGATCGGGCCGAACGGCGCCGGCAAGACGACGTGCTTCAACCTGCTCACGCATTTCCTCTCGCCGACGGCGGGACAGATCCACTTCAACGGCCGCAACATCACCGGCAGCTCGCCGGCGGCGATCGCCCGCATGGGGATGGCGCGCTCCTTCCAGATTTCTGCCGTGTTTCCACATCTTTCGGTGCGCGAAAACGTGCGTGTCGCCTTGCAGCGCAAACTCGGCAATTCCTTCCATTTCTGGCGTTCGCAGCGCGTGCTCGACGCGCTCGATGGGCGCGCCCTGGAACTGATCGAGGCGGTTGGCCTCTCCGCGTTCGCGGAACTTCAGGCGGTCGACCTGCCCTACGGTCGCAAGAGGGCGCTCGAAATCGCGACGACGCTGGCGCTCGATCCCGAGATGATGCTGCTCGACGAGCCGATGGCGGGTCTGGGGCAGGAGGACATCAAGCGCATCGCCGCGCTGATCCGCGCCGCCGCCAAGGATCGCACGGTGCTGATGGTCGAGCACAACATGTCCGTGGTCGCCGACCTCTCGGACACGATCACCGTGCTGGCGCGCGGCGAGGTGCTGGCGGAGGGCCCGTATGTGACGGTGTCGAAGGATCCGCTGGTGATCGAAGCCTATGTCGGGACCGGTCATGGTTGAGACGCTGCTCAAGGTCGACAGCCTTCAAGCCTGGTACGGCGAGTCGCACATCCTGCACGGCGTCGGCTTCGAGATCGGCCGCGGCGAGCTCGTCACCCTGCTCGGCCGCAACGGCGCGGGCAAGACGACGACGCTGAAGTCGGTCATGGGCATTGTCGAGAAGCGCTCGGGCTCGGTGCGCTTCGAGGATCGCGAGACCGTCGGCCATCCGTCCGACGAGATCGCACGGCTCGGCATCGCCTATTGTCCCGAGGAACGCGGCATCTTCTCCAGCCTCAACGTCGAGGAGAATCTGCTGTTGCCGCCGGTCGTGAAGCCGGGCGGCATGAGCCTGGACGAGATCTATCGGCTGTTTCCCAACCTGCTGGAGCGTCGCCGCAGCCAGGGCACCAAGCTGTCGGGCGGCGAGCAGCAGATGCTGGCGATCGGGCGCATCCTGCGTACCGGGGCCGGCCTGCTGCTGCTCGACGAGCCGACCGAGGGCCTAGCGCCGGTCATCGTGCAGCGCATCGGCGAGATCATCCGCCAGCTCAAGAGCCGCGGCTTCACCATCCTGCTGGTCGAGCAGAATTTTCACTTCGCCGCCACCGTCGCCGATCGCCACTACGTGATGGAGGATGGGCGTGTGGTCGACATGATCGCTTCGGCCGATGTGCAGCACAACATCGGCAAGCTGCAAGCGTACCTGGGGGTGTAGGCGCATGTTCGAACTTCTCGGCATCCCGCCCCAGGCACTGTTCGGCCAGCTCCTGCTCGGCCTGATCAACGGCGCTTTCTACGCCATGCTGAGCCTCGGTCTTGCGGTCATTTTCGGCATGCTGAACGTCATCAACTTCACCCACGGCGCGCAGTACATGCTGGGCGCCTTTGCCGCCTGGCTGATGCTGACGGAGCTCAACATCCCGTTCTGGGCGGCATTGGTGCTGTCGCCGCTGGCCGTCGCGCTGTTCGGCATCTTGCTGGAAAAGGTGATGCTGAAGCGCATCTACCATCTCGACCATCTTTACGGCTTCCTGCTCACCTTCGGCCTCGCCCTGATCATCGAGGGCCTGTTTCAGTGGAGATGGGGCTCGTCCGGCGCGCCCTATCCGAGCCCGATTCCCGGCGGCACGAATCTCGGCTTCATGTTCCTGCCGACCTATCGCGGCTTCGTCGTGGTGGCGGCCCTCGTGATCTGCCTCGTCACCTGGTACGGCATCGAGCGTACCAAGTTCGGCGCCTACCTGCGCGCGGCGACGGAGAATCCGACACTGGTGCGTGCCTTCGGCATCAATGTGCCGCGGCTGATCACGCTCACCTACGGGCTGGGCGTCGGGCTGGCCGCCCTGGCCGGCGTGCTGGCGGCGCCGATCCAGCAGGTTTCGGCCCTGATGGGCACCAATCTGGTGCTGGTCGTGTTCGCCGTCGTGGTCATCGGCGGCATGGGGTCGATCATGGGATCGATCGTCACCGGGTTCGGCCTCGGTCTGGTGGAGGGTCTGACCAAGGTGTTCTATCCGCCGGCCTCCAACACGGTGATCTTCGTCGTCATGGCGATCGTCCTGTTGGTCAAGCCGGCCGGCCTGTTCGGGCAGACGAAATGACCGGCCAGCGGACTGTCGCCATCGTCCTTCTGGCGGCGGCGCTGGTGGCGCCGTGGTTCGCCTATCCGGTGTTCCTGATGACGGCGCTTTGCTTCGCGCTGTTCGCCTGCGCCTTCAATCTGCTGCTGGGCTATGTCGGCCTGATGAGCTTCGGCCACGCCATGTTCTTCGGCATTGCCGGCTATTTCTACGGCCACGTCGTCAAGGCGTGGAACATGCCGCCCGAACTCGGCCTGCTGGCCGGGGTCGTGGGGGCCGCGATACTGGGTGTCGCCACCGGTGCCCTGGCAATCCGGCGCCAGGGCATCTACTTCGCCATGATCACCCTGGCATTCGCCCAGATGATCTACTTCTTCTGCGTCCAGGCGCCGTTCACCGGCGGCGAGGACGGCCTGCAGGGCATCGCCCGCAAGCCGCTGCTGGGTGGGCTGATCCCGACCAAGGACGACCGCGTTCTCTACTATGTCGTGCTGGCGATCTTCCTGTTCGGCTACGGCGCCATCTACCGTTTCATCCATTCGCCGTTCGGCCAGGTGCTGAAGGCGATCCGCGACAACGAGCAGCGCGCCGTGTCGCTGGGCTACGAGGCCGACCGCTACAAGCTGCTGGCCTTCGTGCTGTCGGCGGCGCTGGCCGGCCTTGCCGGCGCCACCAAGGCGATGGTGCTGCAGTTCGCGACGCTGACCGACGTCAGCGCGGCGATGTCGGGCGAAGTCGTGCTGATGGCGCTGGTCGGCGGACTCGGCACGATCATCGGTCCGGTCGTCGGCGCCTTCATCATCATCACCATGCAGAACTACCTCGCCTCGTTCGGCGAGTTCGTGCTGGTGATACAGGGCACCATCTTCGTCGTCATCGTCATGGCCTTTCGCAAGGGACTGGTCGGTGAACTGGCCGACTGGTGGAAATCCCGCCGCCTGACCGGCTGACAGGCGCAGGCCCGAGTCGCTGGCGGGCGCCCTCTCCAGTATGTCCGGGCCGGCGGTCATGATGGGCGGGAGGGCGGCAATGGGCGCGCGCAAGCGATGGGTTTGGCGGATAGCGCCCCTGAGCAGCCTTGCCGTCGCCGTCGCCGTGGTGGTGGCCGGTCGCGGTCCGCTGCCGCCGGGGCCGGCGGGAGTGCTGGCGGTACTTGGGCTCCTGGTGTTGACGGCGGCGGTATTCTCCTCGGTCCATCATGCCGATGTCATCGCCCATCGCCTGGGCGAGCCTTACGGGACGCTGGTGCTGACCGTCGCCGTCACCGTGATCGAGCTGGCGCTGATCCTGTCGATCATGCTGTCGGGGGAGGGCCAGGCCGCGTTGGCGCGCGAGACGGTCTTCTCGGTGATCATGGTCGTCTGCAACGGCGTGGTCGGGCTCTGCCTGGTCGTCGGCGGATTGCGCTATGGCGAGCAGGGCTTTCGCCTGCCCGGCGCAAACGCCTACCTCGTCGTCCTGATGCCGTTGGCGTCGCTGGCGCTCCTCTTGCCGACCTACACGACCAGCATGCCGGGGCCGTTCTACACACCCGTTCAGCTCGGCTTCGTCAGCCTGGTGACGCTCATGCTCTATGGCGTGTTTCTGTATGTCCAGACGGTGCGTCACCGCGACTACTTTCTGTCCGACACCGGCGACGTCGCCGACGACGGCGGAGGGCCGACGACGCGGCAGTTCTGGGAGGGCGTCGGGCTTCTCCTTGCGGCCCTTGCCGCCGTCGTGCTGCTGGCCAAGAGCTTCGCGGGTGCGGTCGAATCCGCGGTTCAGGCCGTGGGCGCGCCGGTCGAGGCCGTGGGCCTCATGGTGGCGATGCTGGTGCTGCTGCCCGAAACCCTTGCGGCGTTGCGTGCGGCCCGGCGCAACGAGCTGCAGAAGAGCCTCAACCTCGCCCTGGGATCGTCGCTCGCCACGATCGGCCTCACCATTCCGGCCGTCAGTGCGCTCGCGCTCGCCCTGCGCCAGCCGCTGGAACTCGGCATCGACATGCACGATACCGTGCTGCTGGTACTGACCTTCGCCGTCAGCCTGGTAACCTTCGGCGGCGGACGGACCAACATCCTGCCGGGCTTCGTTCATCTCGTGCTGTTCGCGACCTTCGTCTTCCTGATTTTCGTGCCGTGATGCCGGCCTGGTTTCGGGCGCGCTCGCCGGTGCCCTTGCCCACCGCCGGCATTCGCGCGAAGAACGACTGAACCAACCGGGGAAATGCCTGCCATGACCGAGATTTCCGACGATCAGATCTTCGCCGAACTGCGCAGGATCGACACGCCCACCATCACCAACGTGGTGGCAACCTATCCGAAAAATCCGCTCTGCCTCGGGCTTTACAATCCCTGGACCGAGAACTGGTACACCGACACCTCGATCCGCTGCATCTACCCCGAGATGGGGGCGATCGTGGGCCACGCCGTGACCTGCGTCTACGGCCTGCCCGACCCGAATTATGCCGGCCGGCTCTCCTTCATGGACGTGATCGACGCGCTCGACGCGATGAAGAAGCCGACCGTCCTGGTGATCCAGCAGAAATGGCCGCCCGAGCTGATGGCCAAGGCGGGCCTCGCCGGCGAGATGATGATCAGCTCCATGATGGCGGTGGGCTGCGTCGGCATGCTCTCGAACGGCCCGTCGCGCGACGTCGACGCCATTCGCAAGCTCAACTTCCAGCTGCTGCTGGGCGGCGTCACCGCCGGACATGGCGAGATGGCGGTGCAGTCGGTCAATGTGCCCGTCTCGGTCGGCGGCATGGACGTGGCGCCGGGCGAGTTGATCCACATGGACGAGAACGGCGCCGTGAAGTTCCCGGCCAAGCATGCAGGCGCGGTACTGAAGAATGCCCGCGCCATGCTCGACGACGAGGCGGCCAGGCTCGTGCTCCTGCGCAAGGCCAGGACGGCGGCCGAGGTGCGGGCGGCCTCGTCGGGCGGCGCCTACACGCCGAAGAAGGCGTAGGTGGCTGCACGCCGGCGGCGGCGACTGCCGCGGATGCTGTAAATCGGATAAAATAATCCAATGGCTCCCGCCGACATAGCCGCTTCCGGCCGCCCCGTGCGTTGGGGGCTCTCGCTCAGGCTGTTCGTGATCCTGATCCTGCTGGGGGCCATCGCCGTGCTCGTCACCGGCGTGCTGGGCTACGTCCGCGCGCGCGACGCGCTGGAGCAGGCGATCTTCAATCAGCTCACCGCGGCGCGCGAGATCAAGGCGCGCCAGGTCGAAACCTATTTTCGCACCATTCATGACGAGTTGCGCCTGCTTGCGACCTCGAAGATGGTGGTCGATGCAACGCGCGAGTTCCGCGTCGCGTTCGGCGAACTCGACCGCGAGCCGCCGACCGACGAGATGCATCAGAAGCTGAGTGACTGGTATGGCGCGCATTTCGTGCCCGAGATCAGCCGCGTTCTCGGCAAGGCGCCGGTTCTCGCCGACTATCTGCCGAAGGGGGCGGCCGCCAACTATCTCCAGTACCACTACATCGTCGCCAATCCTCACGCCGAGGGGCGCCGCCGGCTGCTCGACGATGCCGGCGACGGCAGTCGTTACAGCAAGCTGCATGCCGTCTATCACCCCCTCATGCGCGCGGCCGCCACGATCGTCGGCTTCGACGACTTCATGATTGCTGATCCGAAGTCCGGCCGCCTGATCTACGCGGTCGACAAGGACGTGGACTTCGCGACCTCCACCCAGATCGGCCCCTATCGCAAATCCAACGTCGCCGCCGCGGTCGCCCGTTGTGCCGGGACTGCCGACCGGTCCGCCGTATGCCTCGAGGATTTTTCACTCTACGCGCCGGCCGGCGGCGAGCCGATCGCCTTCATGGCGGCGCCGGTGATCGACGGCGGAGTCGTCATTGGCGTTCTGATCGCCCAACTGTCCGACAGCGAGATCGACAAGGTCGTGACCGGCGGCCGGCGCTGGACCCATGAAGGGTTCGGCGCCACCGGCGAGGCCTATCTCGTCGGCCCCGACCATCTGCTGCGGTCCGCGCCGCGGGCGTTCTACGAGAACCGCGAGCGCTACTTCGCCGACCTGAAGGCCGTCGGCACGCCGGAAGCGGAGATCGCCGCCATCCGCCGTTTCGACACGCCGATCCTGATCCAGCATATCAACACCGCGGCCAGCCAGTCGGCACTGGCCGGCACCGAGGGCACTGGCGAAATCATCGGCTATCGCGGAGTGCCGACGCTTGCTTCCTGGGGACCGCTCAACATCCCCGGCGTCAAGTGGGCGCTCATCGCCAAGATCGAGAGCGCCGAGGCCTTCGCGCCGGTCTACAGGCTTCGCGAGGATCTGGCGATCACGGGAGGCATCGCGCTCCTGGTGGTGATCGCCACCGGAGGGTGGCTGTCGCGAGCCCTGCTCGGGCCCCTGCGCGACCTGACCGCCGGCGTGAAGCGTTTCGCCGCCGGCGACTACGATGCCAAGGTGCCGGTTCGCACCAGTGACGAGATCGGACAGCTCTGCTTCGCCTTCAACGGCATGGTCGACGAGCTGCGCGAGAAGAACACGGTGATCGAGAGCAAGAACCGCGAGAACGAGGAACTGCTCCTGAACGTCCTGCCGGCGCCGATCGCCAACCGGCTGCGCAGCGGCGAGCAGCGCATCGCCGACGGTTTCGCCGAAGTCACGGTTGCCTTCGCCGATCTGGTGGGATTCACCGCGCTGTCCTCGGACATGCCGCCGCAGGAAGTCGTGACACTGCTCAATGGGCTGTTCACGCGCTTCGACGAGGCGGCCCACGAACTCGGAATCGAGAAGATCAAGACGGTGGGCGATGCCTATATGGCGGTCTGCGGCCTGCCCGTGCCGGTCGCCAACCACTCCGAACGCATGGTACGCATGGCGATCCGCATGGTTCACATCACCCGTGAACATGCGCTCGAGCACCGCGTTTCGATGAAGCTGCGCGTCGGCATCAACAGCGGTCCCGTCGTGGCCGGCGTCATCGGCAAGAGCAAGTACATCTACGATCTGTGGGGCGATACGGTGAATCTCGCCAGCCGGATGGAATCGGGCGGCATCCCCGACTCGATCCAGGTCACCCGCCCGGTCTACGAGAAGCTGCAGGGGCTCTTCGCCTTCGAACCGCGCGGGGCCATCGAGGTCAAGGGCAAGGGCAGCGTCGAGGCCTGGCTGCTGAGGCTCTAGGTCCATCGTGACGCACCGCCCTTGTCGATCACCGGCCGGTCGCGCACTGTAGCGGAGCGATGTGAGCAGCCAGGAGAGTTATTCGTGCCGAACCAGTCTGCCAAGGCCGACCTTGCGAATCTCATGATCAGGAAGGCAGGTCTGATCCGTACCGTGCGAGCCGAGCTGGCGAAGCAGGGCGTCGTCTACTGGACCGGCCTGACCGAGATCCTCGACGCCATCGAACGGGCGCGGCAGGAGGAACCTGAAGAGAAGTCCGCATGACGCTCGGGGAGCTCACGCTCATCTACCTGGCCTGTGGCGCGGCGACCCTTCCGCTCAGCATCGTGGCTCTTCGGTTCATGGTGGCGCTGTCGGCGCCGAAAGGCGAGCCGCACGAGATCGGCCGCGTCTTCGATCGCGCCATCGACGTGTCGGTCTTCCTGTGGATCGTAGGCGGCCTGGCATTTTACTTCTGCGCGGCGCACATCGAACGCCGGAAGCCCTGCAGCGAGCAGCGCACCAACCAGTTGACCGCCGAGTGCCGCCGGCAGCTCGGCGCGGGCCTATCTCCGGGCAACATGGACGGCGAGATTTCGCACGCCGTTGCGCGTGCAGCGGCGCAGGTCAGTTCCGGCCGTCTCCGCGAGCCAGCATGACGTAGCGCATCGCCTTGGCGTCGTTGTCCTTCAGGATCGCCGCCGTCACTCGGGGATCCTGGTAAGGGTTGGTCACGGCAATGAGCTGGTTGGTCTCGGGCATGCAGGACAGGGAAACGGCCTTGGCGACGCTGGCCACGTCCGATTCGCCTTTTGTCGGGGCGGCATTCTTCGACATGCAGGCGTCCCTGGCTTCATACGCCCGTTCGATTTGCGCCGATAGCCTGGGGTTGCTGGATCCCGCCTCCTTGAGCACCGAGGCGGAATGGCAGGCGCCCAGAGACAGCGCGAGAACCGCCAAGGTGACCCGAGTTGCCAAGGTGACCTGAGTTGATTGTCGCAGGGAATTCATCGGTGCATTGCTCACGGCAGTCTTGAGATGTGATCGTATCCACCCCCGGCCCGTCCATCAATCGGCCGCGGGTGGGACCTAGCCCCAGCGTTCGCCGCGGGCCCTCAGCACGTACCGCGTGGCTCTCTGGTCCGTATCGTTCCGGATCGCCTCGGCAACCCTTGGGTCCCGGTCGGGATTGCTCGCGGCAATGAGCTTGTCGGTCTCGGGCGCGCAGGCCAGGGCGACGGCCTTGGCGGTGCTGGCGACGTCCGAATTGCCACTTTCGGAGGGAATGGCGTTCCTGGCGAGGCAGGCGTCCCTGGCGTCGTAGAGCTGCTTGATCCGGTTGACCTTGATCGGATTGCTGTACTCGTTGCCTTCGAAGACATAGTCACGGCTGCAGGCCCCCAAAGACAACGCGAGAACGGCCATGGCGGCTCGCATCGACGGTCCCAATAGTTTCATCGGTGGGTTGCTCACGCTCGTCCCAGGTCATGAAAAGCTTGGCGGACCCGGCGAGATTCGAACTCACGACCTCTGCCTTCGGAGGGCAGCGCTCTATCCAGCTGAGCTACGGGTCCAGCGCGCCGGACCATAGCGGAGGGGGCCACGCGGTGCAACGCGCGCCGGCGCCGGCAATTCCGGTGCCCCTGCGCCCGATTTGCAGGCTAGGCGTCGTGCGGCAATACGGTCAGGCGGTCGACGGTGGCGATGCCGATCGCCGACAGGACGAACAGACCGTGGATGATCACCTGCCACATGACGCCGGTCTCATTGAGCGTGGCCGTCGGGGTACCCAGCGCGCCCGCCTCGATGAAGGTCCGCAGCAGATGGATCGAGGAGATGCCGATGATCGCCATCGCCAGCTTGACCTTCAGCACGCTGGCGTTGACGTGGCTCAGCCACTCCGGCTGGTCCGGGTGCTTTTCGAGTTCCATGCGCGAGACGAACGTCTCGTAGCCACCGACGATCACCATGATCAGCAGATTGGAGATCATGACGACGTCGATCAGGCCGAGGACGATCAGCATGATCTGTTGCTCGGTGGCCGCGAAACTGTGGAGGACGAGATGCCACAGCTCCTTCAGGAAAAGGACAACATACACGGCCTGTGCGACGATGAGGCCGAGATAGAGCGGTACCTGCAGCCAGCGCGAGGCGAAGATGAAGCGGGGCAGGGGGCGAACGGCGCTGGGGGACCGGGCGGCTCTCGGGAGTTCCGATGTCGTTGCAGTCGGTGTCATGCAGTCATTCATCCCTTGCCGGTCTTGCGATGGCATGGTGGCCGGCCGCTCCTGCCCATGCCACTTCATTGTTACGATTTTGCGGTCTTCCCGTCATTCTTCAAGATTCCTTTGGCCGATCCGGCTGCATTTGTGAGCGGCGCGACGGCTCGATATAGAGGCGCCAACAATATGTGAGGAAACCGCCGTGTCGTCATCCAGCCGCCGTACCTTTGTCCGCCGTTCGGCCGCCGCCGCCGCGCTCGCCGCCGTCGGCGGTTCGGGGCGTGCCGGGGCACAGGGGACCCCGCCGCTCGAGGTCGTGAAGATCATCACCGGGTTCCCGCCCGGCGGAACGTCCGACACGCTCTGCCGCAGGGTCGCCGAGGGCTTGCGCGGAACCGTCTATACCAGGACGGCGCTGGTCGAGAACAAGGCCGGTGCCGGCGGCCAGATCGCCGTGCAGGCGATGAAGGGCGCGCCGACCGACGGCAGCGTCATCCTGCAGACGCCGGCCTCGATGCTGATGATCTATCCGCACATCTACAAGAAGCTCGCCTACGACGCCTTCACCGATGTGACGCCGGTCACGCTCGCCTGCACGTTCGATTTCGGCTTCTGCGTCGGTCCGGCAGTGCCCGGCAGCGTGAAGAACATCCCGGAGTTCCTGGCGTGGTGCAAGGCGAACCCGGACAAGGCCAACTATGGCTCGCCCGCCGCCGGCTCGGTGCCGCATTTCATCGGCGTGTTGCTGGGGCAGGCGGGTGGCATCGAACTGAAGCACGTCGCCTATCGCGGCACCCAGCCAGCCGTGCAGGACCTGGTCGGCGGCCAGGTCCAGGCGGTTTCGGGTCCGGTGGGCGAGTTCATCCAGCAGGCCAATGCCGGCAAGGTGCGCTTCCTCGGCGTCTCGGGCGCCACGCGCAGCCGCTTTGCGCCGAACGTGCCGACATTCGCCGAGCAGGGCTACAAGGACCTGGTGTTCTCGGAGTGGTTCGGCTTCTTCGCACCGGGCGGCACGCCGGCGGCGGTCGTGATGCGCGCCAACGAAACGCTGCGTGCGGCGCTTGCCCGAAAGGACGTGGTCGACGGCCTCGCCGTGATGGGTCTCGAGGCCAAGTCGTCGACGCCTCAGGAGCTCGCGACGCTGCTGAAGGCGAGCTACGACCGCTGGGGCCCGATCGTGAAGAAGATCGGATTCACGGCCGATTCCTGATCGCACTCGACGCGCAAGTGGCGCGCCTATTGGGCCCCACGGCGGTGAAATTGCGAGCCGCCGTAGGATTGATCCGTCGGTACGATCTCCATGAAGCTCACGTCCATGCGCTGCGGCGAGCCCAGCACGAACATGACGGCCTCGGCGATGTCCTCGGGCAGGAGGCATTCGAAGCCTTCGTAGAAGCGGCGGTGGCCGTCCTCGCGGTCGTCGAGCAGGGCGAGGTGGGCGCCGGTCTCGACCCGGCCCGGGGCGATCTCGCTCACCCGCACACCCGTGCCGTGCAGGTCGAGCCGGAGCGTCTGGCTGAGGTTGTGCAGGGCGGCCTTGGTCATGGCGTAGGCCGGCATGCCGGAGATCGCCCAGGTGGCGGCCATCGAACTCAGGTTGACGATATGGCCGAGGCCGCGCGCCCTCATGCCGGGGACCATGGCCGCGAGACAGTTGAGGGTGCCCTTGATGTTGACGTCCACCAGGGCGTCGATGTCGTCGGGCGCGGTTTCCCACGAGGCGGTCGACCGGGCGAAGGCCGAAGCGTTGTTGACGAGAATGTCGGCGTCGAGCGACCCGAGCGCCGACAGCACAGCATCGCGGTGGGAAATGTCCAGCGCCAGTGGCCGGCAGCCGGTCTCCTGCGCCAGGCTGGTCAGGTCGTCGGCGGACCGGGCGACGGCGTAGACCTCGATGCCGCTGATCCGGAGCTGCCGGACCGTCGCGGCGCCGATCCCGCGGCTCGCTCCGGTCACGACGGCGGTGCGATAGCGATCCAGGGACATGGCTTCTCCTTTGCGCGGCGCCGGTCGATCGTTACATTGCCGACCATAGCGCATCGAAAGACGGAGCGAGTCATGGCCAAGAAGCTTTTCCCCGACGGGACCGAGGTGGCGGGGTTCTACGTCCGTACCATCAGGAGCGGGCCGTTCGTTTTCGTCTCGGGAACGACCTCCCTCGACCCGAAGGGACGGGTGCAGGGCAAGGACGCCGCCGAACAGACGGCGATCACCATGCGCAAGATCGAAGCCGGCCTGAAATCCGCCGGCGCGCGCCTGGCCGATCTCGCGCGAACGACGATCTACGTCACCGACATCCGCGACATGGCGGCCGTCACCAAGGCACTCGGCAAGGCCCTCAAGGGATCGGTCGTGACGTCGACGCTGGTCGGCGTGGCGGCGCTTGCCGTTCCGGGGTTGCTGGTCGAGATCGAGGCGACAGCCGTCGTCGAACGTTGATCGGGGAGAATCGGATGAGCGGGATGAAAGTGCGGCTGCTGGGTCGCCGGCGGGCGCTGGCAGGGGTTGCCGGATCGCTGCTTGCAGCGCCGGCGGTTGCCCAGCAGCGGGTCAAGTCGGGAACGGTCTATATCGAGCAGGTCCAGGTGGCCTTCATCGGCAGTGGCAATGTCGGCAGCGGGACGCTGCACTTCCAGGGCAAGAACTATCGCTTCTCGGTCGGTGGGCTGGGCGTCGGCGGCTTCGGCATCTCCAAGATGGAGGCCTGGGGCGACGTCTACAATCTCAAGGAACTGCGCCAGTTCCCCGGCGCCTACGGCCAGGCGCGCTACGGGGCCGCGGCCGGCGACAAGGGCAGCGGCGAGATGTGGCTGGAGAACCCCGACGGCGTGATGATCGACCTGCGGACACGTCGCCAGGGACTTGCCGTATCGCTCGGCGCCGATGCCGTCATCATCGACTTCAAGTGAGCGGAGCCAAGACCATGTCCAGCCGAGCCTTCGCTTGCGCAGCGCTTGTCCTTGCAGCCGCCGTACCGGCGGTCGCGCAGGACGACGTCCAGACCTTCAACGCCTTCGCCGTGGCGACGGCGAACGGCACCATCGTGCGGTCGGCGGAGAAACAGGTCATGGTGGTCGCCACCCTCGCCGGGCCCTTCTTCGTGGAGACCGACGAGGGACCGCAGCAGGGCGGCCGCGTGAGCTGCGCCACCTCGGCGCGGATCGATCAGGGTACTCGCCAGACCAGCGCCTCGGGCGCCTGCACCTTCACGGCGCATGACGGCGCCACGGCCTGGGGCAACTGGGACTGTGCCGGCTACGAGCTGGTAGGCTGCCGCGGCATCTTCAAGCTGACCGGTGGCACCGGCCGCTTTGCCGGCGCGAGCGGCGAGAGTGCGCTCGTCTGGCGGCCGACGATGCACGAATTCAGCAGGCAGCTCGACGGCACGACACTGGATAATGCCACGGGCATCGTTCTGTGGCGCGACTTCAAGCTGAAGGGCAAGTAACCGTCAGCTTGCCGGCGGGTAGGAGATCCTGTTGCGCTGGAGAAGATCCTCCAGCGCCTTGATGCCCTGCTGGTAGCGGCCCTTCTGGCAATCGATGCCGGCGCCCATGCGGATCATGTCGGGGCCGCCCGAGCCTTCGCCGCGCCGCGTTCCATAGCTGTCGAAGATGGCGCCGAGTTCGGCGCAGCGCGCGGCCAGCTGCTCGTTGGTCTGCTGCCCGCCGGCGCCGCCCAGCGGCACCAAGGCGGCGGCGACGCTGACCAGGGCGATCGTGCGGATGCGCCGCGTCACCGGCGAGCGCGAAGAACCATGTGTCATTGATTGAAATCATACGCGCTGGCGGGGCCGTGGGCGACAGTGCACTTCTGACGACGGAGGCCGCCCTGCCTTGCGGGCGCGGCTGACGGCGATGTATCGTAATTCACCTGGTCGCAGACTGGGATGAAGGGGGCGGAAATGACCTTGCGGTCGACGGTTCGCTGGATGCTCGGCGTGGGCATCGCAGGTCTTGTTGCGGCGTGCGGGATCGGCAAGGGCACGCTGGGCGACGACCCCGGGACGGAAAGTCAGGCATCGACCATCACCTGGTCGGATGGCAAGCCGGCCCTGGCGATCAGCTGCAAGACACCGGGTGGCTGCCAGTCGCGCGCGGTTGCCCTGTGCGGCAAGACCAGTGGCGACTACACCGTGCTGAAGATGGAAAACATGCCGACCCGGGGCGACATGTCGGAGGTCCGCGGTCCGGCTTCGGTCGTCATTCGCTGCAGCAATTAGCCGACTGGCTATTCGCGCGCGTGGCGCGAGCCCCATAGCGCGGCGAGTTCGGGTTGCGACCGGGCCGCATCGGCACCCGACGGCAGCGCCGCCTCGTGGTCGGCTATCCAGGCGATGTCGTCGGCGGCGACGACGGGGCCGGCTTTATCGCGCAGCAGCAGATGGTAGCCGTCGCGGTAGAAGGCGAGTTTGGAATCGGCTCGCCGAGGCATGATTTCGATGGCCGCACGCACCGGTCCTCGCGGCACGATGCGGTCGCCCAATCCGTATTGCATGAGATAAGGCAGATCGATCCGGCCGGCCGCGGTCCGGGCCGCGTCCATCAGGTCGAGCAGCCCGTAGCCCATGTCGAGGCGCGTCTGGCGCAGCATCATCGGATCGTTGCGCAGCTTCTCGAGCGTCTTGGGATTGTCGGTCGGCTTGTAGTCGATCGACGTCGGCCCCGACGGCATCCAGGGGATCGTGTGGGCAAAGAACCAGAGTCCGGCGCTCGCCACGGGCCCGAAGGTGTCGCGCGAGCGCAGCGCCGGGGCGAGCAGGATCAGCCCGTCGACGTCGATCGTCCGGTCGGCGGCCACCAGAGCCACGGCACCGCCCATGCTTTCGCCGGCGAGGTAGAGCGGCACGCCGGGATGGCGGGCCCGGAGCAGCGCCGCCATGGCCCGGGCGTCCTCCACCAGGCTATCGGTGCCGGACCAGCGCCCGCGCGTCGGGCTGGCGCCGAAGCCACGCTGGTCATAGGCGTAGGTGGTGATGCCGGCCTCGGACCAGATCGCCGCCGGTTCCTCCCAGGCATTGCGGTAGTCGCCATATCCATGCAGGCCCAGGATCACGGCCGTTGGGGCGCCGTTTGTCGCAGGCCAAACCGCGAGCGGTAGCGCCGTGCCGTCGGCCGCGACATAACGGTCCGCCGTCAGCGTCGGCGGCCGAACCGTGCCGCCCGCCGGAATGACCACCGGAGCGCAGGCGGAAAGAATGACCGAGGCGGAGACGACCGCTATTATCCGGCGGCGCAAGAGGAGTGAGATCGTGACCGAGCCTTTCGAAGTCATCACCGTGGATACCGACCGCGTCGCCTGCGATGGCGGTGGCGGCGCCTTGGGGCATCCCAAAGTCTACCTCAACCTCGAGCCGGATGGGCATGTCGAGTGCCCCTATTGCAGCAGGCTGTACAGGCTGCGCGAGGGCGCTTCCGTCCATGCCCACGCGCATTAGGAGCGGGCAATGAAGCAGTTGGGTGAAGGCTGGAACTGGCGCGACCTCAAGATCGGCGACCGGTTCACCACCTATGGCCGCACCCTTTTCGAGGCCGATCTTCTCAACTTCGTGACGCTTTGCGGCTTTTCCGAGGAGCTGTTCACCAACAAGGAATACATCAAGAGCCACGCCCCGATGCGCGGTGGCCATCCGGTCCCGGGCGCGTTGGTGTTTTCCATGGCCGAGGGGCTCGTGATTCCGACCACCCTGCAGGGCACGGGGCTCGCCTTCCTGTCGATGGGATTCGACATCAAGGGCCCGACCTACGTCGACGACACGATCCACGTCGAGATCGAGGTCACCGAGATCAAGCCGACGTCGAAGGATCCGTCGCGTGCGCTCGTGCGCACCACCAACCTGGTCAAGAACCAGAAGGGCGAAACGGTGCTGATCTACACGCCGCTTCGTATGATGCAAGGGCGCTAGGATGGCCAAGGTCGCGGTCGAGAGAGAGGGGCCGGTCACGGTCGTATCGATCGACCGCTTCGCCCAGGCGCGCAACGCCGTCGATCCCGAGACCGCGAACCTGCTGCGCGAGGCATTCCTCGCCTTCGACGCCGATGCCGGTCAATCGGTCGCCATCCTGACGGGCCGCGGTGGGACCTTCTGCGCCGGCTTCGATCTCAAGGTCGCGGCTGAGCGCGCGGGTGCCGCGTTGCATGATCCGGAAGGGCCGGGGCCGATGGGCCCCACGCGCCATCTCCTGTCCAAGCCGGTGATCGCCGCGGTCGAGGGCTACGCCGTCGCCGGCGGGCTCGAACTCGCCCTGTGGTGCGACCTGCGTGTGGCCTCGGAGAGCGCAAAATTCGGCGTGTTCTGCCGCCGCTGGGGCGTGCCGCTGATCGACGGCGGCACCGTGCGGCTGCCGCGGCTGATCGGCCACAGCCGCGCCCTCGACATGATCCTGACGGGCCGCGAGGTCGGCGCCCGCGAAGCCTTCGACTGGGGGCTGGCCAACCGGCTGGCGCCGGAAGGCCAGGCGCTGGCTGAAGCCAAGGCGCTGGCCGAACAACTCGCGAAGTTTCCCCAGACCTGCCTGCGTTCCGACCGTCGTTCGTCCTACGAGCAGTGGGGCCTCGGGATGGTCGAGGCGCTGATCAACGAAGGCAAGCGCGGGGCGCCGGCGCTGCAGCAGGAGTCGCGGGCAGGTGCCGCCCGGTTCGCCGCCGGCAAGGGGCGCGGCGGTACATTCGGCAACATCTGATGGCCACGCTGCCGACCGAACACGAGGCGGCGCGCTACCGCGAGGACGGCGCCGTCTGCCTGCGGGGCGCTTTCGATGCCGGCTGGATCGAACGGTTGCGCGAGGCGGTCGACGCAGACATGGCCGAGCCCGGCCCCATGGTGCGGCTGAACACGCCTGAGGGCGCACCGGGATTGTTCTTCGTCGACTTCCAGCTCTGGCAGCGCCATGCCGCGGCCCGGGCGTTCGTCTACGACTCGCCCGCGCGCGACATCGTGGCCCGACTGATGGGCTCGCGCGAGGTCGTCTACTATCACGACCACCTGCTGGTGAAGGAACCGGGCACCGGCGAACGCACGCCCTGGCATCACGACCAGCCCTACTATCCGATCGACGGCACCCAGGTCATCTCGCTGTGGCTGCCGCTCGATCCGGTCGATCGCGCGACCTGCGTCGAGTACGTGAAGGGCTCGCACCGCTGGGGCCGCTGGTTCCAGCCCAGGTTCTTCAGGCAGGGCGGCGTCGACCTGCAGGTCCAGGATCCGCGCTTCGAGCCGCTGCCCGATCTCGACGCCGAACGTGACCGCCACGAGTTCCTCGCCTGGGACATGGAACCGGGCGACGTCATCGCCTTCCATGCGCTCACGCTGCACGGCGCGTCAGGCAACCTGTCGAGCGCGCGCCGCCGCCGCGCCTGGGCGACGCGCTGGTGCGGCGACGACGCCCGCTACGCCGCGCGCGTTGGCCAGATCTCGCCGCCGATTCAGGGCCACGGCCTGAAGCCGGGCGACCGGCTGGAATGCGAGACCTTCCCAAGGGTGTTGTGAGTCCCTCTCCAACTCCACCCCTGCGATTCCAGCTCTCCGCACGCCGGAAAGCCAGTAACGGCGGGCTTTTCGCCCGCTCACAGGGCCCACCTGAATGGGCCAAATGTTGTGCCCAAAGTTGGGCCAGCTCCCGGGATAAGCCTGATTCCATTGGCTTTTAGACGACTCCCACTTTCTTCGATCACACTCACCCCGGCGCGCCCGTTTCCCGGGCGTCCTTAAGTGTCTGTTCCCACGTCGTTATTCGGCGTGTGGTTGGGACGGGGTTGTTCTTGGGACTGTCCACGGGTCAGGACCCGCGGCGGCTGCACCAAGCCATGAGGCGACCCGCGGGCGTGCCGCGGGAGGTCGTGCCGGAAATGGAAGAGGCCGGCGCAGTCCAAGCACCAGCCTGATAAAATTCATAGCATATTCCTGCTGAACCTGCACATCATATCCGCGTGAGCAAATGCTGGCAGTGACAGCACCTTCTATGGCACCAGCACGGCCTTGCCGACGACGGTGCGTTCCTCGATCAGCTTGAAGGCTTTTACCCAGTCCGCGAGATCGAGGGTGGCGGCGATCGTGGCCCTTAGCTTGCCTTCGGTGAACCAGCGCATCAGCTCGGCCTGGGCGTCGGCCACCATGGCGCGGCGTCGGGCGAGGGCGGCGGCTTCCTTCGGCGTCGGCGTGCCCCCCTTTCCATCCCGGCCGCCCCAGCCGTTGTAGTAGCCGTAGTAGAAGCCGATCACCGTCGCGTTCTTGACCAGCAGGATGTTGGCCGGGATCTGCGGGATGACGCCGCTGGCGAAGCCCATGGGGATCAGACGGCCCTCCGGCGCGATGCAGCGCAGAGAGGTGTCGAATGCGGTGCCGCCGACCGGATCGTAGATTACGTCGGCGCCGCGGCCGTCGGTCAGCTCCAGCACCTTCGCGCGCAGGTCTTCGGTGCGGTAGTCGATCAGATGATCGGCGCCGGCCTCGCGGGCCGCCGCGAGCTTGTCGGCGCCGCCGGCCGAGGCGATCACGATGGCGCCCATCGCCTTGCCGACCTCGATGCCGGTCAGTCCCGAGCCGCCGCCCGCGCCATGGACCAGCATCACTTCACCCGGCTGCAGGTTCGCTTTCCATTTCAGCACGCCGTAGGCCGTCGGATAGAGCGTCGGGAAGTTGGTCGCCTCGGCGTAGGGCATGGTTTCGGGGATCACCACGGCATTGGCCGCGGTCGCCACCGCATATTCGGCGTAGGCGCCCTGGTTCACGCCGGTGGCGATGCGCTGGCCGACCTCGACGTTGGTGACGCCGACGCCGAGCTCCACGACATGCCCTGCCATCTCGTTGCCCGGCACATAGGGCAGCGGCGGCTTGTTCTGGTGCTTGCCCTGCACGCCCAGCATGGCGGCGAAGCTCACACCGGCGGCGCCGACCCGGACCAGGATCTCGCCCGCCTTGGGCTTGGGGACGGGCACGTCCTCGATCCTGAGATCCTCGATCGCTCCATACGCCGCGCAAACCAGTGCCCGCATCGTTTCCTCTCGAACTATTTCTTGAACTGGCCGTGCCGGCCTTCGCCCTTGGCGAAGCGCGCCGCGCCACTTTGCGATTCCTGGCGTCGCGCTGCCAGCGACAGTTCCATCTCGCGCCGGATCGCCGAGGCCTGGTCACGGTCGAAGCTCTCGTAGGCCGATTGCCTGTCCGACGTCATGGCGATGGGCGGGAAGCCCGCGATCGCGGCCGCGAGCTTCTCGGCCTCGGCGCGGGTCGTGCCGCGCGCCACCTTGCGCGTGGCAAGGCCGATGGCGATCGCCTCGTCGGCGCCCACGGCACGGCCGGTCAGCAGCATGTCCATGGCGCGGCCCTGGCCGATCACGCGCGGCAGGCGGACCGTGGTGCCGTCGCTCATCGGCACGCCCCAGCGGCGCGAGAAGACGCCGAAGGTCGCCGTCTCGTCGACGATGCGGATGTCGCAATAGAGCGCCACGCCGAGGCCGCCGGCGCAGGCATGGCCTTCGATGGCGGCGATCACTGGCTTCGACAGCGGGCTGCGGAGCGGGCCCTCGTCGCTGCCCGCCCAGGGGAAATAGTCGGTGCCGCCGCCCAGTTCCTTGAGGTCGGCACCGGCGCAGAAGGCACCGCCCGCGCCGGTCAGCACGGCCACGCGCCCCTGGGGATCGGCCTCGAAGGCTTTCAGCGCCACCGCCAGTCCGTGCGCCGCCTCGTTGTCGAGGGCGTTCCTGGCGGCGGGGCGGTTGATGGTGATGGTGGTGACTGGACCTGCGGTCTCGACCAGGATCTTCGGCGTGCTCATCTTACCGTCGCAAGTTCATCTTCGAGCTGGGCGTTGGTTCGCCGCGGCGTGCGGAAGTACCACCAGTTCTTCTGCGCCGTCCATTTTTCCTTCTTGGCCGTTCCGCTGCCCCAGACGCAGCGCTTGAAGTCGCGCGTTCCCGCCATGAACTGCTTGTCGGCCTCGTCGAGCTTCAACGCGTGATCGCCCAATTCCTCGCGGCTGAACATCGGCAGCGCCTCGAGGATCAGTTCGCGCACGTCGACGTCGTTCAGCCAGTTGTCGAGGTCGAAGCTGTAGTCCTGTCGCTCGAGGCCGGCGGTGAAGGTGGCCCACTGGTCGACGAGCTCGTGCAGGTCCTTGACGTCGGGAGGGCCGGGAGGTGGAGGTGGTTTCATTCGCTGCCGCGTCCTGCCTGGCGGCGGTAGTAGCGCTCGCCATCGTTGGGTTTGAAGAAGGTCCGGATGACGCCGTTGGGATTGAAGGCGATGAAGGCTCCCGTCTGGCGGTCGAAGCGGGTCGTGACCCCGTCACGGCGAACGGTCTCGAGGATCGGGCCGGTCACCCTGGCGTCGCGCAACAATTGCGCCTGCCGCAGGTAGTCCTGCTTGGTGATACGGCCGAATTCGGCGCCGTGCTTCTCGAAATGTTCTTCGAGCCGGCGCGCATCGGCGAATCCGACGCTCGTGCCCCAGCTCTTCGTTGCGCCCGGATCGCGGATCTCGGGCTCGCGCACTTCGGTCGCCGCCGATTCGCGCACGACGGTGCGGTCGCCGCGTTCGGAGACCTGGGTCCAGTACAGAAAGATCGCGACCACCGCCAGCGCCGCGGTGAGCAGGCGGCGCCAGGGCAGACCGCCGGAGCGGAGGATCATCCCTCTATTGTGCGCCGCCTTTGAACCAGCGCGCAATCATGCTGCGCTCGGCATCGGTGATGTGGGTCATGTTGCCGGGCGGCATGACCCGGGACGCGGCGGCCTGCTGGTTGATCGCGGCAGCCAGCGTCCGGATCTGGGACGGCGTTTCCAGCATGACACCCTTGGGGGGCGCGGCAATGCCTTCCTGGGTCGGCTTGGCGGCATGGCATGCGACGCAGCGCGCCTGGATGATGGGCAGTACCTGATCGAAGGACACCGGACCGCCGCCGTCGGCGCTCGGCCGCGGCAACGCCAGCAGCGCGGTGAGCGCCAGCACGACCAGTCCGGCGGCCAGCACCAGCGGGTTGGGGTCACCTTTGTGTCGCTGCACGAACCATACGCGGATCAGTGCGCCGGCCACCGAGATCATCAGCAGCAGCACCCAGTTCCATTCGTGGCCGTAGAGGCCCGCGTAGTGGTTGCTGATCATGGTGAACAGCACGGGCAGGGTGAAATAGGTGTTGTGGACCGAGCGCTGCCGGCCCATCAGCCCGAACCTGGGATCGGGCGTGCGGCCTTCCTCCTTGGCCTTCACCAGCTCGCGCTGGCCGGGGATGATCACGAAATAGACGTTGAGCGCCATGATCGTGCCCAGCATGGCGCCGAAATGAATATAGGCACCGCGGCCCGAGAAGACGTGACAGAGCGCCCAGGCGGCGATCGTGCAGTACAGGAACAGCAGGCCGCCCAGGACGGCATCGTCACTGCCGAAGGCCGAGCGGCAGAGCGCGTCGTACACCAGCCAGCCAATGACCAGCGACGCAAGACCGAGGGCGATGGCCTCGGTCTTCCCGAGATCCATGACCGAGGGATCAATCAGGGCGATTTCGGCCCCGTAGTAGTAGACGAGGCAGAGCAGGAAGAAGCCGGTGATCAGGGTCGTGTAGGCTTCCCACTTGAACCAGTGCAGCTCGGGCGGAAGCATCGCCGGCGCCAGGGTGAACTTCTTGGCGGTGTAGAAGCCGCCGCCGTGCACGGCCCAGACCTCGCCGCCGATCCCCTTGGCGGCATCGGCCGGGTCGAGCGGCTTGTGCAGGTGGTTGTCGAGCCAGATGAAATAGAAGGAGGCGCCGACCCAGGCGATGCCCACGATCATGTGGGCCCAGCGCAGCAAGAGATTCAGCCAATCCGCGACATAGGCAGCGTCCATATTCCCTCGTACCGCCTTGCCGGGCAGGGCCTCAAGACTGTAAATCGCCCCCGCAAAATGATTTTGAGCGTGAGGGAAAACGATAATGGCGGCTTTGGACCTTCCGGCGGGCGTGATCATCGACGGCGAAATCAAGCCGGGCTTCGAAAAGGTGCTTACCAAAGAGGCAGTAGCGTTCATTGCCGACCTGCAGCGAAAGTTCAACGGCCGCCGGGAGGAACTGCTGGCCGCCCGTGCCGAGCGCCAGAAGCGGCTCGATGCCGGCGAGAAGCCCGATTTCCTGCCGGAGACGGCCCATATCCGCGAGAGCGACTGGACCGTGGCGCCGCTGCCCCAGGACATCCTCGACCGCCGCGTCGAGATCACCGGGCCGGTCGACCGCAAGATGATCATCAATGCGCTCAACTGCGGCGCCAACGTCTTCATGGCCGACTTCGAGGATGCCTCGACGCCGACCTGGGACAACATGGTCGAGGGCCAGTTCAACCTGGCCGCCGCCGTCCACCGCGAGATCGACTATGTCGATCCCAACAACGGCCGTACCTACACACTGAACGACAAGACGGCGACGCTGTTCGTCCGGCCGCGCGGCTGGCACCTGCCCGAGAAGCACGTGATGGTCGACGGCCAGCCGATGTCGGGCTCGCTGTTCGATTTCGGCCTCTACTTCTTCCATAACGCGAAGGAAGCGCTCGCCCGCGGCACCGGCCCATACTTCTACCTGCCCAAGATCGAGAGCCATCTGGAAGCCCGGCTGTGGAACGACGTGTTTGTGGCCGCCCAGGACGCGCTCGGCGTGCCGCAGAAGTCGATCAAGGCCACGGTGCTGATCGAGACCATCCTCGCCACCTATGAGATGGACGAGATCCTGTGGGAACTCAGGGATCATTCGGCCGGCCTCAATTGCGGTCGCTGGGATTACATCTTCAGCTTCATCAAGAAGTTCCGCGAGCAGGAGTGGTCGGTGCTGCCGGACCGCGCACAGGTCGGCATGACTTCTCATTTCCTGCGCAGCTACAGCCAGCTCCTGATCAAGACCTGCCACCGCCGCGAAGTGCATGCCATGGGCGGCATGGCGGCGCAGATTCCGATCAAGAACGATCCGGCCGCCAACGACGAGGCCATGGCCCGCGTGCGCGCCGACAAGAAGCGCGAGGCGGCCGACGGTCACGACGGCACCTGGGTGGCCCATCCCGGCCTCGTCGAGATCGCCAAGGCCGAGTTCGACGCCATCATGAAGGGCGCCAACCAGATCGCGCGCAAGCGCCAGGACGTGCATGTGACGGCGGCCGACCTGATCGCGATGCCGGAAGGCACCAAGACCGAGGCGGGCCTGCGCCAGAACGTTGCTGTGGGCATCGGCTACGTCGAGGCGTGGCTGCGCGGCATCGGCTGCGTGCCACTGTTCAACCTGATGGAGGATGCCGCCACCGCCGAGATCAGCCGTGCCCAGGTCTGGCAGTGGGTGCGTCACGGCCAGAAGCTGAGCGATGACCGCACCATCACCACGGAGCTGGTGCGACAGATCGCGCGCGAGGAGCTCGACAAGGTGAAGGCGCAGATGGGCGAAGAGGCCTATGGCAAGGGCCGCCACGAGGAGGCGACCCAACTCATGATCGACCTGGTCGAGCAGCCGCAGTTCTGCGAGTTTCTTACTCTCCCGGCCTACGACCGCATCATCGCCGACGAGCAGAAGGTGGCCGCCTGAGGCGACGCAACGGCAGACGTGAACGCCCCCACCTTCCCGGCTCAGGCAATACTGCCTAGACTTGGGCGAAAGGGGCCTTCGCGATCATGGTCACGATCGATGCATTCCGCAGCAGCGTGTCCGCCGCTTCACCGCCGGGCGATGTCGGGCCTGCCTTGCAAGCGCTGTGGTGGCTGCTCAAGGACGATTGGGACCGCGCCCACAAGTGCGTGCAGGGCCACGAGGGCGAGCCGGACTGCGACTGGGTGCACGCGCATCTCCATCGCCAGGAGGGCGACCTGGCGAATGCCGGCTACTGGTATCGCCATGCCGGCCGGCCGGTCGCCACCTGCCCCCTGCGGGAGGAGTGGGCCTTGGTCGCGACGGAGCTGCTCGCACGGGAATAGCGGTGCCGCCTGGCGCGCAGGCTAGAACAGTCCGACGATCTTGCCGTCGGCCGCCACGTCGATGCTGTTGGCGGCGGGCGTCTTGGGCAGGCCGGGCATGGTCATGATGTCGCCGCAGACCGCGACCACGAACTCGGCGCCAGCCGAGAGCCTCACTTCGCGCACCGTTACGACATGGTCGCTGGGCGCGCCCTTGGCGTCGGGGTTGGTCGAAAAGCTGTACTGAGTCTTGGCGATGCAGACCGGCACCTTGCCGAAGCCCATCGCCTCGAACGAGGCGAGCTGGTCGCGCACCGATTTGTCGACGGCGATATCCTTGGCGCGGTAGATCTCCTTGGCGATGGTGCGGATCTTCTCCAGGAGCGGCATTTCGTCGGGATAGAGCAGCTTCATCTTGCTCTTGCCGCCCTCGATCACCTTCACCACCGCGCGCGCCACGTCGGTGGCTCCCTTGCCGCCCTCGGCCCAATGGTCGGCCATCACCGCCTCGACGCCCAACTTGGCGCAGGCCGACTTGACCAGGGCGATCTCGGCGTCGGTGTCGGCGCTGAAGCGGTTGATCGAGATCACCGGCACCAGGCCGAACTTCTGGACGTTCTCGACGTGGCGCTGCAGGTTCGCCATACCGGCTTCGAGTGCCTTCAGGTTCTCGGTCTTGAGGTCTTCCTTCTTGACCCCGCCGTGCATTTTCAGCGCGCGGATCGTGGCCACCAGCACCACAGCGTCCGGCATCAGGCCGGTCTTGCGGCACTTGATGTCGATGAACTTCTCGCCGCCCAGGTCGGCGCCGAAGCCCGCCTCGGTGACCACGTAGTCGGCGAGCTTCAGCGCCGTCGTCGTGGCCAGCACCGAGTTGCAGCCGTGCGCGATGTTGGCGAAGGGGCCGCCATGGATGAAGGCCGGCGTGCCCTCGAGCGTCTGCACCAGGTTGGGAGACAGGGCGTCCTTCAGCAGCACCGTCATCGGCCCGTGCGCCTTCAGCTCGGAGGCTCGCACCGGCTTACGCTCGCGGGTATAGGCCACGATGATGTTGCCAAGCCGCGCTTTCAGATCTTCCAGGTCCTTGGCGAGGCAGAAGATGGCCATCACCTCGGAAGCGACCGTGATGTCAAAGCCGTCCTCGCGCGGGAAGCCGTTGGCGACGCCGCCCAGCGACGACACGATCTCGCGCAGGCTGCGGTCGTTCATGTCGATGGCGCGACGCCAGGCCACGCGCCGTCCGTCGATGCCGAGCGCATTGCCCCAGTAGATGTGGTTGTCGATCAGCGCCGACAGCAGGTTGTGAGCCGCTCCGATGGCGTGGAAGTCGCCGGTGAAGTGGAGGTTGATGTCCTCCATCGGAACGACCTGGGCATAGCCGCCGCCCGCCGCTCCGCCCTTCATCCCGAAGCTCGGCCCGAGCGACGGTTCGCGCAGGCACAGCATCGCCTTCTTGCCGATATGGTTCAGCGCGTCGGTCAGTCCCACGGTGGTCGTGGTCTTGCCTTCGCCGGCCGGCGTCGGCGAGATCGCCGAGACCAGGATCAGCTTGCCGTTCGGCCTGGCCTGCAGCGACTTGATGTAGTCCATCGACACCTTGGCCTTGTAATGGCCATAGGGCTCGAGATTCTCCGGCGCAATGCCCAGCTTCTCTTTCGCCAATTCCATGATCGGGCGCTTCTTGGCTTCTTGGGCGATCTGGATATCGGATTTGGGATTGCTGTGCTGCGTGCCGGCCATCGAACTGCTTCCTTCCAGAGTGTTTCTTGTCCCTTCATGTTCCTCTCACCCGCTTCGGCGCCTTCACAGGCGCCTGAGGGGAGAGGTTAGGTGAGGGGGCTTCGACGATTGTGCGCTACCCCCTCACCCAGCCTCTCCCCTCAGGCGCCTGTGAAGGCGCCGAAGCGGGGGAGAGGAGGAAGACGGGACGCGAATTCTCCTCACGCGAATCGCATGCCCACGGCGAGCTTGGTGGCGGCCGCGAATTCTCCGGCGCCGACCTTCGGGCCGTCCGCAGGTTTCACGCGCAATATCTTGATGCGGCCGTCGGCGCAGACGACGGTGAAGCCATCGGCGTCGACCGCAACGATCTCGCCGTACTTGCCGGCGATGCCCTTGGGATCGCGGGCGGGCAGGGGCTGGATGTCGAAGATCTGCAGGATCTTGCCGTCGAGCGTCGACCAGGCGCCGGGCGCCGGGTTGCAGCCGCGGATCAAGGGATCGATCTGGCGCCACGACTTGCCCCAGTCGATGCGGGCGACGTCGGCGGTGGCGCGGCCCTCGTAGGTCGCCTTCGCTTCGTCCTGCTTGATGCGCGGCGCAGTCCCAGCCTTCACCAGATCGACCGATTCCAGCATGGCCTCGACGCCCATCGGGAACAGCCGGTCGAAGTAGACCGTGCCCAGCGTGTCCTTGGGCCCGATCGGCGTCTTCTTCTGCAGCAGCACATCACCGGTATCGAGGCCGTTGTCCGGCCAGAAGATCGACAGGCCGGTTTCCTTCTCACCCAGGATGATCGGCCAGTTGATGGCGCTGGCGCCGCGATAGGCCGGCAAGAGCGACGGGTGATACTGGATCGAGCCGTGCGTCGGGATGTTGAGGAACTCTTCGGGCACGAACAGGGTGACGAACGCCATGACCTGCAGGTCGGGCTTCAGCGCCTTGAACTCTTCCCAGACCTCGGGCTTGCGGTACGACGCCGGCTGGAACACCGGCAGCTTGGCGGCGAGTGCCGCCTCTTTCAGCGGATCGGCCTTCTGGCCGGGCTTCTCGGGCGCCACATAGACGCCGACGACGTTCTCGCCGCGCTTCAGCAGCGCCTCCAGCACGGCCTTGCCGAAGGCCTGCTGGCCATGGACCACGATGCGCATTATTTACTCCGCAGCCTGGGCTTTGGGCGCCTGGCCCGTCGCGCCGGATGCCTTGATCTCGGCGATCTCGCGCGGCGTGAACTTCAGCACCTTGGTGAGGATCTCGTCGGTGTGCTCGCCGAGCAGCGGCGAGCGCGCCACTTCGGTGATGCTGTCCGACATCTTGATCGGATTGCCGACCGACAGGTACTTGCCGCGGGTCGGGTGATCGACCTCGACCACGGTGCCGGTCTCGCGCAGCGACGGCTCCTCGGCCAGCTCCTTCATCGACAGGATCGGGCCGACGGGGATGTCGAACGCGTTGCACTCGTTCATGACCTCGAACTTGGTCTTGGTCATGGTCCATCGCTCGATCCGCTCGAAGATTTCCTTCAGCCGGGGCAGGCGCGCCGGCGGCTTGGCATAATCGGGATGGGTCTTCCAGTCGGGCTGGCCGATCAGGTCGCAGATCTTCTCCCACACCGGCGCCTGGGTGATGAAATAGATGTAGGCGTTGGGATCGGTCTCCCAGCCCTTGCACTTCAGGATGACGCCGGGCTGGCCGCCGCCCGAATCGTTGCCGGCGCGTGGAACCGCATCGCCGAACGGGATGCCCTGACCGAACTGCGTGTATTCCTTCAGCGGACCGTGGGCGAGGCGCTGCTGGTCGCGCAGCTTGACGCGGCAGAGATTGAGCACGCCGTCCTGCATCGCCGTCAGCACGCGCTGGCCGCGACCGGTGCGCTTCCTCTGGTAGAGCGCGCTCACGATGCCGAGCGCCAGATGCAGGCCGGTGCCGGAATCGCCGATCTGGGCGCCCGTCACCAGCGGCAACCCGTCGTGGAAGCCGGTGGTCGAGGCCGCGCCGCCGGCGCATTGCGCCACGTTCTCGTAGACCTTGCAGTCCTCGTAGGGGCCGGGGCCGAAGCCCTTGACCGATGCCACGATCATGCGCGGGTTGAGTGCATGGATGCGCTCCCAGGTGAGTCCCATGCGGTCGAGCGCGCCGGGGGCGAAGTTCTCGACCAGCACGTCGCAGGTCTTCACCAGGCGCTCCAGCACCTTCATGCCCTCCTTGCTCTTCGAATCGAGCGTGATCGAGCGCTTGTTGTGGTTGAGCATGGTGAAATAGAGGCTGTCGACGTTGGGCACGTCCTGCAGCTGGCCGCGCGTGATGTCGCCAGCGCCCGGACGCTCGACCTTGATCACGTCGGCGCCGAACCAGGCGAGAAGCTGGGTGCAGGTCGGGCCCGACTGGACGTGGGTGAAGTCGAGGATCTTCACCCCGTCGAGCGCCTTGCCGTCCTTGCCCCAGGGCTTGGACGATACCTTGGGCAGGCCGCCGCCGTTGGCCTTCTTCGCCACGACCTTGAGCGCCGGACGCCTGGCCGGCTTCGCCTTCGCCTTGGTCTTGGAAACCTTAGCTTTGCCTTTCGACTTCAGGGCTTTCTTCTTTGCCATGGCTCTTCTCCGAATGGTTTATTTCTTGCGAAGCTTGCTTTGCGGATTGAGGTTGCCGATGCGGCCGCTCTCGCTGCCGGCCGCCGGGTCGATCACCGCGTTGATCAGGGTGGGCTTGCCGGAGTCCATCGCCGCGTTCACGGCGCGCTTCAGCTCGTCGGGCGTCGTCGCATTGACGCCGATGCCACCGAACGCCTCCATCATCTTGTCGTAGCGCGCGCCTTTGACGAACACGGTCGGCGCGGGATCCTTGCCGACCGAATTGACGTCGGTGCCGCGATAGATGCCGTTATTGTTGAAGATGACGATGCAGACCGGAAGCTCGTACCGGCAGATGGTCTCGACCTCCATGCCGGAGAAGCCGAAGGCGCTGTCGCCCTCGACCGCGAGCACCGGCTTGCCGGTCTCGACGGCAGCGGCGATGGCGGTGCCCATGCCGATGCCCATGACGCCCCAGGTGCCGACGTCGAGCCGCTTGCGCGGCTGGTACATGTCGATGACGCCGCGGGCGAGATCGAGCGTGTTGGCGCCCTCGTTGACCAGGATGGCGTCCGGCCGCTCCTTGATGACGGTGCGCAGCACGCCCAGCGCGCCGTGATAGTCCATCGGCGAATTGTTGTTCATCAGGCGAGGCGCCATTTTGGCGACATTCTCCTCGCGCTTCGCCTTGATCGCAGCACTCCAGTCGGCAGGTGCTGCCGGCCAGTTGCCGCCCATGGCCTCGAGAAAGGCCGCAACACAGGAGCCGATATCGCCCACGACGGGAGCTGCGATCTCGACGTTGCTGTCCATCTCCCTGGGCTCGATGTCGACCTGGATGAACTTCTTCGGCGCCTCGCCCCAGGCCTTGCCCTTGCCGTGCGACAGCAGCCAGTTGAGGCGGGCGCCGATCAGCATGACGACGTCGGAGTCCTTCAGCACCGTCGAGCGCGCCGCGCCGGCGCACTGCGGATGGGTGTCGGGCAGCAGTCCCTTGGCCATGCTCATGGGCAGGAACGGAACGCCGCTCTTCTCGACGAAGGCCCTGATCGCCTCGTCGGCCTGCGCGTAGGCGGCACCCTTGCCGAGGATGATCAGCGGTCGCTTGGCGCCCTTCAGCACGTCGAGCGCGCGCTTGATCGCCGACGGGGCGGGGATCTGCGCCGGCGCCGCGTCGATCACCTCGACCAGCGACTTCTTGCCCGCCTCGGCATTCATCACCTGGCCGAACAGCTTGGCCGGCAGGTCGAGATAGACGCCGCCCGGACGGCCCGAGACGGCGGCGCGGATGGCGCGCGCGAGACCGATGCCGATATCGGCCGCGTGCAATATGCGGAAGGCCGCCTTGCACAGGGGCTTGGCGATGGCGAGCTGGTCCATCTCCTCGTAGTCGCCTTGCTGCAGGTCGACGATCTCGCGCTCGGACGAGCCCGAGATCAGGATCATCGGGAAGCAGTTGGTCGTGGCGTGGGCGAGCGCCGTCAGGCCGTTCAGGAAGCCCGGTGCCGACACGGTGAGGCAGACGCCGGGCTTCTTGGTCAGGAAGCCGGCGATGGCGGCGGCGTAGCCCGCATTCTGTTCGTGCCGGAACGAGAGCACGCGGATGCCCGCGGCCTGCGCCATGCGGCCGAAGTCGGTGATCGGAATGCCGGGCACGCCGTAGATCGTGGTGAGGCCGTTCAGCTTCAGCGCATCGATGACGAGGTTGAAGCCATCCGTCAGGTCCTGCGTCTCTTCTGCGGCGGGCTGCTTGAGTGCTGCTTCGGCCATGGGTTTCCTCCCGATCTCGAATTCAATCCAGGTAATCGACGTGCTTGGCGACATGCGCGGCGAGGCCCAGCGCATGCTGGCGCACCAGGTCCTCGGCGCGCTCGGTGTCGCGCGCCTCGAGGGGCTGGGTGATGGTCCTTGGGGCGCGGGTCGACCGGTCGGCGCGGGG
>Ga0082335_1001083_pt1 | contig 62108 bp, 54 predicted proteins | sample Subgrocontami58m_FD_72375 | JGI IMG/M metagenome (GOLD analysis project Ga0082335, IMG submission 72375) | Subsurface groundwater microbial communities from S. Glens Falls, New York, USA - GMW37 contaminated, 5.8 m (SPADES assembly) (version 2) ... | reverse complement strand
TCTGTTCATCAGTCATTGGCAAACTATCGGCTGCTTTCCACATAGCCGGATCATACCATGTTGAGGCCGTTATTGTAAAGCTAATACGGGGACATCACACTAGTGGTGCCAATTTTGAGGCGCGAATCACTTGGCTTACCGCGGTACATGCATCCCTTCAGTTCCAACTCGTAAACACGAAAAGGGCCCAACCCGCAAGAATTGTAGAATTCGACGGTCTTATCAAGGTCCTTCACAATCTGGCCTATGTGCAGTATCGGTGGAAGTTTCACATTTGATTCGTGCGGTACCATCTTTTCTCTCCTTGTCCGGCTTCCTTGTCTGGCTTAGATCTGGCGGGCCACGGCTGCGGCATCTTGAGTAGCGTGTATCGCAGTCCGGGGTTCCCTGCAATCGCCTATCACATAGAGTTCCGGCGCCATACCCTTCAGTTGTTCCACCAGCTTGTTCTCAGGCTGAGAGCCAACTGCGAGTACCACGGTGTCCGCCTTCAGGAACAAGGCCTTGTTCTGGTGAGTTACATATACTCCCCTGTCCCTTATCTCATTGACCGGAGCATGCGTGAATATCTGCACCCCGAGCTCAATGAGATCATTTCTCAGGTGAAGATATATCCCGGTCTCGACGCCTCGGCCCAGTTCCCTCCTGGTGGCCAGCGTCACTTTCTTACCTTGTTTGGCCAGAGACACGGCTATCTCCATGCCTACGTAGCGCCCGCCGAGGACTACCACATCGTTCCCAACCTGTGCCTTTCCTGTTACCACGTCCACTGCCTGGACCACGTTCTTACCGTCAGCACCAGGTACGTCCAGTGTCGCAGGATAAGCACCGGTAGCAGCCACTATTGCATCAGGACACAGTTCTTTCACCACCACCGGTGTAACCTCCCTGTTCAACAACACATTTACCCCGGCCTTCTTCAGCCCCCGCTTAAGATATTCCGAAAACCTGGCGAAACCGGCCTTGTGGTCCTCCATGCACACGGTATTCCACTGCCCCCCGAGATGGCCGCTCTTCTCATACAAAGAGACTTTGTGGCCTCTCAGCGCCAGGTCGCGCGCTGCCATCATGCCGGCCAGCCCTCCACCAACCACCATGACCTTCTTTGGCAGGGCGACCAACTGCACGTCATAATCTGCCTCTCCCAGCAGGCCCGGGTTTACCGTGCAGGTGAAATCGGAAATACCGCCGCCGGCGAACAGCATCATGAAACAATTGTTGCAGGAGATGCAGTAGTTGATATCCTTCAGCCGGCCCTCTCTGGCCTTATTGGGAAGTTCAGGATCAGCCAGCAGAGGCCTGCCCATGGCCACGAAGTCGGCTTTCCCCTTCTGCAGTATACGGTCGGCCAGGACAGGGTTGCCTATCTTCCCCACGGTTATCACGGGCACGTTCACGGCCTTCTTCACTGCTTCCGCGAGCGGTACCATCGCTCCGTCCGGGTCCAGGTACGTGGGAAGCCCGCTGATCAGATAGTCGCTGGAGCAGGCTGAGACGTCAATAGCGTCCGCGCCAGCCTCAACATACAGGGGTGCCTGCAGCACAACATCCTCTTTCTCTATGCCGCCGTCCAGATGCTCGGTCCCCGATACCCTTACCGTGATGGGAAAATCACGGCCGACCTTTCTTCTGGAAGCTTCTATTACCTCGCACACGAATCTGGCCCTGTTCCTGGGACTGCCTCCGTATTCATCATCCCTCCGGTTGGTGAGCGGAGAGAGGAAACTGGACAGTAAGTAGCCGTGGGCAGCGTGAATCTGGACACCGTCAAAGCCGGCATCTTTGGCCCGGCGGCAGGCCTCGGCAAATATCCCCACAAAGGACTGAATATCCGGCCTGGACATCTCTCTGGCTACTACGCCGTTCGTGACTGACCGTATGGCTGACGGGCCGATCAACTCGGCCCCATCCGGGCCGAGGTCACCCACGCGGACTTTGGCATACACTGTTCCCAGATGATTCAGTTGAACGAAAGCTTTTGCCCCACCCTCGTGTATCGCGCGGGCAAGCTTCTTCATACCCGGAATAAACCTGTCATCATAGAGCCTCATCCCTTTCGGACTGCAGCCTCCCCTGGTTACGGCAGTTCCCTGAACGATGACGAGCCCGGCGCCGCCGGTAGCCCTGGCGGAATAGTACCGCAGAGCTTTGTCCGTGATGAATCCTTCGGCGTCACAGGAATGAGTGCCCATGGCAGCCATGACCAGCCTGTTTTTTAATTCCAGACTGCCGATTTTGCCAGGTTCAAATAGCTTCTTCCAATGATGAGCCATGTTATGTGACCTCCAGAATCACAAGAAAAGGGCCGCGCGTTACGTCGGCCATCCTGCGACCGGCCAAGCCTCAAAGCACTAACCGCGCACACGTATCACCGGGCGTACGGGACACACGTTCTATGCTATGAGGCCGCCATCCACGACCAAGGCATGACCGTTAACGTAGGAAGCCGCATCTGAGCATAGCCATAATACTGCTGCTGCTATCTCCTCCGGCTTCGCTGGCCGCCCCATCGGCAATGAGGCAATGACCCGGTCCTTGATCTTCTTGTCATGGAACACGACGTTCACAGCCGTGTCAGTCTCGGTGAAACCGGGACAGACTGCGTTTACACGCATCCCCTTGGACGCGTATTCAATTGCAGTTGTCTTTGTAAGACCGATAACCCCGTGCTTGCTCGCAGAATAGGCGGTTCCGACCACAGCCCCACTCTTCAACCCCTGCGTAGAGCTGGTGTTCACAATGGCACCCTTTCCACGTTTGAGCATCTCAGGGATCTCGTACTTCATGCAGAGGAATACCCCCTTCAGGTCAACGCCCATGACCTGGTCCCACACGGCCTCATCATAGTCGGCAACTGGAACAAATGGCGTACCCCCAATCCCGGCATTGTTGAACGCACAGTCCAGCCCGCCATACTTTTCAACGCAAATGGCAACCATGGCCTTCACATCCATGGAGCGCGAGACGTCCGCTTTCACGAAGAAGGACTCTCCGCCAACGTCCTTGATGGACGAAACGGTCTTCTCGCCACCTGCTGCGTCAATGTCCACAATGACGACCTTTGCGCCTTCTCGCGCGAAGGCCAGAGCCGCGGCCCGCCCGATGCCCGAACCAGCTCCAGTCACGATGACAACTTTTGAACTGAACAGACTACTCATTGGTTGCACCCTCCTTTTCTAAACTGGGACTCCATCGATCAAGCGCCTGCCAAGCCAGTCATCGCGGGATACGCCCTCCCTCACAATCCCTTGTGGCAGCAAGACATGGCGCTACGGACGAATAGTTCTACGCACCCGGCAATCACCGCGGGGCAGGGTTACCACGACAACCCCCCGTCGACGGAGTAATTCTGACCGGTGATATACCTGGCATCGTCAGACGCCAGGTAGACAACCATGCTGGCCACCTCCTCAGGCTCCCCCATTCTACGCATAGGAATCAAGGCCAGGTAGGTCTCCATCAGTTCCGGCGCTTCTGCCATCGCCTTTCTCGCCGGAGGTGTATTGGTGAGGCCCGGACAAACGCAGTTTACAGTTATTCCCTGGGTGGCCAATTCCATTGCGGTGCACCTTGAGAAAACAGCCACCGCTGCCTTGCAGGCTGAATAGACGGACAGGCCGGGCGGACATATCTTCATAGAATTGGAGGTTATGTTGATGATCCGCCCGTTCTTTTTTCTCAGCATGTGAGGTATGACAGCCCGACAACAGAGAATTGTACCCAACAACGTAGTACCTACCTCTGCTTGAACCTCAGCGAAGCTCCGCTCATGGATTGGCGTGTGCCCAGGGGGCTGGAGCGCGCAGTTGACCAAAACGTCCACCCTGCCGTACTCGGCAAGCGCTATTTCGACGATTCGATCTACATCACTTTCCCTGGAAACATCGGCCAGTACCGGCAAGGCCCTGGTACCCAGACGACGCACCTCTTCTGCCACTCCGTTGGTACGGCCTTCGTCCCCGCCATTAACAACCACCCGCGCACCTTCCTTGCCACAGGCAATGGCTATCCCCCTGCCAATGCCAGAAGACGAACCAGTTACTATGACAACCCTGTCCTTCAATCTCATCTTGCTTGTCCTCTTGGGCCCCAGTATCAAATAGCTTCAGTTTTGGGCCACCGCCAGGCGCGGGCCTCTCCAGTCCAACCGCCTGTCTCTATGTCACGGTCATGCCTCAAGATTGCCTCCTAATAACCATGACTGCCGTTTGCACCGGAGTTTCGCGGCGTCTCAGTTTGCAGCCAAAACGCGCAACTCCTCTTTTCATGCTAATTGCCTGGCCATCCCCGGATTAACGGAGGAGTTTTGACTTGACATCCGTTTGAGTCTTCCAGCCTGCAAAAAGGTTAGAAAAAAGCCTCTTGCTTCTTTGAAAGGTCATTCCGTCGGATGGACACCATTCTTGCGCTTGCCTGGCATTGCTTCAAGGGTGCAGGCACCCTATCACACTCCATGGGCATTCCACAGGCGAAGAGCCTAGTTCGACAACGCGGTAATGATGCATTCTCCGCAGACCGGCCCTGATTTGTTGTCTGCTGTCCTGACACAAAGCACAGGATGAAATGATGGGGACTGTTCACATGTCTCTCCTGTTTCCTTCTGCCTCAACCCATCACCTCCCCCACGGGAGAGAGTCGTTGACAAATGCTGAATCGGCTATATATCATGCCCCCGATGGGAATTGCGTCGATGGTATGACGCCCGACGACACTTTGAAGCACGGTCTGGTCGGCGTGGGACTGAAACAGCGAGAGGCCATTTGAACGCTCGTCCATTTGGTTGGCAAAAGTAATATCTGAAGGAGGCAAAGATGAGTTTCGAGGGGAAGGTAGCAATTGTGACAGGCGGCGCACAGGGGATGGGTATGTTGAGCATCAGGGGATTTGCCGAGGGAGGCGCAAGGGTAGCCATATTTGATATCAATGAGACCGAGGGAAAAGCAGTAGCGCAGGACCTCAATAGAAAAGGCTGCGAAGCAATCTTCCTGAAACTTGACGTCACCAGCCGGCCAGCCGTCAACGAAGCAGTCAAGGCGATAGAGGACAAGTACGGCAAGGTGGACATACTGGTAAACACGGTCGGAACTGACTGGCCGCTCCCGTTCATTCAGTCCAAAGAGGAGACCTGGGAACGATTGATTGCGTTGAATTTCAAGTCTGTTCTTTATACCACGAAGGCCGTTCTGGATGGCATGGCAGCCCGCAATTACGGAAAGATCATCAATATCGCATCTGACGCTGCGCGCATCGGCGTCAGAGGCGAGGCTGTCTATGGCGCATGCAAGGCCGCAATTATCGGCTTCTCCAGAGCTCTCGCCGTGGAAGTTGGGCAGAACAATATTACAGTGAATACGATATCACCCGGGCCCACTGAGACCCCTTCGTTTAAGGAACGCTCTCGCGGATATGAGAAACTAGTCGAGGAGGTGAAGAAGGGGATCGTTCTTGGCAGGCTGGGCCAGTCTGCGGATATTGCCGAGGCAGTGTTGTTCCTTGCATCCGATAAGGCATCGTTCATCACCGGGCAGGTGCTCAGCGTCAGCGGCGGCCTGACCATGGTGTAAATCGTCGGCATCCAGATAGATTCGAGACTTCGAATCAGGCAATTGGATTTGCGCGCCAAATCAAGGCGTGACCACAGTTGGTCAAACGAGGCTTCCTTTTTTGCCTGATTTAGACAAGCATCGCGGTCTGTTCTGTTCCTCAAGATGCAGCGACAAAGCCAGGTCTTTGTAACTTTCCCCAAACCATCCCCGTGGAAGTCTTGTTTGCATCGATGGTTCCTCAATTGGGTTGATAGGGTGCCTGCACCCTTGCGTCAACACCTGGCAAACGCAAGAATCATGTTCTCTTGATTCTCCAGCGCGAAATGGGGCGAGACCTCTGTCCCAGGGATTCTGTGACCGAACAAACGAAGTCAGAAAGGGGGTGATAGACACAGAAGATAATCAGCGCACCACGGGAAACCGAAGGTCAGTTGGAGCTTCGACATGCAGTCTTTATGCGCGGTTTCACATTACAGCCGCCAGAAGACCGAATTTGTAAGAGGAGGTACAGATAATGACTTGGACTAAGTGGGAGAAGGTTGAGGCGCCCAAGTTCACAGATGTCCTCTACGAGAAGAAGTATCGAAAGGAGGGGGGAGCTGTAGCCCGGATATCCATCAACCGCCCTGAGGTCAAGAACGCTATCAGAGGCCAGACCAGGGACGATATCATCAACGCATTAGATGTGGCGAGTGACGACAAGAGCGTTGGCGTAGTTGTTTTGACCGGAGTAGGGGAACATTTTTGTGTCGGGTCAGACCCGGGATGGTCGGCAACAGGTAGCCAAATGCGGGCCGCAATGCTGTATGGTCCATCACCCGACCTTGCGATTATGCAATGCCGCCAACCGGTTATTGCAGCCGTAAAGGGACATTGTTTGGGTACCGGCAACCACATGCCTTATTTCGCTGACTTGACCATAGCAGCAGACAGCGCCATATTTCAGCAGATCGGCCCACGCTGGGGGTCGCCCGTTAACGGGTGGCAACCGGCATACCTTCAGAGGGTAATCGGCGTCAAGAAGGCGCGAGAAATGTGGATGTGTTGCAGGCCATACACAGCCAAGCAGGCACTTGAGATGGGCTTGATAAACGCTGCCGTGCCTTTCAATAAACTGGAAGAGGAAGTGGACGCGTATTGCGAGGATATTCTGAAAGGAGCCCCGGAAATACAGGCCATTATCAAGACATCAATGAACGCCGATGTCCAATACCTGACCGGTATACGCGGGCTTTACCTCAAATTGATGGCACCGAACTGGTTTGAAACGCCTGGATATCAGGAGGCCGTCAAGGTACGCATGGAGGGAATAGACGGGAACTTCTTTAAGCAGTAAGTACACCCGCAAGATATGGGGGGATGGTGTTGGTGGTCAATAAGCGAAGGAAGGCATAGCTGAGGCCGGGGCGTCCTGCTCGGGGCCGCCCCGGCCTGTCGCAGAACATGATTTCCTTGCTCACCTGGCTTATTTAGACAAGGAGGAATGGGAATGTGATCCTGTGAAGAACGCTTTGGCAAACAATGGATGGAACATGAGTAGTAAGTGAAAGGGAAATACCAGTGCGAAAACTACAATTACTGATGACTATCGCCGTCATCCTGACCTTGGTCGGGATAAGCATCGGCTGCTCCAAGACCGCTGTTACCTCCACCTCCACCTCAACTGCCAAGCCCACGACATCAACGGCTGCCCCCACGACAGCCGCAACCAAGGCTGCCACGACTACCACTACGGCAAAACCGACCACCACTACGCCGGTGGAGCCAGTGAAAATCGGCGTCCTTGAGTCCACAACCGGTGCGCTCGGTCCCTACGGGTCTGCGTACGTTGAAGGGCAAAAAGTGGCAATACAAATGGTCAATGATGCCGGTGGAATCAAGAGCCTTGGTGGGGCCAAGATTGTCATGGTAGAAGGAAAGGGTGACTCCACTCCTGCCACTGCCACCGCAGAGGTAGAGCGCCTGATTAACAGTGAGAAAGTCGTTGCTATTTCGGGGCCGACCAGCACCGCGGAGATCCTCGCGGCAATACCTATGTTCGAGCGGTACAAGGTCCCGCAGGTTGGCGGCCTTGCAGACGAAACGCAGTATCAGAAAGGTTACCGCTTTGTCTTTGGAACAACGATGGGTGGCAGAAGCATAGGACGGCAACAGGCTGAGTTCGTCGACTGGCTCGCAAAGAACTACGGATTGCCCACCGAAAGAATTGCGATCGCCACACTGACACCTGCCCTCACGCCTCGTCACGAAGGCCTCACAGCTCGACTTGCCGAGCTAGGTCACAAGAACATCGTGTTGAACGAGACTTTTCCTGCCACAGTCACCGACCAGTCGCCGTTGGTGTTGAAATTGAAGGCCGCGAATCCGACCCTGGTCATATACCTGGGAGTAGGAGCGGATGGCATTGCCTTCCACAAGGCCTGTGCAACCTATGATTACTACCCATGGATGGTCGTGGACGACAATGGCTACGGAGGGGTTATTGTGCGAGACGGGCTGCCCGCCGACACAGCCAAGAAGACTCTGATACGCCCCAACGTATTCGGCGTCGGCAACGGCATCGCTGGCGATGTGTACACCAGGGTTCCTTCTCTTAAGACCTTCAAGGAATTGTGGGAGAAGGCATATCCCGGCAGCAAGTCACATTACCCGACTGTGGCCCAGGGAGCACAGAGGCTCTTGGTCCTGATAAGGGCAATCGAGAATGCTGCCTCCAGAAACCCCGAAGCTATCGCCGATGCACTCAGGAAGGTGGACATACAAGCACCGGATACGTACCTTGTCTTTGGTGATGCGTATCCGCGCAACAAGATGTCCGAATCCGGCCTCATAGCTACTGCCACTATAATGGCCGAGCAGTGGGCGGATGACCTTTCCGGGCCGCAAATCATCTGGCCCGATAGCCTCGCAAACGCAAAGCCTAGGGTAAAGAAGTAGGGCCTTCATTCCAGTTGCTGAACCTCGCCACGTGCTTCGCGAGGAACCAGACTCCCCGGGGGCAAGCTCTCGCCCCTGGGGAGTAATCACTTTGCTGCTTATGTTCTAAATCTGGACAATGAACGACATATGCCAGAATAAAGGAGTCAACCGATTGCCTTTACCGCCTGAAGAACAGATGAATCAGGTTTTCAAGTACCCCCTGTTTGAAGCTTTGTCCCGGCGAAGAACACGCCGGTTTCCCCTGGGAGCATCTATACAAACCGGGGTCAGGCAATACTCCTCACAGCATGACCCCCTGCCGCTTACAGATCTGGAAACCGCGCTGCTATGCTGGGCAGGAGGGGGAGTCAACGGCACAGTCGCGGGAGATTCTCCCACAGACTGCGCAGCACAGGGCAATGCGCTTGGGACATGGGTGGGCAGGACCATTCCCGCCGCCTGCAACGTGCACAATACGAAGCTTTTCTTCACTAATGACAGAGGGGCTTTCGTATACGATCCGAAGAAAGCGTCCAAAGTGGTGGAAATAGAAACTGAAGCGGACAGAGAAAAGATCAAGACCTATTTCAGGAACGACTGCGTCAAATTGTTCGACGGAAGAGCAGAGTTTCTTGCTTCCGGAGGTCATGGTGTAAACAATTGGAATGTGGGCAAGCCAGGGACGACGATTTTCATGCCCATAATCGATCAGTCTGAAGAATACCTCAATGTTCTATTTGTTCTCTTCCAAAACGAAGGGTATAAGGTTGTCAACGACCTGCGCGGAGGGGAATCGGCAGGCCTAGCAGAATGGATCGAGAAAGGCGCAGTCAAAGGTCCTGAAGTTCCGTTTTCTTCTTTTGAATTCAGTGCGCTGATACATAATATTGGACCGTCTTACGCTATGTTGCAGAACATAAGTCTGGCTGCCGAGGCAATGGGACTGGGTCACGTGCTCTTTTCCGGCTACTCGGGAGTCATGATGCTCGGGATTACACCGTTTAGCAAGGGCCTGGGGTTTCGCTCCACAAAGACCTGGGATGGCAAACTCAATGCCGTTGGACTGGATGGCATTCTCCAGCCCTATTGCCCACCGTTTTACAAGGATATGGATGAGGCTGTAGACGCTTTTGTCGAAAAGAAGTTCGGCCATGGCGGCGTGTTCGATGCGGATTATCCTGGAGCAGTTCCGTTCAAAGAAGGGAAGCAGACTCTCGACAGATTCGACAAGCCGTCTCCCCAGGCAATCAGGATCGTCAAAGACTACGCCCACTACGTTTACAACACGTATGGCAGATTCCCTGGAACACTTGACACCATCCTCTTGAGGACCTGGATACAGGTCCACCATCTGGACCTGGACTTTTATGACAAGTATATGGAACCCGGACTGATAACCGAGACTCATCGTCAGCATATGGACGTGTGGCACAGATAGTAAGACTGAGGCAACCAGCAGGTAAGCAAGCACAACAACTGGGTGCACTTCCATCGGCATCAACGATGGACATTATTCCCTTTTTGCTTTCTCAGGGAATCGTTCACACCAACCTGGGCCAGAATCTATCCAGAGGGATGCAAGATTTATGAAAAAGAAAAGCGTATTGATTACCGGCGGAACAGGTTTCGTAGGCAAACATATCGCGCTGAAGTTCATCGACGAAGGCTATGAACCCATATTGTATGACGTTGCAGCCACCGAGATGGAACTCCTCGAACAGACAAAGGGGAAGTGGCGATTCGTTACGGGTGGTGTGGAGGACTGGGTGAAGGTATTGAACACTGTGCGCGAGAATGGCGTTGAAGGCATCGTACACTGCGCATTGCCGGCCCTTCCAGGCTCGGGGGAAACGACAAAGTCGAACTTCGATGGCTGCGATAACTTGCTGAACGCCTGCAGGCTTGAGAAAGCGAAGTTTGTATATGTCAGCAGCAATGCTGCCTATGGGCACAGGCCGGATGACAATCCACTGTTGGAGACAGACCGTGCCCCTATATTTGAGGGAGCGCAGGCAGCGCTTTATGAATATGGCGCAATGAAACACATTTGCGAATCGCTCACCGCAATGTACCACGCAGTCCACGGCGTTGACTCAGTATCGGTCAGGTTTGGCTGGGTATACGGACCGGGAACGCGTCGTTGTTGGTATCCTCAGTGGTTTCTGGCCAATGCCGTAGCCGGCATCCCGGCAAAACTGGATGAGGGTGGGGATCACAAAGCGGACTATACATACGTGAAAGACGCCGCCCAGGGTGTCTATCTTGCATTTACTGTCAGGCCACTTAAGCACCGACTCTTCAACATTACCAGCGGGAAGAAAGTCTCGGCGCTGGAAGTGGTGGAAACGGTGAGGAAGGTGGTGCCAGGAGCCGATGTGAAGATCGGCCCCGGATTGATGAAGAAAGGCCTGGGAAATCCTGCCGTCCACCCAGTCCAGGCAGGACCGATGCTGGTCACGCGGGCCGTGGAAGACCTCGGATACACGACCACATCTCTGGAACAAGGACTCAGGGAAACGGCAGCATGGTTCAGGACTCTTGCCAGGATTCCGGTTGCACCTGATCCGAATTGAAAAGCCAAAGAGCGTGATTCGGACTGGCGATGTGGACATTCCAGATATGAAGGGGAGTGCAAGATGACGCAAAGTATATCTAGAGTGAATCTTCCTGCGGTGGGGGAAATAGGTTTGGTGGTAAGGGATGTCGACAAGACGATAGAATTCTATGGTTCTTGCGGCCTTGGCCCCTGGCGTATTAAAGAGATGGACTTCAAGGGGTGCGTCTATAACGGTAAGCCATGCGACTGCCGGCTGAAGCTAGCATTTCTGGATGGTCCTCCGGTAAGTATTGAATTGGTCCAGGTTGTAGAAGGTGAAACACCCTTCTCGGAGTTCCTGCGGGAAAAGGGTGAAGGGGTGCAGCATCTGGGCTTCTTCACGAACGACCTCAAAGGCATTCTGGCTGGATTCGCGAAAAAAGGTATTGAGCCTGTGTTTAGCGGGGGCGTTCCAAATGTGGCAGATTTTGCATTTGTCTCCGCGGTGCAAAACAAGGCAGAGGGCCTGATGTTCGAACTGGTTCAAATCTACCATCATGCGGACGGACATCATTAGTCGACAGCAGCTATTGCCTGTACCGTGTACGAGAAGCTGCCCGACGATTAGCACGGTACTGAGATCTTTCACTCAATGTGGATAGAGAACCTGTATGCGACTGGGGTTGCTGTAGGCGCGCCAGGCGATCTGAAGGAAGTTAGCGTCATGGTTCGTTTCAAAAAGCTGTTCGAAGCAGGCCGAATTGGCAGTGTGGAGACCAAGAACAGGCTGGTCATGGCCCCCATGGGAACACACTCCTGTGATGTGCGGAGGGTTTCATAACGGACAAAGCTCTACGCTACTATTCCGCCAGGGCAAGCGGCGGGGTAGGGCTCGTGATTGTTCAAGCGACCGCTGTGACCCGAGGGGGTGGCAGTCCGAAAGGCATGAAGCTGTATGATGACAGGTTCATTCCAGGCATCGCCGAATTGGCCAGGACAATACACAAAGGCGGCGCGAGGGCGTTTCTCCAGTTAGTCCATCTCGGGACGGTCTTTGCCAAGGTGCGCATGTCCGCCCTCGGTCTGGAAGAGGCGGAGATCATCGGACCATCTGCCATACCGTCGCTGACGAACGGCGTCGTGCCCACGGAAATGTCCAAACAGGACATCAAATCCTTTACGCTGGCCTTTGCAGAGTCCTGTCGCCGTGCCCGGGATGCCGGCTTTGACGGGGTCGAGGTCCATGCCGCCCACGGCTATGTGCTGCACAGCTTCCTATCCCCGCTCACCAACCGCAGGGACGATGAATATGGCGGGAGTATTGAGAACAGGGCCAGGCTGGTGTGCGAGGTAATTGAAGCTGCCAGAGCAAAGGCCGGTCCGGATTTTGCGCTCACTGTTCGTGTATCGGGGACTGAGCTTCTTGACGGCGGCATACAGATTGACGACGTCGCGCTTCAGGCCCCAATGTTTGTTAATGCGGGAGCAGATGCCATCCATGTCTCGGCATGCTCCAGCGAATATACCGTCTGGCTCCTTCCCGGGTACATGGAACCGGATGGAAGGTTAGTACATCTTGCCGAAGCAGTAAAGAAGACGGTGGACGTGCCAGTGTTGACCGTCGGCAAGATCGGTAATCCGGTCATGGCGGACAGGATCATTGAGGATGGCAAAGCCGATTTCGTGGTCATGGGCAGAGCGTTGCTGGCTGACCCTGAATTGCCCAACAAGGCCAGGGAGGGCAGGCTGGATGACATCAACTACTGCATCTCCTGCAACAACTGTTCCATGATATTGTTCGCCGGTGGCGGCATCTCGGATTTTACCTGCACCGTAAATCCCGGGCTTCTCGCTGAAGCAGACTATTTGCTGCAACCAGTCACCTTCCCTAAGAAAGTGATCGTCGTCGGCGGTGGTCTGGCCTGCATGCTTGCGGCGCGTGACCTGGCTTTGCGCGGCCACAAGGTTACTCTGTATGAGAAAAGTGACCGCCTGGGCGGTCAGTGGAACGTCGTTTGCATGGAAGAGGGTAAAGCCGGTTTCGCCAGGTTTTCGGAATACCTGAAGCGAGGATTGAAGAAAGCCGGGGTAGACGTAGCGTTGAACCAGGAGGTTACTCCGGCACTGGTGACAGAATTACGACCTGATGCCGTGGTGTTGCCACCGGTGCCTATCCTGCCATACTGGATGTGCCTGGTGCTGACGGCAAGAACGTGGTCCAATCCGTGGACGTGATAACTGGAAAGGCACAGGTTGGGAATAGTGTGGTCGTCCTGGGGGGTCGCTACGTGGGCATGGAATTAGCCCTCTCCCTGGCCAAACAGGGCAAGAAAGTGATGCTGGCTACCAGGGGCGACCTGGGCCGGGAAGTCGAAATAAGCATATATCTGGATATTAGAAACGAGCTGATAGAGCGGTGTGTACAGATATTCACCCATTCCCCGGTGTCCGAAATAACAGGGACAGGAGTATATGTGACCCATCAGAACAAGGCCTTGTTCCTCAAGGCAGACACCGTGGTGCTGGCAGTCGGCTCCCGGCCAGAGAACAAGCTGGCCGGGCAGATAAAGGGCTTGGTGCCGGAAATCCACGAGGTCGGTGATTGCAGGGAACCACGGACGGCCATTCATGCGACTCAGGACGCAGCGCGTGTTGCGCGTCAAATGAGTATTTGAAACTGGAACAGCCAGGCACATGACCAGTTGCGGCTGCTCATGTCCAGGAGCAGTTGAACGCCTGACAAGGCTTTGTGAAAATAACTTAGGAGGAAAGACGGATGGCTGTTGGAGACATAGTGCTGGTAGCAGGGACTGACTGTCCACCTGAAAAGGAAGAAGCTTTCATCAAGTGGTACGACGAGGTCCACATCCCCAATATACTATCGTTCAAGGGGACAAGGGAAGTAAGGCGTTACCGGATTGTAAGTGAGAACAAGGACTACCCCAAGTACCTCGTCATGTACAAAATCAAACAGGAGACCTTCGAAGACTGGCTCAAGAGCCCGGAAGCCGCTGCCAGCGGCGTTGACTCAAAGAACGGCGCGGAAAAGTTCGAGTTTCAACTGAAGTGGGGCGTCCGGTACCAGGAAGTCAAGGAGTGGAAGAAATAGGGGTCGGAACAAAGGAGAGCGTCGGTCATGCTTAGCGTGTGGGAAGCAATACAGTCCAGGAGAAGCATCCGCAGGTATCTCAACAAGGATGTCCCGGATGCGTTCATCCTGCAAATGCTTGAGGCTGCCAGGCTGGCACCATCAGGTTCTAACAATCAACCATGGCGGTTCATTGTCGTCAGAGATGCCAAAACGAGAAGTGATATATGTCAGTTGCACAACGGGCAGAGATTCATTGAGGAAGCTCCGGTAACGATTGTATGCTTTGGCGACCTGAATCGGTATTCCCAGGAAGTAAACAGGACCAAATGGAGCGAACTGGTGGAGTCGGGGATCGCTGCCGAGCTATCCGGAAACCTTGCCAAACCAGAGTTCTGGGATGGGGTTGCGGCGAGACCAACCCCTCCCCGCGAGCGGAGACTGACCAGCGCAGTATCAAATACGTATATCGCCATTGAACATCTCCTTCTAATGGCGACCGCGCTGGGGCTTGGCACCTGCTGGCTCAACGCTGTAGATAATCCTACTCTCAACAAGTTGTTTGACCTGCCGGAAAGCATCGTCTCGGTCGCCGTCATACCGGTGGGATATCCGGCCGGGAAAATCCCCGGGCCGCGGCCTCGCATAAGCATTGAGCAGATGCTTCTCAGGCCCCTGCCGTAGCAGTCGGAATGCACCGAGGATGACGCTGTGCCAGGCCAGTTGTCCGAAGCGTCAGCAAAATAGAAAGGGAGATCATGCCCAGAAAGTGTGAGGAGTGTACTCTGAAAAGCTCGGGCTCAAAGCAGTTCCCCTAGCCCCAATACTGTTCAGTTAAGAATCCTGATGCATATTCGCCCCGATTGCGGGCTGGATTGGGATCGAATGGGATAGTTGCTCATCTTGCGCTTTACGCCTCTTGGATTCTGTCTGCCCCGGCTGGACACGACTCGTTCTTCCAGGATTTCGTCGAGTACTGCTTCATGCAGGGCTTTCCTGCGCTGAGGGAAAAAAAACGGTTGAGTTGCGCAGTTTCCGTCTCACCACACGGATCGCATGGACGAATGACAGTTTGTCCGGATCAATGTCTCCCTTGAGGGCAGCTTCATGCATCAAGCCGCGTATCGCAAAATGGGTCATCATCAGACCATAGAATTCTTGCCTGACGAGGTCGGGGGTCTTGCTTCGTAGCTGGATGCGGGAACCGCGCAGGTGGATCTTGAGTTCATTCAGAGCTGTTTCGATTTCCCAGCGCTCGCAGTACAAGGCCGCCAGTTCCTGGGCGGGAGCGGCCTCGGGATCCAAGATGGTGGTTACCAGACGATAGACCTCATTAGAGCCGCCGCCCTCCAGAACGTACTCAATGACGCGGACATCAATCCCGTTGGTATCGCTGCGATGCTTTTGCCGGTAAGCGTAGACGCGGCTCAGGTACGAGCCATCCGGCAGGCGATTAACGCAGGGAAGCACGACATTCTTGCGCACTCTCCATAACAAGTCCGCTCCGGTACTCTGCGCTTTTTGCCATAATTCGAAACCAAAGAAGTAGCGGTCGGCCAGGCACAACATCCCTGTTTCAAGATGGAGAATGACTTCTCTGGCCAGAGTTGCCTCCGAAGTACGGCAACCCGCCAGTTTCGTGCCGAACAAAACATGAGTCCCATTCTCTACCAGGGATGCAAAACGTATTTGCGGGTAGGCACTTCGCCCACGGCTGGCGCCGGGTCGCCCGAAGGCCGCCTCGTTTTCTTCGTTATCGGCGATCTCCATGGTACTACCGTCCAGAGTCACCAAATGCCACTGCCTATACCAGGCTCCTCTGGTATCTCTCCCGGCGATAGGTTTGACGACCGCATCATGCAGTTCTTTAAGAGGACCGGGACCAAGCCGTGTCCGGGCCTGGGAAATTCCTGACTTTCCGGTGACCTTAATCCGGGTCCCCGGGACCGAGAGCCACTCGATTCCTTCCAGTAAACAGCGGAGCACTTCGCGGTAAGAAACTTGCATAAACAACGCCAGGGCCAGTACATAATAGATCACTACGTGAGCCGGCATATCACGCTGCCTCTGGCTTATCTTGCCGGTCCTCTGCAATATCTCATTTACCTTCTCCCACGGAAAGGTCCTGCTGATTACACCTACGCTAATGTAGTCGGTGATCCGTGACCCCTTGGGAAGCTCTGCAACTGTCCGCGCCATCTGGGGTATCCTCCTTTTTCAACAAAGGATACCACAAATTATCCTAAGTGAACAGTATTTCCCCTAGCCCCAGCTCTATGAGCTTGTCCCGGGTTGGTATGCCCTCCTCACTCCATCCTCGGTACCGATAGTATTCGTTGAGCATCAAACCCAGGTGCGGCAGATTATCAGCCGCACCCCCATCCTCGCGCTTGCGAGTAAGGATTCTTGCGGGCAACGTATCATCCTTGCGACTTATGCCACGCCTCACATTGAACATTCGCCTCAGATTAGAGATGCGCTCGCCCGCCTTCATGTACTCGCTCGAAGAGAGGCCCCAGCCAGTTACGTTGTTAAGTATCTCGAGGAACTGAGAAGACGTGACTCTTCCCTTACTGAGTAAGAAGCAACAAACCCCCAGGGAATTCAGCCTATTACCCAAATCTTGTAGCTTCGAAATGAGTTCTCCCTTCCCTACAGTTTCAAAACGATCCATTTGCCTTGAATACCCGATGTCTTCTATGAGCGCCTGCAAGCGGGCTCCATCCTCCAAATGGACATACCCTTCTAAAAGAAAACTGTGCGTCGCTTCCGTGTGTGTTGCACCAAGGCTTCCGGTTGCATATGCGATAGCCAGGCCATTGGCAGCACGTGGGTCGTGAGCCGGAAGTTCGAGTCCTTTCACATGGATAGCATATTCGTGAGCGATGCCGCCGATGCGCTCAGCGGCTTGCCTGACCCCATCCCCAAGAAGCTCGCCCAATCCTTCTCTTTCACCGATTTGCCTCACCATCTCCAGCATCCCATCGCTGCTACCCCAGGACAAGGCTGTATCCCGCACGTTCTTGCGCGGTAACAACCCTTTTTCGTAACACTCCATGGCAAAGGCTATAACGCCACCTGTTGATATGCAGTCCAAGCCGTATCTATTGCAGAGAACATATGCCTTCTGCAATGCTTCAACATTATCGATCAGGCAATTCGTACCCAGCGGAGCCCAATGCTCATAGACCATGTAGCGCTCACCTTGCCCGGTAGATTTCGATTCCGAACAAGAATAGGGGCAGCGTCTGCAATAATGAGACACTGTGTCACGTAGCTTTTCAGGAATTGCCTGCCCGGCCTCGAATGTTCCCTGCTGCCAGTTCCTGATAGGAGCGCCACCCTTCTTTAGAATCGTCTTAAAGGCTCCGATCTCTCTTTCGACCATATTCTGATCATTCTTTGGCGTTGATGGATTCAGGGAATATACTCTGGCGATGTTCTCTGCTAACGCTTCTTCGCCGTATATCCGGACAGGTAATGTTCCCCTTACAACAATGGCCTTGAGTCGCTTCGATCCCATCAACGCCCCCAAGCCGCACCTAGCTGCTGCCCTACCTTCCTTTCCGTCATTTATTATGCACGAGATTCTGACCAGCCTTTCACCTGCTACGCCTATGGTGGCAACGCAAGCTTTGTCATCTGTCTCTTTCTTTAGCAGTTCATCGACTTCGTATGTATCCTTACCCCAAAGGTGACTCGCGTCACGAATTTCGGCTTTCCCGTCATGAAGCCAAAGATACGCCGGTCTCGGCGCCTTACCTTTTATGATTATCCCGTCCCAACCTGTGCGCCTGAACTCATCTGCCCATTTCCCGCCCGAATGGGCCTGTCCCAGGATGCCTGTCAGCGGCGATATTCCTGCAACAATATGTCGGCTGCTACTCGGGACAGCCGTCCCGGTCAGCGGCCCCGTCATGAAAATCAATGGACTTTCTGGAGATAGTGGCTGGGTATCCGACTTTGTCTCGTCCCAAAGTATTCTTGTGGCCAGGCCTGCTCCCCCTAAATACTTCTTGGCTTCGTCTTCGCCAATGCGTAAGGCGCTCGTTGAGCCTTCACTCAGGTTCACCCGCAAGATGTTGCCATAGCTACCTGTCATCAATTGCCTTCCCTCCTTGTTGATGCGCCTGTCTTCAAACTCTTCGCCTGTTGCCTTTCGATGGCATCTGCCTGCAACGGTACGTTCCGTTTCCTGCCACTCTGGGACATGCATACCCATGTGGGCCGTGGGCCCACGCACAATACCACTAACGTTCCCCTGGTTGTCAAGGGTCAATGCACACAGTAATGTGAATCACCTTATGCGGTTGCTGTGAGTCACTACGTGCCAGTAGCTATCGCCTGCCAAGAGGGTGTGTCCCCGGGAAGGCACAAAAAGATTGACATCGGTGCTATGATTCACCCATACACGAACAGTCTCGGACACGGCGGATTCTTCGTCCAGCGGAGATGCGTACGCCAAAATACGTAACACGAACGATTAGTACTTCTGTGAGTTGGGCCAGTCTCCCACTATCCCATTGAATCAAGTACTTCTCGTCAGCGAGGAGTTGCCATGCTGCCATTAGAAGCGATTAGAGTAATAGATCTCGGACGAGGGTTTCCCGGGGCATATACGGCCATGTTTCTGGCAGATTTCGGTGCAGAAGTAATAAGAATAGACCCTCCGGCTTCGATCCTGTCCTTTCCCGACCCTGTTCCGGAGGTCTCCGAGGAGAAGTTTGCCGCCTATTTTGCCTGGCATCGAAATAAGAAGAGCATCATGGTGAACCTCCAGCATGAGGAGGGGAGGCAATTGTTTTACCGCCTGGTGCAGAACGCCGATGTCCTCATCGAAGGGTTCAGACCTGGCGTGATGAAGAGACTGAAAGCAGACTATGAGACATTGAAAGGAATCAACAACAGATTGGTCTACTGCGGACTATACGGATACGGTTCTGATGGCCCTTACGCTTCAAGACCCGGCCATGATATGAATTACACAGCCATGGCTGGTGCTCTCAGTATGATTGGTGAGCCGGGGGGCCGCCCTTATTTCCCCAGCAACTACCTTGCCGATATGGGGGGAGCAGGGCTTCATGGGCTCGCGGGCATTCTTATCGCCTTGCTGCATCGTGAGAGGACGGGTGAGGGCCAGTTTGTCGACATATCGTACTTGGACACCGTGCTCTCACTTATGAGTGCAGACATCTCCATCCACCTCCTCACTGGCAAGGTACCCAAGAGGGGTGAGACGCGTGCCACCGGATGCCTGCCATCGGTCCAAATCTACCGCTGCAAAGATGGCGAATACGTCACGTTGGGCTGCCTCGAACCTGTTTTTTGGGCGAACTTCTGTCATGCTGTTGGAAGAGAAGACCTGGTGGACTACCACAATCCGGTACCGGAGAAACGGGAACAGGTCGCCGACGCCGTCGCACAGATATTTCTTGCTAGAACTAGAGACGAATGGGAGGAGTTTCTGAAAGACAAGCAGACATGCTTCAGCCCGGTCAACTACGTTGATGAGGCCCTCTCTAACCCGCAGGTACGTCACCGCAAAATGATTATTGAGACAGACCACCCAAGGTTGGGAAAGGTAAAGCAAATGGGGTTCCCCATAAAGCTCTCGCAAACTCCCGCCCGACTGAGAAGCCTCGGGACCCCCGCCGGGACTGACACTGAGCAAGTACTAACAACCCTCGGTTATTCTGAAGAAGAAGTTCGGCGATTACGGGATCTCGGGGCAATCGGCTAAGCCCATGTTTCACTCTTGGTCAGCCTGCTTACTCCAGGACCTTTGCATCGAGTAACTCGACAAACTCCTCGTCAGACATGCCAAGGAGTTTGTGGCAGACATACTCATTGTGCTCCCCCAACAGTGGCGCTGGTCGTCCGGGTTTAGCCGGAGTCTTGGAGAAGCGGAAAGGTGGAGCGGTGGTGGCATGAACTCCAACCTCAGGATGGTTCAGTATCCAAAGGTGTTCTCGGTGCATCAATTGCGGGTCATTGCGCAGATCTTCGGATGACTGGACCACCCCGGCAGGGACTCCCGCCTTCTGCATCAGGGCCATTATCTCTTCAGCAGACCGATCCATCGTCCATTCCTCGATGAGTCTTTCGAGATCAGCCTCATTCTGTTTCCTGCCCGAGAGCGTGACAAACCTGGGCTCGCTTGCCCACATCGGGTTTCCGAGGACACGGCAGAATTCCCGCCATTCTTGATCAGAAGACACGGCAATTGCACACCAGCGGTCATCACCACGACAGCGGAATGCACCGTGGGGCGCTGCGTAGTCGCACCGATTGCCATCCCTGTCATTCTCTCGTGCGTTGGCCGTGTAATCCAGTAAGAAAGGTGCCAGAGCGAGCAGGCTGGCTTCGTATTGTGAGAGGTCGATGTGTTGTCCTCTTCCGGTGCGCCGGCGATAGTCGAGGGCGGCAGCGATTACTGCCACTGCCAGGGGCGGGGAGATGTAGTCGGGATACGCACCAAATAGCCCGGTAGGAGGACGGTCAGGCCAACCCGTGACATGCGTGAAACCGGCCAGAGATACCAGGCTGGTCCCCAGCGCGGGATGTACCGCCAATGGCCCCGTTTGACCTTGTTGAGACGTGCTGAACATGATGATATCCGGTTTGATTTTCCTCAGCTCATCGTAGCCCAGCCCCCACTTTTCCATGGTGCCGGGGGTGAAATTCTCGGTGACGATATCGGCCGTTGCTATGAGCCTTTTGGCCAACTCGATCCCGCGGATGGTGCTCAGGTTCAATCCCAGGCTGAGTTTGCCACGGTTAGCATCAGCATAGTAGGCACTTCGGTTTATTCCCGGCCTGCCACCGCCGTACGGCGCTCCTGTACGCAAGGGATCAATCCTTGAACTGCTTTCAATTTTGATGACTTCAGCACCGTGTTCACTGATATACCTTGTTGTCATCGGACCGGCGACAAACCATGTGAAATCGGCTACTCGTATTCCGGCCAAGGCCTGGTTCTCCACTTGTTTCTCCTTTCCCGCTCGTCGCCTCCCAACCTCGATCAAATGACGTTTGCCTGCTTCATGCTGGCCACCTGCTTCGGGGTCAGCCCCAGTTCTCCTTCATAAATATCAAGATTATGCTCTCCGATAAGAGGAGCCCTGAATCTGATGCCCCCGTTCGCTTCGGTCGATTTGAAGAAAGCACCTGGATAGACAATCTGCACGCCCAGTTCAGAATGGTCAACGTGTTCCCAGAAATCCCTGGCCGCAAGTTGTCGATCCGCGAGTACCTCGCCAGCCGAGTTTACAGGATACAGTATGAACGACCTCTTTATCGCCTCTGCATAAAGTTCAGCCTTTGTGTACAGAAGTAAGAACTTCGCAACGGGTTCCTCGATTCGGTCGAAGAATTCCTGTGTAACAATGTGGGTGTCAAGATTGGCCCAATCAACGGAGAGAAGAAACTCGTCGGCAGCACCTTGTTCCTTCATCCATTTCACCAGCGGCATAATAGTAAGTCGCGCTATGGTCCCACCCAGTATTGTGAGGTTCACGTAGCCGTCGCGACATTGCCAGACCGTTCTCATCATTGCCCCTTGGGCATGCCCGGCACGGTAGCACCCCGAACGTTTCAGGATGATCTTTGGTATGTCCCAATATTGTTGGGCATTCATCAACGTATAAGTGACGCTCTCCTGAATAGACACATCCACATGTTGCCCCATTCCTGATATTTCCCTGCGATAGTGGGCAATAAGAACGGCGGCAGCGGCTTGGGCGCTGGCGTTAACATGAGCCTGTGGAAAGGTGACCTGGACTGGCGGGCGGTCAGGATCGCCGCTCAGGTACGTTTGTCCTCCCATCGCCCACGCGACAAGGTCATTTGCCTTATAGTCCATGTAGGGGCCTGACTGCCCAAACGGCGTTATAGAAGCCATGATAATGCGCGGATTGATCGCGCTCAGCAACGCGTAGCCCAATCCCAGCTTGTCCATGTATCCAGGAGCAAATGATTCAACGACAAAATCAGCAGTCTCAACAAGCCTCCTGAACAGACACTGTCCGTCCAAAGTCTCGATATCCAGGGTTATGCCTCGCTTGTTATTGTTAAAAGCGAACCAGAAAAGGCTCTTTTGCGGATCTGGGATATCGTGATAAAAGGGGCCGATATTACGAGCACGATCCCCTCCGGGTCTCTCCACCTTAATGACATCAGCGCCTAGGTCGCCAAGAATTTTGCCGCAAACAAGGGCTTCTGCGCCAGCAATATCCAGTACACGGAAAGGCTCAAGCAAACCGTTGACTTGCGACTGATTCTTCATCCTTCTCCTCTCTCTGAGAGCTACTGGTCAAACCAAACGTGAGCGCCGGGATGTACATACCATCGACAGCGAGTTAAAGCCCCAATTCCTCAGCAACCTGTTCCCGGTGAAAATCAGCGTCGCCATGGATGGATTCTGCCATTTTGATTCTCTTGGTGTAAAGGTGAAGGTCATGGTCCCAGGTAAAGCCGATTGCACCATGCACCTGATGACCCAGCGCGGAGACTCTCCGGCATGCTTCATTGACCCAGGCCTTAGCCATCGCCACTTCCTTGACGCAGGGCAGCCCTTCCTGTATCTTCCATGCGGCCTGGTAGGTAATCAATCTCGAAGCATCAACGTCTACCGCCATGTTGGCGCAGTGGTGCTGGACAGCCTGGAAGCTACCAATCCGGCGATCAAACTGTATCCGTTCCTTGGCGTAGCTGACTGTCATCTCAAGGATTTGCTGTGCAGCGCCAACCATCTCCGCACACTTGCCCACTGTTGCCGCTCTGAGTGCCATCTCCAGTTGCTCCCATCCCCGGTCTAACTTGCCCAATATGTTGTTCGCGGGCACTTTCACTGCCTCGAAGACAACTTCACATTGCCTATCGGCCAAAGTATTCAACAGAGTGCAGCTTACTCCTTGACTCCTGGTGTCAACCAGAAACAGCGTGAGCCCATCCCTTTCGCTTGCAGCATTCCTGTTCCTGGCTACACATATGATATCGTCAGCGACATTGGCATCCGAAACGAACAGCTTTGTGCCATTGATAATGTACCCATTCGGTCCATCAGGAGATGCCGTCGTATCAATGGAATCGGAGTCGTATCGGGAACCTGGCTCGGTCAATGCTAGAGTTGAAATCATCCGTCCAGTCGCAATCCGGGGCAACAACTCCCGTTTCTGTTCACTGGTCCCTTCACTAACGACGAGAGAAGCGGCAAGAACGGTGGAGAAGAACGGAGATGGCAAGCAGGCTCGCCCCATCTCTTCAAAGAGCAGCGTCAGGTTCACGAAGCTCCCCCCTGTTCCACCGTAGGTTTCGGGGATATTGAGTCCCAGCCAACCTGCATCGGCCATTCTCTGCCACAGTTCCGGAGAATAGCCTCGTTCGTCCTTCATGATCTCCCGCACCAGCGTCGGGGGACATTCTCTAGCAAGAAATCGACGAGCAGTTGTTCGCCACATTTCCTGTTCTTCGCTGAAGGTAATGTTCATAATCTCAGCCTTTTCCTACACGAGCGGCACCCTGAGAGAAAGAGAGATGTGCAAGAGCCCTATGTCCCCTAAGTGAACCCTCCGGTCTATGGCCGGCCTAATTTCGCGGCAGACCCAGGCCGCGGGTGGCAATGATGTTCCTCTGGATTTCATTGGTGCCTCCTGCAATACCGCCGGAGATTCCGTCTAACAACCCGTACGATAGCTTTCCGTGCAGCGGCGCCCATTTTGAGCCTGGCAAAAGGAACGCCGAGAGACCTACTATCTCGGCTGCGATATTGGCCATGCGGAGGCTCAGTTCACCACCCAGCAGATGCAGAGCGGATGCCTCAATATTGGGGACGTTCCCCTTATCCAGCATACAGGCTGTCCGGTAATGCAGCAGGCGGACTATTTCGACCTCTATGGCCAGCTGTGCGAGCTTTCTGCGAACCTGAGGGTCCTTTGAGAGAGGATAGCCATCATATTCGGTCTCTTTGGCATACCGGACCAATTCCTCCAGGAGCCGTTCGAACCCGCCGACCGGAACAATCAATAACCTTTCGAAATCCAGGGCTGTCACTAGGTAGTGAAAACCCTTGTTCTTCTCACCAATGAGACAACTCCTGGGCACTCGCACATTTTCGAAGACGACTTCGTTGAAGGAATGTAGCCCCAGGATATTGACGATGGGCCGTACTGTTATGCCAGGCAGTGTCATATCCACTATGAGCAATGAGACTCCCTTGTGCTTCTTGGAAGCATCGTGATCTGTCCGGGCAATCAACAAGCCGTGAGTCGCTTCATGGGCCAGGCTTGACCATATTTTCTGCCCGCTCAAGATCAAGGACTCTCCATCCTCGACTGCCCTGCTTTCTATCGAACTGAGGTCAGACCCATGGTTGGGCTCACTGTAACCCAGGAAGAACTTCAAGCCTCCCCGGGCTATCTTGGGCAGCCATTCCTTTCGGTTCTCTTCGGTCCCATGAATTATGATCATGGGAGCGACAATCTTGAGTTCGGCACCCAGGGGTGGCAATTTGTGGTAGGAGAGTTCCTCAGCAAAGATGGCCTGCTCGACATTGGTGTGCTTCCCGCGTGACCAGGGATCAGGCCAGGTCATTGTTTGCCACCCCTTTTGCAGCATCCTTCTTAAAGCCTCATTATGGATGACCAGGTTTTGCATGTCAGCCATGTCAGCATGATTCGTTGCGGCCCCACCTGGATGAATGAGAGATCTTTCTGCCCAATCCGCTGGCAAAACCTGTGTCAACAAGTCCCGGACTTCTTTCCGAAAGGAGTCCTCCTTTTCAGTGAATCCGAAGTCCAATTGCAGACCTCCTTCAGCCAGGTAGCCTTAGGCTATTCACCACTTGGAACGGCGGCGAGCCAATCACACAAAGTCCGGGTTGGCGCCAGGTAATGGTCAGCAGACCTATGGCTTCTCCGGTTTCTGGACTGCTGCATAATCCGGGCTCCGCTTCTGACTGAATGCCGTGAGCCCTTCTTTGGTTTCCGATGAAGTGTGCACCGTGTTCCCGATGTAGTTTTCCAGTTCCAGAGCTGTGTTTAAGTTCGTCTGGACTCCGTGGTTTATCATCGCCTTGACGGCCCTTATCGACCGCGGGTTCTTGCTCAATAACTTGTCCACCACCTCTTGCACGGTCGTCTCCAATTTGTCGGCGGGCACGGCTTTTGTTACAAGGCCCAACCGCACCGCTTCTTCAATCGGTATGTCCTCCCCGGTAAGGACATACCATTTAGCCCGATTGATCCCTATCAATCGGGTCAAACGCTGACTGCCACCCCAACCGCCGGGTGACAAGCCGTAATTGGCATGCCGGTCACCTATCCGAGCAGTATCGCTGGCAATGATTATGTCACAACACATGGCCAACTCCAGCCCTCCCGCCAGGGCAAACCCGTTGATTGCAGCTATCGCTATCTGAGGTAGATGTTCAATCCGTGCCAGCGTCCTTGGCCCGACCGCTTTTTGCCAGTCTCTTCGCTCACCCCTGCGGGCCTGTAGCTCCTTCAGGTCGACACCAGCGGAGAAGGCGCGCCCGGCGCCTGTGATAACTACGACTCTAACTGGCGGTTCTTCCTTTTCAATCCTGTCCAGCGCCTGGCTCAGGTCCAACATCATCTGATCGTTTATGGCGTTCAGCACAGCAGGGCGGTTCAGAGTTATCCGGGCTACGAGGTCCGTCCTTTCGAAAGCTATAGTTTGAAACATTGTCTATCCTCTATTGTCATTCTTCCTCACAAGCACTAACGGCAAGAGCAGGATGGACACCAAAGGCAGAGTTGATTGCGTTTCCCCCGGTCACTTCATAGGTTTCCAGAAATTAGGGCGCCTTTTCTCTAACCATGCCTTCTGAGCCTCTTTTATGGGTTCTCCTTCAAACCAATTCGGGACCATAAGCCTTGAATGAAGCCCCTGCGTACCGGTCATGTAGTCGATATCCGAATTGAAAGAAGCCTTGATGATGGCAATGGAATCGGGTGCCCCCTGCAGGATCTCATCACACCACTTATCTACCTCTTCGTCTAACTTGTCCAAAGGAACAACTGCATTGACCAGGCCCATGTCAAGGGCTTCCTTTGCCGAGTAGCGTTTACAGAGCAACCACATCTCTCGCGCCTTCTTAGCCCCTACCACTCTTGTGAGCTGGGCCACAGTCCAACCCCCTGGGATAGACCCTACTCTCGGGCCAGTTTGCCCGAAGACAGCATTATCTGCGGCCATGGTAAGTTCGCAAGAATACGCCATGTGATTCCCTCCACCTATGCACCACCCTTTCACCGCGGCTATCACGGGCTTGCGACACATTCTGATACAACTATCCATCCCCACCGTATTGTAAAAGGCTCTTCGCAATTCGCTTGGCGACGATTCCCAACCCATGTCTCCGCCGGTACAAAAAGCCTTGTCACCGGCTCCTGTCAAGACCACCACGCCAACCGTTTCATCATGACTCGCCTCATCGAGAGCCTCAATCATCTCATCCATGGTGTGTCGTGTAAAAGCGTTGAGCTTGTGCGGGCGATTAATGGTTATCCTCGCTACCCCCCCTCCCTCCTCGCGAAACTTCTTCTCGTATATTATGTCGGTAAAGTCTTTGCTCTTGACTTTGTCCCAGGGTGTCCATGCCATCTTGCGATCTCCTGTCAGCTCGCCGGAAAGTCGCCGGCTGTAAGCGTTTTCCCAAAGTTATCCTGCATGCCATGTCAAGGGAAAGCCGGACCGGTTTCAGTGCCTTGGTTCATGCCATATCGCTTGTAAGCACTGCCCCTCGAATAGAGAACTCCAACGACATCGCCCGGTTGCGATTGCCCGCCGGTGCACGCACTGGACAGGCACCCGCCCGATTGCAGGATCAAGATTCTTGGTCCTGCAATCGGAGCATTTCAGCGAGCGCCACTATCAGTTCAGTAACACAACCTCGAAGAACACCGTGAGTATTCCTTATTGGACCGGCGGAACACTGTTCCGATGTTTTTCCCATATGGCCGGCAACTTGTCTTCGGTCAACTTGCTTGCGTCAGCCTCTGCAATAAAAGCGTCCCATGCTTTCAGGAGTCCGGCTTCACGCCCAAGTAGCTTGGTGTTCCATGCTTCATGTTGCGCGGTCCACTTGCCGATTTCCTTGAAGTAGCGTATCGAGCCAGGGTGCCAGGCGTAAGGCACTTTGCCCACTATGTCCAGAACGACGTCGATATCACCACTGTCCTCTGGAATCTTGTCCTTCCAGAGGGGGTAAGTCTCAACCCAAGCCTTGGTCGTGAAATAGGCGGTATCATCATCCAGAGTGCTGTATGCGTCAAAAGTATGTGCATTAGAAGTACCTGCTACTGGATTGTCGCCAGTTACTCCGGTCCCCTTTGTTAATGTCGCAGGAATGATTTCCGGCTTGAATTTCATGAAGCGACTCCATGCTTCTTTGTCCGAGGGCGAAATGCCCAGCCAACGGATACCACCCTGAGCTGCTGCAATCCTGACGGCATTGGGCGACTGCGGATTAAGCACTACGACGGACGTCTTGCCGTCCAGGATAGCGTCGGCAGTAGCCGCATACGAGGGAAGTTCCACCTTTGTCACGTCATTCCATGTAAGGCCGACGTAGGCAAGCGCTCCTTCCATCATCAGATTGTGCGACGATAGACCGACTACCCACGGAACTTTCTGCCCCCTTAGATCCTTCAACGCAGTGATGCCACTATTCCCGCGGACGGCAAAACTGGACGGTCCTGAGCCAGGTAGGTAATAGATCATTCGAAGCTGTTGTGGTCCCCACGCTCGGCCGGCAAAATCGCCGACAGCTTCCCGCGCCTGATACTTTTCTCCGGTAACAGCAGCGAGCTGGACGGACCCGGACCTGGGAAGAGTGAGTCTGCCTACACTGTTGCCGACAGGAAGTACCCTGATAGTCACTCCATACTTGTCTCTCATTGATTCACTGACCATGCCGACGGTGACGTAACCGCCTGTGCCTATGTCCTGCACAGCCCATTGCAGCAACTTGGGCGTCACCGGCTTTGAGGTTGTAGAGCTAACGGTCGTCTTGCCAACAGCGGATGAAGTCGTTGCAGCCGCCGTGGTCTTGGCAACTGTTGTCGTAGGTGTCGCTTGTTTGCACCCGGCTACCGAGCCAATCAAGCTCAAGACTACAATGATAATCGCAAAGTAATATCCTTTTCGCACGCAGATCTCCTTCTTCCTCATCTGTCAAATCAATCTCTGAATACGTAGTACATGTACACTTCTCTAATGGTCAGGCACCTCCTCCTATTGACGGTACCCCCACTGTAAACTTCGTCTAGCGGCAACGCTGTGGCGACCGTCAGACTCGACTTCCAACTGAGAACCCTTCCTCGATGGCTTCCTTTATATTGCGTGGTTCAACGCAATCCCCGATGACGTGAATCTCCGGCACCTTCTTCTCTAAACGCAGTGCCAGTTCTTTGTTCGGCAGTGAGCCTGTGGCCAGGACCACTGTGTCAGCAGAGAAGAACACAGGCGTTCCGTTCCGAGTCGCTTTGACTCCATGGATTGTTATCTCTTCGTATTCCAGGTTAGTTTCCATCGCGACATCAGCCTTCCTGAGTCGACGTATTAACACCCAACGACTGGCTGGCGGGACATCGTCTGCAATACGGGGGCCCCTTCTTAATACTGTCAACTTCTTCCCCTTTCCAGCCAGGAACTCGGCAGTTTCGCAACCCACTAGACTGCCCCCGATCACTACTACTTTCTTGCCGACTTTCGCAGTTCCTGTCAGCACTTCCGTCGCAGTGACCACGTTGTCGCCCTTGGCCCCAGGAATGTCAGGAGAGAATGGCTTTACACCCGTTGCCACGATTACCACATCAGGTTTGCTGAGTAAGATAAGCGGAATGTCGACGTTCGTTTGAAGCTCAACCTTCACGCCTGCCTTCTTGACTTGTGTAACCAGGGACTGAGTCAGTCTGTTGATTTCGTCTTTGTACGGGGGCAAAGAAGCGATAAGCAATTGCCCCCCCAACTTGTCTGCCTTCTCGTATAGAGTGACCCTATGCCCTCTTCTAGCGGCGGTCATGGCGGCCTGCATCCCCGCCGGACCACCGCCGACGACAAGAACGCTCCGAGACTTACTCGCGGGTTTGAGCGCAGTTTCCTTCTCTTTGCCAACCCGAGGATTCACCATACATTCCAGCGATACATTCTCACCGTAGGGTCTCCCCAGGCAAAACATACAGGCCAGGCATGGGCGGATGTCTTCGAACCGGCCTTCCTTAACCTTTTTACAGAACTCTTCATCAGCGATCAAAGCTCTGGCCATACCTATCAGGTCGGCTCTTCCCTCTGCCAGGATTTGCTCACCCAGGATCGGGTCATTAATGCGATAAGCAGCAATGACCGGAACCTTCACCACTTTCTTTATTTCTTCAGCTAAGTAGACAAATGCACCTTGAGGGACACTGGCCTGGGTAAGCGGTGTAGAACACTCGTGCCAGCCGGCCTGCACATCCATAATGTCAACACCGGCCGTCTCCAAAAGAGGTGCCATCACTCTCCAATCATCGATAGTCAAGCCGCCGTCCATAAACTCCTCGGCTGAGAAGCGACAAATGATGGGGTAGTCTCTGCCCACCTTCTTCCTTGTTTGTTCCAGGATTTCCAGGACAACTCGCATCCTGTTTTCTCTGCTGCCGCCGTATTCGTCAGTTCGCCTATTAGTCACAGGAGAAAGGAACCTGTTCAGGAGATACCCTATTCCCAAATGAAACTCTACGGCATCGAATCCAGCGTCCTTGCAGCGCATGGCTGCATCAGAGTAATCGTTCACCAACTGATGGATTTCTCCAAGGGAAAGCGGTCTGGCTGGTTTCTTCAGCAGTGTAATGATGTGTTCCGACGGACCTGCTGGCTCCGCAGGGGAGTTCGCATCCCTGCCAAAGTAGTAACTGGGGCAAATTTGGGCAGCGATCTTTGTTTGGTAACGATGAACGGATTCAACCAAGTCACGAAGGCGGGGGATGAAGCGGTCGTCTCCTATTCCAAGCATTGTTGGCAAAGGCAGACATTTGACCGGAAAAAGGGCGCCAAAGATTATTAACCCCACCCCGCCTTTCGCTCGCTCCACGATGAAGTTCTTCTGGCGTTCACTGACTGTTCCGTCCTCTCCATCCTGAGTCCCCACGGCCAGGAAGACCATGCGATTTTTGAGTTCAAACCCGCCTACCTTGAGCGGCTCACACAGCATTCTGCCTTGATTCACGCAGTCCTCCCTTCCTCATTGGCTGGTTGTCACCTGCGGGGGCCTGGACGAAAAAGACTCTGGGTACGCGCGCCCATATCAGACGTGACGACCAGGCGACTGGTCATGTGTTGAAGATCGCCAAGAAACGAAACCGGCCTTTGACTGAAGGCTCGTTCATTACCACAAACAAATGCACTGACGACTTCTGTTATTGGATTAAGTACCTGGGTGTCAGATTCGCTCCCCCGTGAGTTGAATCAACCCAACGTGTATCGCCGAGTCAGTTGCCATTGATCGCTGTTCTGTGTTTGGCGTTCCACAAGCCAATTCGGAAGTGGTGTGGAACGACACAACTACTTGCGCCCGCGCCATCTGTATTCACAGCAGAAACCGTACCCTCCTCATTCCCCAGACACCACAACACGACAAACACCCTTCGGCGCGGCGACAAATACCCTTCGAGGCACATCGATGGCCACCAAGTTAATGCCCCTATCATTAGATTGCCAGCGATACTAGCACACTATATAGTACGTGTCAAGGTATTCCTGTGACCCACAACGTCAATAATTGCCCGGTTGGTGTTTGCTTTCTTGCCCGACAAAAGCCCCACCCACACCAGAGGGAGTCGGCAGATGATTGGCAAGTGGCTGGCACCCAGAAGTCCGCTCGATATAGAATGGGACACTGGCCACAATGTACTGTGTTGACGGTCGGATTCGATGGAATTATCCACCGGAGGGCTTCCACGAGTATTGATTCGATCACCTGGTATCGGCGAGTATCCGAACCTGCTGGAAAAGACCAGCCGGAGATAGGGAGGGAGACGTGAGCAAAGTCAAGATTGGCCCGATGGCCCAGATATATCCGATGCCTGCCCTATTGGTCGGGGCGGACGTTGACCAGAAGCCAAACTTCATGGCTGTAGGGTCACACGGTGTCGCCAGTTTGGAGCCTGCGATGATTTCAGTCGCCATACGTCACAAACGCCATACCCTCACTGGCATAAGGCAGAATATGGCGTTCTCGGTTAATCTTCCGTCCCTCGATGCGATTCCTGAAACCGACTACTGTGGCATAGTGTCAGGAAGTAAAGAGGACAAAGTCAGGGCCTGCAATTTCAGGGTTTTCTACGGCAAATTGGCGGGAGTTCCACTTATCGAACAATGCCCATTGAATCTGGAATGTAAGGTTGCACACATGCTCGATCTGGGCAGTCACGGTCTGGTGATAGGTACAGTCGAAGAAACTCACATCACTGAAGATTGTCTCACCAACGGAAAACCGGACACGGACAAGATGAGGCCCTTCATCTACGTCACCGCTCCCAGTCGAAGGTACCAGGCCCTCGGGGAAGTGGCGGCAACCGCATACAGTATCGGAACAAGAATCAAACAGAGCTGAACCGCATTTGATCCAAGCGGGGGCCTGCCATCCGTTGGGATTGAAGGCGTCGTCGCTTCCTCGCAAGTATTGACACTGACATTCGACCGATGCTATATTCCAAGCAAGAATTAAAATGACCGGTTAATTTTTTGGCCCAACGCGGACAGCCCGACAGCTTCCCGCGTCTACAAAAGAATTTGGAGGTTGTAATGGCGAAGACCGCATTTCCGAAAGTTTTCAGTCCGGCAAAGATAAAGAATCTGGAATTGAAGAACCGAATCGTAATGCCTCCTATGGGAACGAGGCTTCATGCAATCGATGGGTTCGTTTCCCAGGAACAGATAGACTACTACTCTGCACGGGCCAAAGGCGGCCCGGGTCTGATCGTAGTGGAGGCTTCATACTCTACTTCCAATAACCTGCAGTGCAGGCTGCTTGTCAGCGACGACAAGTTTATCCCCGGGTTGAAAAAGCTCGTAGATACAATTCATGCTGGTGGTGCCAAGGTTACTCTTCAGATAAGCCCCCATCAAGGGAGGTGGGACCGCAACGAAACTCTGTCCGCGTCCGGCAAGAAGAACCCCATGAGCGGCAAGGAATCCCGAGCTCTCACAGTGGCCGAAATCGAGCGGATGGTCCAGGAGTTTGGCGAAGGAGCACGTCGCGCCAGGGACGCCGGCTTCGACGCTGTCATGGTCCATGCCGCACACGGGTATCTCGTCCACGAGTTTCTGTCTCCATTGACTAATACCCGGACTGACCAGTATGGAGGCGACCTGCCGAAAAGGACCAGGTTCGCCCTGGACCTCGTCAAGATAGCCAGGCAGAAGACCGGACCAAACTACCCCATACTGATCAGGATGGTCTGTGACGAAAGGCTTGAAGGGGGCATCGGCATCAAGGACGCTGTAGAGATGGGGAAACTCCTCCAGGCGGCGGGAGTAGATGCCATAGACGTCGTCTCCGGTGCACTGGAATCGGGCGAATGGGTAACCCCCTCGATGTACTACCCAACCGGTTACAACGTTCATCTGGCTCGGACGTTGAAGCATGAGCTTTCGATACCAATCATTGTTGCGGGAAGAATCAAAGACCCGTACCTGGCCGAGGAAATAATCGGGACTGGCAGAGCGGATTTCGTGGATATGGGCCGGGCGGTAATCTCCGACCCCGATTTCCCGAGGAAGATGCAGGAGGGCAGGCTGGAGGACATCAGGAGATGTATTGGCTGTCTCAAATGCCAGCAGACTATCAGCGGCGATAAGCCAATCGTGTGCTCGGTGAACGCGGCAACCGGCCGGGAAGGTAAGATTACCATCGGTCCGGCGGCGAAGAAGAAAAAAGTGCTTGTGGTAGGAGGCGGTCCAGGAGGATTGCAGACGGCCGTAATGGCCGCCCAAAGGGGACATGACGTCACTATTTGGGAGAGGAAAGACAGGCTGGGGGGCCTTGGCAACATAGCCTCTATACCCCCCGGCAAAGAAGATATTGTGCCTTTCATCAACTACCTGATACGGGAGTCGGAGAAGGCAAAGGTCAAGTTAGAGCTGGGGAGGGAAGCCACAGTATCGTCTATCCAGGCCTTCAAGCCGGATGCCGTGGTGGTGGCAGCCGGGTCCAGACCCATAGTCCCCAAAATCGAGGGTTTGTCCAGGGACGGCAACGTGGTCACCTACGTGGACGTCCTTTCCGGAAAGGCAGACCTTTCAACCAAGGTTGCTATTATCGGCGGAGGCTACGTGGGCTGCGAGACGGCACTGTATCTGGTCGAAAAAGGTCACGAGGTATCGATAGTTGAATTGCTGGACCAGGTCGCCAATGACGCCTATATCAGGATCCGCAAGTTCCTGTTGGAAAAGCTGAACCAACGAAAAGTCAAGTTCTACACGGGAGTTAAGGAAGAAAAACTGACCAACAGCGGGTTGTTGATCAAAGACAAGGAAGGCAAAGAAAACAGTATCGAAGCCGATAGCATCGTCATATCCTGCGGAGCAGTACCCAACAAGGACCTTTTTGATTCCCTCAAGGGGAAGGTCCCCGAGTTGCACGAGGTCGGGGACTGCGTGGAGTGTCACAACATACAGATTGCCATTCGGGATGCGGCCACAGCGGCAATGGCGCTATGAACGAAGCCTTCTTGCCGGTTATCATCATATAGGCGACGGTGTCGGGTGGTTTCGTATGGAACGGGAACGTAATGCTGCTGGCGAGCAGGTAATATCTTCCTTCTGCGCCCACCACTGCGGCGGGTCCTGTCTGCTTAAGGTCCACGTCAAGGACGGAAACGTGGTCCGGATAGACACTGATGACGAACTGAGGGGCTGCGTGAGAGGGCGCGCTCTTCGACAGCAAATCGATGCGCCCGACCGCCTCAAGTATCCCTTGAAGCGCATCGGACCCCGGGGCTCAGCCCGATTTGAACGGATTTCCTGGGACTCAGCACTGGGAATAGCCGCACAGGAACTGAAACGAATCCGCGCAACATACGGCAATGCCGCCATCCTTTCTGGAGGCGGGGCTGGGAACGTCACCCTCGTCCACGGCATGAACATGGCCATGAACAGGCTTCTCAACATGTTTGGAGGCTACACAGATGTGTGGGGCTTCCCATCGTGGGAAGCTGCAACATTCGCCTCGTCAGTGAACTACGGGACCATATACGTGGGCAATTCACGTGAAGACCTGGTCAATTCCCGCCTTATCATCCTGTGGGGCCTCAATCCTGCGGCAACTGTCTACAGTACAAACACTATGTACTTCACGGCCAAGGCAAGGGAAGCGGGCGCACGCATAGTTTCGATTGATCCTAAATACAGCAATGCTGCCGCAACGGTGGCCGACGAATGGGTGCCGATAGTCCCTGGAAGCGATACCGCCCTGGCTCTGGCTATGGCCAACGTGATCATATCTGAGGGGCTTCAGGACCAACGTTTTATTGAAAGATACACCGTGGGTTTCGACAGGTTCAAAGACTACGTCCTTGGCACATCAGATGGTGAGCCAAAGGACCCCCGATGGGCGCAATCCCGGACAGGAATACCAACTGATACGATACGCCAGTTGGCACAAGACTATGCCAGGAGAAAACCCGCAGCCCTGCTGAGCGGCATTTCCGTTGGGCGGACCGCCTTTGGCGAGCAGTTCCACAGGGTGACCGCTACTCTGGCCGCCATCACGGGCAACGTAGGCATACATGGAGGTGAGGCAGCGGGGAGGGCCTACGGCGATCAATTCCCCTACAATCCCTACCCTTTCAAAATAGGCCCCTATATGGCTGGAGGCAAGAATCCGGTCGATGATGAAGCCCCGAACAGGGATATTGCCATACCAACATATAAAGCCTGGGGCAGCAAGGTCCCTCGCAGTCTCGCCAGGGTACATCAAGGCAAGGTTGCCGACGCCATCTTAAGAGGGCGCTCAGGCGGATACCATGCCGATTACAAAGCCTTCATCGCATACAACCACAATTGGGTGAACCAGTTCCCGCACACCCGAAAATGGGACCAGGCCTTAAAGAAACTCGAATTCATGCTCGTCTTAGAACAATTCATGACTGCGACCGCGCGCTACGCCGACATTGTGCTGCCAACGTGCACCATCTTCGAACGGAACGACATCATCGCCGCCGGCAACAAGTCGTTCTATGGTTTCTTGAAGAAAGTAATCGAGCCGCGTCATGAATCGAAGTCGCAGTTGGATATTTGTACGCTCCTGGCAGGGCGTCTCGGCATTGACCAGGCAGCCTACAACGACAAGACGGACGAAGAGTGGGTAAGGCAGATCGCAACGGGAGGGGGAGAGGCGCCCGATTGGAGCGCGTTCAAGGAATCGGGCGTTTACCACGTTCCTCGCGAAGGACCCTACATATCTTTCGAAAAGGAAATCGAGGACCCGGAGCACCATCCCTTCCCCACCCCGTCAGGAAAAATAGAAATCTATTCACAGGTGCTGGCCGACCTGAAAAACCCGCTTCTTCCGCCTCTTCCAACCCACTTTGAGCCTGAAGAAGGAAGGCATTCATCCCGCGCCAAGATGTACCCCTTGCAGGTGGTAAACATACATTCCTTGAGAAGGTCCCACTCCCAGTTTGAGACTCTTCCCTGGTTGCGGGAGCTCGTGCCCAACGAAGCCGAGATGCACACTTCGGATGCTGAAAAGAGGAGCCTGAAAGATGGTGATTCCGCCAGGATATATAACGACCGAGGCGAGGTGCGCATGAGGCTCAGAGTAACTGAGCGGATAATGCCCGGTGTGATAAATGTCCCTCAAGGCGCCTGGTTTCAGCCGGACGAAAAGGGCATAGACAGAGGTGGCTGCCCCAATACGCTGTGCAGTGATAATTATTCGCCCTGCGGTTCGTTCACCTGGAATAGCTGCCTGGCGGAAGTGGAGAAAGCCGAAGACTGAAGGAATGCCATCCGATGCCATCGCACTCTCATGGCACCGGTGTCGGACTAAGACGAAGTGTCTGTCCCTGCCTTGCTAACCTGTACCAGGCAGGTGTTTGTTATCATGGCCCCGCCGGGTGAAGGACCGTCTTTCGTCAGCACATTGCAGCACCCGCCTTTGTCCACCCCTGATGCGTCGGGGCAATACCAGGCCCCCTGCGGTATATCTACTACCCCTGGCATTATTCGTTCGCTCAATCTGGCATGCAATATCGTGGTACCCCGGTCATTGAAGACCCGTACCGTGTCCCAGTCCTTTATGTCCCTCTGAGAGGCGTCTCTGGGATTCATGGTGACTGCCTGTACCTGAAGCTCTCTCAGCCAGGGTACCGTCTCGAAGACACTGTGTGCCCTGCGCTTGGAGTGCGGAGTCAGTAACTGCAACGGGTAACGTTCCCTCAGTGGGTCGTCATGACCTTCAGGCGGGGGAGAATACTTGGGAACGGGCGGAATGTCCGTGCGGTCCCACCTGGCAATCGATTCGGAGAATATCTCTATCTTGCCCGATGGCGTTGGAAACGGGTTGTTCACCGGGTCTCTTACATGCTTCTCAAAGGCAACGTGCGGCTCCGCGAGCGGGACTTTGTATATGCCGCGGTCTTTGAACGTTTCGTAGTCCGGTATGTCACCACCGGACTCGACCATTGACCGTACCCAGTCTTCATCGCCCTTCTCCGAGAAATTGCTGATGCCTAGCCTTTTGGCCAGAGCGCTGAATATCTCGAAATCCGTCCTGGTGTCAGGGAATCTATCGATGACCTTCTTCATGTACACGTATGCTGGCAGGCCGCCGCCCCAGCTAAGATCATTGGACTCGAGAAAAGTGCTAATGGGAAGGACAATGTCAGCGAACCTTGCCGTAGCCGTCATGAACTGCTCGTGGACAACCATGAATTCTACCTTCTTCAAGGCCATTACTGACTTGTTGACGTTGTTCTGCTGTCCTATATAGTTGTGCTTGGTGACATAGAGCAGCTTATAGTCCTGAGGATAGCCTCCTTCCTTGCCCCTGAGAATTGCATCGGTAGCCAGGTGACGGTTCAGCCTGCCGATATTCGTAGCTCCCGGAACAAACCTTTCATAGCTGGACAGACTGCACGGCCGTCTGGCACCAGGAGTCTCACAAGGATTGGCCCCTCCCGCGGGACCTGGTCCTAACCTGAAGGGGAAGTTGGCTGTCATGCCGCTCCAGCTTCTGCCGGGGGCATTGCCGCCGTGGATACCGATGTTTCCCGTTATCGCTGCGAGTGCGATCGCCGCACGATGGTACTGCTCGCCCAAAGCGGTACGGCCGGGCCCGATTCCATCTATCAGTGCTGCTGGCTTTCTTGTGGCGAATTCCCTGGCCAGTGCCGCTATCTTGTCCGCAGGGACTCCTGTAATCGCCTCTGCCCAGGACGGGGCCTTCTCGAAGCCATCCTCCTGCCCCAGCACATATCTCTTGTATTGGTCAAACCCAACAGTGCGTGTATCTATGAAAGACTGGTCCTGCAGTCCTTCAGTGATGATGACGTATGCCATGGCAATGAGCATGGCGGTATCAGTGGAAGGCCTGATAGGAATCCACTGATGGGCGACCGAGGCTGTCGTATCAGTGAACCGGGGGTCAACGGAGGTTATTCTTGCGCCAGCATCCCTAGCCTCTGCCAGGTAATACATTGTTCCGTTATTCTGTGTGGTGACCGCCGGGTCAATACCCCACAAAATGATCGTCCGTGAATTGAGCAGGTCATCCCTGCTGCTGAAGGTGTAGAGGTCTCCGTAAGAGGCCAGCGACGCAAAAAGCCCTCCCTCGTACGAAAAGTATCCCCATATCTGCTGGCACCCGCCTGCCAGGTTCAACAAACGCACAACCAGATTCGCGGAGTTAAATACCCCCAGGTCGCCGCCCGAGGTCAACGCCAGGATCGACCCAGGCCCATGTTCTTTCTGTACCCGCCTTATCTGTTCAGCTATGGTATCGAGGGCGGAATCCCAGGATACTGCCTCGAACTTACCTTCACCACGCTCCCCGATCCTTCGCAGTGGCGACTTCAGCCGTTCCGGATGGTACAGTACTTGACGGTAAGCCCGGTGCAATGGACAAGCCCGAAATACTGGAGGCTCGGATTCGTCGGTTTCGATTGCAGTGATCTTGCCGTCTTTGAGATGCAGCCTGAGAAGACACTTGCCGCCACAGTGTGCGCTGCAACCGGTGTCAACTGTTTGCTCTTCACTGCTTGGTCTTCCGGGACCAGACATCGTCAGCCTTCCCTATTCCGTCGAAAAGATATTGTTGGAATTTGCATGGCTAAAGCAGATAGCCACCATCCACCAATAGGGTATGGCCTGTCACATAGGCCGAGGCATTGGAAGCCAGGAACAGAACAGCGCCAACCATGTCGTCCGTTTCAGCTAACCTGCCCAGTGGGACCTTGGCCTCTTCCTGCTTAAGCAGCGTTCCGTCCTCCCAGAGCGCCCTAGTGAACTCAGTCTTTGTAACCCCGGGCCCTATGGCATTCACCCGGATATTGTGGGCAGCCAGTTCGACAGCGAAGACTTTCGTCATCATAGCCACTCCAGCTTTGGCGATGCAGTAGGCGCCGCGTTCCCTCCTCGCTTTGAAAGCACCGGTGGACGCGATGCTGATGATATTGCCACTCTTCTGTTTCACCATTACTTTCGCTGCGGCCTGTGAACAGAGGAAATACCCTTTAAGGTCGACATTGAGGACGTTGTCCCAATCCCGCTCCTCCATCTCGATCAGAGTCACCCATTTCGTGACTGCCGCACCGTTCAGCAATATGTCGATCGAGCCTAACTCTCTGGCAGCCTGCTTAACAAAATCATCGACTTCGCTTTTCTTGCTGATGTCTGTCTTCACTGCCAGCGACCGCCGTCCGAGCTTCCTGATTTCTTCCGCAGTGCTGGTCAGATCCCCATCGTCGACGGCGTCACAGACGGCAACGTCTGCTCCTGCCTGCGCGAAGGCCAGGGCCAATGTCTTACAGATGCCCCTCCTAGCTCCTGAGACCAGTGCCACTTTGCCCCTGAGAGAAAGGTCCGGTATCGTCATTTCATTCTCCTAACAGTTGTGTTTGTAAGTCAGAGCAGGAAACCGCCGTCGACCAGCACGGTATGCCCGGTCACATAGCGAGATGCGTCAGATGCCAAGAACAAAGCTGTGCCAACCATGTCTTCGGGATCGGCTATCCTTCCCAATGGCGTCTTTCCTTCCTGCACTTTGCGCAGGGCAGGGTCGCCCCATATGGGCCTGGCAAATTCTGTTCTTACCATCGCCGGAGCGAACGCGTTAACCCGGATATTGTGCTGCGCCAGCTCCAGGGCCAGGACCTTGGTGAGCATGACCACCCCTGCCTTGGCAATACCATAAGCACCCCTGTTCGCAAGAGCCTTAAAAGAGGCTGTTGACGCGATGTTCATTATGTTGCCGCGCTTCTGTTTCATCATTATTCTCGCGGCAGCCTGCGAACACAGAAAGTAACCTTTGAGGTCCACGTCTATGAACGCGTCCCAGTCCTCTTCGGACATATCCAGTATCGAGACCCAGCGCGTCACTGCGGCACCATTAAGAAGGATGTCAACTGCACCCAGTTGGTCCGTTGTTGTCTTGACGATGCGTTCCGCATCCGATTTCTTGCTGATGTCTGCCTTGATAGCAACAACTCGCCTGCCCAACCGCTTCGCCGCTTCGGCGACTTCTGTCAGTTCACCTTCGTCGATTATGTCGCATACGGCCACGTCAGCGCCCGCCTCGGCGAAACCGAGGGCAATTGCCCTGCAAATGCCTCGCCTGGCGCCAGTGATAACGGCCACTTTGTTTCTTAAGGCAAGATCAGGGACCGGCATCGCGCACCTCCTGACTGGCTCATTACGGGAGACAAGATTGGGCGACCTGGGACGGGCATAGCCAGTAAATGCAACAAGAGACTGTGAGCGGCGGCAGGAATCTGCCGCCGCTCACATATAAGGGAGGGGCTATTTCTTCACAGCATACTCGCGACTGAGTTTAACTCCTGCTTCCTTGAGAATCGCGGTGTACCGCTGGGCAATGGCAAAACCGGGAAGGCCCTTGTCTTCCATGAGTTTTGCCTGGTCTGCTGCCAGGTCGGGAACCTGGTTGGACCACTTAGTCCTCTCAGCGTCCGGCAGGGGAGTGATAGTAACGCCGGCAGTTTTGAGTATCTGTAAGCTGTCGGTGTAGTCCTTCTTGGCAATGTTCCTAACATATGTCTCAGCATCAGCGGAAACATCGGTGAAGAGCTTCTGAGTAGCAGCATCCAGGGACTTCCACTTGTCCAGGTTCATGACAATGTGTTCCGTGGCATGGGTCAGGGCATCCAGTTCCATATAGTACTTGCCCACCTCATGTATCTTGAAGGCAACTTGCAGATTCAGGGGCAACCAGTTCCCTTCGACCACACCCGTCTGCATTTGTAAGTAACGTTCCTGGGCCGGGGATGAGACTCCTGTTGCACCGGCAGCTTCGATTATTCTTGCGGTCAGGCCGATTGCCGCGATTTTGCGGCCCTTCAAATCGTCCAGCTTGGTTATCGGGAACTTGCTTACTATCCCGTAGAACGGATGGACCGACAATGTCAAGACCTTAACGTTCTGCTTCGTAAAGAGCTCGGTCCCCCATTGAGGGAATTCATTTCGGAGTTTGTGGGCAGCAGGTATCAGGATGTCTGGGTCGCTGGTAGTGAACGGGTAGGCAAAATCCAGGTCGCTCCCTGGGAACAGAGCAGCGCTATAGCTCGGCGACCAGTCGATCAGGTCAACAGCACCTTTGCCAACAAGCCCAAGCATTTCTCCGACCGGTGCGAGGGCGGCGCCATATGTCGAATCAAAGGTGATACTGCCTCCGCTGCGCTTCGTAATCTCTTCCGTGAAGTACTTGGACTCCAGCGCCTGCAGCGTGGTCGCCGCGAAGGCACTTGCCAGCGATAGTTTCATTTTGGGATAGGACACGGCGGCAGTGGTAGCAGCGGGCTTTGTGGTCGTCGTCGGAGCAGCCTTCTTGCAGGCCCCGGCCAGTGACAGAACCAGGACAAGTATACCGGCAAGCATTAGTATTCTTTTCATCGTTGTTTCTCCTCCACTCGAAAAATAATCTGAAGCCTGATGAGATGGCCATCGACCGGATAACCATTCACATGATTAGTTCGCCTCCTTTCGCACACGAGACAGGAACACACCCTATTTTTGCATCAGCTTTACCAGGAAGAGAGCGATATCAGGTTCGATGATAATTATCCCCTCGATCAATACCAGGACAATGATAAACGGAATGCACCCTTTGTACACGGTCACCAGGGAAACATCCTTCAGTATTCCCCTGGTCACAAACGCGATCAGCCCGACCGGAGGCGCTATGAGACCGATTTGCCATGCCACGATGACGAGTACGCCGAAATATATGGGATCGATGCCAAGCGCATTCACCGCGGGCATATAGAAAGGTATGGTGAGGAGCATCATGCTTATCTCCTCCATCATCGCTCCCAATACAAGATATAGTGCAAGCACCACTATCAAGAACAAGGCAGGGGATACCCCTATGCTTATTACCCACGCACTCAGCAAGGCCGAAAGACGGCTCAAGCCGATAAACGTGTTGAAGACCATCACCCCAATAATGATCATGAAAACGACGCCGGTCAGTTGTATGGTGCCGATGAGCGAATTCAGGAACCCTTGCTTGTTCAGCCTCTTGATCAGGAGAAAGAGGACTATCGAGCCTACAACCCCGACTGCCCCTGCTTCCGTAGGCGTGAATACGCCGCCGTAGAGACCGCCGAACACGAAAAGGAAAATAATGATAACCGGAGTGACTCCCTTCAGTCCTTTGATCTTTTCGATGAACGGAGTACTTTCAGCGGCCATTGGGGCATCGTTTGGCCTCCACTTTGCCCAGATGAAAATGAAGAGCCCGAACAGTATGACCTCCAGAAACCCGGGGATAAAGCCAGCGATGAACATCTTTCCCACAGAAACGTTCGCCGCAATGGCGAATATTATCATCGGGATACTTGGAGGGATCATGATATCCATCGTCGAACCTGCCGCGATAACGCCGGAACTCAGGGTCGGGCTATACTTGTAGCGTTTCATTTCGGGGTAGCAGATCGTGCCGATGGTAGCGGCGGCCGCGACGGCGCTTCCGCTGATCCCGCTGAACAGGGCAGTAGCAACAAGCGTCGCCATGGCCAGGCCCCCGGGCAACCGGCCAAGCCATTTGTAAGCTGTCCCATAGAGGTCTTTCGCTGTGCCTGTCTCGGCGATCAGCAGCCCCATGAGAATAAACATGGGCAATGAGGAAAAGGAATACTCGGTTGCCCAGCCGAAGGGGATGCTGGCATACAGGCTCATTCCGGCTTTCATGTTCAGGAGAACCACCGTGCCAAGACCTCCGACTATCGCGAAGACGAAGGCCAGAGGGATGCGCAGGAACATGAGCGCCATGAAGGTAATCATACCGATGACGCCAATCATTTCATGCGACATTATTCTCTCTCTCCTGGATGACCGGGGCACACGCTGAATGTTCAGTCAGACGTTGAACGTCGACGGATCAATCGGACCAGAATTCGAAGCATGGCAACCAAGCACAAAGCAAAACCAAGGACCAAGATTAGCCGGAAAGGATAAACAGGGGCCCGCAGCATATCAGTATATTCGCCAGCCCGTGCATAATGCATGAAATCAGAGAAACCCTGCCATATCAGCAAAGAAAGAGCGACAATGCCAGTAACCACGGCGGCGATATCCAGGATGCGCCGCCAGAGAGGCGCCATCTTTTCATAGAGCGCATCGACCGAAATGTGTTCTTCCTTTGCCGTTGCGGCGACGAGTGCGGCGGCAACGACAACGGAAAGTATCAATCCGCTAAGTTCGAACGTGCCTCTGATCGGGGAATTGAAGAAATACCTCATGACAACGTCTGCAACAGTAAAAAGCGCCAGTCCCATGAGAACCGCAGCCCCAGCATAGGTTGCAATACCGAACAGCCTATTCATCTACTGGTCCCACCCTTCCCACCGTTCCACAACGGGTAGAGGTCCACAGGCTCGGAAGTAACGGTTACTATTACTTAACCGACGTTAACATAACAGCCATTTCTTGTCAAAGGATAACGGGCGCCCCGCGTACAGACAAACTGGACACCCACCGTCCTGTCACTTCATAAGACAGGCTTTCCGTTATTCCAACCCCGTTATTCCAACCCCTTGACAACTAACAAGAACGAGTGCTATAGTCGGCCAGAATTATAAACGACCGACTAATTTTTAGTCAATAGGTAAAAAAAGCGACTGTGTCGCCGGCAAGGAAGGGAAAGAGGATGCATAAGTTACTGTCAGTACTGCAAAGACGCGGTGATTTGACCCGTCAGGAGTTCCTCAAATACTGGAAGGAAAAGCACGGGCCGCTGGCCATGAAAATAGTCCCCGGCCTGAGGAGATACGCCCAAAATCATCCGGCTGATGTGCCCGGAGTGGAGAGCGATATCGATGGCATCGCTGAGCTCTGGTTCGATGACTTGCAGGCCGTGCGGAACTATTGGGCCTGGAGGCAGTCAGATGCAGCCAAGCCCCTTATCGAAGACGAAAAGAAGTTCAGCGAACGGTCAAAGGTATGGGTTAAGCTTTTTGCCGAAGAGCACGTGTTGAAGGAGAAATAGACTGGCCATCGAAGGCCAGGTGACGAAATCGAGGACCGATTGGTGCAACGCCAAGGAAAGGGAAAGGAGCAGGAAATGCTGAAGAATCGCCAGGGATTGATGTTTGGGCCGATGATGAACGACACCCAGGAGGGCATCAACTTCGACCGGATGCGCAAGGACCGCGCTGCCAAGGCCCGGAAAGAAATGAACAAGGTTGGCATCGCTAACATGCTGGTCACCGGCGCGGGCAACGTTCGCTATCTGACCAGTTACATATGGATGGAATTCCAGCCTGATCTTTCCTACACACTGTTCTTCGGAGACCATCCCGATGGCTGCATCGTCTATGCTCATGCCGGCGCTCACCAGCAAATGCCTGACCAGGTTCCCTGGGTCAAAGAGTGGCGGCCGGCCCGTGCATGGCTGAGCGGAACACCAGGCGCGGCCGCAACCGCTGACGAGGCCAAGCTCTTCGCCACTGAAATCAAGGAAGAACTGAAGAAGCGCGGGCAAGTCAAGGAGAAGCTTGGTATAGTGGGATTTGACGAGATTGCCAGGGACGCCCTCAGAGCTGAGGGACTCAAGTTAGTAGAAGCATGGCCGGTCCTGCTTGAAGCATCGAAGTGCAAGACCATCGACGAAATCAACTGTCTTCACATGACTGGCACCCTGTGTTCTGCGGGATGGCAGAAGTTCAAGGAGATAGCCAGGCCGGGTATCAGCACGGGATGGGCGCACCGCCAGGTGTCGGAACATATGTATTCACTTGGCGCAGAATACGTTGGCGGCGTCGTCTTTTCAGGTCCGGCAACGTTCCCGCGCGATCTGCCTCTCCTCGGCAGGGTAATGGAGTACGGGGACATGGTGACCTATCCTCTGTGCGCTACGCGTTTCATGGGATACACCTCGTGCACATACAGGTGCTTTAAGATTGGCCAGAAGCCAAACGAAAAAGAAAAGGAATGGTACAGAATCATGCTGGAGACGCTGGAGAACGCGATCGATGCCAGCAGGATCGGGAATACAACTGCCGATGCGGCGAAGTTCTTTCCAAAGGCGTCACACTGGGGATGGAAGGACGAGGTTGAGTTGCTGACCGTTGAGATCGGACATGGTATCGGCATAACCCGCGTCGGGGCATCAACCGTCTCATATAACATGCCCATCATCAATAACCAATGGTCGCCGAAGCATCCACAGCCTTTTGAAGAAGGAATGGTGATTTCTTACGAATCTCTCCAGGGGGAGTGGAGGGTTGGTGGAGCCCGCATTGAGCTCATGGCTGTAGTTACCAAGGATGGCCCGGAGATTCTCGATTCCTTCCCCAGGGACGAGATTTGCATAACAGGCTAGCGTGACCTCTGCGCAGGAGGCCACCGGGATGGCCTCCTGCTTTTTCTTAACGATCTGTTCCTCCAGCTCCATGCGAGGAGCCAACGGAGAGCGTTGATTCAGACAGGGCAGTCCCCACCCAATTTCAGGCTAAGATGGGCGATTCTTGGCGTCATGTGGACAGCCGCGTTGGTGGTATTCTTCAACCGCCTCAGCATTGGACCTCTTGCCCCATTCCTCAAAAGTGATCTTGCCATAACCAACGTCCAAGTTGGCATGGCTATTTCAGCGGCGTCCCTTGGCTGGACATTAAGCGTTTTCCCCGCCGGACTACTTGTGAGCCGCACTGGACCCGCGCAAGCCTGTCTTTGTGGGCCAGATAATGAGCGGCATGGCGATGCTAGCACTCTTCTTCTTTCCCTCGTATGCTGTGCTCCTACCCATGATGTTCCTCTCCGGCCTTGGCGGAGGCATTCTGATGCCTGGGGTCACGGAAGGCGCATTGGCCTGGTTCGGCCCGAAGGAAAAGGCGACCGCATTGGGACTGATGCAGACCCCTGTTGCCGCTGGAGGGATGATCACGGCAGCGACTCTCCCACTAATCGCCTTGAGTATCAATTGGCGCTATAGTTTCTTGTTCCTGGGGATCATCACTCTGACAATCGGAATAGCGGCCACCAAGATATACAGGAAACCACCTGCCCTGCCGCACGAGGCAAAGCAATCAACTGTCCAGCCGGAAAAAGCCGAGCCCCTCATGCGGTTCCTGAAGAATCGTAATGTCTGGTTAGTAGGCATGGCAGGGTTCTTCCTCTGTTGGATCGAGTTGGCCATAATTGCCTATTTGATACTGTACCTGAGGGATGAATTCCTGTTGCCCGTAGTGGTAGCCGGACTCGTCCTGGCCATTGTCCAGTTATCGGGTGTTGTTGGACGCCCTGGTTTCGGTTTCTTGAGCGATCGACTGATGAACGGGCGCAGAAGAGGACTTTTCATCGTTGTTTCTGTGTTGGCCACTGCCATGTGCGTTCTAATCGCTTTGTTCGGCATCCACCTCTCGTGGCTGATTTATCCCATTCTGGTCATCCTTGGCCTGTCGTCCTTTGGTTTTGGAGGACTCTGGCTGGCGATGCTTTCTGAACATGTGGGACAGGGTTCTGTCGGCAAGGCGACAGGATTCGGAGTCGCCATCGCCACGGCAGGAGCAGTTATCGGTCCGATTATCTTTGGCATGATACTTGATCAATCCGGTTCCTATCGCACGGCCTGGTTTTCCCTGGCTCTCACCGGAGTTCTCGGAGTGGTCTCACTTATTCTGGCCAGGGAAAGGAAACCGACCGGTCAGGGCTGGTCAGAGGTATAAGAAAGGTACCACATGAAAACATTACGGACAGTCTGCCAGGCTTGCCATTGTGAATGCGGGGTACTGGTGACTGTTGAGCGTGGACGGGCCTTGAATATCCAGGGCGATCCCGACCATCCCATGAACAGAGGAGCGACCTGCATAAAGGGCAGGTCATACCTGGAGACTCAATACCACCCCGACCGCCTCAAGTACCCTCTGAAGCGCGCCGGACCACGAGGCGAAGGAAAATGGGAGCAAGTGTCCTGGGAAAAGGCTCTGACAGAAATAGCTGCAAAGCTGACGAGCCTCAAGGATAGCTTCGGACCCGAGTCTTTTGCCTCTATCCACGGAACGGGACCTCGTTCATCTTTCGTGGCCACCCATCTGATGGCCAGCGCGCTGCGAAGCCCGAACGTGGTGAGTGTGGACTGCCACATTTGTTACGAACCGTCAGTGATTGCTGAAAAGGCGACCATGGGCGAGTCGGTAATGATCGAGCACGGTCCAGATTACCCGTCCGCCAATTGTATCGTGCTCTGGGGCGGCAACCCCGAGACATCCCATCCCCCGCTGGGGACTCAGGTGCTGCTGGCAAAGAAGCAGAGAAGCGCGAAGCTCATCGTAATCGACCCGAGACGGACACACCTCGCCTCTCTGGCAGACCTCTGGCTTCAAGTGAGGCCCGGGACTGACGGCGCCCTGGCGCTTGGGATGATAAACACCGTTATCTCTGAAAACCTGTATGACGCAGAATTCGTAGAACGCTGGTGCCTCGGTTTCGAACAACTCAAAAGACGGGCCATGGATTTCACTCTTCAAAAGGTATCCGAGATCACCTGGGTCCCCGCAGACAAGATACGGGAGGCCGCCCGGATGTACGCCACGACAAAACCGGCCGTACTTCATCATCGGGTCGCCGTAGAGCATAACATCAATTCCACCCAGACCTGCAGGGCGTTGAGCATCCTCCTGGCGCTCACGGGCAACATCGACATAGAGGGTGGCAACCTTTTGCGCATGCAGGTCCCCGGGTACATCGGCCGAGGGGCACTGTATGGGAACGACAGAAGTTACCGCATGGACGCGGCCTCTGAACAGCATCGGATCGGAGCATCCGATTACCCCTTGGTCTCTGGCCTGGATGCCCTTGGCTTTCCCTTCGTGGTTTCGCCGCTCTGGATAGATACCCTCTCCACAGGGCAGCCGTACCCCATCAAGTCAATGTACTGCGCCGGCGGGAATCCGGTCGTGAACTGTCAGGACACCAAACGCGTCTGGGCATTGCTGCGGAAACTGGACCTATTTGTTGTGGCCGACTTCTTCATGACTCCAACCGCAGAGCTTGCCGACTATGTATTGCCTGTCAAGACCTGGCTGGAACGGGATGAATGTTGCGACCTGATCTACAACAACTACATCGCGGCCAGGCAGAAAGTCGTGGACACATCCTTCGCGGCTCTGGACGACTTGGAGATCGCGATTGGTCTCGTCCGGAAGCTGCCATGGGCAGACAGGTTGTTCCTCCCCTGGGAAAGCGTCGCCGAACACAACGATTGGGCAGTGAAAGGCACCGGCCTCAGCTTCGCCCAATTCAGTCAAACGGGCTACTTGTCCGAGCCGATGCAATACAAAAAATACGAACGTAGAGCGTTCCAGACTCCCTCGGGCAAGGTCGAACTCTACTCCAGCATATTCGAAAAACACGGCTATGACCCGCTGCCTTCCTACCGGGAGCCTGCACGGAGTCCCGCGTCTACGCCAGAGTTGGCAAAGGAGTACCCGCTTGTTCTCACCACTGGAGCCCGGCACATCGAATACTTTCATTCGGAAGGCCGCCAGATTCCCAGCTTGCGCAAATCAGTCCCCGACCCTGAGTTGGAGGTCCATCCTGAAACTGCTGCCTGCTGCGGCATAATGGAGAACGACTGGGTCTGGGTGGAAACGCCGGAAGCAAGGGGTCAGAAGGTCAAATTGAAGGCGGTTCTGACTGACGACATCGATCGGCGTGTTGTCCACGCCAGACATGCATGGTGGTTCCCGGAAACGCCCGGGCCGGAACACGGTTGCTTCGATTCGAACATCAGCGTACTCCTGTCCAACGAGCCCCGTGAAGAGATATGCTGCTCAGTGGCAACCAGAGGGACGCTTTGCCGGATCTACAAATAAACCGGGTCAGTCGGGGAAAACCCGATCTGGCACAGATTTTCCTTCAGGGTCTATCCAGATAACTTCGAGCACAGTGTGCAACACACTTGCTGCGTCGAAGTAGGCGAAAGAACAAAATGCGTTGCGCCCGCTCATTGTGCAGGGGAATCCGCCTGATTCCAGCTTTCGGACCATCGTGTTGAATTCATCGCGGCTGGCCGCCAGTTGCCGGCCAATATGCTGGACCCCCTCGCCGTACCTGTCCAGAAAATCAGTATAGATGCTGGGACCACCAAGCGGCTCGATCAGTTCGATCTCAAAACCGCTGCCGAGTTTGTTCTGGTGCTTGGCCACCTTGTACCCGAACCTGCCTGGCTTCCCGAGATACCTGGTGTCGTAAAGCCGTTCGGGCCCGTTGATAACGACATTCCACGGCCCTATGCCAAACGTTTCCCAGAGTCCGCGCATGGCGCGGTCCAGGTCCCGGACCACGATGCCAACCTGCTGCAGGTCTGTGATTTTGAGGATTGGCTGATTCGACAAGGCTTCCTCCCCTGCAGGCTCTCGCTACAAACGGTATTCTGGCGCGCGCTGTATCAACTCCACCATGACTCCGCCCATGCCGCCGACGTCAAAGTATGCCGCCCCGTCGCCATTGCGGAAACGGCTTCGGTAGGCGAGGCGGTATCCCTGTTTCACCATCCTCTCCTCTTCCCGGTTGATATCATCCACGAAGAAGCCAAAGTGCTGCACCCCTTCTCCGTGTTTATCGAGGAACTCTTGCCAAGGTGAATTTCCCGCTGTCGGCTGAATCACCTCCAATTCGATGGCTCCCCATTTTGCCATCATTATTTTAGCCCTGATGCTGTCTGGGGGCACAATAGTCCCATTCACCCGTTTCTCAACTATGGCGGTATTCCCGAAAGCACTGAACGGACCTAACCCCAGCGAACGGTATGTTTCCATCGCTTTGTCGATGTCCCTGACCACCATTCCTACCTGGTCGAACCGGGTGAAAGGCGTCTGAACTGCAGTCATTGGCTTCCAACCTCCCGCGCCTGTCGGCGCTCACGGGCTACTTCATGTTCTAGATGATGTTCTGCGATGCTAAGCTGCCGATTTCTTCCCAAGTATACCCGCAGACATTCACCAGAATATCGCTCAAATCCGTTCCCAGGCCCGGAGCGCCCCTTCCGGGCGAGGGTACATCCTCCAATGTGAAAGGAGACCTGACCATCCATAGCCCATCGTCGAATTGCGTCATGAACCGGTTTGCCTTGACCTGCGGGTCGTTCAGCAGGTCCGCCGTGTCCTGGACCAGCGAGAAACAGGAGTTTATGCCGTCAAGAAGCCCGGCCCAATGGGCGAAAGGCTGAGATGCAAAAACAATCTCCAGTTTCTTGATAAGGTCTTCGTTGTTTTCTTTCCGCAGAGGTTCGGTGCGGTACCTGGGGTCGTTCGTCCATTCGGTGCGCCCTAATGCCTTGCAGAAGTCAGGCCATATCTTATCTGTGACATACTCGCCGATGGCGAGCCATTTTCCATCCTTCGTGCGATAGAAATTGAACAGAGGGTTCCATTGTTTATTGCGGTTGAACGGGGGAAAGTCGTACCCGAGGTTGGCCCGCAGCATCAGGTTGAAGTATTGCACCCACATCATCGACTGCAACTGTGAGGCCGTCACCTTCACGCTGACCCCGTGCCGGTCCCTGTTCAACAGTGCTGTGACAATTGCGAATGCCAGCATCGTGGCGGTAAGCACATCAGACATCGCCCCCACAGGGTAGGTGGGCGAGCCATCGGGCTGCGGCGTGTTCATCAGGAATCCTGACCGTGCCATTCCAGTGGTATCCTGACCCCGTGACTGCGCATCCGGCCCCTTGAACCCAAACGTATTGCCATGCGCGTATATGATCCTCGGGTTGATACCTTTTATGGTCTCATAGTCGGCGCCAAAATCGTGCAGGCTTTTCTCGGTAAGATTGCTCAGGAAAACGTCCGATGCCTTTACCAGCCGGCGCAGGACTTCGCGGCTCTTCTCATGGCGCAGGTCCAGGGTAATGCTTTTCTTGTTGCGGTTGGGTGCCCGATACATCACGCTTTCGCCGTTTGGCAGCATTATGCTCCGGCCCTGCATGCTCTTAGCGCCACGGCCCATAGTCCCGCTTACCGGTTTTTCCAGATTGATCACTTCGGCGCCAAGGTCAGCCAGGATCATGCCTGCCATCGGACCCTGTATCCAGATGCTCATCTCGATGACCCTGATACCGGAAAGCGGAAGAATCGGCGCATCGCTCGTCATTGGGATACTCCCTTGAAAGGCTTCATTTGGCCTGGGGCGTTTCCTTGCGCGAAGGCTCCTGCAACAAATACACGCTGGTCCCGCCGTCGACCACCAATACCTGGCCAGTCATATACCTGGACTCGTCGGAGGCGAGGAACAACACCACGTCAGCTATCTCTTCGGGACTGCCCATCCTGCCCATGGGAATCCGGTCTATACAGCGTTGTATCACCTTTGGAGAGAAACCCCTCATCAGGTCAGTATCGATGGTAAAAGGAGCGATTGCATTCACGGTTATGCCGAATTTGACCAACTCCAGAGCCGCGCCATGCGTCATCCCTTCGATGCCGCCCTTGGACGCCAGGTAGTTCATGCCGCCGATCTGCCCCTGGGCGGCCAGTGAGGAAACATTGACGATCCGCCCGTATTTCTGCTTGATCATGTGTTTCGCCGCGGCCTGCGTGCACATGAAGGTGCCCTTCAAGTTCACGCTGATTACCTTATCGAATTGGTCCTCTGTCATATCCTGAAGGAAATTGTCCAGGTGAATGCCTGCATTATTGATCAGTATATCCAGCCTGCCGTAGGCATCGATGGCCCCTTGCACCAGCTCTTGCGCCTGCCTGGGGACGCCTATATCTTTCACCAGCGCCACAACTTCCCCCCCGCGGGCCTTTATTTCGTCCACGGTGGCCTTCGCCGTGCTATCATGGACCGAATTGACCACCACTTTCGCGCCTTCCCTGGCGAACAGGATAGCCACGGCCCTTCCCAGCCCCCTTCCGGACCCCGTGACAAGTGCAACTTTATGGTCCAGTCTCATCTTTTCCTCCTCAAGTTTCTCCTATCCTTCTCCCATCAAGGGAGGGGGACGTCCATTTCTCTCCCTTTGCGGACGAGAACAAAAGAGAGGACCTCCCCTCAGTGGCTGATGCCCTCTCCGAAGCCCCGCATTATGCAGAGGCCTTTCGGACGGCCTTGCCCGCAAAATGCTGCTGTATGAATGCCACTATCTCACGCGTCGGTGTTCCTGGTCCCCAGATGCGGGAGATCCCCTGACTTATCAACGACGGATAGTCCGTCTCGTCGATTATCCCCCCGCAGACCAGGAGCACATCCCCTTTGCCTTCCTGGCGGAGTTGTTTGATGCATTCCGGCAGCAGGTACATGTAGTTCCCTATGAGCATGCTGATACCCACGACATCCACGTCCTCCTGGGCGGCTGTCCTCGCCAGTTCCTTCGGGCCGATATCCCCGCCAATCAGCACCACCTCCATGCCTGCATCTCTCAAAGCCCGGGAAACCAGCAATGCTCCAAAGTAGTGCTCGTCAAGACCGACCTTGGCAATCAAGACCTTTGGCTGCATGGAATCCTGCTCGACCTCTTCATTTCGAAATTCAGAATACGAAGCCGCGTTTCGCCTCGCCGTAGTGTTTTCCCAGTATTGCCCCCGTCTCGCCAACTGTTGCACCGGCTTTGACGGCTTCGATGAGACAAGGCATTACGTTGGCATCAGTACTGATCACCCTGTCCAGCCCGGAAAGTGCTTCGCTTACCCGCTGAGAGTCCCTCTTGTTCTTGAATTCGGCCAGCTTCGCCTTCTGGGCCTTCTCGTATTCAGGGTTTGGTGCGAATAGCCTGGGTCTGGCCAATTCCTCTTCCCGTTCCATCTTGTTGACTCCGACAACCACTCGCTCGCCGGTTTCAACTTCCATCAGGCGTTTCATGGCCTGCTGCGAGCCGACCAGGTCCTTCTGGAAGAACCCCTTGTCAACTGCTTCCGCGACACCACCCTTTTCGCCAATCTTAAGCATCCATTCCTGGATCTTGTCCCTCATGGTCTTGGTTATGCTCTCAATCATATACGAACCGCCCATCGGGTCTATCGTGTCGGTTATCCCGGTCTCATGGGCGATGATGTTCTGGATGCACAGTGAGGTATACTGCGCTTCCTCAGTGGGCAGGGCCAGTGCCTCGTCGTAGGCCATGGTGGCGATGGACTGGCAACCCCCTAGCACCGCGGCCAGAGTCTGGAGGGTGATCCGGGTGATATTGTTAAGGGCGTGCTGCCTGGTGAAGAAAGTGCCGATATTCAGAGTCCCGATGCGCAGTTGATATGAGCGTTGGTCGCTGGCATGGAACTCCTCCTTCATCATCGAGGCCCACAGATAACGGCATGCCCTGAACTTGGCTACCTCCTGGAACAGGTAATTATGATTGGTGGCCATGAAAAACCCGAACCGGGGGGCTATCTGGTCGACGTTCAACCCTCTCGATACGAGACCTTTCAGGTATTCCCTGGCATTCGAAAGCACTATGGCCGCTTCCATGTCCGGCGATATCTGGTATTCCCTGATGGCATGGCCGTTCACGGTTACTGGAGTCCATTGCGGTATGTTGCGGATGGCGTATTCCATGACGTCCAGGGCAAGTTTCAACGCTGGACGCATGGGGAACACGCGGTACCCGCCGCACCCCACTCCCTCATACTCTCTCAGGGGATCATTTTGTATGTCGCCCTTCAGGTCGGCAAGGGCGATGCCCCTTTTCTCCGCGGCAGCAACATACATGGCCATGATGATCGGGGCATTTGCCTGCGCAATCAGGGTCACTCGTGCCTTGTCCAGGGGAATGTCCTCGAACAGGTCTTCCATGTCCTGCAGAGTTGAGATAGACACACCGGTGAATCCGACCTGCCCTGTGGCAATCTCGTGGTCGCAGTCCACCCAGCGGTGGGTAGGAGCATCAAGGATAATGTTCAGGCCCGTCTCGCCGGAGCGCATGAGGAACTTCAGGCGCTCGTTTGTTTCGCTGCCCCCTCCGAATCCGGTGTTCTGGCGCATCGTCCAGAGACGGCTGATATATCCGGTGTTGCGGCTGCCGCGGACATAGGGGTACTCACCCGGCAGGCCGATGTCGTCGGCGTAGTCCAGGCCGCTGACGTCCAGGGGGGTGTAGACCGCTTTGACAGGGATGCCGGCGTCGGTGACAGCTTCATCCTTGAGCTGACCGTTCTGCCTCATGGAATCAAGCCTGGCGTTCCATTCCTCTACCTTTTTTGAGAGATCATCAGCCAATTAGCCACACTCCAGACACGAACGCTGTGGTCGCCTTCATCCAGGCATAGTACCCTGTCCAAATCGGAGGGACGCGCAGAGTTTACCCTGAGCCTTACCGAAGGGTCGCGGACGCCTATTGCTTCAAGATGGTCACCGCGCAGTTGCCGCCCGCGCCGATAACGTGACCCAGGGCGATCTTCGCCCCATCCACCTGACGCTTCCCTGCTTGACCCCGTAATTGCCAGACAAGCTCCACAAGCTGACCCACATGGGAGGCGCCTATTGGCTCGCCCTTGCTTATCAGGCCGCCGCTCACATTAACCGGCAGTCTGCCGCCCAACTGGGTCGCTTCCTCGTCGATCAAACGTCCACTCTCCCCCAGCTTGCACAGTCCCAACTCTTCGTAAATCTGGAGCTCGCAGAAAGCGTCCGTGTCCTGTACCTCGAGCAGGTCCAGGTCTCCGGGCCCCACACCGGCGGCTTCGTAGGCCTTTTCCCCTGCAAGCTGAGTCGGACCGGCATTGCTTATCCTCGCACTCATGCTGGAGGCGGGGACACGAAAATCTGAGGAATAGAGAGCGATAGTGTGGGTGCAGGCGGCAATGACCACCGGTCTGGCCGTGTACTGCTTCGCCTTCTCCTTGGAGCAGACCACCAGCGCCGCAGCCCCTTCATTCGGCGCACAGATCTCCAGCAGGCGTATGGGATCGCAGATAAGATTGGACCCGAGTATCTCCTCCATGGTGAACGCTTTCTGATACATCGCGTACGGGTTATGCACGCTGTGCTTATGGTTCTTGTAGGCCACCTTCGCTATCTGCGACTCGGTAGTCCCATACTCCTCCATGTGACGGCGCGCCGTCATCGCCCAGTAGCTCGGGTTGGTGCTCATTCCCATGAGGACCTGCCACTTTTCATACAGCATCAGCGGGTCCATGAACCCCCGGGGCATCTTCTCCACACCAAGCACGAGGACGGTGTCATAGGCCCCAGATTGTATGGCAAGAACGGCCTGGCGTAACGCCACGCCGCCGCTGGCGCAGGCAGCTTCAACATCGGCGATGGGGATTCCCGTCGCCCCCAGTCCCTTGAGTATCCTCGCGCCGGACGTCGCCGGCAGGTACATTCTGGACGTGTAGGCAGCCTGGATATCCTTCCAGTTCATTCCTGCGTCAACCAGAGCATTCCTGGCTGCTTCCTGTCCGATGGAAACATAGGGCTCGTCGAAGCGGCCGAACTTATGCATCCCTACGCCCAGTATGACGATTTCCTTTGCCATCTGCCTACTCCTGCCGCCGGAAACGGAATGCAATTACATCGTCACCCTTTTCATCGGTGAACAGCTTATACACATCCAGATCGACAGCCATGCCGATCTTTATCTGGTCGACAGGAGAGTCGATCGGCGAGAGTACCCGTATGCCTTCAGGAAGCTCGACAAGCCCCACTCCAAAGGGCACGAAAGGCTCGGGGCCCTTGTAGTCGCCCGGGGGGCGGTGCCTGATGATCGTGTAAGTCCACACCCTGCCGCGCCTGCTCAGCTTGATTTCGTGGACCGCCTGGCCAATACAATTGGGACAGCTTGCCACTTTTCCCAGCGAGACCTCGCCGCAAGTATCGCACTCGGTGCCCGCCAGCCGCACCTCGCTCAGCGGGCTGAGGGGCCGGGTAAACAGGTCTTCGCGGACAGGGAGCATCTGTGCTTTTGCGCCGGCATTTTCAGTTGCCATCTCTTCTACACCCTTCTTGTTGGCACACCCTCGCCTCCGTATCAGGGTACGGGGCAGGCTCTGACCCTTTCCCTGGAGGACGAGGGGAGCGTGCTAGTGTTATGCCTCAGCAACACCTTGACATTGTGGTCATTCCGGATTTGATCTGGAATCCAGGCTCCTGGGTCTGGATTCCCGCTTTCGCTGGAACGACAACACGGTGGCCGGTGTCTTGTCAAGAGATCAATGAGACACCACGCCAGCTAATCTCCCCTTGCGGGGAAGTACCAAGGCAGTACCGACTGATCGCCTCCAGCTAATTCCTCGCCTTTAAGGGTGAGGAAGGCAGAACAAGCTGCCTCCGAGACTATCCCCTACACCCTGAATTTGCCGAAGTCGGGCTTCCGCTTTTCTTCGAAGGCCTTCCGGCCTTCCACTGCTTCTTCGCTCTGATAGTACAGCCACAGGTGGTGAAAGTAACTCCTGTCCAGTCCCGAAAGCTGCGCCGTGACCGCGGTCATGGACGCCTTGAGGAACTTCAAGGCCGTCGGGCTCTTCTCAAGCAGTTCCTTGCACCAGGCCTCAGTTTCAGCCTCTAGCTGGGCGTCCGGCACCACTTTGTTCACCAGGCCCATCTGTAGTGCCTCGGCTGCTTTGTATGGGCGGCACATATACCATATTTCCCGCGCCCTCTTCTCACCAACGGCGCTGACCAACTGGATCGCTCCAAACCCCGCGTCGTAGCTCCCCACCTTCGGTCCAACCTGCTGGAATACGGCGTTCTCCGATGCAATGGTCAAGTCGCACAGGGTTGCCAGCACGTTGCCGCCGCCAATGGCAAAGCCACGTACCGAGGCGATCACCGGCTTCGGCACCTGCCTGATGAGGCCGTGCAGTTTTTCGATCCACACCAGCAAATCGGGATTGTAGCCCGCGCCGCTCGGGCCGACATCTTTCGCGTCGCCCCCGGTGCAAAACGCCTTCGTGCCCGACGCGTTCAGAACAATGACCCCGATCTTCGGATCACTGCCGGCATCCTCGAAGGCCTGCGCCATCTCCCTGGCGGTAATCGCCCGGAAACAGTTGTACTTTTCGGGCCTGTTTATCGTTACCCTGGCGATTCCATCCTTCTTTTCGAAGAGGATGTCCTGCAAGCTAGTTTCTGCCACTTTGACCCTCCTGTTTCACTGGATGGCTCAGCCTGTCAGCTATTTGACAGCTACCTTCACTCTGGCCCTTGACCGCGCCATCTTCGGCGCCTTGGGGGTTGCGGCTCGTTTCTTCAGTTCAACCGCGCAGGAGACGCCCTCCTGATGCCTGAGCGCTCCCATTATGAAGTCAAAAGCGCAGTTCGTTATTTCTTCCGCCGATTTCCTTCCACGGGGTTTGTACCATCTTATAATGGAATTCAACATCCCCAGGCTCAGCATCGTAGCCAGCACAGGGTCCCTGCCATCTCCGTTTGCGGCGATGATCTCGGCGATGATCTTTCTGTAGATCAATTCGTACTGGTCGCGCATTTCGACGAATGCACGCAACGACCTGGGGGCCATGTTCCTGCTCTCAAGCTGTCCAATGCCTGCCAGACCGGGAGTATTCACCTGCCACCTGATGTGGCCCTGAATAAGCCGCCTCAGTTTCTCATCCGGCGGAGCCCCTGACTCTGCTATGGGCCTGGCCATGTCGAGCAGGTCATCCATCGACCTCTTCGAGATATCGAAGAGCATCTGGTTCTTGTTCTTGAAATAGTAGTAGATGCTGGCCTTGTTTACGTCTGCCGCCTCGGCGATATCCTCAATACTCGTTGCAGTGTATCCTTTCCTGAAAAAGAGTTGCCCTGCAGCAAGCAGGATGTTTTCAGTCTGACGTAACCGTATCCTGCTGGTAAGACGGGATTTCCTGTTCTTCACTGAGGCTCCAATGCCAGAGACCGCGAAGTCCCTTTTTCCTGATATTGTATGGACTTTGTCAACCGGGATGCAACATATCCTTGACAAAGGTGGATGCCGATGATATGCTCGGGGAAAATTATAACGACCGGTTAATTTTTAGTCAAGATGCTGAATCTTCGCATGTCAATGCCCTGATGGCGGATAACGAACTGGATTTCTCCCTGACCTCGGAACAGGAAGAGTTCCGCAAAGAGGTCCTGCGTTTTGTTGCGGAGGAGCCACCCTCAAGTTTTCCCACACAGACAGAGAATGAATGCTTTGGGTTCGGATGCTGGTCCTACGAGTTCACCAGAAGGGTCGGCCAGAAAGGCTGGATAGGCACGACCTTCCCCAGAGAGTACGGCGGCCTTGGGCTGAGCCCGGTCCACCAGTTCATTCTCAACGAGGAAATGGCCTACCACAAAGCACCCTGGGCAGGGCATTTCTTCGCGTACACTGTTGGCCAGGCTCTGACGAAGAAGGGGACTGAAGCCCAGAAACGCGCCTTCTTGCCCCGGCTGGCCAGCGGGGAGGTCCAGTTCTGGCAGGCCCTCAGCGAGCCTGACGCCGGGTCCGACCTGCTCAACTGCAAAACAAGGGCAGTGGCAAAGGGCGACCGGTACTTAATCACCGGACAGAAGACCTGGGGTAGCCGTGCGCACCGGGCAAACCATGCATGGCTGCTGGCGAGCACCAGGCCTGAGTTGCACCAGAAGGGTCTGAGCATGTTCCTTCTGGACATGAAAACTCCGGGCATTACCCTCCGTCCTATCATCAATCTGGCCGGCGATGCCTCGTTTTACGAATTGTACCTCGATTCGGTCGAAGTCCCCAGGGAAAACCTGATCGGCGGCGAGAACTCGGCCCTCCAGATAGTCATCCCCTCCCTCGAGGCCGACAGGTTCTGGGCCCGCTCAGCCAGGATAGCGTATTGCCGCAGGGTGTTCGACGATCTGATAGCCTGGGCAAAAAAGACAAAAAGAAACGGCCTGCCTGTGAGCGAAGATCCCGTCTTCCGTCACGGCCTGACCGAACTGGCAGTCGAAATTGAGGTCTCCCGGCTGCTCTCGTTGCGCACGGTGTACCTGATGGCTTCAGGCAAGCCTCTCACCTATGAGGGGTCTGCCACCAAGATAATGGCCGACGAACTGGGGAGGCGGATCGCTCAGTTTGCCAGGGGGGTCATCGGGCCGGACTGTCTGGACGTGGATGTCCCCTCATGCGGCGATTCCGAGGTCAGTTTCGGCAGAGAGTATGTCTATTCCATCGGCCATGGGCTGGCCGGAGGGACCCTGGAAATACAGAAGAACACCATCGCAACCAGAGGGCTTGGACTGCCAGCAATGAAGGCTGCGTAATACACACAGATAGAGGTTTTGATTGAACCTGGAACTCAGCGAAAGGCAGTTAATACTCAAAGAGGCTGCCAGGGACTTCTTCCAGAAGGAATGCCCGCTTAGCGTTGTGCGGGATTACCGTGAGAAGGGCACGCTGGACCGCCAGCTATGGCTGAAGCTGGCTGAGCTGGGATGGCTTGGCCTTGCCGTTCCAGAGAAATACGGCGGCCAGGGCTCTTCCTTCCTCGACCTGTCAGTCACCCTCCTCGAAGAAGCAGGCAGGGCATTGCTCCCTCTGCCGATAGTCGAAACCCTGTCCGGAGCGATTTCGCTCATTGAAACGGGCAGCCCGGACGCCGGGGCACAACTGCTGCCACAAATCATCGCCGGAAAGGCACTGGTCGTCCTTGCCTTAAATGACGAGTGGGGCGACTTCGACAGCCGCTCGGCTGGTTTACGTGCCACACTGGCTGGGTCCGCCTACGTGCTGCACGGTGCCAGGAGCCTCGTCCCCTTTGCGGCTGATGCTGACCTCTGGATAACCGTGGCCAGGACTCATAACGGCACCACCGAAGATGGCATCACGGTGTTCGTCGTTGATTCGCACAGCCCCGGTTCCAGTATCGACAGTCACAGGTCCGTAACAGGCCGAAGCCTGCACAAGATCATCTTTGACGGGACCAGGGTTGGACTGGACGGGGTACTGGGTGAAACAGGTAAGGGCTGGCAGGTGATAGCGAGGGCAGCCTGCTTCGACGCTGCGGGCAGATGTTCAATGGCAGTAGGCAGCGCCCGCAGGATGTTGGAGTTGACCCTGGAGATGGCGAAGACCAGGGTGCAGTTCGGCCAGCTTATCGGCAGTTTTCAGGCGATACAGCACCAGTGTGCGGATATGCTTATCACCGTTGACGGCATGCGGTATGCGACATACCAGGCTGCCGGATTCCTGGGCCGGGACCAGCCGTGTGAAAAGCAGATCTCGATAGCCAGGGTCTGTTGCAGCGAGTCCTATAAGCAGGTTGCGGCATCAGCCGTCCGCATTCACGGGGCGGTGGGGTTCACCCGCGACCATGAAGTTGGGCTGCATTTCCTCAGTGCCCAGGACCAGGAACTGCCGCTCGCCCACGGCGATTTCTATCGCCGTACCATTGCCCGGGAGCTATTGTCCAGCCGCTGACCCCCCAAGCCCCTTCGCCCTTCCCTCGCCACTTGCTTGCGGCAGAGAGGGGGACGTGTGAGCTAACGGCTAAAAGCCAGCAGCTATGGGCTCGTCCCAGTCCCGAGCCTGTCGAAGGATGAGGGTGGTCCCATTTGAGGTCCTGTACCTGGCACCTGGCGCTTGTTTGAGACCTGTCATTTGGTACTTGGAATTCAGGCCGCATTCCCCCTCGCTGGAGAAGGTCAGAGCCCGCCCCGTACTCTGATGCGGGGGTGAGGGTGTGCCTGCCGATCCCTACCGCATGCCGGCGACAAGTTCGGGGCTCAGCGGCACAACATCCACCCGCATCACAACCAGCTTCTTCGTGTCCCACTTGGGCTTGAATATGGTGGAGGGGCATAGGCTGGGGTCGGCAGCAAAGCCTTCGGCGTCTACCGCGTTACCATACTTCTTCTTCAGTTCGTCGATCGGACCCGAGTCGAGTGCCCTCATCGGGCAGGCCCCGACGCAGATGGGCTGTTTGCCCTCTGCCAGGCGGTCGATACAGAAATTGCATTTCTGCATCTTGGCGTTCTTCTCGGCGCCGAACTGAGGTGCAGCATAGCGGCAGGACTGAAGGCACATATCGCAGTTATCGTGGCCCAGGCATGTTTCGGAGTCGACCAGGACCACGCCATCGGACTCCCTTTTGGTTATAGCGCCCACGGGGCAGGCGGGTACGCATGCCGGGTTGACGCAGTGGTAGCAGGAGGTGGCGAGATGGGCGACGAATAGCTCGGGGTAGGTCCCTTTTTCAATCGTCGTCACGCGTCTCCACGCTGCTGGTCCGGCAGGCACGTCGTGCCAGTCCTTGCAGGCAACGATGCACGTGAAGCATCCCGTGCACCGTGTCTGGTCGAAATAGAATCCCATCTGCATCGGTTTCGTCCTCCTGTCTCATCCACCTTGGGTCAGGCGCTGTCAGGCACAAGTTTACCACACCATGGCTGCAGAACGCGACTACACGCGCCATCTGAGGCCCGCACTCTCGCCCCTTGGCGCTTACCTTCGGAGGGCCGTGCTCCGTCATGGCCGTGCCTGTGCATGGGCCACGTGCGAGCGGGGACCAGAGTATAATGAGGGGAGCAGCACAAACTCGGCTGTCCAGCCGGTGGTGGTCGAAAAGGGGGAACAGATGAGCAGACAGGCTTACGTTTTAATTCAGGCAGAAATGGGCCTGGCAGAAGCAGCGGCCAAAGCCCTGCGAGGTAAGCCCGGCATACGGGCCGCCGATGTCGTCACGGGTCCGCACGACATTATCGCCGTTGTTCATGGCGCCGATAGCGACGCGGTGGCGAAGACGGTGTTGAACGTCATCCAGACAACCAAAGGCGTCAAGAACACCTCGACCTACATGGTGGTCAGCACCGGTCCGTCTGAATGAACAAGGGCGCAACTATTAGCGGTTAGCGGTTAGCGGTTAGCGATTAGCTATTAGCTATTGGCGATTAGCGGTTAGCGGTTAGCGGTTAGCGATTAGCTACAAGCTACCAGCTATTAGCTACAAGCTACCAGCTATTAGCTACAAGCTACCAGCTATTAGCTACAAGCTACCAGCTATTAGCTATTGGCTACAAGCTACAAGCTATTGGCTACAAGCTATTGGCTATCAGCTACCAGCTATTGGCTACCAGCTACCAGCTATCAGCTATCTGAGGTCGGATGCCAACAGGTGTAACAACGCCCGTTTCTTTGCTTTGTTAACCTTGTACGCCAATCTGCCGCGCGCCTGACAGCGGATTTCCAGTTGTAACCAAATAAACCAAACAACCGGGCCGTTTTTGTATCCGCGCCGGGAGTTGTTCGGGAAACAATCCGGTACACCGCGCAGATAAGAGCCAGCTTGCGGTGCGGGCTTCTCAAACAGCATTTTTTTCTGTGCCATCTTTTGTAACCTGGGGCCGGGCGGATTCGCCGGGGCGGCCCAGCCAGGGCGTGACGCCGAACGGCACTCCAATTTCCGTCATGACC